>OLRG01000252.1_pt1 | contig 55754 bp, 49 predicted proteins | sample 1672331 | NCBI WGS metagenome assembly OLRG01 (sample SAMEA3136672, study PRJEB25190) | human gut metagenome
GCAGCCGCCGAAGCGGTGCTTAAGCCGCTAGGCGGGAATTGTGCGGTGTTGCCTTTGATCTGGTCCGCAGGGCTACAGGCTGTGCCTGTGAACAATGCGATACAGATATTATTATATACCATCCCGGCAGTTTTGAAAATAGCCCTGCCGGGAAAAGCTGCCCCCGCCAGGAGAATCTTTTGTGAACTTTTGGCGGTAGCGGCAGCTATGATCGTTGTTCTTTTATTTTATATATAAGAAAAGAGGAAAACAAATGCTTGAATACCGTGCTGAAGGACTTTGCCGCAACGCTTCCCACCTGCGGCGGGAAGAGCTGGATCATTGCATTGCCACCGGGGAGGTGCTGCAAAGCACAGCCCTTGCCTTTGATACCAACCGCCGCCTGCGCTTTGAGCTGTGCGGGCACCATGCGTATATGCCGTTTGAAGAATGTCTGGACACTGCCCCCGGTGAGACAGTCAAAGAGATCGCTGTGCTGACCCGCGTGGGGCGGCCGACCTGTTTTGTGGTCCAGGGTACGACGCAGGATGAAAACGGCGAGGCCGTTTATCTGCTTTCCCGCGCGGCGGCGCAGCGGGCCTGCCGGGAGCAGTACCTGGACCAGCTGGAAAACGGCAGCGTGATTCCCTGCACGGTAACACACATTGAAAACTTTGGCGCGTTCTGCGATGTCGGGTGCGGCATTTCAGCACTGCTGCCAATCGACTGCCTTTCAGTTTCGCGGATTGCTTCCCCGGCAGACCGTGTAACGGTGGGCCAGCAGCTGCTGTGCGCCATCAAGAACCGAGATGAGCAGAACCGCATTGTGCTGACCCTGCGGGAGCTGCTTGGAACCTGGAGTGAGAACGCCGCCTGCTTTGCCGCCGGGGAGACCGTGGTGGGTATTGTGCGCAGTGTGGAAGATTACGGTGTGTTCATTGAGATTGCCCCCAACCTGGCCGGGCTGGCGGAGCCGGATACGGCACTGCACCCCGGCCAGACGGTGAGCGTGTATATTAAAAGCATTCTGCCGGATAAAATGAAGATCAAGCTGGTGGTGGTGAACAAGAACCTGAACCAGAAAATGCGGTTTGAGCCACACTATTTTGTGACCCGTGGGCGGCTGGACCGATGGATCTACTCCACCCCGCAAAGCCGCAAGCAGATCGAAACGGTGTTTTGAAGCCGGCTTAAGCGGGCAAGAATTTTGCGCTTGTAAGTTTTTTGAAACTCCTGTATAATAATTACAAAGTAAAGTTTGAGGGCACGGTGCTGCCTGTGCCCCCTGTTCAGGAAGTGAGACCATGGCAGAAGCATTTACCGCCGGTGTAAAGATGGGCGGCTTGACCAATGATACCGAGATTCGTATTTTGCTGTGCTACCTGATTAAAAGCGTGGGGCCTGTGACCCGTGAAGCCATGGAGGCTGCGCTTTTGCAGGAAGAGCTGGTCAATTATTTTGAATTTGTTGGCGCGCTGAACGACCTTGTGGCCCAGGGGCTGGCCATTGAGGGAGCCAACGGCTACACCATTACCGAAAAAGGCACCACAGTGGCTCAGACTCTCTCGGAAGATTTGCCCCGCAGCGTGCGGGAAAGTGCGATTCTGGCAGTTATCCGCATCCAGAGCTGGGTGCACAAGGCGGCCCAGAACCATGCCGACATTGAAAAAGACGGTGACCGTTACCGCGTAACCTGCACCATTCAGGATAAAAACCAGCAGCACGGCGCATTCACCCTGCAGGTGACGATGCCGGACGCCATGACCGCTGAACAGGTGCGCGACCATTTTGTAGCCTGCGGGAGCGAAATTTACAACAAAGTGCTGAATCTGTTGACCCAGCCACTGAGCGATGAACAGCGCCCGCCGGAGGGAGTACGGTAAAATTATATCGGCACTCCCCTGCCGTATATGATCATGGCAGTACGGATAGCCAAGTTACCATCTTATCATCATTGCATACCATCAGATAAACAAAAAACAGCCCCGGCTTTTTCCTGAATGCAATCAGGTAAAAGCCGGGGCTGTTTTGTCAGTTTCTGTTCATTGCAGGGGCGTATCTTATGCTATGGTTATTCGCAGCCAAGGTAAGCCTTGCGCACTTCGATGTTATTGGCAAGCTCGGTGGCTTCGCCCTCCATCTTGATGGTGCCGGTTTCCAGCACATAGGCGCGGTTGGCAATATCCAGTGCCATCTTTGCGTTCTGCTCCACCAGCAGTACGGTAACGCCCTGGCGGTTGATGTCGCGGATGATCTTAAAGATTTCCTTGACCAGCAGCGGAGAAAGACCCATGGAGGGTTCATCCAGCAGCAGGATCTTGGGTTTGCACATCAGGGCGCGGCCCACGGCCAGCATCTGCTGTTCGCCGCCGGAAAGAGTTCCGGCGGGCTGGTTGCGGCGCTCTTTCAGGCGGGGCAGCAGGTCAAACACCATGTCGTAATCGCTCTGGATGGCATCCTTACCATCGTGGCGGGTATAAGCACCCATGGAAAGGTTCTGCTGCACAGTCAGGCCACTGAATACACGGCGGCCCTCCGGCACCTGGGCCAGACCAAGGCGGACGATTTTGTGGGCTTCCATCTTGCTGATCAGTTTACCGTCATAGGTGATCTCGCCGCTGGCCAGCTTGAGCAGGCCGGAGATGGCGTGCATGGTGGTGGTTTTGCCAGCACCGTTTGCACCGATCAGAGTAACGATTTCTCCTTCGTCCACATGGAACGAAACATCTTTGATGGCGTGGATGGAACCGTAATAAACATTGATATTTTTAACCGAAAGCAGCTCACCCATTAGTCGTCACCTCCCAGATAGGCCGCAATGACCTTGGGGTTATTGCGGATGGCTTTGCCGTCGCCGCGGGCAATCACACGGCCATAGTCCAGCACGGTGATCTCCTCGCAGATACCCATAACGAAGTTCATATCATGCTCTATGAGCAGGATGGCAACGCCGAACTGGTCACGCACGCTGTGGATGGTGTTCATCAGTTCTTCGGTTTCGTTGGGGTTCATACCGGCTGCGGGCTCGTCCAGCAGCAGCAGTTTCGGGTTGGTAGCCAGGGCGCGGGCAATTTCCAGCTTGCGCTGTTTGCCGTAGGGCAGTTGGCTGGCTTTATAGTTAGCCTCCGCATCCAGGTCAAAAATTTTCAGCAGCTTCATAGCACGGCGGTCCATCTCGTGCTCTTTCTCACGGAAAGACGGCAAGCGCAGGATACCGGTCCACATGCCGTAAACAACCTGGTTGTGCAGGCCGACCTTGACGTTATCCAGAACTGTCATATCATTAAACAGGCGGATGTTCTGGAACGTGCGGGCAATGCCCGCCTTGCTGATGGCTTCCGGGGTGGCACCGGTAATATCGTTGCCATCCAGCACAATGTTGCCCTCGGTGGGCTTATACACACCGGTCAGCATATTGAACACGGTGGTTTTGCCCGCGCCGTTGGGGCCGATCAGGCCATACAGATGGCCTTTTTCGATTTTAAGGTCCAGCTGCGAAACGGCTTGCAGGCCGCCGAACGCAATGCCAAGGTTACTGACTTCCAGCAGTGCCATTTATGCCGCCTCCTTTTTGCTTTTATCCTTTAGGAATTTGTTCAGCTTCAAAATCGGGAATTTCTCGGTGATTTTTTCAGCCACTTCTTTGCGCCATGCCACCAGCTTGGGGCTGCGGGTAAAGATCATCATGACAATCAGAACGATAGCATAGATCAGCATGCGGTAATCGTTCAGGCCGCGCAGCATTTCGGGCAGAACGGTCAGGATGGCCGCTGCAATCACGGAGCCGCGGATGCTGCCGATGCCGCCCAGAACCACGAAGACCAGAATGTTGATGGAGGTGTTGTAATCAAACTTTTTGGCAACCAAAGAAGAATAGTTCAAGCTGTACAGCACGCCTGCCATGCCGGCAAACACGGAGGACAGTACAAAAGCCATCAGCTTATAGCGGGTGATATTGATGCCGATGCTCTTGGCAGCAATCTCATTATCGCGGATAGCGGAGATAGCGCGGCCAGCGCGGGAGCGGATCAGGTTGAGCACAACCACCAGCGTGATAAGCACCAGAATAATGCCCATGGTAAAGGTGGAAGTCTTTTTGATGCCGGTAATGCCCATGGCGCCGTTGATCAGGATTTTGCCATCCTCGGCCATGTTCATCGAAGCGGCATCTTTAAGGGAGAAATGCAGGCCGCTGTCGTCCACGCCCAGGTAAACGGCGTTCATAATATTTTTGATGATCTCGCCAAATGCCAGGGTAACGATGGCCAGATAGTCGCCGGACAGGCGCAGAACGGGAACACCAACGATGACGCCGAAGATACCGGCCATAGCGCCGCCCACAACAAAGGCCAGGATCAACGCCAGCCAGTGCGGGGCCACATCATACAGGCTGACCCAGACCAGCGTGCCGGAAAACGCGCCAACGCTCATAAAACCGGCATGACCGAGGCTCAGCTCACCCAAAAAGCCGACAACGAGGTTCAGCGAAACAGCCATGACCACATAAGCGCAGATGGGCACCAGCTGGCCGGAGAAAGAGTTGGTCAGCACACCGGCGGCTGCCAGCAGCTGAACGACAATGTAAAACCCAATGACGATGCTAAAGGTGATAAAATTACTTTTGGTGCTTTTTTTCACTTGGTTCCATTTTGTTAATGCCATGATCCTCACCTTACACTTTCACGTTGACCTTTTTGCCGAGCAGGCCGGTAGGCTTGACGATCAGCACAACGATCAGAACAACAAACACGATGGCATCGGACAGCTGGGTGGAGATGTAAGCCTTGCTGAGATTTTCGATGATACCCAGCAGGATACCGCCCAGGAAAGCACCGGGGATGGAGCCGATGCCGCCAAAAACCGCTGCCACGAACGCCTTGATGCCGGGCATTGCGCCGGTGGTGGGCATCAAAGTCGGGTAAGAGGAACACATCAGGGCGCCGGCAACTGCGGCCAGCGCAGAACCAATGGCGAAAGTCAGAGAAATCGTGGCATTGACGTTAATGCCCATCAGCTGGGCAGCACCGCGGTCCTCGGACACAGCCAGCATAGCGTGACCGGCGGAAGTGTGGTTGATGAACAGGGTGAGCACAACCATGATGAGGATGCAGGCCAGGATGGTGACCAGCGTTTCGGCTGAGATGGTCAGCTGGCCGTCAAACAATTTAATGGGCTGCAGGCTGACAACGGACTTGAAGTTCTTGGGGTTGGAAGTCCACAGCAGCTGGGCCACCTGCTGCAGCAGGTAGGAAACACCGATGGCTGTGATCAGAACAGCCAGGGACGGGGCTTCGCGCAGGGGGCGGTAGGCCACACGCTCCATGGTAACGCCCAGAATGGTGCACACCACCATGGACAACAGCACTGACACAATGGGGTTAAGCCCGAACGAGCCGAATGCGAAAAAGATCACATAACTGCCAATCATGATGACATCGCCATGGGCGAAGTTCAGCATTTTGGCAATACCATAAACCATGGTATACCCCAATGCGATCAGCGCGTACACACTGCCCAAGCTGATGCCATTGATCAGATAGGATAGAAATTGCATTGTGCAGAACACCTCACTCTATTTTTTCCTTGTTCTTCCACACCAAGGCGGCGCACACCACCTGATTATTGCACAGCGGAAAAACAAAATATGTATATAATATTAACACATCTGTCCGCACAGTACAATGCCTTAAAGCGCAAAAGGTACGTATTTTTGGCTAAAACAGGCACTTTCTGTCACTTTTTTCTCTGCGCGTAACAAAATGGGGGCTGCTGACATGGTAAATCAGCAGCCCCCATTGGCCAAAACTCAATTTTGCATGCTTTTCAGCACGCGATCCCCTGCTTTTGCGCAGAGATTACATAGCGGCGTAAGCGCCATCCTTGATCACAACAGCCTTAGGATCCTTGGAAACAGCGCCGGAAGCATCCCAGGTCATGCCGGTACCAGTCAAGCCGTCAAAGGTCATGCTGGTGTAACCGGTCTTCAGCTGCTCGCAGATCTCGCTGGCATCCATATCGCCGGTGACGCCGGTTTCCAGAACTGCCTGGTACATGCTGTAGATAACGTCGTATGCGTCAGCAGCGAACTGGTTCGGGGTTTCGCCGTAAGCGGCAACGTAAGCGGAAACAAATGCCTGGGTCTTTTCATCCTGAGCGTCAGCAGCGAACGGAGTCAGCAGCATCAGGCCCTCAGCCAGGGAGGTATCAAAACCCTCAACATCCAGGATGCCATCCATGCCATCGCAGCCGAAGAAGATGGGCTCATAGCCAGTCTTGTTGGCGGTGGTCAGGATCTGAGAAGCCTCGGTGTAGTAGATGGGCAGGAACACCAGCTCAGCGCCAGCTTCCTGGCACTTGGCAACCTGGGTGGACAGGTCGCTCTTGTTGTCGCTGGTGAAAGCTTCAGCAGTGACGATCTCAAGGCCCTTACTCTCAGCTTCGGTCTTGAACTTGGCATAAATGCCGGAAGAGTAAGCGTCAGAAGAGTCATAGATGACGCCGATCTTGGTAGCCAGAGCGTTCTCGGCAATGTAGTCAGCGGATGCAACACCCTGGTTGGGGTCGGTGAAGCAGATCTGGAAGACATTGTCGCCGGTTTCGATAACGGTCTGTGCAGAGGCAGAAGGGGTCATAACGAACATGTTATCGTTGACGCTCTCAGCAGCAACTGCCAGGGTCGGGGTGGTAGTAACGGGGCCAGCCAGAACCTGCATGCCCCAGTCTTTCAGGGAGTTGTAAGCGTTGACGCTCTTTTCAGCATCGTGCTCATCGTCCTCGAACTTCCAGTCAAAAACATCGCTGCCGTTTGCGGCGTTGATCTCTTTGACAGCCAGTTCTTCGGCGTTCTTAACAGCATTGCCGTAAGTTGCAGCAGCGCCGGTGATGGGGCCAATGCCGCCAACCTTGATGGGGGTGCCGGTGTAGGAGCCAGAAGCAGCGGACTCGCCGGAAGCGACGGTGCTGGAAGTCTCGGAAGAGACAGCGGAAGTAGCTTCGGAAGTAGCGGTGGAACCGCAGGCGGCCAGGCTGACAGCCATGGAAGCAGCCAGCATTGCACTGATGACCTTTTTGTTCATTGTTATTCCCTCCTAATGATTTACAGTCTCCGGCGGGCAAACGCCTGCCGGAACGGGTTGCACAGCCCATAACTGTAATTTAAACTAAAGTATACCGCTAAGTTGGCAAATCTTCAATACGGAATATCGGCATAAATTGAAGATGGAATCCAAAGCCTTTGTGGCGGTTTTGCACAAAGTTTGGTTACAAAATATTATCAAACTACCATATTGACAAAGTTTGTAATAAAAAAATGAAAAACCTGGTTTTAAGGGTTGAAAAACGCGGCGGAATTAGGCATAATAGTTGGTAAATATGAAAGGGGTATCTTAAGATGAAGCTTTTGGAAGACCGCATTCTGCGCGATGGGCAGGTCCGCCCGGGCAATGTGCTGAAAGTTGACTGCTTTTTGAACCACCAGCTGGATGTTGACCTGCTGGATAAAATCGGCGAGGAGTTTTACCGCATTTTTAAGGATGACGGAGTAAACAAGATCCTGACTATTGAGGCATCCGGCATTGCGATTGCCTGCATGACGGCCCGCCACTTTGATGTGCCCGTGGTGTTTGCCAAAAAGGCCAAAAGCAAAAACATTGATGGCGATGTGTACACTTCCACGGTACATTCTTATACTTACGGCAAAGATTACAATATCACCCTGGCCCAGAAGTTCCTTGGCCCCAATGACCGTGTGCTGATTCTGGATGACTTTTTGGCAAACGGCAAGGCCATGCGCGGTCTGTTGGATGTCTGCCAGCAGGCCGGAGCCAGTGTAGCGGGTATCGGCATCTGCATTGAAAAAGGCTTCCAGCCGGGCGGCGACGAGCTGCGCAGCGAGGGTTACAAACTGGCCAGCCTGGCCATTGTGGACGAAATGGGCGATAACGGCAGCCTGAAGTTCCGCGAGACGGAGTATTAAGAGAGATTGCTTGGTTTCGTATTATTGGGACGATCCGATATTTATCATCTGCATTAACGATTAAAAAAGCGGCGTGATTGGGTTCACGCCGCTTTTTGTTTATGCTTTTATTGGGGAGGATGATAAATCGTTCGGGTTCTTCCTCGGCGCAATGAGGGCATCGCACCTTACAGACATCTTGCGGGGCACAGCGAACAATAACACGCTTTACATCGTATGGATATACAACCGCGAGGGCTCTTCCTCGCCATCGCCCTGCACCATGCAGTAAAACTGCCAGCCGTAACGCTCATAAAACGAGGTGTGGTCAGTAACAAGGTAAAGGGTGCGCCGCATCCATGCCGTTGGCTGCTAACGTTACGCCGCATTCCGGCGCGGGGCAGCGGGCTGCATGTGGCATTTGGCCGTGCGCCCCCTGGCACCAACTGCGGTATTACGGTAAGTTTTGCCTGCTGCAGGCATGGAAAAAGACAAAAAGAATGCCAGGGACACTTCACTTTTTGAATCACTCAAAAAAGCAAAGCTCCCCTGGCCGGTTGCACCACTATATGGTATAACTCTGGATTGTAAAGTGGTTTATGTGTAAGAAATCGGCGAAGCCATCACATCATTTTGCCATAATCAAAATCACTCTGCTTTACCCCACGGAATTACAGTTTAACCCGGACAAATTCATGGTGGATTGCGGGCAGAATGGTTTCCATCAGGTCTTTTGTGCGCAGGCGCAGGCTGGAAGTATTGATGCAGGGGTGGCAGCCCACATATTCACTGTTCAGCACATCTTCATCGATCAAAAGCTGCACATGGTTTTCGGTATCGTTCATCAGGCCCAGCACACTGACCGAGCCGGGAGTGATATCAAGGAACTTTTCCATATATTCCGGTTTGGCAAAGGACAGGCGCGCGGAGTGGATCTGGGCGGATAGATCCTTGGTGTGGAACACCTTGGTATCCGGGATCATCAGCAGGTAAAACGCGGTTTCCTGACGGTTACAAAGAAAAAGATTTTTGCAGATGACCGCCTGCAGCGTTTTGTCAATTTCCTGGCAGACTTCCATCGTCATGGCCGGGGCATGGTCAATGCGGTTATATTCGATCCCAAGACTATCCAGTAAATCATAGGTACGGGTTTCTTTGGCCAATCTGCCCGTAGTATCCATCGGGCGGCCTTTTTGCAGTTCCATCAAAACCTCCCCCTCTCTTCGATTTGTATGCTGTCTATTATATCACAAATCGTGCCAGCCCGCCTGCATAAATGTGGTTTCCGTTCAGGTTTTCGGATTCTGTTCGGTTCAAGTTTTCCGCAATCGCATAATAATCCGTACGCCGCTGTTATAAACAAAATCATTCATTCGATCATCATGCCTCACTTTCGATTTGCATTTTTATTTTTAAGGGATACTTTGCGTATACGCCCCTCATGTAGCATGAGAGCAAGAGGATTCCAGAATTTTTCTGTGCTAAACTGACATTTATTGAATAAAGCGATTGCGCCGTTTCCCCATTCAGAACAGGTCTAGCATATTATTGAGATAAATTTCTTCGCGGACGCGCAGCTGGTATTCTGGCTTTGTCATATAGTAAAGCAGAAACTCCAAAATTAAGGCACTGCCAAGCCCGCGGCCCTCAATTTTGAAGTTGGAAAAACCCATGGGCAGATAGATATTTTGAATATCCTGGATGCCAATAAAACCGGGGTTGTCCATTGCTTTTGAAAAGCGATACCCTTCCTGTGCGCCAGGGGCTGCGCAGCGGTGGTCGGGGCAGGTTTCGCCAAGGTTTTTACGGCTTACATTTTCATAGCAGCGCTTTCTGTCCTTGCAGCCAAACCAGCAGCATTCATTGCAAAGGAATTCCACTTTATCTTTCTGGGGCTGGGGCAGGTTGTTCAGCTGTTCAAATTCTTTATTTAACCGGAAATCCGGCACAACATAGCGGAAGTCATCCCGATTCAATTCCGCCTGTAACTGCGGGAATTCCGTGAGCACCTTGGTTGTAGATGAAACAAAGTAAAGCCCCGGATAACGACTTTCCAGATATCTGAGCAGTAAGTCCGAATGGACAATAACGCCGTTTTGTGCGCCGCCGCTATTTTCAAACAGCTTACACAGGGCGTTGCACTTTATGTCCGCCAGGTGTTCTTCACGCAGCAGTGAGTTACTGAATGTCAGCCGGGCGGATATCCCATATTCGCGCATCAGATCCATAACATCTTCGGGGTCCTGCACGCCAAAACTTGTGCGGCCGCCACCCCAGATGCAGTCGCCCAGGGCCCCATAAATGGAGCCGATGGCGCACCAGTTGTAAAAATATTCTCTGTGATGATAGAACAGCGGCAGGAACATGCGGTACAGCCCATAAAATTCAAACAGCCCCGGCAGATGATAATATGCCACGCCGGGCTTTGAGGTATTCTTTATTTTATCGTCCATCTTGCGTTTTTGTGCGCTCCCCTTCCGGTGTGATTTTTCAACTGCTTTATTTTAGCATCTTTTCCCGCTGAAAGCAAAGCAGGCAGCAAAAAGGCGGGCAGTTGTTTTTCGTCGCTGCCCGCCCAAATGTAACTTGTTATTTTGTTTTGTGGGAACTGTCATCCAGCTTAATTTTCTCTTTCAGCACCACGCAGCCTGCCATATCGCCAATAACGTTCACGCAGGTAGCGCCCATATCGCATAGGGTATTGATGCTGATATAAACGCCCATCACGCCAGCCGGGAGACCCGCCATGGTAGCCAGCGCGGCGAACGAAGCGATTGCACCACCGGGGATGCCGGGGGTGCCCACGGACAAGATCACATTTGCCAGCAGGATCACAATCATCATGGAGGTACTGACCTCAACGCCACAGGCGTTGGCAAAAAACACGATCATGAACGACAACACGATGGAAACAACATCCATGTTGACCGTTGCGCCCAGAGGGATAGCGATACTGGTGATTTTATCGGATACGCCCATCTCGTCCTCCATGCACTGCTTGCTGAGGGGGATGGTGGCCGAACTGGAACAGGTGCCAAAGGCGTTCAAAGCTGCCGGCAGGCAGGCTTTAACAAACTTTTCCGGGCTTGCCTTGCCAAGGAACTTGACGGAACTGCCATACACGATAGCGGCAAATGAGAAGAAGGTAACATAAAGAACGACCAGCAGGGTTGTGAGGGAAAGAATGGTTTCCGTGCCGTTGGCTTCCACCACCGGAACAATGGTGCAGAAAACGCCGATGGGGGTAAAGTACATCACGGTGCTGATGATTTTCAGGCAAACCTCGTTGCCGGATTCAATCACTTTCAGCAGCGGCTCGCCTTTTTCGCCGATTGCAACAAGGGTAAAGCCGATGATAACCGCAAAAGTCAGCACCTGCAGCATATTGCCGTTGGCAAAAGCAGCCACCGGATTGGCGGGAATCAGGTTTTTGACGGTGTCAAGAATGCTGGTCATTTTGCTGGCCTCGATATCGGAGGTTGCCATTTCAAACCGGACGCCTTTTCCAAGGTTGATGGCTCTGGGGATAATCAGCCCCACAAAGCTTGCCAGCGCTGTAGTGAACAGGAAGAATATCATGGCACCGCCAGTGATTTTTCCGGTGGTTTTGGCGTTGCCGATGCTGGTAATGCCCACCACGATGGAGCAGAACACCAGCGGAAAGATCATCATGTTCAGCGCATTCATGTAAATGCTACCAAGCAATGTGGTAACGGTCAGGACCACATCAAAGCGGCTTGCCAGGAAAAGCCCGCTCAGGATACCAAGCACCAGGCCGATAAAAATTGCGCTGGTGATGTGCTCCTGATGCCGTGCAAAGAGTGACTTTTGGGTTGCTGTGCTGTCTTGCGTGGAATTCATGTCGGTAGCTCCTTTTGAATTTTGTCTTTTTTATTATTATTCCTTTAGGGAGGATTGGACAAGAAAAAGCTTCAACTTCAGCACAAAAAGGCCACTTTATATTTACGATGTACCGCTTCACGATGACATCCACGAGCTTCGGGTCAAACTCAATGCCCCGGCACACATGGTCTGTTTTCTCACCGGCAATCAGCGTAGAGCCGCTGCCAAGGAACGGATGGAGTCCACGCTCTGGAAGTTCATGTCTTTTTTCTTCTTTACATAGGTGTCCTTTTCTTTTGACACCGTTTTTTTCTCACCACTCATACACGTCCCTCACTTTTCCGCTTGAAGAATCTTCGGCAACACTTCAAGAAAGTGTTGCCCGATTTTCTCAGCATCGTAATCGTTTGCTTGACAGATTAGCCGCAATCCGTCCGGTGTCAGTATTCGACCGTTATTTTTGTTGTGGAGATATTTTTGAAATTCTTCGTATTCCGAATTTTTAATCTGCTTCATTGCAATCCTCCACATATTTCAATTACAGATATTTCTTGAATGCCTTCTTCATTTTGAGCATAACATCAATGATCCAGTCAAATTGTGGGTTCCACTGATTCTTATCACCAAAAGTCACATTTTTTTCAATAACGATACGGCTGGCCTTACGCTCCGGTAATTCACGCCAATCAAAATTCAACCCCGCATTCGCTTCAATTTCATCCTTGTTGAAGAGTAACGAATGGAACAGCTCTTTATCCTCACTGATATACAACTCTACATCAAGTTCGTCGCGTTTCTGAATCTGTGAAACAGCGATGTGGCAAGCAGAGGATCCCACGCTGAAATTCATCCAGTGATCCATTGATGGTTTTCTGCGATTGAAGTTTTTGGCAAACTGTGCATTCTGAAAAGCGTAATCCTGGAATGCCACCCAGTAATCATAACGTTGCTGCTGAGTTGCATTTGCAGAATCGCTCTTCTTTACTTCCTTTGTCCAGTCGTTCGGTTTTTCAATAACTTCAAACTTTACCGCCGGTTCTGAATTGCCGATTCGATACAACTTGATCTCACAAAGAAAAAATCCCACCTTTTCATCGGTGTGGTTGTTTAACCATTCAATTGCAGCCTTATGTTCTTCACGTACATGCTTTACCACCCAAATAATCACATCTGCCGACTTACCAGATGCATAAGTAATCAGCTTGCCCAGATGGTCATGGTTGGTATCCTCCAGCTGATTCTCTATGATGATTTTTCGATCGGTTCCAGTTTCAGAAGCAAAAATATCCACATTGAAGTCTCCAACGGAGGATTCTGTTTCATCTACTGTAATATCAAGGCCTACAGCATCTGCAAGAAGTGCAATATTATCATCCTGTGAAAGCCATGGCGTGAAATCCAAAGCCTCGTGCGGCCATACTGTTCGCAGATCTTTGATTTCTTCTAATTTACTCAGATTCACCATTTACATTAAGCCTCCTTTTTCACATATGTCAGCTCAACGTCGTATCCAAGTTCTTCCAGAAGGCGCACAAAAGTCTTGTTTATAATCCCATCATTTTTGTTGATCAAGCGGCTGACATAAGAGCCTGTTGTTCCGGCCTTTTCCGCAATCTCAGCTTGTGTAGTATCTTCCTCTAAGCATTTTATCTTTATTTCTTTTTCAAAATTGTTTTTTACCATTTTTCGTTCCCTCCAGTGTAGTGGAATTGCACGATTAAGATAATTCATTTTATCATATAACGATTTTAAGCGCAATCTAGCAGGATCATTTTTGTGTTTTTAGCATTCCAAATTTTACCACTCAAAAGCAAACAAAAAAGAGCACCCTAAGAGGTAAACTCTCAAAGTGCTCTTTCAGAAAGCAATCAGCTAATTAACCCTTAACAGCGGCGGCAACTTCAGCAGCGAAGTCGTCAACGCGCTTTTCCAGGCCTTCGCCCTTGATAAAGTGGGTGTACTCGACGATCTTGATATCGCCGCCCAGCTTCTTAGCGGTAGCGTTCACATAGGCGTTCACGTCCATGTTGCCATCCTTGATGAAAGCCTGATCGACCAGGCAGTTCTCCTTGTAGAACTTGCCCAGACGGCCGGTAGCCATCTTCTCTTTGATAGCGTCGGGCTTGTTGGCGGCCTTCGGATCGTTAGCCATCTGAGCGATGATAATCTTCTTCTCGTTCTCGATAGCCTCAGCAGGCACAGCCTCACGGTTCAGGTAGCTCGGGTTTGCAGCAGCGATCTGCATTGCAATATCCTTGCCAAACTCAACGAACTCCGGCTTAGCAGCAACTTCATCGGTGGTATCGAACTTAACGATAACGCCGTGGGTGCCGCCGCCGTGAACGTAAGCGGCGCAATGGCCCTCATAGGAAGCAAAACGGCGAACCTTGATGTTCTCCTTGATGACCAGAATCAGAGCCTTCAGAGCTTCGTCAACAGTGCCTTCGCCCATCTTGCAGCCCATCAGAGCCTCAACATCAGCGGGCTTCTGCTCAGCAACAACATTGGCCAGATCTTTGGTGAACTCAACGAACTTATCGTTCTTGGCAACAAAGTCGGTCTCAGCGTTGACTTCAACAACAACAGCACCGTTAGCGGTGGCAACAGCGTAAACCATGCCTTCAGCAGCGATACGGCCAGCCTTCTTAGCGGCAGTAGCCAGACCCTCTTCACGCAGAATCTCGATAGCCTTATTGATGTCGCCATCAGCCTTGACAAGAGCCTTCTTGCATTCCATCATGCCGCAGTCAGTCTGGCGGCGCAGTTCCATAACGTCCTTTGCAGAAACAGCCATGTTCATTCGTCCTTTCTGAATTTAGGTGTACAAACAGTTTCGGGCGGGATCGGGCTTATTCAGCCTTGGCGGCCTCTTCGGCAGCGGGAGCATCCTGCTTACCCTGCTTGCCTTCCAGCACAGCATCAGCCATAGCGCCGGAGATCAGCTTGACAGCGCGGATAGCGTCGTCGTTGCCGGGGATGACGTAATCGATCTCATCGGGATCGCAGTTGGTATCAACGATAGCAACAATGGGGATGTTCAGCTTGCGAGCTTCGGAAACAGCGATGCGCTCCTTGTGCGGGTCAACAATGAACATAGCCTTCGGCAGGGTCTTCATGTTCTTAACGCCGCCCAGGTACTTGTCCAGCTTAGCCATCTCCAGCTCCAGCTTAACAACTTCCTTCTTCGGCAGCAGGTCGAAAGTGCCGTCTTCCTGCATGGTCTTCAGCTGCTCCATACGGTCGATGCGCTTACGGATGGTGCGGAAGTTGGTCATCATGCCGCCCAGCCAACGAGCGTTGACATAGTGCATGCCGCAGCGGGTAGCCTCGTCACGGATGGACTCCTGAGCCTGCTTCTTGGTGCCAACAAACAGGATCTCGCCGCCGTCAGCAGCAACATCGCGGACAAAGTTGTAAGCCTCATCGAGTTTCTTTACGGTCTTCTGCAGGTCAATGATGTAGATGCCGTTGCGCTCGGTGAAGATGTACTTTGCCATCTTGGGGTTCCAGCGGCGGGTCTGATGACCGAAATGCACGCCGGCTTCGAGAAGCTGTTTCATAGATACGACTGCCATAGTTAATTTCCTCCAAAATTTAGTTTTTTACCCTCCGCATCGCGTACTTGTTTTCTAACCTTTTTACGTGTTACGGCAAAAAAGGCACAAAAAAACAACGCAATGCGTGTGTATTGCTATAGTATAGTAGCACAAGGTGCAGCAAAATGCAAGAACTTTTTTTCATTATGCGAAAATTCTTGCCTGCACGGCGCAAAATATGCACCTTTACAAAAAAATGCGGCCCATATACAGGGCCGCACGGACTTACCGCATCAGATGGAAATCGCCTGTGCCACTTCGATCTCCATCGGGTCAAGGTATTTGTGCATCGACAACGCCACGTTGACATCATAGTCCACGATCTTACCGCCGGACAGGGCAACCACGCGGTTATAAATGCCCTTATCCAGCAGGTCCACTGCATGGTAACCCATCAGGGAGGCATTCACACGGTCACGCACGGTAGGTGAACCGCCGCGCTGGATGTGGCCCAGAACAGTTGCACGCGAATCAACACCTGTTGCAGCCTGGATCTGGTTGGCCAGGGTCTGGGCATCGGTAACGCCTTCCGACACAATGATGATGAAGTGCTTTTTGCCGGTAACCTGGGTCTGGCGCATACGCTGGAGAATGTCACGCTCAAAGTCGAACGGACGCTCCGGCAGCAGCACAGCCAAAGCACCGGTAGCAATGCCGACGTTCAGCGCAATATAGCCTGCATGGTGGCCCATAACCTCAACAACACTGCAGCGGTCATGGCTCTGGGTGGTATCACGCAATTTATCAATGGCTTCTACCGCGGTATTCATGGCTGTATCATAGCCAATGGTATACTCGCTGCAGGCAATATCGTTATCAATGGTGCCGGGAATGCCAACGCAGGGAATGCCCTGGTTCGCCAATGCGCGGGCGCCCATGAAAGAACCGTCGCCGCCGATGACCACGAGGGCATCAATGCCAAGTTCCTTACAGCGTGCAAGGCCTTTGGCCTGGCCTTCCTTGGTTTTGAACTCCAGGCAGCGGGCAGTATATAGAATCGTACCGCCGCGGTGGATGATCTCCGACACGCTGCGGACGTTCATTTCGTAGCATTCGCCGTTGATCAGGCCGTTATAACCGCGCTGAATGCCCATCATGCGGTAGCCCTTGGAGATGCCTGCGCGGACAATGGCGCGTACCGCTGCATTCATGCCGGGGGCGTCGCCGCCGCTGGTCAGTACACCGATGGTTTTGATTTCCTTAGCCATAAAAATGTCCTCCTGTTATAGTTGAGCCGCGCAGAGCGGCCCAATGAAGAAAACGCAAAACTGGTTTTCCCCGGCAGGCATTTTCCGGCGTACCACCGGGCAACCTGCCTATTTTTTAACATACTCCCCTGCCTGTTATTATACCATACCAGCGGCCCAATTTTATGGATAAAACGCGCAAAGTGCATGGATTTATTTTGCCGCTTGTGCCGTTGTGAACTTTACATGGTCAGCACCCAGGATGCGTTCCAGCTCCTGGCGCAGCAGCGGGTGATCCATGGCCCACATACTTTGCGGCGCACGCACCCGCTGGCCGGAATCTTCAAATTTGAAATATACGGGTGTGGGGCCGTCAAAAATATTTTGCAGCAGGTTTTCCACCTTGTGCATCTGGGCGCATTCCCGCGAGGGCACCAGCAGCCATATGCTTTGGGCAGCCGTATCCCCCGCTGCCGCGCTGATGCGCTGGGAACGGTTCTGGCCAAAGCTTTGGGATGGATCATAACCATCGACCGGCAGTACGCTTTCCACGATCAGGCGGGTGCCTTCATCCTCTTTAACGGAAGCGCGGCCAGTGGTGACAACAACGGCGTTTTCCTGCAAATACGCACGGCAGCTGGTCAGCACGCGGGGGAACACCAACAGCTCCATTGTGCCGGTCAGATCTTCAATGGTAGTAAAGGCCATCAACGTATTGGACTTTGTGGTCATGATCTTGTTTTTGACCACGGTACATACCAGGGTAACCGTCTGGTTATCAAAATCCCTGGCATTCTCTCCCTGCAGCTGAGCGATGGTACAGGTGGAGATTTTTTCGATCTTTTCCCGGTAAGCATCCAACGGGTGGCCGGACAGGTACAGGCCCGAGACCTCTTTTTCCATTTTCAGCAGCTCGCCGGAATCATACTCACGCAGGTTGGGCACCTGATAATCATCGTTCTGGGGGGCTTCCTCGGCACCGGCCATGGCGCTGAACAAATCCAGCTGGCCATCCAGATTCTGGCGGGCATCGTTTTCAACAATGCGCAGTACCGTTTCCACGCTTTCCATCATGCCGTGGCGGCTGGGTTCCAGGGTATCAAAGGCACCGGCTTTGATCAGGTTTTCCAGCGCACGGCGGTTAAGCATGTTGCTGCGCATCCGCTTGCAGAAATCGTACAGGCTGCGGAATGGGCGGCTTTCGCGCTCTTTGATGACCGCTTCAATCAAATCGCGGCCAACGCTTTTGACGGCGTTCAGGCCAAAGCGGATGCTCTGCCCGTCCACCGTAAAGCCGCCGCGGGATACATTGATATCCGGCGGCAAAACCTTGATGCCAAGGCGCTGGCATTCGGACGAATATTCAATCACCTTGGCGGTGCTGTCCAGTACGCTGGTCAACAGCGCAGCCATGAACTCGCGCGGGTAATGGCACTTGAGATAGGCTGTCTGGAATGCCACATAGGCATAGCAGGCCGCATGAGATTTGTTGAACGCATAAGAAGCAAAACTGACCATATCGTCATAGATCTCATTGGCCACGGCTTCCGGGATCCCGTTCTTCACACACCCGGCGCACTCTTTGCCCGGCTCAGTACAGCCATGCACAAAGTGCTCTCGCTCGGCTTCCATGACTTTATGCTTCTTTTTGCTCATGGCACGGCGCACGTTATCAGCCTGGCCAAAGCTGAAGCCTGCCAGCTCGCGGCAGATCTGCATGACCTGTTCCTGATAAACGATACAGCCGTTGGTAACATCCAGGATATGGGCCAGCTGGGGTGTTTTATAGGTGACTTTATCCGGCTCCCTGCGGTTGCGCAGATAGGTCGGGATAGAATCCATGGGGCCGGGGCGGTACAGCGAGATGAGGGCGATGACGTCTTCAAGGCTGCGGGGGTGCATACTGACCAGCACCTGGGTCATACCAGTAGATTCAAGCTGGAAGATGCCCTCTGTTTCGCCCCGTTCCAGCATAGCATAAGTAGCGGCATCGTCATAATCCAGATTGGCAATGCGGAAATCCGGTTCATGCAGGCGCACGGCGGCTTCGGTATCATGGATAACGGTCAGGGTGCGCAGGCCAAGGAAGTCCATCTTGAGCAGGCCAAGGCGCTCAATTTCCACCATGTTGAACTGGGTAACCGGCAGACCATCATTGGTGGAAAGCGGCACATACTCGGTAGCCGGTTCGCGGGTAATCACAACGCCCGCCGCATGAGTGGAAGCGTGACGCGGCATGCCCTCCACTTTCAGCGAGGTATCGATCAGCTCATGCACCTGGGGTTCAGCGTCATACATTGCTTTCAGGTCCGGCGAAACCTCCAGCGCATGGTTCAGCGTCATTTTCAGTTCAGTAGGAATCAGCTTGGCCACCTTATCCACGTCCTGGTACGGCATACCCATCACACGGCCGACATCGCGCACGGCGGCACGGGCGGCCATAGTTCCAAAGGTCACGATCTGTGCCACATGGTCACGGCCATACTTGCGGTTGACGTAATCAATCACTTCCTGGCGGCGCTCGTAACAAAAGTCAACATCAAAGTCCGGCATAGAGACACGTTCCGGGTTCAGGAAGCGTTCAAAAATCAAACTGTAGCGGATGGGGTCAATGTCCGTAATACCGACACAATAGGCCGCCAGGCTGCCCGCACCGGAGCCGCGGCCGGGGCCGACCGGGATATCGCGGCTTTTGGCGTAATTGATAAAGTCATACACGATGAGGTAATAGTTGGTGTACCCCATCTTTTTAACCACACCAATCTCGTATTCCAGGCGTTCACGCAAGGCATCCGTTACCTTGCCGGGGTAGCGGCGTTCCAAGCCCTCATAACAGAGCTTTTCAAAGTATTCCTGGTTTTCCATGCCGTCCGGAGCTTTGAAATACGGGAGCTTGGTATCGCCAAACACAAAGTCAAAGTTGCACTGTTCTGCAATTTTGTTGGTGTTCTCGCAGGCTTCCGGCACCATGGAGAACAGGTCATACATTTCATCGGTGCTTTTTACATAGAATTCCTCGGTCTGAAACTCCATGCGGTCCACATCGTTGACGGTTTTGCCGGTCTGGATGCACAACAGAATGCTCTGCATCTTGGCGTCCTCGCGGGTGATGTAGTGGGAGTCGTTGGTGGCAACCATGGGGATGCCTGTCTCCCGCGAAAGGCGGATAAGCTGCGGCAGAACGGTAGTGTCTTCTTCCAGGCCGTGGTCCTGCAGCTCAATATAATAGTTGCCCTGGCCGAACAGATCGTTATAGTAAAGAGCAATCTGCTTGGCGCGCTCATAGTCCCCTGCCAGAATCGCCTGAGGGACCTCACCGGCAAGGCAGGCGGAAAGGCAGATCAGGCCTTCGTGGTACTGCTCCAGCAGGTCATGGTCAATGCGCGGCTTGGAATAAAAGCCCTCCAAGAAACCGGCAGATACCATTTTGATCAGGTTTTTATACCCGGTTTCATTTTTGCAGAGCAGGATCAGGTGGTTGTTGCCGTCAATACGGTTGACCTTATCAAAGCGGGTGCGGGTGGCAACATACACCTCACAGCCAATGATCGGCTTGATGCCTGCGGCTTTGGCTGCATCATAAAAGGCAACGCAGCCGTACATAACGCCGTGGTCAGTAATGGCAACGGCGGTCTGGCCCAGCTGTTTGATATAGTCAAACAGGCGGTCAATACGGCAGGCGCCATCCAGCAGGCTGTACTCAGTATGCAGGTGCAGGTGGGTGAACTGTCTTTGCGGTTGGTGTGGCGTGGTTTCTGGCATAATGTATCCCTTTGCTGCTGTGGTAAAATGCGGAAAAGCCGCAGCAGTTACGCAGCGGCTTTGCGTGGTTTATTGCGGAGATGGTGTGATGTCCTGTCCTGCTGGTTCCGGCTCTTTAAGATTTTCCTGCTCTTCCGGCTGTGCTGATGCAGCGGCGTTCAGGCGAGCGGCAGCTTCCTGGATCCGCTTGAACCGGTGGGAAAGCCCTGCTTTGCTGACAGGCGGGTCAAACTTTTCCGCCAGTTTGGCAAGCGGCATTTCGGGGTACTGCATCCGCAGGCGGGCTGCCTGCTGCAATGGTTTGGGCAGGGTTTCCAGCGCGCCGGCCTCTTCCAGCATCTCAATCGCAAGGCGCACCTGCACGGCTGCCTGTACGGTTTTGCCCATGTTGGCGGTTTCGCAGTTGGAAAGGCGGTTGGTTTTATTGCGCATATCGTTATACATGCGCTGTTCCATGATGCGCATGGCGGCGTTGCCCGCGCCCATAAAGGTCAGCAGATCTTCCAGATGGTCGCTGGATTTGACATATACGGTGTTGGCCCCCTTGCGCACGGCGCGGTGGGGATTGAACTCATACTGGGCCAGAATGCCCTCCAGCTGCTGGGAGAGCGAATGCCGGGGCGAAAGGAACTCAATGTTATATTCCTTTTCCGGGTCGGTTGCCGTACCGCAGCATAAAAATGCAGTGGAAATGAAAAATGATCCGCATTTCTGGCATTTGAAGCAGTCCGGCCGGATGCGCAGGGTGGTTTCGCGGCCAGTATGTCCAAACAGGTTCAGCATTTTTTGTACCTGTTCGGGATCTTTTACGCTGAACTCATAAATCAGGCCGGTGCCGCGCTCCTTGGAAATTACGGTACCGGTAATGCCGCAGCGGGCATACAGCTTTTGTGCCAGCTGGGCAATGCCCTCGTTTTCGGTCTGCAAAACCACGCCGCGGTCATCAAAATACTTGCCAAAGCAGGCAACCGCGTAAGCTGCCGCGGTAACACAGCAGCTACGCACGATTTTGCGGTGCAGTATCTCGTTTTTAACGTCTTGGGAAAAACTCACGTTTGGTGTTCACACTCTCTTTATCGGGAGATTTGGGATGTATCAGGCCGTGCGGCGGGCATCGCGGTGCTGCACGCTGGGCTGGTAACCAAGCTTTGTGCAGTACTCCCCGATCTTGCGGGCAAAAGTGATAGAACGGTGCTTGCCGCCGGTGCAGCCAATGGCGATCATCAGCTGGCTTTTGCCCTCCTTAACATACAGCGGCAGCGCATATTCCAGAAAGCTCTCTATCCGGCGCAGCAGCTCCTGCGATTCAGGGAACTTCATCACATAGTCCACCACTTCCTGGTCCAGGCCAGTCTTTTCTTTCAGCTCTGGCACATAGAACGGGTTGGGCAGACAGCGCACATCAAACACGATGTCCGCTTCCTGCGGAAGACCGTATTTAAAGCCAAAGGAAACCACGTTGATAGACATGGCACACTGACCTTTTTGCAAAAACAGACTGGAAACACGTTCCCGGTTTTGTGCGGTAGAAAGCAAAGAGGTATCAATCACATATTTTGCACGTTCCCGCAGGGGCTGCAATATCTGCCGTTCTTTGGTGATTGCCTCACTGACCGGGATCCCCTCGCTGATGGTCATGGGATGCACACGGCGGGTCTCTTTATAGCGGCGGCGGATGGCGGCATCGCTGGCATCCAGGAACAGGATGTCATAAGGCATTTTCTTTTCGTCCAGCGCTTCCAGTGCCTCATTGGTTTCCTGAACAGAATGCAGGCCGCGGATGTCCATCACGACCGCAACGCGGCTGAGCTGGTTTTCGCCCTGCTGGGCAAAGTCCAGGATACGGGGCAAAAGGCCCGCCGGGATATTATCAATGCAGAAAAATCCGATATCTTCCAGCGCGTTGACCGCCATGGACTTGCCTGCGCCGGAAAGGCCGGTTACGATCAAAAAGTTCATCCTGTTGTTCCTCTCTCATTCAGCGGGGCGGAATACCGTTCCTTGCCTGGCAGGCATCAAGATGCGGCATGGTTATTCCACCACGCGGATCTCGCGTTCCAGGGTGCAGCCGGTTTTTTCCAGCACGATCTGCCGCACCTGCTCCGTCAGGCTGACAACATCCGCGCAGGTGGCATTACCCAGGTTGACCACAAAGCCGCAGTGCTTTTCACTGATGGCTGCCCCGCCCACGCGGAAACCGCGCAGGCCGCAGTCCTCGATTAGCTTGCCGGCAAACTGGCCCACAGGGCGCTTGAAGGTACTGCCGGCGGACGGGTATTCCAGCGGCTGCTTTTCTTTGCGGCGGCGCATATATTCCTGCATGGCGGTATGGATCTCCTGTGCATCACCGGGGTGCAGGGTAAATTCCGCTTCCAGGATGCACCAGGAGCACCGCTCAAAAATGCTGGTGCGATAACCCAGCTGCAGTTCCTGCACAGGCAGGGTTTGCAGATGCAGGTTTTCGTCCAAGAACGTAACAGCTGTCAGCACGTCCTTTATTTCTCCGCCGTAAGCGCCCGCGTTCATATAGACAGCCCCGCCCACCGTGCCGGGAATGCCGAAGGCAAATTCCAGCCCGGCCAGGCTTTCCTTCTGGGCGTTGTTGCAAAGAGCGGAAAGCATCATGCCAGCCGGGGCCAGCACCTTGGTGCTGCCATCCGGCTGGGCCTGCATGGAAAAGCGGGAGTTTAACCCCGTCAGGCAGATAACCGCCCCGCCGAACCCTGCATCCGAAAACAGCGTGTTTGAACCGTTGCCCAGCAGATAGGTGCGGACTTGATATTGGCGGCACAGTTCCAGAATACGGGTCAGCTGCGTTACCGTAGCGGGCACACAAAAAAAGTCTGCATTGCCGCCAATGCGGAACGTTGTATGCCGCCCCAGGGATTCATCAAGGCTGACAGGCAGGTTTTCTGCCTGCAAAGCTGCAAGAAATTGCTCGTTCATAAGCAAACCTCACAAACGGCTCAGATAGAATTTGCCAGGGCTGCCGCGCCGATCACGCCGGCATCGTTGGTCAGCACACAGGCACGAATAGCGGGCATTTTGCCGGTGGTAATGTTTTTGGTTTCTTCCTCCACATACTTGCGGATGGGTGCCAGCAGGGTTTCTCCCTGATTGGAAACACCGCCGCCAATGCAGATGGCTTCCGGCTCAAAGGTATTCACCACGTTGGAAATGCCGCAGGCAACATATTCGATCCAATTATCCACAACAGCCTTGGCGGTTGCATCGCCGGCTTCCATCGCGTCAAAGGGGATCTTGGCGTTCACATGGTCAATATCCCCCGCCAGTTTCCACATCATGCTCTCGGGGTGCCGGGTCATCGCTTCGCGGGCATCCTCCGACAGAGCGCGGGAGGAAGCATAACGTTCCCAGCAGCCGTAACGGCCGCAGTTGCACTTGCGTCCACCCTTTACAATCACGGTATGGCCCATCTCGCCAGCAGCAAAGTTGAAGCCGCGCAGAATCTTGCCGCCCAGGATAATGCCGCTGCCAATGCCGGTACCCAGCGTGATAACAACGGCATCCTTGAAGCCCTTTGCGCCGCCTGCGATGTATTCGCCAAATGCTGCTGCGTTGGCATCGTTTTCCACATAGACCTTGCAGCCGAGCAGAGCTTCCAGGTCAGGCCCCAGGTTCCAGTCATAGTAGCCGAAGTTGGTGTTATAGCCCACAAAGCCGGTGGTAAAATTCACACTGCCCGGGGTACCGATGCCCACATAGCTGACATCTGCAAAATCAATCTTGCAGTCTTTGGCAACAGCACGGCACAAATCTGCCAGTGCCTGCTCCAGGTCCTGCGCCGGACGCGGCAGGCGGGTCGGGCGGGTAATTTTGCCCACAATGTTGTAAGCTTCGTCAACAAGGCCTGCCGTCATGGTAGTGCCGCCAAGATCGATACCAATGGTGTATTTCATAAGATTTCTCCTCCTATATATTCTGCACAGATGCGGCCGTGCAGTTTTAGCTCATTTACAAGGTTCTGCCGCGTGGCGTTTACCACAAGTTCCTGCGGGAACTGCATTTCCTCCAGCATCGCCAGCAGTGGGGGCATGTTGCCTTGCAGCTGGGTGGTGCTGTGGGCGTCGGTATCCAGCGCAATATGGCAGCCGTTTTTCAGGCAGGCGGCCAGCAGCAGCTTCATGTTGGGGATACCATCCCGCCGCACATTGACGGAATTGCCGTTGAGCTCCACAACCTTATGGTTTTTGGCGAATGCTTTGGTTACAAGGTCATAGTCATAGCGGTAATTCTGCTGCTCGGAATGGCCGATGCAATCCACATAAGGGTTTTCGGCCACAGCCAGCCACAGGCGGGTGGCTTCTTTTTCGGTCAGCAGACCGGGGATGCAGGGGCTGTGGATGGATGCCACAACCCAATCCATCGCCCGCAAACGGCTTTGGGCAAAATCCAGCCCGCCGTTTGTGTCCATCACATTAGCCTCCGCGCCGTACATCATCGCAACGCCGTGCAGTACCGGCGGCAAAGCCGTCTGGTTGGCAAAGTGCCACATGTGCGGGGCATCCGGCATAGCCGGGCCGTGGTCGGTAATGGCCAGCGCCGCATAGCCGAGGGCGGCGGCTTTGGCAGCCATTTCATCTAAGGTATTAAATGCATGGGTAGCGCTTAAGGTATGGGTGTGAAGATCCGCAATGATCTGCATACAGATGGTACTTCCGTTTCTAGTAATAAAATGATAATTTACAGCCAGGCTCAGAACCCGCTTACATCGTTCTGCAAGCCAAGGCGGTTGAGCAGTTCCTGCGCCGCGTTATAGCCCATCTCTTTCTGGCGGTTGTTGATGGCTGCAGTTTCCAGGATAACGGCCAGGTTACGGCCGGGCATAACGGGGATCAGCATACTGGGCACCTTAACGCCAAGGATATCATAGGTGTTGCTTTCCAGGCCGGTGCGGTCATAATTCTTGGTGCGGTCCCAGGCTTCCAGCTCAATGACCATTTCCACCTCAACGCTGTTTTTGACCGCGCCGATACCAAACAGACGCGCCACGTTGATGATGCCGATGCCACGCAGCTCAATAAAGTGGCGGATGTTCTCCGGTGCCATGCCCATGATCTTACTGCTGGAAACCTTGCGCAGCTCCACAGCATCGTCCGCAATCAGGCGGTGGCCGCGCTTGACCAGCTCAATGGCCGTCTCGCTTTTGCCAACGCCGCTGTCGCCAAGGATCAGGATACCTTCGCCGTATACTTCCACCAACACGCCGTGGCGGGTGATGCGGGGGGCAAGCTCGGTGCTCAGCGCCTGGATCAGGGAACTCATCAGCGGGGAGGTCATTTCGGCCGACTGCAACAGTGGCACGCCGTACTTTTGGGCAAACTCCATCATTTCCGGCAACGGCTCAAATCCGCGGGTCAGGATGACTGCCGGCGGCTGGAAAGAGAAAAGCTTTTCGAGATGGGTACGGCGGATTTCCGGATCCAGCTCATTCAGGTAGGAAAGCTCAGTCAGGCCGATGATCTGGATCCGGGTGCGGTCAAAGTACTGATAGTAACCGGCCAGCATGATGCCGGGGCGGTAAACCTCGGCGGTATAGACCTTGAACTGGTCAAGATCCTTGGGGGTGTAGGCAACGGTCAGATGGGATTCGCGCGCAAGCTTGTCAAGGCTGACGAAAAACTGCTCCACGGAAAATGCGCCCCTTTCCAATTTTAGTTATGGTATATCGTTTTAGGTTTGCGATCAAATGGTTTTGTTAGTATTATAACGTACAGGATTTTTTTTGTACAGTCATAGCCGAAATAATTTTGATTCTTTCCTCGTTCCGGGGGTGAAACAGCAGGGCTTTCCCTGCCGGTTCTGCCGCACAGGTGTCCGCGGCGCTGCGATATTTCGATCATAATTCACCACAGAAAAAAATGCCCGCGGCAAAGCAGGCATTTTCATCTTAATGCAAATTATGGGGCACGTTATTCCGGTTTAGCAGCCAGCTTTACCGCACTGCTGCGCACCCAGGCATCCAGCCGGAAGAGCGCTGCCGACGTCGCGGCAACGGCCAAAAGGTAAACGCCAAACAAGAGCGCGGTATCCCGCCGGGTCATGGCGGCCAGGTCAAAGTTATCCACCAGGCGCAGAATGATGACATGGTGGGTCAGAAAGACCGCATAAGAATACTTGCTGAGGAGCGCACACGCATTTTGCAGTGGCACCCAGTGGATGCAGCCCCCCAGTGTGGCCAACAGAATGAACGCCGCGGCACTGAACAGCGCACAGGCCACCTTGCCATCCGCCGCAGCGGGGGTAAACAGCAGCACCGCACACCCGGCCAGCACGCCAAGGCGCGCCGGGCGCTTCCAGTGTACATACACCATGCCGAGCAGGAATTCCGGGATATGGATTGCTACCAGGCGGGCATCCCACCCCATGTAATGCACCGGCAGGCTGGCCGCCAGCACTACGGCCCAAGTCAGCAGCGGCTGTTTGCGCAGCCCCCAGCGCAGCAGTGGGAACAGCAGATACAAAAACAGGATACTGCCCAGGAACCACTCGCCCACGCAGGCAAAATCCATCGTGACCAAGCCCGCGGCCTGAGCAAAATTATCCAGCCCCAGGACCGTCAGCAGCAGGCTGGGCGTTTTGGCCGCGGCATAATACCCCGGCTTTGTGACAAAACGGATGGGAAAAAATATACACCACGCCAGCCAGAACATGGGGTACACCGCCTTGGCGCGCTTTTGGTAAAAGCGCGCCAGATTGAGCGGCTCTCTTCCCTGGCCGGGGCTGGTATACTGCAGCGCCGCGCCGGAAACCATAAAGAACAGCGAGGAGCCAAAGTCCCCCAAATAGATGTTAAAGGGCAGCACACTGCCGAACAGTTTGGACGGCAGTGTAAAATACCCGGTAACGGCAGCATTGAAATGAATGACCAGAATGCACACCAGCGCCACAGCGCGGATGAGATCCAGATAAAACAGTCGCTGTTTTTTCACCGGGCACTCTCCTTTCGTTTGCGCAGGGCATTTTTGACGGTGCGGCCCATCAGGCGGAATACTGGGCCAACGCCGCGCTGGGCAGCAAGGGCGGCATCCAGCACATCGGCGCGGGCCGCACACTGGGCGGCGGTTTCAAATGTAGCGCTGGCATAGCCGTTATACTGGGCCAGCAGCGGCACCAGCCAGAAATCCGACTCCGTTTGCAGCGGCGGCAGCCCCTGCGGGAATGCCGCCCCCCGCACCAACAGACAGCCGCCATTGGGCAGCGGCGGCGGGGTTTCATCCAGAGGGAGCGGGCAATCCAGCGCAGACAGTTTTGCCTGTACGGCAGGTTTCTGCTGCTGCCAGCGCCGGGCTTTTTCGGCGGCGCAGCCCGCATACAGCGGCAGAGCCGGGCCAAGCACACCTACCAGCGGGTGGGCATCAAACAGTTCTGCCGCCTGGGCCAGCTGCAGGCTGGTTGGCATAGACCGGGCATAATAATAGTCCTCCACCCCGGCAGCACGCGGCAGCATCAGGCAGTAGACGGCATCCGGCTGCAGGGCGCAGCCTTTTGCCAAAGTGTTGGCATCCAGCAAAATGGGCGCACACTCCCCCGCCGTTTGCGGCAGGATATAATGCCAGTGCAGGTTTTGCGCCATGGCAGCCAGCGGCTGCACCGGCAGAAGTGCGCGCAGCAGGTCATCCGCCGGGTAATCAGTCTCGGATTTCAGATAGTCATACAGTTCTGCGGCGGCTTGGCCGTCTGTGCGGCGCAATTCATCCGCATAGGGGGTAAAAAAGCTGCGGCGCTTGAAAAACGGGCACCCGCGGTCCGCCAGCAGCAGCTTGGGGCAGGCCATAATGGGGTTAACGAAAAGGCTTGCCAGGTCTTTTGTATCCACAAAGGTATCCCACCGGTAACCAAGGGCGGCAAAGTGGGCGGTAAACTGCGTTTCGTGCAGGCGGACGGAATCTTCATAGCTGGCGGGCAGGGCGGCCGCCTGCCAGTAAGCAAAAAAGTCTGCCATCATGCGGGAACGCACCACAACAAAGTGGGATTGAATATGCTCCGGCACCATGGCTTTTGCCCCGCCAAAGCGGTGGCTGCGCATAGCATAGTGGCGGGTCAGGCCCCAGAAATCCAGCTCCGGGCGCCCATCCATCGCAGCAAACATGGCAGCTACATCCCCCACCGGCCCGGCAAGGGTATAGTTCATCAGCACCACTTCATCGTATTGCAGCAGCATATCCAGGCCGGTCTGCAAAACAGCGTCCCGGTAGGCCCCCACATCAAAGCCTGTGTTTTCACGCTCCAGCACAGTGTGGCAGCAGTCTTGCGCCCACTGGCGGGATTCCGGCTGCAAGGGGCCGTTATTGACAAAGAACACCTGCCCCACTGCGGCCATTTGCTGTACAGCAAAGCGGCAGGCTGCATCAGCCTGCCCGTTGGGGTGATAATTGAAATAGATAATCAGCCGTTTTTTCATAGCGGTTGGCTTAATCCTCATAGTTCACGTCATGGGGGCCCAACACCGTGCGCTTAACGCGCATCATGTTTTCGTAAGCGGATTTCGGCATCCGCTTACGCAGCCAGTTGCGGGCGCGGCGGCGCTTGGAATTCTCATACGGGCCATAGTTTCCAAAACCGAACCAGTGCCTGCGCGCGGCAAAAGCACCGGCGCTGGCAGCGGCACTGCCAAAGGTGGTGCAGTCAAACACGCGGGCAAGCGGGCGGATCAGACCACTCGCGTATGCCTGCATGGAATCGCAGCGGGCAACGGCATAGTCAGCGCTCATGGCCTGGGCGGGGTAATACCCTGCCCCCTGCGCCACAAAGGGATAGATACGCTCAATGGCATGGCTGATGGTACCATCCTGCGGCAGCGGCTCCGGCGGGAAATCCTCGTGCTGCCAGCCGTGGTCAAACAGTGGGGCCAATGCTTTTACGCGGAACCAGAATACGCTGCCAAAGGGGGCAATGGGCATTTTTTCGCCGGAAATAGGGCGGTCAATGCCCAGCTTTTTCATCAGGGCCTTGGTATTATCAAAGTTGGGGCCCCAGCCGTTGGAGCACATGTTCATGAAATACACGCCATGCGTGGGGAACGGCGGGCAGAGCAGGCCCAGATAAGGGTCTTTTTCAAATTCTGTCAGCACATTCAGCACATAGTCTGCGTTTTTGCAGATATTCTCGTTACAGACATAGCCAAAGCTGGCGCCAACGCTTCCGGGTTTGGTCTGGATGGCCTTTTTATCGTGCATAAAGCAGGCGTAATCATACTCCCGGATCTGCGGGGCAAGGTCACACAGGAACGCTGCCACATCGCGGCCGCGGTTTTCGACCACCTTTACGGTAACGGCATGCAGCGGCAGGGTGCGGAACGCTTCTTCGATCTGCTGCTTTTTCTCCGGCGTGTTGGTGGAAATAAAAACGTCAGTCTCCTGCGGCATGTTGGCGGCAAAGGCGCAGCTTTGGGGCAGCATATCCATAAAATACAGGTGCATGCACAGCGCAATGCGGCGGTTTTTGCGCACGCCAGCGGCGCAGGCCTCATCCTGTACCCTTTCCGGAATCAGGCGGGTCAGACCCAGGTTGCGGGTAAAATCATAAGGGTGCATGGTGCGGATCATGTTTTTCCAGATCAGCTCCAGCGGGTAATCCGTATGGTCCCGCAGGTAGGCGTACAGTTCCCGCACCGGCTCCCCGGCGGTATCATTCAGGTATGCCTCAAAATCATGCATAAAGCTGCGGCGCTTGAACAGCGGGCACTTTTTATCCCGCAGCAACCGCGTGGGGCAGACAAGCAGCGGATAATCCGTAAACTCTTTCAGATCGTCCGTGTTGACATAGACATCCCACTGGTAGCCTTTATCGGCAAACTGTTTGGTAAACACCGATTCATACCGCTGCACAGAGTCGGTATAGCTTTCGATCATGGGCATGGTATCCCAGTAATTTTGCAGCTCTTTGCTCTGGATGAACTTTTTACGGTAGACAATAAAGTGGGACTGAATGTGCACCGGCAGGTAATTATAAAGATGTTTGCCCTTAAAGGGGTTGCCCTCCGCCCCATGGTGGATCGTCAGGCCCCAAAAATCAAGGTTGGTGCGCTCGGCCATGGCGTCAAACATTTCTTTCAAGGGGCGCACAGGGCCCATCAGGGTAGAGTTCGTCATGACCACTTCGTCAAATTCGCTCAAACGCTGCCAGCCGTAATGATCCAGCGCGGTTTTATAGGCCCACACATCCAGGCCCTTGTTTTCGCGCACAATAATTTGATCGGTAAATTCTTCAAATGCCGCGCGGCCCTGCTTGCTCAGCTTGCCGTTGCACACAACGATCAGCTCGGTCAGGTTACGGGCAAGATCGCGCAGGTAATAGGTGATAAAATCATCCACATCACCGTTTTTTTCGTAAAAGAAAAAAATACCCAGTCGTTTCATTCTTTCACCCTTTCCGGTTATCGTTATGCCAAACCTGCATCTTTTAATATTGCGTTAATCTTGGTGGGGTCACCCCAAACGCCGGGGCTGTCATACGGGCGGTCCGGGAAAACGCCGTAATCCAGTTTGATCTTATAGTTTTTATCCCGCAGGAACTGCTCCACACGGTCAGCCAGGGTCCGCGGCTGGCCGGTGCAGACGTTGATGATGCCGTTGACCTTGTTCTGCACGCTGGCCGCCACAATCATGGTTGCCAGTTCATCCAGATCAATAAAATCGTACTTATTCTGCCCGCTGGTAAACGGGAACGTTGTTTTGCCGTCCAGCTCTGCCTGTGCGATTTTGGCAAAGATGGAACTGCCATGGGCTTCATCGCCCGTAATATAATAGGCGCGCAGCCAGTGCAGGTTGCAGCTGCTGCCCTGCAAGGAGAGCATCATGCTCTGGCGCAGAGCATTTTTGGCAATGCCATATTGGCTCAGGGGGTTGCAGGGGGTATCATCCTCAATAGCGCCCTCCCAATAGCCGACTTCGTGCATAGTGCCCATCACGGTCAAATCCGAAAGGCCGCCCGCTGCCATATTGTTCAGGAAGGTAACATGGGAGGAAAGATCCTTCATGTGGCTGGGCGCATTGTGGCGGAACCCATCCCGCCAGGCCATATGGATGCAGACATCAGGCTTGCCCAACGCCGCATAAATATTTTTGTCCCCGCTGAAAATAGGCACATCGCAGAATTCTGCGCGCTCGTCCACGCCCTTAAAGGCAAAGTCCGATGCAATGACGCGGTAGCCCATATCCAGTGCTTTTTTTACAACATGGCGGCCGATATAACCGGCTGCGCCGGTAACAAGGATGGTTTTCATTGTAGCATTTTCTCCTCCCGGTTTGGCAGGCAGGCATACAGCCCCTGCAGGTGGGTACGGAACAAAAACAGTGCGGCACCCTGTTTTTTGTTGTGCCGCAGTGCATACCAAAAGTCAAGCCTGCTGTGGGGGCAGGCTGCCAGCGCCTGCTGCAGGCTGCGCCAGGCAGCCGCTTTGGCTTTGGGCGGCAAGCGGCCATCCCGCAGCTGATGCATGACAAAGGTGACAAACTCTGCCTGGCGGGCGCTCCACACCTTTGGCAGCTGCTGCGGGGGGCACCAGGCGCGGGCTGCGGTATATTCCGCCTGCACCCACCGGGGCAGGTATTGCAGCCGTACCTGCACTGCTGCCGGGTTCCCACAGGCGGAGGTACTGCCCTGCCGCTCCAGGTGTTCATATACGATCTGCGGCGTATATGCGGCTGAATCTGCCTGCTGGAACACTGCCGCGTTGAAGGCAAAATCTTCCAGCCCTTTGCGGCAGGTTTCATCAAAGCGCAGATGGCCCAGCCGACTTGTACAGTACATAGCGTTCCAGACAAACTGCGGCCCGCTTTGCTGCAAAAATTGCAGGTAGCCCTGCCCCGCCGGCTTGTGAATGATTATTGCCTGCCCCGGCGGGTGAGGCAGCTCCACAGCCGTTCCTGCAGCATTGGCCCGCAGCAGGCGGTAGCCGCCGCGCACCACATCCGCCCCGGTTGATTTGGCAAGGACCAGCAGGGTTTCCAATGCATGGGGCAGCATGGTATCATCATCATCACAAAAGGTGAACCACTGGCCGCGGCAATGCTGCAAGCCAAGGTTGCGCGCAGCGCAGATGCCCGCATTGGGCTGTTCCAGCACCCGGATGCGGCCATCTTTTTTGGCCAGTTCATGGGCCAGTGCAACACTGCCATCGGTGGAGCCATCGTCCACCAGCAGCAGCTCAAAATCCGCAAAGCTCTGGCGCAGCACGCTTTCCACCGCGGTATGCAGCAGCACCCCGGCATTATAGACAGGCATGATAATACTGATCAATGGGGCCTGCTCCATACGGTTCACCTGCCTTTTGGTTTATGGCAACACCGCACAATTCCCGCCTTGCGGCTTAAGCACCGCTCCGGCAGCTGCGGCACGGCATCTGCGTTGCCAAAATGCTCGATAAGACATCCAGTATTATCTGCGCTTTTGGCTTGGCATCTGCCGCACCTCGCTCGCCGTATCGGCACTTAGAATTATGCGGTATTGCCTTATATTCTATATCCATTTTAATGCTTACTTTTTATGTTTCAGTGCAGCGTACACCTTGCCGTATGGCAGCGGCACGCCAAACAGGCGCTGCAAAAACGCAGGTTTCCAGCGCGCCTGGGCAAGGTCCCGTTTCAGCTGTGCCGGGGCGTGCAGATAGGCGCGCCAGCTGGCTGGGGCAGCCAGCTTCCAGCTGCCGCCGTCCTCCACGGTGATCTCACCCAGGGTGCGCACCTCCTGCATGCGGGGGGCCTGCACCATCTGCAAAAACGCTGCGATGCAGGTCTGCGGCGGAATTTGCACTTCCCGCAGCGGGCCAGCCTGCCAGCGCTGAACAAAAGCCCTCATGCCCTGCCAGAGCGGCGCGGTGATTGCCTTGTTATCTGCACCCGCCTGCCCGATTTCCGGTGCCATCTGCCCGGCCTGTGCGTGGTATCCCACCGTGGAGCCGCATGGCTCGGAGAGCAGAACTTCCAGCATAGGCTGGCCCACCCAGTACCACAGGGGGGCCGGGCAGCCGTCAAACAAAAATGTTTTGGCGCGCTCCGGCGGCAGGTTCTGGTGCAGGCGTGCATCGCAGGCAAGGTAACAGCCGTACAGCTGGGTGTGTAGCAGTTCTTCCAGCACACGCTGGGTGGTTCCGCCGCTGCCGATATCCACCAGCAGCACCGGGCTATCCGTCAAGCCCGCCTGTTCCAGATATGCTCTTGCCTGCTCTGCCCGCCTGCGCAGCGGCTCCCCTTCCGGCAGCTTGCTGTGGGCCGCAAGGGCCAGCAGCATCTCTTTGGTGCGGCACGGCAAGGGGCGGGTGCGCAGGTCATAGGTTTTGGTGGTGTGTCCCTTCGGGGAATCAAAGCCAAGATAGGCGGCAATCTGCCGCTGGGTCAGCTGCTGGCGCGGCAGGGTATCCGCCAAAAGTGCCACCGCCTGCTCATTCATTGGGCATTGCAGCAGGGCGGGCAGAAGGCTTTGGCGGGATGCTTTCAGGTAAAAGGTTTCTTCTTCTGGGTACAGCAGTTGGTACACCTGGCGCACCAGATACATATCCCGCGCCAGGAATACAAGCTTTGCCCCCGGTATAGCCGCGCGCTGTCCATGCAGCCAGGTGGCAAAGCCAACCGCCAGCGGGCCAAGCAGCTCTGCCCCCAGCGCAGCACTGGAATTCAGATTCTGGCAGCAGTTTTGCAAGGTGGCAATTGCGACACCACCTACGGCATCCGCCGGGGTTTTGGTGTATGGCAGCGGGGTTGGCTGCGGCAGCAAAAAGCAGCGGATACCCGCCAGCGCTGCCCCGGCAAAATCCGCGCGGGGGCTATCCCCCACAAACAAGACTTCCGCCGGGCGCAAGGCAGTTTGCTGCAAAAAAAGCTTGAACAGCTTACCGCTGCGCTTTTGCACCCCGTACTCGCAGGAAACGAACACTCCATCCAGAAAATCCAGCCCGCATTTTTGCAGCATGGCTTCGATCTGCTCTTTAGGCAGATACATATCCGAAACCGCATATACCTTTTGCCCGCGGGCATGGCAGGCCGCAGCGGCTTGAGCTACCGGTCGGTTGGGGGCAATCATAGCCAGTTCCGCTGCGCACTCTGCAGCGGGGTCAGTACCCCGCAAGGCAGGATGTGCATAAATTTCGGCCAGCATCACCTCGCGGCCAAGGGTCTGGCGGGTTTCTGCCTCTGCGGCAACGCGCGCCCCGGCAAAGCCGAGAGCCGCCTGATGGGTAACTTCCATCAGGGCGAACAGATCCGCCGGGCGGGCGCAATCCCGCTTGAGCAAGGTATCGAAAATATCAAAAGCAACCGCTTTGTACCCCTTTGCCGCATGCAGCAGGCGCAGGGTCAGGCAGTTTGTGTGTGGTGTATTGTTCATCGCTCCTGTGTGGGTAAGCCTTGTACGGTTGGGTGAAAGTTGACTCCAGCAAAAAAACCGCGCCAAATAATGCCCAGCCGCTCACATTTTTGCGGGCCGTGGCGCAGCACCTGAACGCTGTGCCAGGCATCTTTGGCAATCAGCCACAGCCAGCCACGCAGCCCCTCCCGCCGGTAAAGCACCACATCATTGCGGTAAAAGTAGCGGTAGCGGGGCCAGCGGTCCGGGGTATCGGTGGCAATGTTGACAACCGTGGCGTTCTGCATTGCATGCACCACCCGGCTGGCGGGAATTACATAGCACGGCATGCTGCGGGAGATACGGCGGGTATACTCCCAATCGTCCGACCAGATAAAAAATTCTGCAATGGGCAGGCCAAAGCGCTGCACTGTGCTGCTGCGCAAAAACAGCGAAACAAAGCTGGCCATAACTGCGGGCTGCCGCGGCCCGGCAAAGCTTGCCAAATCTTTGTACGGCGTGCTGCGTTGCAGGTTCATGGGCTGGTCTTTACCGTCCGGCGCCAGTGCGCGGGAGGAAAGCCAGCCGTACTGCCCGTCCAGTTCGGCATCCGCCAGCAGCAGCTGCTGCAGGGCATCCGGTTCCGGCAGGCAGTCATCATCCATAATCCACAGATACTCTGCCCCGGAGCACGCTGCCTGCTGGATGCCGCAGGCAAAGCCGCCCGCACCACCCAGGTTTTTGCCGGTATTATAATAGTGCATGGTTGGCAGGTTCAGCTGCGCCACCAGTTCGGCCGTACCGTCCGTGCTGGCATTATCGATCACCCACAGTTCCGGCACACCGGCCGTTTGGGTACACAAAGCCCGCAGGCAGCGCTGCAGCATTGCCTTGCGGTTATACGTTACAATAACCGCTGCCGTGCGTTTCATTTGTGAGCCTCCTTGTGGGGGAAGAACTTGCGGTTCAAAAAGGCCATCCCCTTGCGCAGCCAATGCTGGCTTTCCATATATACAACGTCAAGCTCTTCATAGGCAATGTTGTTGGTGATCAGCCAGGCATCCAGCAGGCGCTCGCTCACAAAGCCGAACACCCGCTTATCATTGGTGGAATAGCTGCTGATATCCAGCTCTTTTTCCAGCTCAAACAAAATATCGAACAGCCAGGTGCAGTAGTGCTGCAGCAGTTCCTTTTTCATCACGAACATATTGAAGTGATGGCCGTGCGTTTTGGACATGTAGGTGTCATACGCCGGCAGATACTCCGGGCATTTGCGCTCGATGATGGCGCGGGTCACCCGCAGATCCTGTTCATGGTGGGCGTGGATATACTGGGTATAATTGGTTTCAATAAAATAGTGGCGCTCTTTAGGCAGCACAACATTGGTGGTGGCCAAAATAGCGTTGAGTTCCTCGTGGCCGATGACCCGACGCTTTTTGCGCTCAAAACGGTGCAGGCGGCTGGCAAAGTAACGGCGGTAATGCACGATGCCGATATAATCGGAATCCAGGTTTTTGGCCGCCCAGTACAGGCCCGTCAGCTCGCAGAAATTGCCGTTGCGCTCTGAAATATTTTCACCGGTATCATCCCCGATGTAGCCAATGCCGGGGTGGATGGCATGACCCATCTGTACCGGCAGGTACATGGGGTCTTCCGGTATCCAGTACGGTTTATGTGTTGCTATGATGATCGTTGTCTGCAAAGTGTATTCCCTGCCTGTTTCTTACTGCTGCGCATGGTTAGCAAAAAAGCGCAGCGTGTTTTACTCCAGCCGGCAAAGCACCGGCACACATACAAAATAGCTGGCGGTGGATGATGCAGCGCACCTGCCCAGCCGCACAAGCCCATTATCAAAAATAGTATACCGCTTTTTATCAGGAAAGCAAGTTACAGTTTCATTACTGTTTTTAATGTTTCTCATTTTTTGCAGCCGGATCTGCCGCAAAAAGGGCCTCCGGGCCGGTGTGCCAGATGCAGCGATCAACGCGTTTTTCAGGAATCACTTTCTGCATCCATGCGGTCCTGTTCCTCTGCCAGCTTTTCCCACTCGTCATACAGTTCCTGCTGGTGGAAGCGGGAATCATCCAGTTCATCGCACTTATCCCGCAAAAGCAGGTGGTCGCGCAGAACCTCCGGGTCGTTGATCTCGTTTTCCAGCTCAACAATATGGGCGCCAAGCTCTTCGATCTCGGTTTCCAGCGCTTTCAGGCGGGTGCGCACCTCGGCACGGCGGCGGCGCTGCTCCTTGCCATAGCCTGCCTTCTGGGGCTTATCCTCCTGCTTGGCGGGTTCCGGTTGTTTGGAAGTATCGCGGTCATGCAGCTTCTGGAAGTTCTGGTAGAAAGTCGCCTTGCCATCTTCCAGGTACAGGATCGGGCAGCCGAGAGTCTGCATCAGGTAGCGGTCATGGGTGACCAACAGCAGGGTGCCCGTGTAGGCAGACAGCGCATCGGTCAGCGTTTCGCGCATGAAGATATCCAGGTGGTTGGTGGGTTCGTCCAAAAACATCAGGTTCGGGCGTTCCAGGGCCAGCTCCGCAAAGCGCAGGCGGGCCATCTCACCGCCGGAAAGGGTGGCGCAGTCCTTGAACACTTCCTCGCCGCGGTATCCGAACCTGGCCAGGTGGCTGCGCACTTCCAGCTCGGTAAAGCGGGGGTACTGGTTCCAGATGGCATCGATCACGCGGCCTGCGCGGCGGGCCTGCTGCTGCACAAAGATGCCGGGCTTGGCACCAGTGCCCAGCCGCACCATACCGCCGGAGGGGCGGCGCTTACCGTCCAATACCTGCAGCAGGGTGGATTTGCCGGTGCCGTTGGGGCCCGCAATAATCAGCTTGTCCCCACGGTGGACGACATAATCCAGTGCTTCCAACAGGGTGCGTTCCCCAATGCGGATAGTTAAGCCTTTCATGATGACCAACTCATCATACGGCTCAATATCATACTCAAAGCGGAAATTCAGCTGGTGGGCTTCCGCCTGGGGTGCTTCGGTGATTTCCAGCTTTTCCAGCTGTTTGCGGCGGCTCTGGGCCATTTTAGTGGTGGAAGCGCGCACCAGGTTGCGGTCAATATAATCCTGCAGCTTGGCTGCCTTTTCCACATCGGCATCATGCTGTTTTTGCAGGCGCTCGTCCGCTGCTTCGCGCTGGGGCAGGTAGGCGGAGTAGTTGCCGCGGTAGGTGGTGATGGTTTTTCCGCGCAGCTCCCAGATACGGGTACAGACAGAATCCAGGAAGTAGCGGTCATGGCTGACCACCAGCACTGCGCCGCGGTAGGCTTTCAGATAGGTTTCCAGCCAGTCCATCGTTTCCAGATCCAAATGGTTAGTGGGTTCGTCCAGAATCAGAATGTCCGGGCGTTCCAACAGCAAGCGGGCCAAGCGCAGGCGGGTCTGCTCGCCGCCGGAAAGCACCCCGGCCTTTTTCTTCCAGGTATCTGCCGGGAAGCCCATGCCGTTGAGCACCTTTTTGATCTGGGTATCCATATTATAGGCATCCATGGCATCGATCACTGCGTTGCAGGCTGTGATCTTATCCGTAATAGCCGTGTTGTGGAGGTCAGCTGCCAGCTGCTTTTGCAGGGTCTCCAGCTCCGCCATGGCGTCAAGCGCAGGCTGGAACGCAAGGCGCATGGTTTCGTAAACGTCTTTCTCCGGGTCAAGATGACCCGTCTGTTCCAGGTAGCCGCAGGTTGCCCCCGCCGCAAAGGCAGCGTCACCGGCATCGGGCAGGCTTTCGCCGCACAGCACACGCAGGAGCGTGGTTTTGCCGGTGCCGTTTGCACCAATAATACCAATGCGGTCGCCGCGTTCCACACTGGCTGTTACATGTTTTAAGACCTCGTGCTCGCCAAAGCTTTTGCCAAGGTCCTGCAGTTCGATCAGCATAATTTCACACCTTATCGTATCCCTGGCCACTAGGGTGTATCAAAAAAGTCGAAAATATAGTCTATGGCAACACCGCACAATTCCCGCCTTACGGCTTAAGCACCGCTCCGGCGGCTGCGGCACGGCATCTGCGTTGCCAAAATGCTCGATAAGACATCCAGTATTATCTGCGCTTTTGGCTTAGCATCTGCCGCACCTCGCTCGCCGTATCGGCACTTAGAATTATGCGGTATTGCCCTATTTCTACAAACACAGCAGGATTTTGGATTAAAAAGCCTTAAATCCTGCTTGTATTTGCGAAATATCCGTCATGCTCTTTGTTTTCAGATTCACATTAAAGCAGCAGCCAGTTTGTTTTACTCTTCCACCAAAGGGCGCATTAAACCCGAAAATGTGCCGCTGCTCAGTTCTTTACCCCGGCAGCGGCACATTCCATTGGTCTGTTTCAGCCCTCGTTCATATGCCGACGGTTGCGCACACCGACATTTTCCAGTTCTTCCGGCTCCATTACAACGCGGTACAGTTCTTCATAGCTGTGCACCGTATATTTGGGCTGGATGCCGGTTTTATTTTCCTCGTTGGCAAAGTTAACCCAGCAGGTATCGATCCCCGCATTGATACCGCCCTTGATATCGGCCAGCAGGTCATCCCCCACCATCAGCACACGGCTGCGGTTGGTCAACCCCAGGTCCCGGATGGCATAGTCCAGCAGCTTGGGCGAAGGCTTTGCCGCACCCACTTTTTCCGAGATATACACACCATCCATAAAGCGGCCAATGCCGGATGCCGCAATGCGGGATTCCTGTACCTGGGTAGCACCGTTGGAAACGATTGCCAGGGTAGCAACTTCGCCCAGTTCTTCCAGAGCGGTCAGCGCACCGGGCATCAGATCCGCATGGTTGGCCAGCTCGTTCTCATAAAAGTCGTTCATCTCGCGGGCGTTGCCGGCTTCCGGTGTGCCAAGAGCCTGCATCACGCGGCCAAACCGCACCGCAAACAGCTTGCTGCGGTTCAGCTCGCCTTTGGCAAGGCTGTCCCACAGCTGGCGGTTGATCTGGTGGTAGGTTTCCAATGCTTCGGGGCCGTTGGGCATGCCGTAATGCTCTAACGTAATGCCGACCGCAGCACGCTCCGCTGCGTTAAAATCCAGCAGAGTGTTATCCACATCCAGTAAAAGACAAGTATAATTTGCCATAGATTTATTCCTTTTTCCGGTCTATTCTTGCCGGATATCTGCCGGGGTGCTGCCCTGCCGCCAAAACAATTACTCCGTGTGCTGTGCTTCCGTCCGTTCAGCGTCCGTCAGCGCATCGTCAAGGGGCTGGCCCCAGTCAAAATCATAGTTTTCCACACTGCCGTCGGTCACATCGTTCTGGCCGTTATCCGGCTGATAGCCAGCCTCGCAGTCAAAGACAAACATGTGATCACCTCCCGGCTTATGCTATGCCGGGGGCAGGCGCTGTGTGACTGCAATCAGTCTCCGTCGCCAAAGGGGAAGAACGGGAACTGATCGCCCGAATCACTTGGTTCCGGGGTTACCGTGGGGTCCGAAAGGGGTTCCGTTACGTTGATGACAAGCTCTGCATACTGACCATTGTTGGCAGCACGCACGGTATAGCTGCCAACGGTATCCGCGCTGAACTGCACGTTATCGCCGGTTGCACTCCACTGCGGCTTCTGGGCGCAGGTCCAGGTGGTATCCCCCGAAGGATTGCTTACGTTGGCCTGCAGCGTTGTGGTACTGCCTGCCGGCATGGAGCTGACCCCGGTGATGCTGACGGTAGTAGCCGGTGCCTGCACATGCACCATCAGTTCCTGCGAAGTATAGGTACCGTTGACTTCCAGCCCGGCCTTGATGCGATAATCTCCGGTGGCATTCGGCGTAAAGGTATAACTGGCGCCATTCTGCATCAGGTCATCGTTGACCGACCACTGCACACCACTGTTATCATAGCTCTTACCGCCCAAGGTGACACTGGCGTTGATGGTCAGGGATTCACCCTGCTTGATGGTGCTTTCGCCCTGATCCAGGTTGATCTGCACACGGGCATCGTTGAACATTGCCGTCACGGAAATATCCTTGGTCGCGCTGTCCACACGGGTAGCGGTGGTCAGGCCATCGCTCCACTTATAGAACGTATAGCCGTCCGCCGCCACAGCGGTAATGGTCACGGTCTGCTTTTCGGTTGCGTCCATTTCGATGGAAGTTACGCCGCTCTGGTCATTGCCCTGCAGGGTGCCCTTGCCTTCTTCCACCAAGTATTGCAATTTGAACTTTGTAGGGGTCGCCGAAGGCGTGGGCTCCGTGGCGGCTGCGCTGCCGCCAGCCTGCTCAGTACGCTGCGGAATATCATCCGTGTTGGGGCGGGTATCCGCAGTATCGTAAGCATGATTGCGCAGGTAGTTCAGCACCACATTAGCGCCGGATGTGCTGAAGCCATTCTGTTTGTTGTTCAAATAGGCTGCTTCGGCATAGCCGCTGTTGCTGTCTTTCAGTGCTTCGGCCAAGTTCAGGTATTTATAGCCTTCATCATTGCACATCTTGGCCAATTCCTGGTTGAACTGGTCGATCATCAGCTGCGTTTTGGCGGCATCAGATGCTTTTTTTGCCACAGGCGGAATGGCACAGACAATGACATCGCAGTACTGGTACGCACCGGTAATTGCGATGACAGCCTGCTTATAGTTACGGGCAAAATTATCATAGGAAAGGCTGCCGTCCAGATCGTTGCTGCCCAGCAGCATGACCACGCGGCGGGGTTTCATTTTGGATACCGCCTGCGGGACGGTATAGGCACTGGAATCCCCCGCAAAGTAAACGCAGGCATCGTTCAGCAATGAGCTGACGGTCAGGCCGTCCTTGCCTGCAAACTGATCCAGCGTGATGACTTTATCGTCATACAGGGACTTGGCAAACTGATCCCCCACAAACAGCGTGGAGGAGACATAATCGGTGCCTGCATCAGAGGTTTTGGCCAGCACGGACCCCAGCGAAGTATCCAGCGGATAGGCCTGCGGGTCATAGCGGCCGCTGCCGCCCAGCGACAGCTTGCCCGGCAAAACCCAGGATGCAATAAATGTAAGGATGACAGCCAGCACACATACTGCCAGAACAGCACATGCCTTGCGCTGGGTTGGGCTGAAGGATGCCCGGCTGCCGGATGTTTTGCGGCTCATAATGTTCGTTTCTCCCTTTGTTCCTTATGTAGGATGCGCCCGCGGGCCGGGTTGGTTCCGGCGGCGGGCTGTGCCCGGCAGCGCTTTGCACTGCGCGGGGTTCAGCCCAGAATATACTGGGTCAGTTCTTCACAATTTTGCGCCAGCAGCACCGGATTCCAGGGTTCCATTTCTTCCCTGCTACCATAGCCGTACAGCACGGCAGCAGCGGGCAGCTGGTTATTGACTGCGCCCTGCATATCATCCTGGCGGTCCCCCACCATCAGGATGCGTTTGCCCGCCAGGCGTGGGTCCTGCAGCACAAGGCGGATCACATCCGTCTTGTTGTCCACACTTTCGTCCATACTGGCCCCGCCAATGCGGTCAAAATAGTCAAACAGCCCCTGCTCTTTCAGGATGGGTGTTACAACTTCGACCGGTTTGCAGGTTGCCGTTGCCATGTACAGCCCGGCATCTTTCAGGGTATCCATCATCTGACGCACCCCGGGGAACAGGCTGCACTGGTGGCTGCCAACTTCCTCGTAATGCACGCGGTAATACTCCACGGCCTGCTCCACCTCGGCATCCGTTGCAAAGTGCTGGGCAAAGCTCCAGCGCAGCGGAGGGCCAAGGTAGCGGGAACAATCTATCGCATCCGGGTCAAGGCCCATTTTGCGGAACGCATAGGCAAAGCAGTTAAAAATGCCCGGCCGGGAATGGATCAATGTTCCATCAACATCAAATAAAACGGCGTCGTAACGCTGCATCCAAAATACCTCCTGCGGAAAGGCGGTGCTCCCTTTATACAGTCCTGATAACTTCCCATGGCGCTTGCGGCCGCGTTGTTTATGGCTACTTTCCCAGTGTAAAGCACACTCACTTTACATCCATTTCAAGAGCCTTGGCCGCATACCATGCAGAGAAAACAATGAACTCTCCTGGGTTCTTTATGTTCTCTTTTGGTGTATACGGAACCGAAAACAGACGATCCGATACTCTGCCGTCTGTCAATTCCGTCATAATATACAGTTGTATTATATCATAACTGTCAAGGTTTGAAAATGACTTCACGGAAATTTGATAATTTGCCCCTTCTTTCCTGCTCCAAAAGACAAAAAAGCCGCTGCAAACCGGTAAAATCCGGCCCACAGCGGCAGTTAAATGGTATAAAACTTATCCAATCCGATCCTGTACGCAATCTTATCAGGAAAGGATCATGCGGTCATTGGCTTCGCCGCCAGCCTGCTCAAAGCGCTCCAGCAGATCCGATACTTCCAACTTTGTCTTTTCTTCGCCGCGCACATCATAAATCACATGGCCTTCGTTCATCATGATCAGGCGGTTGCCATAGCGGATGGCATCGCGCATATTATGGGTGATCATCAGGGTGGTCAGGTGGTTTTCCTGCACGATCTTGTTGGAAATTTCCAGCACCTTGGCGGCGGTCTTGGGGTCCAGGGCTGCGGTGTGCTCGTCCAGCAGCAGCAGCTTGGGCTTTTTCAGGGTCGCCATCAGCAGGGTGACTGCCTGGCGCTGGCCGCCGGAAAGCAGACCGACCTTGCTGGTCATGCGGTCCTCCAGGCCCAGGCCCAGGGTTTTAAGCAGCTCATGGTACTCGGCATTTTCCTTTTTGGTAATACCAATGCGCAGGGTGCGGCCCGCACCGCGGCGGGCGGCCAGGGCCAGGTTTTCATCAATCTGCATCGTGGCGGCGGTGCCCATCATGGGGTCCTGGAACACACGGCCAATGTAAGCGGCGCGCTTGTGCTCCGGCAGGCGGGTGATATCCTTACCATCAATAATGATTTTGCCCATATCCACCGGCCACACACCGGCAACAGCATTCAGCATGGTGGACTTGCCCGCACCGTTGCCGCCGATTACGGTGACGAAATCGCCGTCCTCCAGTGTCAGGTTCAAATCATTCAGGGCAACCTTCTGGTTGACCGTACCGGGGTTAAAAGTCTTGTAAACGTTTTTGATCTCAAGCATTGCTGCTGCCGCCTTTCTTTACCGCAACGCGGGTGAAGTATTTTGCTTTCCAGTATGGAACCGCAAGGAAGATGGCGACCACGATGGCGCTGAGCATTTTGAGCAGGTCGGTATCGATCTTGAACCAGATGCAGATCTGCATAACAATGTAGTAGATGACGCTGCCGATGCCAACGCTGAGCAGCTTGAGCGCAAAGTTGCGAAAAATCTTGCTGAACACGGCTTCACCGATAACAACGGCAGCCAGGCCGATCACGATAGCACCGCGGCCCATCTGGACATCAGCAAAGCCCTGGTACTGGCTGAGCAGCGCACCGGAGAATGCCACCAGACCATTGGAGAGCATCAGGCCCAGCACAATGTTGAAATTAGTGTTGATGCCCTGCGCCCGCGCCATGTTGGCGTTGCAGCCGGTAGCGCGGATGGAGCAGCCAAGCTCGGTGCCGAAGAACCAGTACAAAATAGCGATAACAACCACCATAAGAACGGCCACGATCAGGATGGTATTGCGGTAAAACGGAACGCCTTTGATATAACGCAGGGATACCAGCAGGTCATATTTGTCCACGTTGATAGCCTGATTAGCTTTTCCCATGATTTTCAGGTTGACCGAATATAGGGACAACTGGGTCAAGATACCGGCAAGGATGGCCGGAATGCCCATAAGCGTGTGGAACAGGCCGGTCACCAGGCCAGCCAGCAGGCCAGCACCAAACGCCAGCAGCAGGGACAGCCAGACGTTCATGCCGGAAGTCATACACATGATGCAGACCGCACCGCCAAGGCCCAAGGTGCCGTCTACCGTCAGGTCGGCAACATCCAGGATGCGGAAGGTAAGGTAAACGCCAATCGCCATAATGGCCCAAATCAGGCCCTGCGCCAATGCGCCCGGCATGGCATTGAACAATGTTGCAATGTTCAAGAGATCGTCAACTCCTCAAAAAAGATATAGTCTTTTTAATTATATCAAAAAATCGCGGGAAAGAAAAGCCTTTTCCGCGATTTTTGTATTAAAGTTACCTGCATCAAATCAAAGCAGGCCGTTCTGGCTGTTTAGCCCTCGTATGCCACATAATCATCTGGGATGGTGATGCCCAGAGCTTCGGCAATGGTCGGGTTGTATTCCTTAGTGAACTCCGGAGCGTACTCAATGGGCATCTCCTCAACCTTGCTTTCGCCGGTCAGGATCTTGGCGGCCATCTTACCGGTAGCAACGCCCAGGTCATAGTAGCTGATGGACAGGGTAGCAACGCCACAGCCGCTCATGATGCCTTCCTCGCCTGCAACGACAGGCACACCGGCGGGCTGGCAGATGTTATTGACGATCTCAGTGTTGTTGGCAACGGTGTTATCGGTGGGAACATAGATCACATCGCTGGCATCGGCAGCGCTCTGGCAGACGGTGGCCAGATCGTTGGAGTCAGAGAATGCGTAATACTCGCAGGTGTAGCCCAGTTCTTCCAAGCTGGCCTTTACGGTATCAACCTGATACTGGCTGTTTGGTTCGGCGCTGCAATACAGCAGACCAACGGTCTTTGCATCGGGGAACAGTTCCTTGATGATTCCTGCCTGCTCATCCAGAGGAGCCAGGTCGCTGGTGCCGGAAATATTGGTGCCGACAAGGCCATCGAAGTCATCAATACCCAGTGCCACGCCGTACTCGGTAACAGAGGTGCCCAGAACCGGGATGGTGTTGGTGCCGGCCTGTGCAGCCTGCAGGGCGGGGGTTGCGTTGGCTAGGATCAGGTCAACATTATCAGAAACAAAGCCATTGATGATGGTGCTGCAGGTGTTGGAATCGCCCTGGGCGTTCTTTTCCTCAAAGGTAACGGCATCGCCGAGCTGCTCGGTCAGGGCATCCTTAAACCCCTGGGTTGCAGCGTCCAAAGCAACGTGCTGCACCAGCTGGCAGATGCCGACCTTGTAGGTCTGGCCGTCAGCAGCGGCGGTATCGGTAGCGGCGGTGGATTCTGCGGCAGAAGAAGCGGTGCTGTCCGCGGCCGATGCAGCAGAGCTTGCTGCAGTGCTGCCACAGGCAGCAAGGGAAACAGCCAGGCAGCCGGCTGTCAAAATAGAAAGTGCTTTTTTCATGGTATCTTCCTCCCAAATCTATGCATCGCTCACCGGCATCCACTATGCTGCATAGCCTTGGGTGGGTGTCCTCTCCGAAAAGCGATTTAGTGATTTAAAGTATAGCATCAATCGTATTCCCCTGCAAGATACAATCCGCCAAATCACGGCGCTTTAGAGCACTAAATTTCCACATTTTGCACAATTTTAACAAAAAAGCACACCCTGCGTTCTGCCTTTGGGGCATTCGCACAGGGTGTGCAGTATCAATAAGACTTATAAAATGATATTTTTCTCTGTTTCAGCAATCGGGTGCTGGATTGCTTTTGTGTTCCTTGCCGTTTTGGCCTCATTTATGCAAAGATTGCCGCTTCGGTCTGGTTCAGGATGCGGATAAACGCCTCTCGCGTATCCGCCATACGCAGTTTTTCCGTCAGGCGGTGGTCGCTGAGCAGGTTGACAAGGCGAGCCAAAATCAACAGGTGGTCGCTCTGGCGGTCCGGCGGAACCGCAACCATAAAGATCATATCCACCAGCTTGCCGTCCGCTGCGCCCCAGTCCAGCCCGCGGGTAAGGGTCAGCGCGGCCAGCCCAAGCGAAGCAACGCCCGCATTGCAGGCATGCGGGATGGCAAGCCCTTCCCCAATGGCGGTGGTGCCGCCCGCGCGTTCACGCTCACACACGGCTTTATAGTAGGCGGTACCGTTGGTGATCACGCCGTTGCTCTCCTGAAGTTCCACCAAGGTTTCCAGCGCCGTCTGCACACTGGGCATCTCGGCATGCAGCATCACACTGTCGCGGTTCAGTAAACGGCTGACTCTCAGCTGTGTCTGCTCACTTTCCCTGTGTTTCATACGCCCTCCACCTTGCTGATCAGCTTGTAAAGGAACTCGCCCACCGCGCCGCCGGTGCAGTCGCAGTTGGTCACTTCGTTGGCCGCTGCTTTTACTTCGGACGGCGCATTGGCCACAGCCACGGAATAGCCCGCTTTTTTCATGATTTCGAGATCATTATAATAGTCACCGATCACGATGGTTTTTTTGATGTTCTCGTTCAGGATATGGCAAAGCTCTTCCATTCCGGCTGCTTTGCTGATGCCGGAAGGCATAATTTCCAAGTAGATCTGGTTGGTAGGCAAAAAGTAATTATCCCGGCCAAAGTACCGCGTTTTGGCGTATTGTCCCGCTTTGCGGATCGTTTCCGGATCCCCGGCAAACACCACCTTCAGCCAACCATCCGGCACATTTTCCAGCGGGCAGGCCACGCTTTCCATGTGTTCATCCACCTGGTGGGCGTGGGTATAGCTGCTGGCGTGAACAACATACATCTCCCCCGCACCGGCCATGACCTCTACACCAATCTTCGGGAATTTTTGCAGCATATCGGCAATGGCGGCAGCGGCCTGTTCCTGATTCAGGCAGGAGCGACGCAGCACACGGTTGGTCTGGAAATCATACAGCAGCGAACCATTGCAGGAGATTGCTGGCAGCGAAAGCTCGATATCGCCCAGCGCCGCGCGGATCGACTCCGGCGGACGGCCGGATGCGACGGTAAAGCGCCCACCCATGGCAGTAAACAACCGGATGACGCTGCGGTTGCAGGCGGGAATGCCCTCCTTTGCAGTCAGCAGGGTGTTATCCATATCACAAAAAACCAGATAATCACTCAAACGCTCCATGGCGGCTTTCCTTTCTCAGACGGCTTAAGTAGTCCTGAAACCAGTCAGGCAGTGAGCTGTCAAACTGCATCCATTCCCCGGTGGCGGGGTGCACAAAGCCAAGCTCCTTGGCGTGCAGGCACTGACCGTTCAGGCTGCGGATACAATTTTTTGGCCCATACACGGCATCCCCAGCCAGCGGGTGGCCAATGGACGCCATATGCACCCGAATTTGATGGGTGCGGCCTGTTTTAAGCTTGCATGCAATGTAAGTAAAGTTGCCGAACCGTTCCAGCACCTGCCAGCCGGTGTAGGCATATTTGGAGTTCTGCTGGGTCACGGCCATCTTTTTGCGATCCTTAGGGTCGCGGCCGATGGGGGCTTCCACAAAGCCGGTATCCTCTTTCAGGTTGCCATACACCACAGCGTGGTACACCCGATGGATAGAATGCACGCTCATCTGTTCAGTCAGTGCCTGGTGGGCGGCGTCCGTTTTTGCAACGACCAAAAGGCCGCTGGTATCCTTATCAATGCGATGCACAATGCCAGGGCGGATGGCCCCGCCGATGCCGGACAGCCGCCCCGCGCAGTGCCACAGCAGTGCATTGACCATGGTGCCGTCCGGGTTGCCGGGCGCAGGGTGCACCACCATGCCTTTGGGCTTGTTGACCACCAGCAGGCTGTCATCCTCATACACAATGTCCAGCGGAATGTTCTGGGGCTGGGCTTCGATGGGCTGCGGGTCCGGCAGGGTGAGCAGAATCGTCTGCCCGGCTTTCAGCTTATCCTTTTTGTTCAAGGGGCTGCCGTTGCAGGTCACACTGCCCGCTTCAATCAGGTTTTGCAGCTGGCTGCGGGAAAGATCCGGGCACTGTTCCGCCAGCCAGCGGTCCAGCCGCAGGCCAACGCTTTCCGGCGCAAGGGTCAGTTCACGCTGTTCCATCTGTGGGCGCACTCCCCTTTTGCTGTTTTGCTTTTTGTTCGCGGCGCATATCCAGCAGCAGGCTGAGGACCAGCAGGCCCACGCCGACACAGATGCAGACATCCGCAAAATTGAACACCGGGAAATTGATGAACAGGCAGTTCAGGTAATCCACCACCACGCCGGTGCGGATACGGTCGATCAGGTTGCCAACACCGCCGCCCACGACCAAAATCCAAGCAGCACGCTCCAAACGCGGCATTTTGCGCAAAAGCAGCATACCGGCCAACACAGCCAGCATCACACCGGTAACGATCACCAGCAGCGTGCGCTCGCCGCTGAGCATGGAAAACGACATACCATCATTGAGCAGGTAATAAAATTCCAGCACATGCGGGATAAAGGGTTTGCTGCCAACCGGCAGCAGTTCCACGGTGGCCCAAAGTTTGATCAGCTGGTCAACCAGCGTCAGGCCTGCCGCAGCAAGAATGGATAAAATGCCAACCAGCATAAACGCCTCCGTCGTCCGGGCCAATGCAGCGCTGCAAAATGCCCTGACAAAAACAGCGGTGCAAAGGCTTGATAAAAGCGCAAAAGCACCGCTGTAAATCATACTATGGCAATACCGCACAGTTCCTGTTTTACCGGCTTAAGCACTGGAACAGCGCTTAACATCATGCGGCATAGCCCTTTATTTGAAATTAACCAAGAACTTTCGCACAGCGCGGGCACAGGCCGTCTTCGCCAACAGCTGTGTCGAACTTCCAGCAGCGCAGGCACTTGTTGCCGGCAGCATGGGCAACGCTCATGCCCAGGCCCTCGGTCAGACCCTTCACGCCGCCTTCGCCCTTGACCAGATCCACATGGGAAACGATCATCAGATCGGCCAGCTCATCCATCGGGATGGCGTTCAGGAAGTCATACATTTCATCGCTGCAGTACAGGGTAACGGCAGCTTCCAGAGAGGAACCGATGGTCTTATCGGCACGGGCCTGCTCCAGAACCTTCTTTACATCGTCACGCACAGCAATGATCTTGGCCCACTTGGCATCAAAAGCGGCATCCTCATCGCTCTTGGCTTCCGGCATACGCTCCCAGCAGACATACTCCTGCATGCCTTCCAGCTTCGGGATGTAGCTCCAGATTTCCTGGGCGGTGAAGCACAGGATGGGGGCAACCAGCTTGGTGAAGTCAACCAGAATGCGGTACAGCGCAGTCTGGGCGCAGCGGCGTGCGTGCTCGTCCGCGCAGTACAGGCGGTCCTTGATGACGTCCATATAGAAGTTGGACATATCAATGACGCAGAAGTTGTAGATTGCGTGGTAAGCGCGGGAGAAATCGTAATTATCGTAAGCGGCACGCACATTGGCGGTCAGGCTGTTGCAGCTCTTGAGTGCCCAGCGGTCAATTTCGAACAGCTGATCCTCGGCAACCATATCCGTGGCAGGGTTGAAATCGCCAATGTTGCCCAGCATAAAGCGGGCGGTGTTGCGCATCTTGCGGTATGCTTCGGACAGCTGCTTGAAGATATTCTTGCCTGCGCGCACATCAACGGTGTAATCGCTGGAAGCAACCCACAGACGAACGATGTCAGCGCCGTAATCGCGGATGATTTCGGACGGCTCCACACCGTTGCCGGCAGATTTGTGCATCTGCTTGCCCTGCTCATCAACGACCCAGCCATGGCACAGAACGCCTTTGTACGGGGCAACGCCCTGGGTGGCAACGCTGGTCAGCAGGCTGGACTGGAACCAGCCGCGGAACTGGTCGGCGCCTTCCATATACAGGTCAGCGGGCCAGTTCAGTTCAGGACGTTCGCGGCAGACTGCGCTCCAGGTAGAGCCAGAGTCGAACCAGACATCCATGATATCGGGATCCTTTTCCCAGTCAGAAGCGCCGCATTCGCAGACCTCAGTCTTGGGCATGATCTCGTTGGCATCGTACTTATACCAGGCATCGGAGCCTTCCTTGCGGAACAGGTCGCTGACAGCCTTGATGGAAGCATCGGTGATGTGGTACTTGCCGCAGTTCTTGCAGTAGAACACCGGGATGGGCACACCCCACACGCGCTGACGGCTGATGCACCAGTCGCTGCGGTCACGCACCATGCCGTGCATACGGTCATGACCCCAGGCCGGCTGCCACTTGACTTCGTCAATGGCCTTATAGGCTTCCTCGCGGAACTTATCAATAGAGCAGAACCATTGTTCGGTTGCACGGAAGATGATGGGATGGTGGCAGCGCCAGCAATGCGGGTACTGGTGGGTGATGTGCTGCACGCCCATCAGGTGGCCGGACTGCTTGATGTGCTCCAGAATAACTTTGTTGGCAGCCCAGACCTTAAGGCCTGCAAACTCTTTGCCTGCTTCTTCGGTCAGGTAACCACCATCGTCCACGGGGACAATAACGGGAACCTGCGGGTAGTGGTTGACGCAGACTTCAAAGTCCTCAACACCGTGGCCAGGTGCGGTATGAACGCAGCCGGTGCCGCCTTCCAGGGTAACGTGGTCACCCAGGATAACCAGGCCCTTGCGATCCAGGAAGGGATGCTGATACTGCATCAGCTCAAATTCAGAGCCGAGAACGCGGGGCTCCAGAACCTCGTAATCCTCGATATGGCAGGCTTTCATAGTGGATTCCACCAGACCGGCAGCCATCAGGTGATATTCATCGCCGATTTTAACGAAGGCATACTCCAAGCTGGGGTTCAGGCAGGTTGCCACGTTGGCGGGCAGGGTCCAGGTAGTGGTGGTCCAGATCACGATCCATGCCTTGTCCAGAGGGATACCGTACTTGGCCAGAACACCATTGGGGTCATCGGTGAGCTTAAAGCGGACATAGATAGAATCGCACTCGTCCTCGGCATACTCGATTTCGGCTTCTGCCAGAGCAGTACGATCCTCCGGGCACCAGTAAACAGCTTTCATGCCCTTGTAGATATAGCCTTTCTTGGCCATCTCGCCAAAGATCTCCACCTGGCGTGCCTCAAATTCGGGGCGCAGGGTCAGGTAGGGGTTGGCGAAATCGCCCTGAACGCCCAGGCGGGCGAACTGGCTGTTCATCACATCAATATGCTCGGTAGCAAACTCTTTGCAGATCTTGCGCAGTTCCAGCTTGGAAATGCCGGCCTTTTTATCGCCCAGAGAGGACAGAGCCTTCAGCTCAATGGGCAGACCGTGGGTATCATAGCCGGGAACATAGGGAGCACAGTAGCCCGACATGTTCTTTTCACGGATGATGATATCCTTGATGATCTTGTTCAGGGCAGTACCCATATGGATATTACCGTTGGCATACGGAGGGCCATCATGCAGAACAAAGCGCGGCAGATCCGCGTTATGTTCGATCATTTTTTCGTAGACGTGGTTTTTCTCCCAATCCTCCAGCATTTTGGGCTCCTTTTTCGGCAGCCCGGCACGCATTTCAAAGGGGGTAGCCATCTTATGGATGGTATCATTGTAATTCTGCGGCAAAGTTTCCAACTCTCCTCTATTTCCTTAATATAGCTGATATGGCGGCTTGTCCAAAGCGCAGTATACCAGGTTGCCCCGGCAGTTCTGCACCGTTCAGGCAGGTCTTAAAATGCTTGGGGTACACGCACGCACAAATGCGGCACCTCAAACATCATAATCAATGTCATCAAATGCGTCAAGCTCCGCTTTAGCAGGGCTCTTGGTTTTGCGGGCATTTTTGCCCGTGCTGCGGGCCGAAGCGCCGCGGCTGCGGGAGCCGGATTTCTTGGCGGGCTTTTCCGGCATATCCCCGCCGTAAAGCCCGGCAACGGATGGCATATCATCGTCCGGCAGGATTGGCTTTGTTTTGGGGGCAAAGGCAAATTCTACCGTATCGATCTTTTCCTCGTCCAGCGGCTGGCCAGGGGCAGGTGCCGGAGCCGGTTCCGGCTCTTCGGGCTGGGCGGTTTTTTCCGGCTCAGCCTCGTAATATTCCGGTTCCTCATATGCCGGGTAGCTTTCCTCCGGGGCTGCGGGCTGCGGAGCCGGGACATCCTCCGGGATTGGCTGGTTGGGTTCCGGTTCCGGCTGCGGAGCCGGGGCAGGCTGTTCTACCGGCTGGGGTGCAGGCTGCTGCGGGGCTTCCTGCGGTTCCGGCTGCGGCTGCGCGGCCTGCTGTTCTGCACGGTTGGGGTGATACTCCGGAATTTTGGCAATCATTTCGATGTGCTGGCGGTACAGGTCCATCAGGCGCTTTTTGAACGCATCCGCTTCCTGCTTTATTGTCACAAGCTCCTGCTGGGCCAGCTCCACCTCATCGCGGGCGCGCTGTTCACGATCCTCCGCCTTAATGTTGGCGGCACGAATGATCTCGGCAGCTTTCTGCTTGGCTTCCTTGATGACGTTCTCGCCAAGGCGCTGGGCATTGATCATGGTTGTGCTCAGGGTATCTTCGTCGGCACGGTACTGGTCAATGCGCTGGGCCAGTATGACCAGCTTTTTCTGCAGGTCATCATTTTCTGCGGCCAGGCTGTCGATGCTGTCCGCAACCTGTTTGAGGTAATCGTCTACGTCCTCACAACGATAACCGCGCATGGCACGGTCAAAGGTCACGCGGCGCACATCATCCGAAGCAATCATCCAAATTCCTCCTGTTTCGGGTGGCACACACCCGGAATGGTATCCGAAATTTTACCGTTCGGCACGGCTGCCGGGCTGCCCCGGCCCATGGGTTTCACATTCAGGTTTTATGTTCAATACTGATAAAACGTGATAAAGATGCGGTCCTTGCGGCTTTTGCCGCCGATTGCCACCAGACGGTAGCGCCCAACGCCCCGCACGGTGAAGATATCGCCTTCAAACACATCCTCATGGGCGGTGCGCAGCGGAACGTGGTTCACTTCCACCCTGCCGCTTTGGATTGCCTGCGCCGCAATGGAGCGGGAGGTACGCATCATGGCTGCCAATACGGTATCTGCCCGCAAAGATGGCACCGTTGCATCCTGCGTCTGGCGTTCCGGCCCGCGCAGGACTTCTTCCGGCACGGCATTGCAGCGCTCGACATGCACCGGGCTGCGGCCAGCTTCCGTCAGGTTGGAAGCAATAAAATCCGCCTTATCTTCCAGCACAAAGGCATACACACTGCGGGCATCGGCCGGATCCGGCAGAATATCCCCCAAACAGGCACGATCCAGGCCAAGACCCAGGATTGCCCCCAGATAGTCACGGTGGCCCGGCACGGCGCTGCCGCCCTGCTGCGGCGCTGTGAAATGCAGCACCGCAACTGGCTCTTCCGGCCAGGAATCCGGTGGTTCAATGCAGAGCACTTTGCGTTCCGCATCCGGCCAGCCGCCCTGAAAGCGGGCAAAATCGCAGCCCTCACGGTTGAGCGCGGCCTGTGCAAGGGCCTGTTCGCGATCCGAAAGGAAGCCCGTTGCCCGCGGGATGCCACGCTGCATGGCGGTACGGCAGAGTTCTTCCACCCGGCGCATCAAAAAGCGTTCATCCTCGTTCTGCGGTGGCACAAAGCCGCGGGTCCTTGTATCAGAAGAAGACGCCATTGTTCTCCAGCTCGTCCAGCAGGTCGCCCATAATATCAACGTTATACGGGGTAATGATGAATGTACTGGTTGCTACACGCTTGATCTGGCCGTTATTGGCGTAAGCCACGCCGGACAAAAAGTCGATCAAACGGCGGGAGACTTCTTTGTTGGTGGATTCAAGGTTCAGCACAACGGTGCGCTTTGCGTTCAGCTGGTCTGCAATGGCAGCAGCATCGTCAAAACGTTCCGGCTTGACCAGTACAACCTGCAGCTGGGTGGTAGCATTGATGTTGACCACCTTGTTGCTGTGCTGCTTAGCAGTTTCCTGCGTGGGGTAGGCTTCTTCCGGGGCTGGCGAACCGCCCTGACCACCGCCAGGGAAGATATCATCCTCTTCGTTATCATCCACATAGGAATCTGCTTCGGGATCCTGGTTGATTCCGAGGACGTTTCTCAAACCATCTATCATGGACATGGCAGTTACTCCTTACGTTTGCTTAGTTGTATAAATTGCACAAAAAAAGCCCCGATCGGCTTTTGTCACAACTATACAGTATTTATTATCTTCCATTTTTGCTTCGTTGTCAATACAAATATAACAGAATGTGGGGCAAAACGCCCGTTTTCTGTCCTTACAGCAGCTTGCCGTCCTGCAGGTTGCTGCCTTCCACGATCACCTCATCGTACAGGCGCAGCTCGTTATCCTCCCCCACTTTGCCGCCTTCCGGTACAAGGATGTAGGTATCGTCCTCATATAAAATGGTAATGCGGCGGAAGCGCTGCAAATCGCCGTATTTGACATATACGCCGCGCTGGCCGTTCACGATATGCAGGGCCCTGCGGTCAATGCGGATGCCCTGGTAGGTGTGCAGGCTGATTTCGGCTTCCTCATAATTCAGGCAGAGCACCTGAGCATTGATGCTGCGGCATTCCAGCGCCACTTTGGCAAGGCCGGTTTCTTCGTCGGTGGTCACATCCACCACGGTGGCAGCCAAAGGCTCTTCCTGTTTGCCCGGAACGCTGATGCTCACGCGGGACAGGCCGTTCAACCGCCCGGCAAGGTCTGCCGAACACACGGCATAAAACCGCCAGGAAAAACCGGTTACAATATGCCCGGCAAGGTCGGCATTGGATGGAGTCTCCCCTGCGTTGATCATCTTTTGCAGATCAGCCGGGCTCATGGCATCCAGCTCCGTGGGATCCCGCACCACCAGGGCGGCGCTTTCGGATGAGACAAAATACCCGTTGGTATCCGCTTCGATCGTCTGCAGGCCGTTCAGCTGGGCAGCAATGCCGTCCCGCTCGGCCTGCAGGCTGGCCAGCACCTCGCCAAAGCCCGCCGCCTGGCCGGTGCTGATCTGCAGTTTATTTTGCGCCAGCAAAAAATCTTCCGCAGCATCCTGAATTGCGCCGTAAGATGCTGTGTCGATCTGGTCCAGCAGGTTATACAGCGCCGTGCGCGTCTGGGTGGTCAGAACCGAAAGATCGCTGCCTGAGGAATTTTCCGACTTTGTCAGCAGCAAAATCGCACGATCCAACCGGTCCAGCCGTTCCCGCATTGCTCCCTGGGAATCATCCGTATACTGTTCCGCCAGAATGGTGCCCGCGCTGACGCGCTCACCATCCTGCACCACATATCCCAGGTTGCCGCTGCCAGGCACATCCACTGCCTGGAACACTGCCACGCCTTTCAGCGTGATGTTATCCGACATGGTGTAGGCAATGGCGGTTTCGGTTTTGTAAGTTCGGTGGAAGATCGTGTAAATCTGGATACAGAGATACCCAAGCACCACAACCAGCAGCGCCGTAAACAGGGCAAAAAGAATTTTTATGAATGCTTTGGGCTGGCTTTCATTCTGTTCATGCATTGGGTATCCCCCCTTTGGTTTTATGGCAACACCGCACAATTCCCGCCTAACGGCTCAAGCACCGCTCCGGCGGCTGCGGCACGGC
>OLRG01000260.1_pt1 | contig 54741 bp, 47 predicted proteins | sample 1672331 | NCBI WGS metagenome assembly OLRG01 (sample SAMEA3136672, study PRJEB25190) | human gut metagenome
ACTGGACGGTACCAATGGCCTCAGCGGCCACCTGGCCGGTCAGGTCGATCTGCAGAGCAGCGTTGATGGAGACCATGTTGTCCTGCTGTGCGATGACCATGGGGTCGTTGGTGTAACGGCCACGACGCATCATGATGCGGGGGTGGTTGTTGACATAGTTGTAGGTGAAGTTGTCAGCGATGATGAAGGCACCGACGGACCAGCCCTTGTCCAGGTTCTTGTAGCGGTTGGTGACAACGCCGTTCTGGATCATGTGAGCCATGGAAGCACCGATCTGCTCGGTGTGGATGCCCAGGTCATGACGGTTCATCAGCTCAAAGCCGATAGCGTTGGGGATGCCGCCGAAGCCCAGCTGGATGCAGTCGCCGTCGTGAACCATCTCAGCAGCATACTGAGCGATGGTCTTCTCAGCCTCGCCGATGGGGGGATCCTGCAGCTCGTACAGGGACAGGTCGGACTCGATGATCACGTCAGCCATAGCAACGGGCAGAGCGCAGTCGCCGGGCAGATGAGGAATGGCGGGGTTGACCTCGAAGATGATCTTATCAGCAGAGTAGAAGGACTCCATCTCCCACTGCAGGTCGCAGGAGACGCAGCAGTAGCCGTGCTCGTCCATGGTGGACACGCCGACAACGACCACGTTGGGGCGCTTGGAGCGGTGCAGCTCCTGGCCATAGTTGTGCAGGTTCACAGGGAAGTAGGTGGACATGCCGGAGGGATGGATCTTCCGGAAGTTGCCGTCATAGAAGAAGGTCTGATGATGGAACTTGTCCTTCAGCTCGGTGTTGGTGTGGATCTGATACTCAGAGCCCCAACGATACACGCAGGACCACAGCTCGACGGGGTTCTTGGGGTCGATGCGGTCAGCAATGCGGTGCAGGTTCCGCAGGAACAGACGGGGCTCGCAGCCATGGATGGAGTTGACGATGCAATCGCCGCTCTCGATCAGGGCCAGGGCGTCGTCCACGGTGCCCAGCTTGCTCTTATAGATCTCCTCGTGGGTCATGCCGGCATAGGCATTGTTCAGATACTCCTCATGCTTCTTGTGCTTCTTCAGCATTACATCAGGAATGTAGCGCTCATAGTTCTCGTGCTGCTCGTACATTGGATGAGTCCTCCTGTCAAAAATATACAGTCTTGTGCCAAGCACAAATTTACTTTCCTATGCTAACCTACCTGTCGCCAAAAGTCAAGATAGACATAATGCGGTAGTTTGAACAAAATTATCCGTCGACCTTTGGCCTTTTTGACGCAATCTTCTGGAAAACTTGCAGAACAGGCCCTTTTTTCGAGATTTTCCTTTCCCTTGCCTCGGTTTTCTGATACAATTGGCCCAAATGAGAGCCGTTTTTGGCTTTGGAAACTGACGCATTTCCCCAACGAGTTTCCGCTGACAGATATTACTCCAAAGGAGGATACATTACCTATGTTACAGCCTGGAATTTCCGCCGAAGTCAAGTTCGTCGTGACCGACGAGCTCACCGCCAAGACCGTGGGCAGCGGCACCCTGGACGTGTTGGCCACCCCCGTGATGATCGCCCGCCTGGAGCAGGCCGCCTGGACGTCCGTCGCCCCCTACCTGGCCGAGGGCGAGGGCACCGTGGGCACCCTGATGAACGCCAAGCACCTCAGCCCCACCCCCGTGGGCCTGGAGGTCACCTGCCGCGCCGAGTTGACCGAGGTGGACGGCCGCCGCCTGGTCTTCAAGGTCACCGCAAAGGATGCCCGCGGCCCCATCGGCGAAGGCACCCACGAACGCGCCATCATCCAAAACGAGCGCTTTGTCACCAAGGCCTATAAGAAGCTGGAGGGTTAACCAGAAAAGCCATTCCTGAAACCTCTGTGAGTCAGTAGAAGGCGTCTCCCCTCCCCCGAACGCGCCAAAGGCGTCTCCCACAAAAAACCGTTGGGAGACGCCTTTTTTCTTGTTATTTCTCTGGAAGTTTTTGGTAGATTAAGGACAGAAGCTTGCAGGCCTCACAGAAAAGTCTTGCTTTTTGTTCACAATTCGGTTACAATGTAGTAACAATCGGAAACATTTAGAAACAGGAGAACTGCTTATGAAGACCCAACTGCCCAGCGCGATCATCTTATGTGCGCTCTTGCTGGTCCTCTCCCTCCACGCCTTCGCGGCGGGAAACCAGACCACCCATGTCTCTTCCTCTGGCACATCCCACGGAGCTTCCAACGCCAGCGCCCTGCTGGCCAACGCCCTCGGCACCCGGTACACGGGCTATACCATCACGATCCAACCCACCGCCGCCGGAGAAGCTGCGCCGACCGCTGCCCTGCTCTCCGACGCTTCCTCCCGGACCTGTTCCGCCGGAACGATGGCCGTGGAGGGTGAGACCTATCTCGCTGCCGCACCGGTCCTGCGGGCGCTGTACCCCGGCCTGGCCGTGACGGAGCAGGCCGACACTCTCTCCGCCCAAGGAGACGACCTGCACCTGGAAGCTCTGGCGGGCGAGGCCTACTTCACCGTGAATGACCGCTGTTTCTATGTCCCCCGCTTCGTCCAAGCCGTGGAGGGACAAGTCTACTTACCGCTGGATACGTTTGCAGAGGCCCTGGGCTGCACCCCGTCCACGGACCCCACCACCGGCGACCTGCGCCTCTCCCAGACCGGCGCCCCCGCCACCGCACCCGTCTATCCGGAAGAGGACCTGTACTGGCTCTCCCGCGCCATCTACTCTGAGTCCGGCAACCAGCCCATGGCGGGCCGCATCGCCGTCGGGACCGTCATCCTCAACCGGGTGGCCGACCCCGCCTTCCCCGACACGATCAAGGACGTGGTCTTTGCTCCCCGCCAGTTCTCCCCGGTGGCCAACGGGACCATCTACCACGACCCGGACGAGCGCAGCATCGTGGCGGCCAAGCTCTGCCTCGACGGCGTGCGGGAAGCCGAGCCCTGCCTCTATTTTAATGTCACCACCATGTACTCCTGGGCCGACCGCAGCCGGACGTATTACTGCACCATCGGCGGTCACAATTTCTATCTGTAACAGAAGTACCTCCCGTCCTCGTCCGCCCCTCTGCTTCCCTTTCCCAGAGGGCGGGAAAACTTTTTTGAATTTTTTCAAAAAAGGGCTTGACTTCTGGCAAAAACCTGCTATAATTCCCATTGTTGCTTGTCCCGCACGAGCCACGCAAAACAAAACAGCACTACGAAACGTAGAGCAAACACGGAGAAGTCGCGTAGTTTGGTCGAGCGCGCACGATTGGAAATCGTGTAGGCCCCAAAAGGGTCTCGAGGGTTCGAATCCCTCCTTCTCCGCCACTTTTTGAAACCCTCGAACTTCGGTTCGAGGGTTTTTCTTTTCCCCTTCTCGATCCCGTATTCATTTCGCTTCCCGTTTCTGGTTGCGATAAAAAAATCCTGAAGCCGTAAGGCTTCAGGATTTTGGTGGAGACAACAGAACTCGAATCTGTGACCTCTCGCGTGTGAGGCGAGCGCTCTACCAGCTGAGCTATGCCTCCATGTGGTGACCCGTACGGGACTCGAACCCGTGTTACCGCCGTGAAAGGGCGGTGTCTTAACCGCTTGACCAACGGGCCGGAAAAGAGACCTTGGGAGGTCGCCCTCCCAAGGTCAGTGGTAGCGGCAACTGGATTTGAACCAGTGACACTTCGGGTATGAACCGAATGCTCTAGCCAACTGAGCTATGCCGCCGTGTCCGACCGTCCGTAGCGAACGATGCTTAGTATATCGGACAAAGTCGGATTTGTCAACACCTTTTTTTCATTTTTTTTGGAAATTTCAGCGCTTTTCTATTTTATCAATTCCGGTCACCAAATTCACCAGGGTTTCCGTCATTTTCTCCAAGGACTCCACGGGGATATACTCATAGACCCCATGGAAGTGGTAGCCGCCGGTGGAGAGATTCGGGCAGGGCAGGCCCAGAAAACTCAGCCGCGCCCCGTCCGTGCCGCCCCGGATGGGCACGTCCACCGGCTCCACCCCCGCCTGACGGAAGGCTGCTCTGGCCCAGTCCAGCAGCTCCGGGTGGGGCAGGATCTTTTCCTTCATGTTGTAATAGGAATCCGTGAGGCGGACCTCGACGCTCATGGGGCCGTACTTCTCGTTCAGGTAATCCCCGATGCGCTGCATCGTCTGCTTGCGGGCCTCGAAGCTGTCCCAGTCGTGATCCCGGATGATCCAGCTCAGCTTGGCCTCGCTCTCGTCCCCCTCCATGCCGCAGAGGTGGTAGAAGCCCTCGTAGCCCTCGGTGTGGGCGGGGCTTTCCGCCGGGGGGACCATCGCGATCAACTCCGCCGCCATCAAACAGGCGTTCTTCATCTTGTTCTTGGCGTCGCCGGGGTGGATGTTGACCCCGTGGATCACGACCTCGGCGCTGGCGGCGTTGAAATTCTCATACTCCAGCGTCCCCAGCGGTCCGCCGTCCACGGTGTAGGCAAAGTCCGCCCCCAGCAGGTCCAGATCAATATAGTCGGCCCCTCGCCCCACTTCCTCGTCGGGGGTGATGCAGACCGCCACCCGACCGTGAGGCAGCTCCGGGTGCTCTGCCAGGTAGGCCACAGCGGAGAAGATCTCCGCCACGCCCGCCTTGTCGTCGGCCCCCAAGAGCGTCGTGCCGTCCGTCACGATCAGCTCCTTGCCGACCTGGTCGTTTAAGTCCGGGAAGTTGGCCGGCGTCATCACGATGCCCCGCTCGGCGTTCAGGACCAGATCTCCGCCCTCGTAGCGAACGATCTGCGCCTTCACGTTCTCCCCCGGCACACGGGGCGCGGTGTCCATGTGGGCGATGAGGGCCAGGACGGGCAAGTCCTCCTTCCCTGCCGTGGCGGGCAGCCAACCGTAGACCGCACCGTTCTCGGCCAGATGGGCGTGTTCCAGGCCCAGGTCTTGCAATTCCTGCGCCAGCCGCGCCCCTAATCTCTTCTGCTTGGGGGTGGAGGGGGTCAGAGCAGAGTCCTCGTCGGACTGGGTGTCGTAAGTAATATAGTGTAAGAAGCGTTCGATTGGTTTCATGGGTTCGCCTGCTTTCTTCTGTCTTGACGGTGGGCGGCAGCCTGGGGTATGATGCCCTTGTCCCTTATTTAGTGTACCATTTAGTGTACCACACTGCGCCGTGTTTTTCCATCCAAAAAAAGTTCGACCAGGAGGCTTTTATGCACTACCCCAACGTATCCCCCGCCGTCTTTCTCGCTCGGCCTAACCGCTTTGTGGCGGAGGTCCTGCTGGACAGCGTGCCCACCACTGTCCATGTAAAAAACACCGGCCGCTGCCGGGAACTGCTGGTCCCCGGGGCGGCGGTTTGGCTGACCAAGAGCGGGAATCCGAACCGCAAAACGGCCTATGACCTCATCGCCGTTCAGAAGGGAGACCGGCTCATCAACCTGGACGCCCAGGCTCCCAACCAGGTCTTTTTCGAGTGGGCCAGCGCCGGGCACTTTCTGCCGGACCTGACCCTGCTCAAGCCGGAACAAAAGCACGGCGACTCCCGGTTCGACTTCTACTGGGAGACTGCCGCCCGGCGGGGCTTCGTGGAAGTCAAGGGCGTGACCCTGGAGCAGGACAACGCCGTCTACTTCCCCGACGCCCCCACGGAACGCGGGGTGAAGCATCTCCACGGCCTGGCTGCTGCCCAGGCAGAGGGCTATGACTGCACCGTCTGCTTTGTCATCCAAATGGCCCAGGCGGACTTTTTCGCCCCCAACGAAACAACACACCCCGCCTTCGGGCAGGCCTTGCGAGAGGCCGCCCAGGCGGGGGTGCGGGTGTTGGCGTATTGCTGCGATGTGGCACCGGACCGGTTAGAAATGGGGCAAGCGGTGGCGGTGAGGTTGAATGTGGGTGGGAGGTAGTAAGCCACCCCCGTCCCCTGCGAGACCACCCATCAAATCCCTCCGGCTTCGACGGACTCCATCTTTCTCTGTCCCCGGATCACTTTGATCTTTTCCGTCAGCGTCACGACGATGCCGACCCAGATGATGCAAAACGCGATGAGCTGGTCCACGTTCAGCGCTTCCTTAAAGTAAATGAGGCCCACCAGGAATTGCAGCGTCGGGTTAATATACATCAGGATGCCCGAAAAATAATACGGGATCTCTTTCACGCCCAGGTTAAACAGCAGCAGCGGGACCGACGTCACCACGCCGCAGGCGGGCAGGAGCCAGAAGCTCGCCCCGGCCAGCACCCCCGTTGTCCCCCCGTGGCCCGCGCACCACCAGGCAGAAAACGCCAGCGCAAAGGGCGTCATGCACAGCGTCTCCATGAACAGGGAGGTCTGGGCCGTGAGCGGGACCCGTTTTTTCAGCGCCCCGTACACCGTGAAGGGCACGGCAATGGCCAGGGCCAGGATGGGAAACCGCCCCGTGCGCACGGTGAGATAGGCGATGCCCACCCCGGCAATGAGGAAGGTGGCCGTCTCCGCCTTGCTGGGGCGCTCCCGGAAGGCGATGACCCCCATCAGGCCCACCAGCACCGGCTCGATGAAGTAGCCCATGCTGGCCTGGAGCACATGGCCGCTGTTCACGGCGTAGATATAGATGCCCCAGTTTAACGTGATGAGCACGCCGCACAGGAAGCAGTTGCTCATCGTCGCGCGGCTGCGCAGGGCGTCCACAGCCTCTTTCCAGCGGCGGGTCACGAGCAGGTAGGCCGCCATGAACACCAGGGACCAGACGATCCGCTGGGCCAGGATAAAGACGGAGTTCACCTGCCCCAGAAAGCTCCAGTAGATGGCCAGCAGGCCCCACAGGACGTAACCGCTCGTGACGGTCACAAGGCCCATGGTTTGTTTCTCTTTGTTCTCTTGCATACTTCTCACGCTCTCTCTTTTGTGGTAGGATGGTCCTATCTTCTCTCTCGTCAAGAAGGCCATAGTTTTTCCATTGTAGCCCCGGTCAGGCCGACTGTCAATGGCCGGAGGGACGACACAAGATTTCAGGAGGTCACCATGAAGAAATCTCTTATGTTTCCGTTTCTTTTCGCGGCACTGCTGTCCCTGTGCGCCTGCACGCAGGGAACAGAGGCCGATGCCCCCACCGCAAACGCCAGCATCACCCTGACGCTCCGCGCCGCAGAGCACCCGGAGCTGGACCTGGGCATGGCGGGAGAGCAGCGTGCGCTCATGGACTTTGCCGTTGGGACGGACGGGCTGGTTTATCTCTTGGGCCAGGACGGGCAGATCCTGGCCTATCGCGCCGACGGGACGCTGGCCGCAGAGTATGACCTGGCCCTGCGCCAGCAGGGTCTCACCGCCTGCCGCATCGCCGCCGGAGACGGCGTACTCTATCTCCTGGACGGGCACAACAACGTCATCCTCACCGTGGAGCAGGGCAAGATCAAGACGGTGTCGGTCCTGGGCTTTTCGGACGTTGGGATGGTCAAGTCCCTCTATGTCGACCGGGACGGGGTCCTGTGGCTGTCCTTTGCCAACATCGAGGGCGCCTACACCGCCGCCATCGATCCCAGCGGGGACGAGGCCAAAATCGTCGGGGAGACCCAGCCGGGCTATCTGATCGGCCCGGACCTGACCTATCTGCCTGAGTTCCTCTCGGAGCAGGACGAGTCAGAGGAAGCCGAGGGCAGGCAGCTCGGCATCACGCTGTATCAGAACGGCCAGACCTTGGACCATTTCTGCATCAGCCCAGCAGACCCCCACCGAAGCATCACCGGTTTGCAGCTGTATGGTCCGACCGACGATGACCGGGACGGCAAGACCAAGTACGCCGGGATGCTGCTGGAATTCGTCAACGAGACGGACGACCCGGCCCAGGAACAGCTGCTCCAGACCCCCGTGCTCATCGACCCGGAAGCCGGGACGCTGGAGGCGGCCGATCTATCTCTACCGGACGAGGCGGTGGTCGAACCGTCGTCGGAGGAGACGTATCGCATGGTCTTCTCGGACGAGGCCCTGACGATCCAGCCCATCGGCGCGTATTTTTCCGGCCGGGGAAGCGGCACGGACTATGTTTTGACCCGATGAGGGAGAAACCGCGCGAAGGGCCTTGTGTTTTTCGCGTGGGTTCGATATAATGAAGTGTTCGCTGTTGACCAGCGACCGAAGGTTTCAGAATTTTTAACGTGATACAAAGGAGACTGCCCATGCCTTCCAACCTCTTCTCTGCCGGCCAGATCGGCACCATGACCCTGCCCAACCGGGTCATCCGCTCCGCCACCCAGGACCCCTTTGGCCACCGGGACGGCACCTGCGCCCCCGAACAGGTCGCGCTCTACCGCGACATTGCCGCCGCCGGGACCGGCGCCATCATCACCGCTTACAGCTACATCTCCCCCGAGGCCCGCTCCACCGGCATCCAGGTCGGCTTCGCCACCGAGGAACAGCGGGCCAGCCAGAAGGAAGTGCTGGACGCCGTGCATGAGGCAGGCGGCCGCCTGATCCTCCAGCTCATGCACGCCGGCATGAACGTCTTCATGCCCGAAAAGCACGTGGCCGGCGGCAAGCTCCTGGCCCCCACCGGCGGCCTGAAGGCCCCCAACGACATGGAGACCACCGAGATCACCGCCGAGGACATGGCCAAGATCAAGGCCGACTTCGTGGACGCTGCCAAGGCCGCCAAGGAACTCGGCTTCGACGGCATCCAGCTCCACTGCGCCCACGGCTATCTGCTCAGCCAGTTCCTGGACCCCAACACCAACCAGCGCACCGATGCATACGGCGGCAGCGCCGAGAACCGCTTCCGCTTCCCCGGCGAATGTCTCACCGCCATCCGTGAAGCAGTCGGCAAGGACTACCCCGTCCTCATCAAGGTCAACACCAACTGCGGCGGCGAGTACAAGGCCTCCTACGCCGAGGACATCCTCTACTTCTGCCGTCAGTTCGAGGCCCTGGGCGCCGACGCCATTGAGCTGTCCGGCTACAACTGGCTGGGCCTGGGCAAGAAGCAGGTGCCCACCTTCTACCTGGACCAGGCCAAGGCCATCCGCCAGGAGGTCAAGATCCCCCTCATCCTGGTCGGCGGCGTGCGCGGTCCGGAGACGGTCCAGGCCATCCTGGACGCAGGCATCGAGTTCGTCTCCGCCTCCCGCCCCTTCATCTGCCAGCCTGACTTTGTGAAGCATTTGGAGCAGGGCGAGGATTCCCCCTGCGTCGGCTGCACCAAATGCCTGGGCAACATCTGGGCCAAGGAGGGCCGCCGCTGCGTGAAGCACCCCATCCCCCCCGAATTTGCACAGGCTTGACTTTTCTTAAAATCTATGATAGGGTAACCCCTGACAAAATGTGCGTGCACAGGACTTCGGTTCTGTGCACGCCCTCTTGTCCCGGTTTTTCTGGGTGGTTTTTCCGTACCAAAGCCTCCTCATTTCTTTGATTCAGGAGGTTCTTATGGCACTCGAACACAACGCCTACCTGGGCCGGGACGACCTGGGAAAACTGCTGCGGTCCTTCTCCCTGCCCTGCATCCTGTCGCTGCTCGTCAGCGCCTTGTACAACATCGTCGATCAGATCTTCATCGGCAACAGTGAGCTGGGGTACCTGGGCAACGCCGCCACGGGGGTGGTCTTCCCCCTGCTGATGGTCGCCATGGCCTTCGGCTGGTGCGTGGGGGACGGCTGCGCGGCCTACCTCAGCCTCTGCCAGGGCAAGGGCGACGCCCAGAGCTCCCACCGGTGCGTCGGCAGTGGGGTCACCATGACCTTTGCCGCCAGCGTCTTTCTGATGATCGTCTGCGGCATCTGGCAGGAGCCGCTGCTCCGCCTCTTTGGTGCCTCGGACACCACCATCGGCATGGCCATGGAGTATTTTACGATCCTGCTGGGGGCCTTCCCTTTCTACATGCTGACGAACTCCACCAACGGGTCGATCCGGGCCGACGGCAGCCCCAAGTATGCCATGCTCTCCACCGTCTCCGGTGCGGTGACGAACATCGTCCTGGACCCCATCTTCATCTTCGGCCTGCACTGGGGCATTAAGGGCGCGGCCTGGGCGACCGTAGCGGGGCAGGTCCTGTCCTTCGTCCTGAACGCCGCTTATCTCCTGCGGAAGACCAAGAGTTTCCAGCTGGAAAAGGCCAGTTTCAAACCCCACTGGCGGGTGTTTTTTGCGTCCGTCCAGCTGGGCATCTCGACCTTTGTGACGCAAATTTCCATCGTGGTCGTCTCCCTGGTCTGCAACCTCATGCTGTCGCACTACGGCACCCTGTCCGTCTACGGGCCGGACATCCCCATCTCCGTCATCAGCATCGAGACGAAGGTCTATACCATCGTCATCAACATCGTCGTCGGCGTGGTCCTGGGCGGCCAGCCCATTTTGGGCTATAACTACGGCGCGGAGAAATACGACCGCGTCCGCAAGACGTACCAGCTGATCCTGGCCACCACCCTGGCCGTGGGCCTTGCCGCCACGCTGGTCTTTGAGCTTTGCCCCCAGCTCGTCGTGGGCATTTTCGGTCAGGGCGACCCGCTGTATTGGGAGTTTGCCATCCAGACCTTCCGCGTCTTCCTCTCCCTCATCACCTTCACCTGCTTTATCAAGATGACCTCCATCTTCTTCCAGGCCGTGGGCGAACCGGGGAAGGCGACCGCCGCCTCGCTCATCCGCGACCTGGCCTGCTTCGTCCCCCTGGCCCTGCTCCTGCCGCACAAGTTCGGCATCCAGGGCGTGCTCTACGCCGGCCCCGCGGCAGACGCCATCGCCATGCTGGTCGCCGTGGTGCTGACGGTCCGGTTCTTCCAACAGATGAACCGGCAGGCGAAGAAAGACTAAGTTTTCAGTTTTTCACACCCATGCGGAAAACGTATCTGCACACCTTCCAGGCGCAAAAAACGAAGGCCACGCCTTGACAGACGCGACCTTCTGGGCTATACTGTATTCAGCAGGAGACAGCTGGCAACGGTTGGCTCCCGAACAGAACTATGTCAAAGACGATAGTAACCGCTTGGTGGCCGCCAGGCGGTTACTTCTCTCTATCGTCCTTGCCCTTCTTTTTCCCGATTCTCTCGGAAACTTCCAGTAAAAGCGCAGAAACTGCAACTCCTGTCTGAATGATCTCGCAAATCACGGAAAGCAAAGACACAAAAACTCCCCCCTCCCTTGGGATCAGGGGTGCTGAGAGGTGCAACCCCCGGAATGAAATATACTTGGGGGAGACACAACCGCCGAACCAGCGTGCCTATCACGCCGTTTACATGGCACAGCTTGATTTGATTATGTCACAAAACGACAAAATTTGCAATATCCATCTTTCTTACTCTGTCAGCCGGTTCTCCGTGCCCCAGGCGAAGAAAGCATAAGTTTTCCACAGGGGTGTGGAAAACTGTTTTACAAAACACAAACCGTCCGTGCGGAGTAGGTTCGCACGGACGGTTTGCGTTTCCGGGGGGCTCTATGGATCAAGTCAGCCGGAGAAGGCACGCTCACAGGCGCTTCTCGATTTCCCGCCAGCTGTGGGTGGTCAGGCAGCTTTTGTCCAGGTCCTTGTGCAGGTTCTCCCATAGCCGGTATGGCAGCGTGAGGGAGAGGCAGTCTTTGAGGGCGGCGCGGCGCTGGGAAATGTCAAACAGGCCCATGATCGCGCAAGGCTCTTCCTGGTCGAGCTGCCCGGCGGCATATAGGATCGACTGGCACGCCGCACCAAAGGGGGCCAGCGTGTTGATCCGTTTTCCGTTGTGAAAGCCCAGCATCGTGACCAGGACCGAAATCTGGTCCGGGTTGGCGAAGAGGTAGACCAGATCGGGCGTTCCGACCTCGTCCCATCTGTGCAGGGGCGCAAAGACGATGCGGGGATACGCCCTGTCCGAAAAGGGCGTGCTTTCTTTCCATCGCAGCCCGACCTCTTCATCGCAGAAAAAGCGTTCCCCCTCCCGCATCATTTCTTTGGTCTTCTCCGGTATCCCCTCCGGCACATGCGCCCCCATGCCCTGGGAGAGCAGCCGGTGGATGTTCGGGTTTCCTCTGGTATAGCCATCCCCGAAGCAGACCCCGACCGCACCGCCCGGACAGGTGCAGCCCGCCTCGTCCATCCCGATGATCTTCCCACGGGAGGCCGACATCAGCAGGGGAAGCACGCAGTTTCGCTTGTTCGGGGACGGGGTAAACTCACACGCAGCCGTCGTGTTCCCAAAAAAGACCCCCACGGGTTCCCAGGTTAAGTGCAGCATGTTGACCAGTTGTGTGTTCATAAGCGGCCCTTCTTTCTATCTTGTGTAGCGGTTCATGTTAAACCAGGATGACATTGGCATCAAGGAGCACTCTCATACTTTGCGGCTCTTTCTGCCCGAATGGCTTTGTCGTCATAGTCCCCTTTCAGCACGCCGGTGAGAGCATCCGTCAGATCGGTGGTAGTGACTGCGATCATAGTATGACCTCCTATCATTCTAGTCGTTTGTTCATCTCTAAAATTATACTACTCTATTTTTAGCTAAAATGTCAATTTCCTATTCCAAAAATCGTTCCAACGATCCATTTTTATAACATTGATGTGAATAACTTCTGAAAATAAAAAGTTTTTTACATTGATGTTAAAAATTCGTAAGCAAACGCTAATGGAAACTCCGCTCTGAACACCAGGGCGGAGCTGTTTCTGCGGGGCGGGTGTCTCCGCATTTCTCACTCGGTCGGCCGGTTCTCCATGCCCCAGGTGCAGAGCTGGTCCAGCACAGCCATGAGCGATCTGCCCCGCTCGCTCAGGCGATACTCTACCTTCGGCGGGATCTGGGGATACTCCGTTCGGACGATCAGGCGGTCGGCCTCCAGCTCCTTCAAGTTGACGCTGAGGGTCTTGTCCGAGATTCTTTTCAGATATCGTTTGAGTTCATTGAAGCGCACCGTCTGAAACTCCATCAGGCAATATAGAATGACCATCTTGTGTTTGCCGGAGATGAGCGAGAGGGCGTAGGCAAAGCCCGTGTCCTCAAAATTGGCATGTTCGATATAGTTGCGTATCATAATAACACTTTCTCCAAAGATAGTACCTGTCTTTTTTGACAGTACTTGAATTTTATGCTTCTTTCCCTATAATGATAAACAGGATGGCCCATCCTGTCAATTCTAAACTTGGTCAAATGTGCAAGGAGCGATTACAATGAGAACAAAACTGAACATCACGGAAGGCATTTTCCCCATGCCGGTCTTAATGATCGCAACATATAATGAAGACGGCAGCGTCAACGTGATGAACGCCGCCTGGGGCACGATGCAGGAGCGCGGCACGGTGGCCCTCAACCTGACGGAGACGCACAAGACCGTGCAGAACATCAAGGCACGCGGCGCCTTCACCGTCAGCGTCGCCGACGCTGCACACATCGTGGAGGCGGACTACTTCGGGGTGGAGTCCGGCAATCAAGTCCCGGACAAGTTCGCCCGCAGCGGCCTGACCGCCAGCAAAGCGGAGACGGTGGACGCCCCTGTGATCCAGGAGTTTCCGATCTGCCTGGAGTGCAAATTTGTGGAGTATCAGCACAATGCGTATGGCTGCGGCGTGATCGGCAAAGTCGTGAACGTCACAGCCGACGAACGCGTCATGGAAAACGGGACGATCAACATGTCTCTCGTCAACGCCATCGCCTTCGATCCCTACACCCACGGCTACTACAAAGTCACCGAGCGCGTAGGCGAAGCCTTCCGGGACGGCTTGCAGCTGAAAAAATAATCTTCCATGACAGCAAACAACAGCTCCGCTCTGAACACCAGGGCGGAGCTTTTTCATCCCGGCCAGCAAATCCTTTTTCCCGTTTTTTCTCTCCCCTCTCCCTTGCAGAGTAGGGCAAGCCATGGTAAAATAAAGGGTAAATTATCTCAAAGCACTTCAAAACCCAGAGGAGGACGATCCTTTGTCACAATACGAATCCGAGATCAAAAGAAGAAGAACCTTCGCCATCATCTCCCACCCCGACGCCGGTAAGACCACCCTGACCGAAAAGTTCCTGCTCTACGGCGGGGCCATCGCCCAGGCCGGGCAGGTCAAGGGCAAGAAGAACACCCGCGCCGCCGTGTCGGACTGGATGGAGATCGAGAAGCAGCGCGGCATCTCCGTGACCTCTTCCGTCCTGCAGTTCCAGTATGAGGGCTTCTGCATCAACATCCTGGACACCCCCGGCCACCAGGACTTCTCCGAGGACACCTACCGCACCCTCATGGCCGCCGACTCGGCCGTGATGGTCATCGACGCGGCCAAGGGCGTCGAGGCCCAGACCCGGAAGCTCTTCAAGGTCTGCGTCATGCGGGACATCCCCATCTTTACCTTCATCAACAAGATGGACCGGGAAGCCAGAGACCCCTTCGAGCTGTGCGAGGAGATCGAGAAGGAGCTGGGCATCGACACCTACCCTGTCAACTGGCCCATCGGCTCCGGCAAAGAATTTTTGGGCGTGTACGACCGGAACAAGCAGGAGATCTTACACTTCTCCTCCAACACCAACGCCAAGAAGTCCGGCACCACCCAAATCGATCTGGACGACCCCGTGCTCATCGACATGCTGGGCCAGACCAAGCGGGACCAGCTCATCGAGGACATCGAGCTGCTCGACGGTGCCTCCTGCGACTTCGACCTCGACCGCGTCCGCCACGGCAAGCTCTCCCCCGTGTTCTTCGGCTCGGCGCTGACGACCTTCGGCGTGGAGCCGTTCCTGGAGGACTTTCTGCGCATGACCACCCCGCCCCTGCCGCGCCACAGCAGCATCGGCACCATCGACGCCATGGAGGACGACTTCTTCTCCGCCTTCGTCTTTAAGATCCAGGCCAACATGAACAAGGCCCACCGGGACCGCATCGCGTTCATGCGCGTCGTCTCCGGCCGGTTCGACGCAGACAAAGAGGTCTACCACGTCCAGGGCAAGAAAAAGCTCCGCCTCTCCCGCCCCCAGCAGCTCATGGCCGCCGAGCGGGAGATCATCGAAGAGGCCTATGCCGGGGATATCATCGGCGTGTTCGACCCCGGCATCTTCTCCATCGGCGACACCCTCTGCACCCCCGGCAAGAAGTTCCGCTTTGACCCCATCCCGACCTTTGCGCCGGAGCATTTCGCCCGCGTGCGGCCGGTGGACACCATGAAGCGGAAGCAGTTCCTGAAGGGCGCGGAGCAGATCGCCTTAGAGGGTGCCATTCAGATCTTCAAGATCCCCTACACCGGCATGGAGGAGGTCATCGTGGGCGTCGTGGGTACCCTGCAATTCGACGTCTTCCAGTACCGCCTGCGGAATGAATACAACGTGGAGATCCGCATGGACACCCTGCCCTATGAATACCTGCGCTGGATCAAGGAACCCGTGGAGTTCCACGAGACTGATCTGGTCCTGGGCAACGACACGAAGCTCGTGGAGGACTACAAGGGCAACAAGCTGCTGCTCTTCGGTGCCTTCTGGTCCATCAAGTGGGTGGCCGACCACAACCCCCAGCTGGTGCTGACCGAGTTCAACGAGCGCAGCGAGGAAGAGGAATAACGGCATTTGACAGGAGGGAAAGACATGAGACCCCTGATCATCGGCATCGCCGGGGGCACCGGCTCCGGCAAGACCACCTTAGTGGAAAACCTCAAGGAGCAGTTCGGCGCGGACATCAGCGTCCTGCCCCACGACAACTACTACGCCGCCCACCACGACATGAGCCTGGAGGAGCGTCAGACCCTCAACTACGACCATCCCGCCGCCTTTGACACCGACCGGATGATCCAGGACTTAGAGGACCTGAAGGCGGGCAAGACCGTCCAGTGTCCCGTCTACGACTACGCCATCCACGACCGGACGGAAGAGACGCTGACCCTGGCCCCGAACAAAGTCATTCTCGTGGAGGGCATCCTCATTTTCGAGAACAAGGCCCTGCGGGACCTGATGGACATCAAAATTTTCGTGGATACCGATGCAGACGTGCGTATTCTGCGCCGCATTTTACGGGACGTCAAAGAGCGCGGCCGGACGCTGGAGTCCGTCATGGAGCAGTATCTCACGACGGTCAAGCCCATGCACGAGCAGTTTGTGGAGCCGTCCAAGCGCTACGCGGATGTCATCGTCCCGGAGGGCGGCAAAAATCTCGTCGCCCTTATGATGATCGTCCAGCGCATCGCCTACCACATCGAGCACGGCGACGTAGTAGATGAACAATAACCATTTGCTGAAATCAATCACCTGTTGAAAGGATGTACACCAATATGAAACGGACAGAGATCGCCCGCATCTTTGCGGACATGGACCAGTACGGCGGTCAGGACGTGACCGTCTGCGGGTGGGCCAGAACCATCCGCGACATGAAGAACTTCGGCTTCATCGAGTTAAACGACGGCAGCTGCTTCAAGAGCATCCAGATCGTCTTTGAAGAGGCCACCCTGGAAAACTACAAGGAGATCGCCAAGCAGAACGTGGGCGCGGCCCTCGTCGTCCACGGCAAGGTCGTCCTGACCCCCCAGGCCAAGCAGCCCTTGGAGATCAAGGCCGATTCCATTGAAGTGGAAGGCCCCTCCGCCCCGGAGTATCCCTTGCAGAAGAAGCGCCACGGCGTGGAGTTCCTGCGCTCGGTGGCCCACCTGCGCCCCCGGACGAACCTGTTCTCCGCGGCCTTCCGCGTGCGCTCCGTGGCCGCCTTTGCCATCCATGAGTTCTTCCAGGACCGGGGCTTTGTCTATGTCCACACCCCCATCATCACCGCTTCGGACTGTGAGGGGGCGGGCGAGATGTTCCGCGTGACCACCCTGGACCCCCAGAATCCCCCGCTCACCGAGGACGGGCAGGTCGATTTCAGCCAGGACTTCTTTGGCAAGCCCGCCAGCCTCACCGTCTCCGGCCAGCTCAACGCGGAGAACTTCGCCATGGCCTTCGGCAATGTCTACACCTTCGGCCCCACCTTCCGCGCCGAGAACTCCAACACCCAGCGCCACGCCGCCGAGTTCTGGATGATCGAGCCGGAGATGGCCTTCTGCGACCTGGCCGGGGACATGGACGTGGCCGAGGACATGATCAAGTACGTCATCCGCACCGTCCTGGCCCGCTGCCCCCAGGAGATGGACTTCTTCAACTCCTTTGTCGATAAGGGCCTGCTGGAGCGTTTGCAGCATGTGGCCAGCTCCGACTTCGGCCGCGTGACCTACACCGAGGCCGTGGACATTCTGATGAAGCACAACGACAAGTTTGACTTCAAGGTCGAGTGGGGTACCGATCTCCAGACCGAGCACGAGCGCTACCTCACCGAGCAGGTCTACAAGCGCCCCGTCTTCGTCACCGACTACCCCAAGGACATCAAGGCATTCTACATGCGCCTCAACGACGACGGCAAGACCGTCGCCGCGGCCGACTGCCTGGTCCCCGGCATCGGCGAGATCATCGGCGGCAGCCAGCGTGAGGAGCGCCTGGACGTGCTGGAGGCCCGCATCAAAGAGCTGGGCATGAACCCCGAAGATTACTGGTGGTACCTGGACCTGCGCCGCTTCGGCTCCTGCAAGCACGCCGGCTTCGGCCTGGGCTTCGAGCGCATGGTCATGTATCTGACCGGCATCGCCAACATCCGCGACGTCCTCCCCCACCCCAGAACCGTAGGCAGCGCCGATTTCTGATCTTCTGAGTTTTCCCACAGTAATAGGGCTGTTGCACGTTTGCAACAGCCCTATGTTAATCCCCGTTCATTTCTAAGATCTCCAGCATTTCTCTCGGTGTCACCACAAAACGCTTGGCAGGAAAATGCTTGATGTTCCCTGTGACCAAATAAGCGTCGTTTTCTTTTCGCGCTTCCATCACGACTTCGTAAAACACCACATCTTTTGGGTCAATTACCAATTCATCTGTGGGGTCGGCGTCCAGAAAAATCCCCCGGCGAATCAAACCGTCTATAATGAGTTCCACAGCTTCGGGAGAAAACTTGAACTTTGGGCGGCTGAGAACAGCGCGATATTCGGCGATGATCTCGTCGTTCAAAAGCGGGATGATCTGTCCCTCCAGGGACTCTCTTGCCACGATGCCGGGAATTGACGCACTTTTTAACAAGGCGGAAACAAGTACGTTGGTGTCGATGACAGCGTAATAGTTCATGTGTTGTGCCCCGCTTGTTCCAGACGGGCAGCTTGAATTTCTGCGTTGATCTCTTCCAAGCTCATCTCAGAGATTCCGTTTTTTTCTGCCTCCTGGCTGAGCAGTTCCATGGCGCGGACTGCTCTGGTGGCTTTGTATTCCTGCTTGGGCAGCGTCATGCTGAACGGGATACCGTTCTGTAAGATGGTTCGCTTGAGGAATATTCTGACTGCGGTCGGAAAGTCGAGGCCCAGCTCTTCAAAAATCGCGGTGGCCTGATTTTTCAGGTCCTCATCAATGCGGATCTGTGTGACAGAAGTTGCCATAATAAATCCTCCTCACATCAAGTGTATCTGTTTGTATTCTTATTGTATGTTATAATACCGACAATGTCAAGGATTTATACAGATTTCTAATCACTTACCAGCACCTGATCCACCTGGGTCACATTCGTAGGGGCCGCAGACCCCTGCGGCCCGGATCCTGCCGCGCGGTACCACTTTACAACACATCACACAGCCCCCGACGAGCGGGCCGCAGAGGTCTGCGGCCCCTACGGGCTTGCTCGGAGGCATAAGAAAGGCCCAGCACAGGTTTGCCGTGCTGGGCCTTTTGCTTTAGGTGGCTAAGAATCCTGCCGCTCTCAGGCTGGCCAAGAGCTGGTTGAGGACGGTGGCGGTGTTGGTGTCGTCCGTGGTGTTGGCCACGGCGGCGGCGGGGGTGATGGTGGCGGCAGGTCCCTCAGGACCTCTGGGGCCTTCCGGGCCTTGGGGTCCCTGGGGGCCGATGGGTCCGGTTGGGCCTTGCGGACCTGCGGGGCCGGCCGGGCCTTGGGGCCCCTCCGGGCCGGTGGCACCGGTGAAGCCGGTCGCGCCGGTTGGGCCTGCGGGGCCGGTAGAAGCCGTGGCACTGGAACAACTTACACCAGGGCGTACTTCCGGGCATAGGCGTCGTAGGCCTGCTGGAAGCCCTTGCTGCCGGCCTTCACGTTGTCCAGATATTCGTGGACATGCAGGCTGTCGTGGGACATCTCGATGACGCACCCGGCGATGTTGGAGCAGTGGTCGGCCACGCGCTCCAGGCTGGTGAGCAGGTCGGACCAGACGAAGCCCAGCTCGATGGTACACTCGCCCTTCTGCAAGCGCAGGATGTGGCGGTTGCGCAGCTGCTCTTTCAGGGCGTCCACCACCTGCTCCAGCGGCTCGACCTTGGCGGCCAGGGCGGGGTCGTCCTGTAAGTAGGCGTCCAGAGCCAGGTCCATGATCTCGCCCACGGCCCCGGTCATGACGTGCATCTCATGGCTGACCTCCGGGGAGAAGCGCAGGCCCTTGCTCTTCATCTCCTCGGCGGACTCGACCACGTTCACGGCGTGGTCCGAGATGCGCTCGAAGTCACCGATGATGTGCAGGATCTTTGCGCTGGTCCGGCTGTCCTGGGCGGTGAGGTCGCTGCTGCCGAGCTTGACGAGATAGGTGCCCAGCATGTCCTCATACTGGTCGGCCTCCCCCTCGGTGCGGCGGATGGCGGCGGCGGATCGGGCGTCATACTGCCGGATGAGCTGGCAGCTCGTCTTCATGGCGTCCATGGAGATGCGGGCCATCGTCTCGGCCACCTCCTGGCAGCGGCCCAGCGCCACGGCGGGGGTAGCCAGCAGACGCTCGTCCAGGATCTGGATCTTGTCGTCTGCGCTTTCCGCTGCATCCTTGCTGTCGGGGATCAGGCGGCAGGCCAGCTTCTCCAGCAGCCCGGAGAACGGGAAGAGCAGGGCGGCACAGAGGACGTTAAAGATACTGTGGACGATGGCGATACCCAGCTGGTCGATGGGTCCGCTGAGGAAGGTGAAGTGGACCACGGCGTTGATGCCGTAGAACACGGCCAGCCAGACCGTCGTGCCGATGATGTTGAACATCAGGTGGACCACAGCGGCGCGGCGGGCGTTCTTGTTGGCCCCCACAGAGGCCAGCATGGCCGTGACGCAGGTGCCGATGTTCTGGCCCATGATGATGGGGATGGCGGCCCCATAGGTCACCTGCCCCGTGGCAGACAGGGCCTGCAAAATACCCACGGAAGCGGAAGAACTCTGGATGATGGCGGTCAGGATCGCACCGGCGGCCACGCCCAGGACGGGGTTGCGGAACATGAGCAGGATGTTGCGGAACTCCGGCACGTCTTGCAGCCCGGCCACGGCGCTGCTCATGGTGTGCATGCCGAACATCAGGACGGCGAAGCCCAAGAGGATCGTGCCGGTGTCCTTCTTCTTGTCGTTCTTGGCCGTCATGGTGAGGATCACGCCGATGAGGGCCAGGATCGGGGTAAACGAAGTGGGCTTGAGCAGCTGGATGAAGAAGCTCCCGCCGTCCAGACCCGTCAGGCTCAGGATCCAGGCCGTGACGGTGGTGCCGACGTTGGCACCCATGATGACGCCGATGGCCTGGCGCAGGGAGAGCAGGCCGGAGTTTACAAAGCCCACCACCATGACCGTGGTGGCGGAAGAACTCTGGATGACTGCCGTCACGCCCAGGCCCGTCAAAAAGCCCAGAAACTGATTTGAGGTCAATTTTCCCAGCAGGGTCTTCAGGCTGCTGCCTGCCCGCCGCTCCAGGGAGGCCCCCATTAAGTCCATGCCGAACAGGAACAGACTCAGGCCTCCGATCAAAGTCAAAATGTCAAATAGATCCATTCTCCATAACCCTCTCTTTTGGTTTTTTTCCATGCCAATTTTACCTGGTTTTCACTGTCTTCCAGTGTACGAAAACCAGGTAAAATCAAAAACCAAAGAAGGGTTAAATTTTGGTTAAATCCAGCCGGTCGCCTGCGCTTCCGGGCTGACCCAGTGGCCGTTCTTGGACCGGGCACCGGTCTGGGCGTACTCGACCCACTCGGCCAGGTTCGTGGCGTGGTCGCCGATGCGTTCGAGATACTTGGCCACCATGAAGATGTCCAGCAGCTCCTCCCCGGTGCTCTTGTCGGCGGCGATCTGCTCCACCAGGTCAGACTTGATCTGGTTGAACCAGCGGTCTACCACGTCGTCGTAAGCGATCACGGCGCGGGCCTGCTCCAGGTCCAGGTGGACGAAGGCTTCCACGGCGTCGCTGACCATGCGGATGACTTCTCTTGCCATTTCATGCAGGTGCTCGTGCCGCCCGCCCTTGCGGATGAACCGGGCCAGCTCTGCGATGTCGGAGGCCTGGTCGCCGATGCGCTCCAAGTCCGTGACCATTTTCAGGGCGGCGGTGATGCGCCGCAGGTCGGCGGCCACGGGCTGCTGCTTGAGCAGGAGCTTGGTGCAGAGGGTCTCGATCTCCCGCTCCATGTCGTCCACTTCCCCGTCCAGGGCAAAGACCTGGGCCTCTAATTTCTCGGCCGTCTCCTCTTCCTCTTCCAGGGTCCTGACGGCCACGGCGATGGCCTGCTGGCACAGGCCGCCCATGACGGTCATTTGGCGGTAGAGGGTCTGCAGCTGCTCGATGAATTTCTCTCGCATCATCCAAACCTCCCGGTGATGTATTCTTCGGTGCGCTTGTCCTTGGGCACGGAGAAGATCTGGTCCGTGTCCCCGAACTCCACCAGCTCCCCCAGCAGGAAGAAGGCGGTCTTGTCCGACACACGGACGGCCTGCTGCATGTTGTGGGTGACCATGATGACGGTGTAGGTTTCCTTCAGCTCCACAGCCAGGTCCTCGATCTTCGCCGTGGAAATGGGGTCCAGGGCGGAGGTGGACTCGTCCATGAGCAGGACGGCCGGTTCGTTCGCCAGGGCACGGGCAATGCACAGCCGCTGCTGTTGTCCACCCGATAGCCCCAGCGCACTCTTTTTCAGCCGGTCCTTGACCTCCTCCCAGATGGCCGCATCCCGCAGAGACTTTTCTACGATCTCGTCCAGCTCCGCGCGGTTGCGGATGCCATGGGTCCGGGGACCGTAGGCCACGTTGTCGTAGATGCTCATGGGAAAGGGATTGGCCTTCTGGAACACCATGCCGACCTGCTTGCGCAGCCAGGTGGTGTCCAGGTCCTTGTCGAAAATATTCTGGCCTTCAAAGCATACCTCGCCCTCGATGTGAACGCCGGGGACCAAGTCATTCATGCGGTTGAGGGTTTTGAGAAACGTGGACTTGCCGCAGCCGGAGGGGCCGATGAGGGCCGTGATCTCATGGGCTGGGATCTCCACGTTGATATCTTTTAATGCGTGGTGCCCCCGGTCGGCGGCAGAGGTCTTGCCGTCGGTGCCGTACCACAGGTTCAGGTGGTGGGCAGTGATGCTGTCCTGGGACAGCTTAGAAATGGCTTCCGTCATGTCGGCTCAGCCTGCCTTTCGTTTCAGTTTGCGGCCGGCGAAGGTCGCGGAGAAATTGATGACCAGCACCAGGATCATCAGCACAGCGGCGATGGCAAAGGCCACGCCCGTCTCGCCCCGCTCGTTGGCATAGACATACAGGGCCACGGTCAGGGTGGCGGAGGATGCCTGCATCGAGGTCAGGAAGTTGTTCAGCTCCAGGCCAAACCCGGCGGTGAAGAGCAGGGCGGCGGACTCGCCGACGATGCGGCCGATGGCCAGGATACAGCCGGTCACGATGCCGTCCACGGCGTTGGGCAGGACGACGGTGCGGACCATGTGCCACTTGCCGGCACCCAGGGCCAGGGAACCCTCCCGATAGGGCTGTGGCACGGTCTTCAGGCTCTCCTGGGTCGTGCGGACGATGGTGGGCAGGATCATGATGACCAGCGTCAGGCCGCCGGCTAAGATCCCGGCCTTCAGGCCCATGAGCTGGAGGAAGAACAGCATACCGACCAGGCCGAAGATGATGGAGGGGATGCCCGTCAGGGTCTCTGTGGCAAACTCGATGATCGCCACCACGTTTCGGTTCGTGGCATACTCGGTCAGGTAGATGGCCGCGCCCACGCCCAGGGGCAGGACGATGACCATCGCCAGCAGGATGATATACAGGGTATTTAAGAAGTTGGGCAGGATCCCGATGGTGTCGCTGATGTAGCTGGTCTGGCTGGTCAGCAGCGACCAGCTGATGTTGCTCAGGCCCCGATAGAAGATATAGCCGATGAGAAAGACCAGCAGCGCAACGGTGATCCCGGCGCAGACATACAGCAGGGTGCGCAGGCTGCGGTCATAGGCTCTCCGGCGCGGGGAGAGCGCCGTTTTGGAAGCAACCGTCATTTCTCAAGCCTCCTTCTTTCGTTTGATACACACGTTCAGGAAGACGTTGATGAGCATGATGAACAGGAACAGCACCAGGCCGATGGAAAACAGGGCGTTGCGCTGCAAGCTGCCCACAGAGGCATAGGACATCTCCGAAGCAATGGCGGTGGTCAGGAAGCGGACGGATTGGAACAGGCCCGGCATATTCGCCACGTTGCCGGCCACCATGATGATGGCCATGGCCTCGCCGATGGCCCGGCCCACGCCCAGGACGATGGCGGTGGCCACGCCGCTGCGGGCGGCGGGAACGGTCACGCGGAAGACCGTCTCCAGATGGGTGGCACCCAGGGCCAGGGAGGCCTGCTCATAGTCCTCCGGCACAGCCCGCAGGGCCGTCTCCGAGACGCTGATGATGGAGGGCAGGATCATGATCGCCAGGACCAGGATCGCCGCCAGCAGGCAGGCACCGGAGGAAAGACCGAAGGCCTTCTGGATGCCGGGGACCAGAATGATCATGCCCACCAGGCCGTAGACCACGGAGGGGATGCCCGCCAGCAGCTCCACGGCGGTGTGGAGGATGGCAGCCATCCTGGGGTTGGCCACCTTGGCCAGGTAGATGGCGGTCATGAGCCCCACCGGCACCCCGATGAGCACAGCCCCGGCGGTGCCGTAGACCGAGGTCAGGAGGAAGGGCAGGATGCCGTAGGAGGGGTCCGCAGCCGTGGGGGCCCAGGTCTGCCCCAGCAGGAACTTACCTAAGCCGATCTCCTGAATGGCGGGCAGGCCGGAGATGATGAGGTACACGCTGATGCACAGCACAAAGGCCACAGCCACGATGCCGCACAGCAGGAAGAGCAGATGCATGAACCGCTCCAGAACATCCTTCGCGCCCTTGGTCTTGGGGCCGCCCTGCGCCCCCTCGCCGCTCTGGGTGGCGGCGGAGGGGGCGGTGGGAGAAGAGGGGGCGGAAAGGTTGGGATGTAACGTCTTTTCCATAAAAACCACCTAGCTTCCAATCACGTTTCGCTGTGTTTCGTCGTTCTGTCTTACTTGGCGACAGGCACGGCACCGGCACTGCGGATCAGGTCGTTTGCGGCGGGGGAGGTGGCGTAGTCGAAGAAGGCCTGGGCTGCTTCGGACAGGGGGGTGTCGTTCTTGGTCACCAGGACGAAGGGACGCTGGATCTGATAGGTCCCGTCGAGCACGGTCTCCTCGGTGCAGGCCACGCCGCCGACGGTCAGGCTCTTGATGCCGTCCTTTCCTTCCACGGCGGAGAGGGAGGCGTAGCCGATGGCGTTGGGGCTGTTCTTCACGGCCTCGATGACGGCACCGGTGGAGGTCAGCTCCTGGCTGAGCTTGCACTTGTCCTTGGTGTCGGTGATGGACTCGAAGCCGTCGCGGGTGCCGGAGTTGGCCTCACGGCCGATGCAGGCGATCTCGGCATCCGCGCCGCCCACGTCCTTCCAGTTGGTGATCTGGCCGGAGAAGATCTGGCCGATCTGCTCCACGGAGAGGTCAGAGACCTGGCTGTCGGCGTTGACGATCACGGCGATGCCGTCCAGGGCGACGGTGGTGCCGGTCAGGCCTGCACCGGTCTCCTCGTCCTTCAGGGCGCGGGAGGAAAGGCCGATGTCGGTGGTGCCGTTGGTCACGGCCTCGATGCCGGCACCGGAGCCGGTGGCGTCGTAGGAGACGGTGACCTGACCGTCGTTGTCCTTCTGGAACTGCTCCTTCAGGCTGCCGATGACCTTCTCCATGGAGGTGGAGCCGTTGGTGGAGACGGTGCCGCTGACCACGGCGGTGGTGCTGGCCTCGCTGCCGCTGTTGTCGGCGGGGGCGCTGGTGTCGGTGGAGTCGTTGCCGCCGCCGCACCCGGCCAGAGTCAAAGCCAGGACCGCAGACGCGGCGAAGATGCTCAGAGCAGATTTTGCGTTTCTTTTCATGATTCAATTCCTCATTTCTTTCAGTGTTGTGTTTGTTCTTTGCTTTCTACGGTGTTTAGTGTAGTCGGCCAGGGTTAAAGGAAAAACCAAAGAACAGTTAAAGTTTGGTGAAATACGGGAATTTTTTCGGGCATAAAAAAAGCTCCCCGGAACGGGGAGCTGTCAGCGAAGCTGACTGAGGGGTTGTCCCCGAAGGGGCAAACCACCTCACACCAGCTGCTGCTCGTTGATGATGAGCTTGAACTGCAGGCCCAGCGTCTCCGCCGCCCGTCTGCACAGGGTCATCCGGTTGAGGAAAATTTCAAAGTAATCCATGACAGAGCCATAGCGCGTGTCGATGTGCAGCTTGAGCTTGATGAGGGTCTTGCTCTCGTTGATCTTCAGCTCGGCCTTGGTGACGGAATAGTTCACCCGGTCATGGATGTCGAAGGTGCTCTTGTCCTGGTTGCGGACACGGCTGCGGCGCACGTCGGACTTATCCGCCAGAATGAGCGCGGCGGCCATGGGGCTTACGGGTCTGCCGGTGCCCTCGTCGTGGTTGCCGATGGCGGTGACGATCTCCGCGATCTCCTGGGCGGGCAGGTGCATGTGGTCCAGGATACGGAAGGCCATGACGGCCCCGCTCTGGGAGTGGTCGATGCGGTTGACCAGGTTGCCGATGTCGTGGAGATAGCCCGCGATCTGGGCCAGCTCCACCTCACGGGCGGGATAGCCCAGGGTCTCCAGGATATAGCGGCTGTTCTCCGCCACGAGGCCCACGTGGGCAAAGCTGTGCTCGGTGAAACCCAGCGCGATGAGGGACTCGTCTGCCTTTTTAATATAGGTACGGATGTCGGGATCCTGCTTGATCTGCTCAAACGTGACCTGTTTTGTGTTCTGATTCATATTCATAGATTCGATGCCTCCTTTGGGAAGGAAATGGTGATGGTGGTGCCCACGCCCGGCTCACTGTCCAGGGAGACTCTGGCGTGGTGGAACTGGGCCCCGTGCTTGACGATGGACAGGCCCAGGCCGGTGCCCCCGATCTTGCGGGAGTGGCTCTTGTCCACCCGGTAGAAGCGCTCGAAAACGCGCTCCTGCTGGGCCTTGGGGATGCCGATGCCGGTGTCCTGCACGGACAGCACAGCCTGCTTCTCGTCGCCGGAGAGCTTGACGGTGACGGTGCCTTGGTCTTTGTTGTATTTGATGGCGTTCTCGCAGAGATTGTAGACCATCTCGTGGAGGATCCGCCAGACGCCGTGAATTGTTTGCCCCTTACCCTCGATGTGCAGGGCAATGCCCCGCTGGTCTGCGATGGGGCGCAGGTCGCTGAGGACCTTGCGGGCCAGCCCGTAGAGATCCACGTCCTCCTGCTCCAGGTCCTCCGAGCCTTCGTCCAGGCGGGAGAGCTTCATGATGTCCTCCACCAGCGCGATGAGCTGCTGGCACGCCTTATAAATATCCCCGGCAAACTCCTTCATGGTCTCCGGGTCCACCAGCCCCTCCTTCATCAGCTCGGCAAAGCCGGAGATGGACGTGAGGGGCGTTTTCAGCTCGTGGGAGACGTTGGCGGAAAACTCCCGGCGCAGGCTCTCGCGCTGTTCCCGCTCGGTCACGTTCACCATGAGGATGACGGCCCCGGTGACTTGGCCGTTGGCAATGACGGGGTTGGCGAGAATTTCAATGACCTGCTCCCCCAGGTCCATGAGGGACTGGGCGTGGTGCCCGGCCAGGGCGCGGCCGGCGGCCACGCGAATTTCCCGGCGGCAGTCCTCTTGCAGGTCCTCCGGCTTCTCCTCCTGCCCCAGCAGGGCCATGGCCCCCTGGTTGCTGGAGAGGATGTGGTACTGCCCGTCGAGCAGCAGCACACCCTCGTTCATGTTCTCGGCCAGGGCCGTAAACTCCCGCTGGCGGCGCTGCAAGGCCTCCATCTGCTGGTGGATGGTGCGGTTCTGCTCCCGCAGGCGGCTGACCAGGGGGAAGAGCTCTTGATCGGTCTCGTCGGCCCGCGGGTCTTCCAGGTCGATGCTGTTGATGGGCTTTGTGATCTGCCGCGCCAGGCGGGAGGCCAGCAGCGCAGAGATGAGGACGGCCAGCACCAGGATCAGCAGCACCGGCTGCAGCACGCCCAGCAAAATGACCCCCATCGTCGTCTGCACGCTGGCCAGACGCAGGACGGTCCCGTCGTCCAGGCGGACGGCGTAGTAGAGCGTCTTTTGCAGCAGCGTGTCGGACAGGTGCTTGCTCTGGCCGCTGCCCTCCTGTTCCGCCTGCCGAATCTCGGCCCGGTCGGCGTGGTTCTCCATGGTGGCGGGGTCAGCCACGCTGTCGTAGAGGACGGTGCCGTCCTTGTCCACCCAGGTCAGGCGCTCCTGCGTGCCGGTCAAGGTGGTGAGATACTCCTTGCCGGACTGCTCCAGGCCGTGGCGGACGTAGCACATCTCCTGCCGCATCTCGGCGTAAACGGTCTGCTCGTGCTTGTTGGTCATGACCACCAGGAACAGGGCCGTGCAGAGGACCATCATGGCCAGGCCCACCAGGAAGCAGCTGCGGAAAATTTTTCCCGTCATGCGCCCTCGCCCCCCATCTTATAGCCCACGCCCCGGACCGTCTCAATGTAGTGTCCGGCGGGGCCGAGCTTGGTGCGGAGGGTCCGCACGTGGACGTCCAGCGTCCGGTTCTCCCGGCTGAACTCCTGGCCCCACACGCCGTCCATGATGGCGTCGCGGGTCATGGCCATGCCCTGGTGCTCCAACAGCAGGCAGAGCAGCTCAAACTCCTTGTTCGTCAGGGAGACTTCTTCGCCGTCCACCTTGACCACGTGGCGCTTGGGGCTGACGAACAGCGCACCGAGCTGGTAGTCGCTGTTTTCCTCCCTGCTCTCCGTCCGGCGCAGGACGGCCCGGACGCGGGCCACCAGCTCCATCATGCCAAAGGGCTTGGAGATGAAATCATCCGCGCCGCTGTCCAGGCCCACGACCCGGTCATACTCCGTGTTCTTGGCCGTGAGCATGATGACGGGCAGCTTCTTCGTCCCCGCCGCCGCCCGGAGCTTTTGCAGGATGGTCAGGCCGTCCTCCTCCGGGAGCATGATGTCCAGCAGGACCAGGTCGGGCTGGGCCTGGCCCATGGCCTTCCAGAACTCCGCCGGGCGCTCGAAGCCCTTGGCCTCATAGCCCTGGCTGTTCAGGGCGTAGATGACCAGCTTGCGGATGCTGTCGTCGTCTTCCAATAAATAAATCAAGTCCATCATCGGGTTCCCCTCTTCTCTCATTTAACCTTTCTTTCACCCCCAGTCTAGCGAAGGGATGTAAAATGAACAACCCTCTCTGTGTTAAATTTTTGTTAAATAGAAGGACGCTCTCCCCCGTCCAGGGCACAAAAACGTACCTTTCCCCCCTCCTCCACCAAAATTTCCTGTACTTTGGTAAACAAGAGGGGGCGGTCCACGGCCTCCGGTGAAACGCCCAGCTGCGCTGCCACGGCAAGGCGGAGGCGGTCTGCCCGGATGGTGTGCGGGGTGCAGGCCGTTTTCGATTTGCGGCGGTGGGTGGAGCAGGTGTAGTAGACAAAACCCTTGGCTGTCTTGCGGCTCATGGCCCCACCGCACCCGGCACAGCGGAGCAGGCCCGCGAAGAGGTGGGGCGAAGCCTCCCCCGGCGGGCGGCGGACGGGCTGACGCAGCCGTGCCTGGACCTGCCGGATCAGCTCCGGCGGGATGAGGGGCGGGTGGGTGTTCTCTACCACGAACCACGCCCCTTCCGGCACGGCCCGCGTCTCGTGGACCTTATAGCTCACCACCTCCTGCCTGCCCTGGACCATCGTCCCGGCGTAGACGGGATTTTTTAACAGGCGCCCGATGCTCCCGGCGGACCAAAGGCCGTCCCCCGCCTGACCGGGGCGGCGATAGTGCAGCCCTTGGGCGGTCTTATAGGCCGTGGGGTTGGGGACGTGGGCTTCGTTGAGCTTTTGGGCGATGCCCCCCTGCCCCAGCCCCTGGGCGTACCATTGAAACACTTGCCGCACGACCTGCGCCGCCGCCGGGTCGGGCACCAGCGCATGTTTGTTCTCCGGGTCCTTGGCGTAGCCATACGGGGCAAAGGACCCGATGAACTCCCCCCGCCGCCGCTTCATGTCCAGCGTGCGGCGCACATCCGCCGAGGTCTTGGCTGCATACCGATCATTCAGGATCCCGTTGATGGGAATTTCTAAACCCCACTGCACCGCGTCGGGGTGTAAGTAGCTGTCCACCCTGGGACTGCCCAGGGCGATGAAGCGGGTCCGGTGTCTGGGAAAAAACTCCTCCAGATAATACCCCTGGTCGGCGTAGTTGCGAAAAGCGCGGGAGAGGGTCTTGCAGAGGACGCAGTTGACCTTCCCCCGTTCTACGTCCCGGATGAGGGACTGAAAGGCAGGGCGGCTGTCGTCGGTGCCGGTGCGGCCGTCGTCGGTGTAGACCTGGGTGAGGGTCCAGGGGTCCTGGAACTCGTGGTTCAGGTAGTCGAGCAAGATCGCCCGCTGGTTGGCGATGCTGGCGCTCTCCCGGCGGGCGTTCTCCTTCGAGAGGCGTAAATAAATCCCCACCTTCCAAAGGTGGGGGGTGTGGGTCGTCGGCATGGGTGCATCCCCCCTTGGGAGAGGGTATGCGGGGGGAATTAGAGATATGGCTCCCCTGAAAGGGGAGCTGGCCGCGAAGCGGTCTGAGGGGTTGTCCCCGAAGGGCTCGACCACTTGCGTAGCTGACTGAGGGCTTCTCCCCGAAGGGCTCGACCCCCTACTCCAACCCCCCCAAGGTCATCTCCGCCCAGGAGTAGTTGCTCATATACTCCCCTCGGAACGCCCCCTCGTCGCCATCCAGATAATGGTAGTAATCGCAGTCCACCCGCTCCGGGTCCACGGCGATGAGGTCCCGCTGCTTGCGGATGACGGCGGACTGATCCAGGGCGGCCAGGGTGGTGCGCAGGTCGGCGATGAGGCTGCGGAGCTGGCTGCGGACGCTGGGGGTGTCGGGGCGGCCCTCCCAGAGGATGGAGACCAGCTCCCCCATGGTGCTGCCCGCGCCCCGGCGGTCGATGAGGTAGGCGAACAGCTCTCGCGTGCGGGTGCGGCGGAAGCGGACGGGCTGGCCCCGGTAGAAGACGGCGAAGTTGCCGAAGGTCTGGACCCGAAGCTTTTCGTGCGTCTCCTCCGGGGGATAGCGCAGGTCGGACAGCTCGGCGGCCACCTGCTCGTCCGAAACCGGGTGGAGCAGGTAGCCGCTGGCGTGGAGGGGGAAGGTCTCCCGAAAGGCGTCGGGGTCGGACGCCATGAAGATGAGGTTCGTGCGGGGGCGGCGCTGCCGCAGCGTCCGGGCCAGGGCCAGGCCGGGGCCGTCGGCGGGAAGAAAGACGGCGTCTGCCGCCGGGCCGTGCCGGTCCAGCCAGGCCTCCAGGGCCTGGGGGGAAAGGAAGGTGTGCAACTCCCCCGCGGGGCAGACCCGGCGGAGGGTCGCCGTCAGCGCCGCCAGGCGCGTCCAGTCAGGTTCGGCAGCGAGGATACGCATGGGTGAGGCCCCCTCTCTTATTTCAGCCAGGCGGAGTTCGTGTCGCTGACGAGGTTGTCCACGCCGTACAAATACAGGATCTTATCCACGCGATGCTCGGAGACGAATTTCGTCAGGTCGTCCCGGTAATAGCGCAGGTCCACCAGATAGATGCTCTGGTAGTTGGCCGCCAGGAAGGTGCTGAAGCAGTGGGCGTAGGAGTCCCGGATGACGAGGACGCTCCCCTCCTCCGCGCTGGGGTTGGAGATGTTCACCAGGCTGTGGTTGCCGTCCAGGAAGACGGGGTACTTGTCGATCTCCTCCAGGTGCTTGGGGAAGTAGAGGCTGTCGGAGTAAATGGGGTCGGCGCTGCCGTCCCGGAGGGTGACCTTGGTCTGGATGCCGCTGTCCCAGACCTCCACGGTGTCGGGCTTTGTGAACCAGTAGCCGCTGCCGGACCAGGTGGTGCCGTAGAAGCCGTCGGTGGCGGTGACCTGGTAGGCGTCGCGGGAGAGATAGGCCCGGCCCTGGTCGATCTGATAGGCGCGGTAGAGCAGGTAGTTGCCCAGGGAGGTCAGGTGGTGGTCCGTGCGGTAGCAGACCTGACCGCCCTCGGCGATGCCCTCCTTCAGGGCGTCGCGCACGTCGATGAGCTTCGTGTAGTGCAGGATCTCGCCGGCCTTCTCATACAGCATGTCGTCGTCATATTCCCCGTGGAAGGCGGGCAGCTCGTTTTCCATCAGGTAGCCCGTGGAGGGGACCATGATGATGTCCGCGGGGAGGCCCAGGCTCTGGGCGAACTGGTCAAAGCGGGTGAGGTTATTCGTAAAGACCTCTTCGTTGTAGGGCTTGGGGGCGTTGATGAGGTAGCCGTCCTTGCCGTGGTAGATGCTCTGGGCGGCGTTGCGGCCGGTGGCCAGGTTCCAATAGGCGTTCACGCCCACGAAGAAATCCCGGCCGGGGATCTGGTCGGCGGTGAATTCCTCCAGCTCCTCCTGGGTCTTTCCCTTGAGGATGTTGGAGACGCTGATCTCCGGGCGCTCGGCGAGGTACCGCTTCTCGTTGACGGAATAATCCTTGTCCGGCCCGAAGAAGAGGAGCAGCGCCAGGATGCCCAGCACGATCAGAAAGACCAGGGAGGGCAGGAAGTGATAGAGTTCTTTTTTGTTCATAGGAAACAGCCTCCCTTAGAAACGGAAATACAGGAAGGGGTTGTAGCTGCTGCTGACGAGGCTGGCGATGCACAGCAGCAGACCGGCCAGACAGAGCACGCCCTCGGCCAAGGGCATGGCCTTTTTGCCCTCGAGCTTGTCCCAGACCTTCTTGGCCAGAGGGGTCGAGCCGACCACGCCCAGCAGGAACATCCCCACCCAGGGCAGCACGGCGTTGGCCCCGCCCATGGTCCCCGCGCCGCCGGTGAACATGACCTTGAGGTAGGCCAGGGCGGTGGAGAGGTTCGGGGAGGCGAAGAAGACCCACCCGATGATCACGATGACCATGGCGTAGAGATGCTGGAAGAAGGCGGGCAGGCGCTTGATATACTTGCCCAGGACCAATTTCTCAATGAGCAGGAGCACGCCGTAATAGAACCCCCAGAAGAGGAAGTTCCACCCGGCCCCATGCCAGAAGCCCGTGAGCGCCCAGACGATGAGAATATTCACGCACTGGCGGATTTTCCCGCAGCGGTTACCGCCCAGGGGGATGTAGACGTAATCCCGGAACCAGGTGGACAGGGAGATGTGCCAGCGCCGCCAGAACTCGGTCACGCTCTTGGAGATATAGGGGTAATCGAAGTTGATGCAGAACTCGAAGCCCAGCATCCGGCCCAGGCCGCGGGCCATGTCGGAGTAACCGGCAAAGTCGAAGTAGATTTGCAGGGTATAGGCGCAGGCCCCCGCCCAGGCCCCCAGCATCCCGGCGGCCACGGGGTCGGCGGACATGGTGTCCCAGAGCATGCCGAACTGGTTGGCCAGCAGGACCTTCTTCGCCATACCGACCATGAACAGGCGCACGCCGGAGTTGAACATGGTGGGCGTCTCATGGCGGGAGATGAGCTGGTCGTTCACGTCCTTGTAGCGGACGATGGGACCGGCGATGAGCTGCGGGAAGAGGGAGATGTAGCAGGCGAAGTTCACCAGGCTGTGGGAGGCCTCGCAGTCGTCCCAATACACGTCGATGAGGTAGGACACGGCCTGGAAGGTGTAGAAGGAGATGCCGATGGGCAGGGCGATGCTCACGTCCGGCAGGCCGGAGAAGGCAGGGATCTGCTTGAGCGTGCCGACGAACAGGCCCGCATACTTGAACACGCCCAGGGCCGCCAGGTCAATGACGATGCCGAGGATCAGAACGACACGCTTGCGGGTCCGGGTGGGCTGCTTTTCGATGAGGACGCCGCCGGAGTAGTTGACCAGGATGGACCCGATCATGATCAGAACATAGACCGGCTCACCGTAGGCATAGAAGACCAGGTTGGCCAGCAGAAGGAAGAAGTTCCTGAACTTAAAGGGTAGGATGTGGCTGACCAGCAGGACCACCAGCAGGAACAAAAGCAGGAAGGGTAAGCTAGAAAATACCATAGATATTGAGTTCTCCCGTGATATTCATGTAGACTGCAAGACTGCCGGGCCACCCAACGGGGCACCCGGCAGTCCTCGAATCATTCTCTCTGGTCAGAGCGCCAGGTCTCGTTAGCCCACAGCGTTCTGGAAGGCAGACACCATCTCGTCATAGTGGGAAGAGAAGAACATGCCCACATAGTTGCCGCTGGTGACGACCTCGCACTTTTTGGCCAGGGCTTCGCTGTCGGGGTCATAGGAAGCGGCCTGGTCAGCGATGGCAGACAGACGATTGGTCAGCTTGGACGCCACGTCCTGGGCGGCAGCGGCGTCGGTGGCCTCGACCATGACGATCTCGTCGGGGAAGGCGGTGCCGACGGTGGCGTTGAAGCTGGCGGAAGACTTCACCTGGTCGGCGGTGATGCCGTAGGTGCTCTCCAGGCCGGCGGTCTCCACGGGCAGAGTGTCGGTGTAGCCGCAGTCGGCGATGAGCTGGTCGCGCAGGGCAGCCAGGTCGACAGAGCCGGTGGTGGCGCCGTTGGTCTGGGCCGCGTCGCCGTTGTCGGCGGGCTGGGTGGTGCTGGGCTGGTCGGTGGTCTGGTTGTCGTCGGCGGTGTTCTTATCGCCGCAGGCGGCCAGGGACAGGACCAGCACCAGGGTCAGCAGCAGGGCTGTTAGAGATGCAAAGCGTTTCATACTTCCTTATCCTCCTAGTAAATCAAATACTGGTATATCTTACTTCAGCGCCTCCGGCACATGGGTCAGCAGATAGTTGGCCCAGGCGGCGGCACCGTCGTAATTGAAATGGATGCCCATGGCCTTGTCCCCGCTGTACTCGGCCTTCAGGGCGCCGGCGTCGCCGGTGACGGCTTCGGCGACGTTGACGTAATACCACTGCTTTTCCTGGCAGATGGCTTTCATCTTCTCGTTGAACTCCTGGATCGTGAAATTGTTCAAAGACCCGTCGGCGCGGGGGCTGTCGGCGGTCATGGGGGTGACGGATTCGATGAGCACGGCGATGCCGGGAGACTTCTCCTGGATCTTGCTCACTAAGGTTACCAAATCTTGGGATACTCTGTCAACCCCTGAAGCGATACAATTCATGCCCAGCATCAAATAAACTTTTTTGGCACCGGAGGCGGCGATGCCGTCCTCGATGCGGGGGTGCTGCCCGGACCCGGCGGGGTATTCGGGCAGGCGTTCGTTGCCGGCCTGGTAGGACAGGGCGTTGGTCTGGCTCAGGCTCACGGAGCAGAAGAACTTAGCCTTGCCCAGCGTGCCGTAGCTGCTGTTGTAATTGGCCAGGGTGACGGAGACGGAGTCGCCGACGAAGGCGGCGTCGTCAAACCAGCCGGCGTCCACGGGGGCAGATTCCGGGACGGAGACGGTGTCTGCCGCTTTCTCCCCGTCCTGGCCGTCCTGGCCGTTTTGATTTTCTTGGTTTTCTTGCGTGGTTTGGGTATCTTCGGGCGAATCGGTCTCGCCGGTCTGGTTGGTGGTGCTGTCCTCCCCTGTCGGGTCGGCCGCGTCCTGGGCGGGGCCGCAGGCGGCCAGGGCCAGGAGAAGGGAGAGGGTCAGGACGGCGATGGTCCATCGGTTCCACTTCATGTTGCTTTGCTCCTTTCGCGCATCGCCGGGTCAGCAGATCACAGAAGCCGCGCGGGGATGTGGGTCAGCAGGTAGTTGACCCAGACCTTGGCCCCTTCGTAGGTAAAGTGCATGCCCATGCTGTTGTAATCGCTGCAATACTCTTTTTTCAGGAAGCCGTTCTCGTCCCGGAAGGCCTCGGCGACGTTGACGTAGTACCATTTGTTCTCTTCGCAGTAGGCCTTCATGGTCTCGTTGAACTCGTTGATCTTGCCGTTGTTGAGCTTTTCGGAGTAGCTCTTGCTCTTGTCCGCCATGGGGGTGACGGACTGGATGATGATCTGCACGTCCGGGTTCTTGTCCAGGATATTCTTGAGGATCGTCATATAGTCGTTCGTGGAGCGCTCGATGCCGTAGGCGATGTTGTCCATGCCCAGCATGACGTAGACGTACTTCGCGCCGGTGGCGGCGACGCTGTCCTGAATGGCGGGCTTCTGGCCGGACCCCTTGGGGTACTCCGGCAGGATCTTGCCGGTGAGCATATTGGTGGGGCTCATGCTGCCGGCGCAGAGGAACTTCGCCTGGCCCAGGGCGCCGCTGGCACCGCAGTAGGCCTCCAGGGTCATGGAGATGGAGTCACCGATGAACACGGCGTTGTCAAAGAAGCTCACAGGGCCTGCCTCGGATGCGGGGACCAGGGCCTCGAACTGGATGTCGATGTAGTTGTCGTAGAGGCTGTCGTAGGCCCCGGCGGTGAGGTCGACCGTCTCGCTGCCCTTGGGGATCTCCCGGTCGGCGGCGGTCATCACCCGGTAGACCACGGCGGCGACCTCCTGGCGGCTCATGGTGTTCTGGGGGTAGAAGAAGCCGTCCTCATAGCCCTTGACGATGCCGGCCATCTGGCAGGCGGTCACGCCGCTGCGGGCGTAGTCGTCGATGTAGAGGGAGTCCTGGAACTGGTCCGGCTCCACGACCTTCAGCAGGGTAATTTCCTCCAGGGCGGCGAAGCGGGCCATCACCGTGCAGACCTGCTCTCTCGTCAGCGCATCGTCCGGGGAAAACGTCGTCTCGGACGTGCCGCCGATGAGCCCGTAGGTATAGGCCCAGCAGACGGCGTCGTAATAGGCCGCATCAGAAGCGATGTCGGTGAAGCCGGGGGTCTGGATCTCCTTCAGCTTCCGGTCTTTCTTCCGCTGCTTCTGGCGGTCTTTGAAGACGCCGTTGTCCATGTTATAAAGGTAGAGGACCAGGTCACTCCGGGTTTCCAGCTGCTCTCCCTGGAACTTTTCGCTGGAGGGCAGGACGCCGGCCTTGTTCAGTTCTGTAATATACTGGTAGCTCCACAGGTCCTGGGTCACGTCCACGTAGGGGTTCTCCCAGGGCTCTTCCTTGGCCGGGCCGAGGCCCCGCAGCAGAGACGCACAAGAGAACACGATCATAAACACCAGAAACCAACTGATGGTCTGTTTCACCCGTCATCACCCTCCAGAAAAATCCTTCGCATTGTTGTTTTTTCTCTCTCAAACACTGCCCTTTGCGCAGGTAATTTATTGTACGTCATCTTCTGCACCAAAAGTGCATCAAAAGTGCGCCAAAATCCCCCTTTTTCCCCGCTTCCTGCAACTTTCTTTTGGGGGCGTTGTTCTTCCCTCCCGGCTTCCGTGGCCCCCGTCGGCCCAACGGGGCCTTGGGGGCCCATCGGGCCGGGTTCTCCGGCAGGTCCCTGCGGCCCCATCGGGCCGACAGGACCGATCAGCCAAGGCCCGATCTCCGGCCGCGGGCAAGGTCTGGGACCAGGCTCCGGACGCGGCGGCGGGCAAGGCTCCGGCGGGCAAGGGGGCGGGCAAGGTGGCGGACAAGGGGGGCAGGGGGGCGGACAAGGCGGCCGACCGAACTGGTCAAAGCCGCCGCAGGAATAACGTTTCATAGGGCGTCCTTTCTCCGCAGAAAGCGGGATGCGGATTTTCGCAGGCAGAAGGCCCGCAACCCACTCTATGCAGAGGTGAGAAGAAGGGTGTCGGCGGAGCAGGCGGATCGGATTCGCCGTGCGGTGTCGCCTTAGTACACTACGGACTGCTTGCACAACGTAGCCCTCATCCGTCCGCTTCGCGTCCACCTTCCCCCTCGGGGAAGGCTCTCGCAACGCTGTACAAATTGAAGTGTTGTATCTTTCTATGATACACGATACCATTCAAAGCCTTCCCCTGGGGGGAAGGTGGCCCGGCTCAAGCCGGGTCGGATGAGAGCCACCTTCCGAACGGAATCGCTCGTGTACCAACGCACCTCCGCCCGACACAGAATACCACCCTTCTCCCATTGCAACGTTCGACAAAATCTGCTAAAATAAAAAGGCCCTGTTAAAAGGGCCGGAAAGATGCGTTGTTACGACGAAAAAGTGGTTGGCTCACCCCTCGCAAAGTCCAAGTGGAAAGGGGGTGAAGCTGGAGTGGATAAATTTCCTTGGAGATTTTTAGTGTGCGTGGTCATTCTGGCCCTGGCACTGTCCATAAAAGCGTGCTGACCGCTTGGGTTCCAGCCAAACGGTCAGCATAGAGTTACTTTATGAATCGACCTGAGGGCTAACCACTTTGTAGCAGCGCTCTTTCTGTTTTTAGGATAGCATCCCGCGCCTGCTTTGTCAAGGCATCGTCCTCCCTCGAACACAAGGGAGGCTTTTTTCTTGCAAAAAAGTAGCGCATCCCCCAAAATCGTGCTATACTATCCCCCATAGAAACCAAGCGACCCAAGGGGGAATGGATGTGGAACAACGAGAACGGCAGGAGGCGCCCATCGGCGTCTTCGACTCCGGGCTGGGGGGTATCAGCGTATTGCGGGCCTGCGCAGACCTGCTGCCCCAGGAGGATTTTCTATACTTCGGCGACTCCGCCAACGCCCCCTATGGAGAGCGGTCCCTGGAAGAGGTCCGGGCGCTGTCCATGGCGGCGGCGGACCGGCTGCTGAAGCAGGGCGTGAAGGCCCTGGTGGTGGCCTGCAACACGGCCACCAGCTCCGCCATCGTCCTGCTCCGCCAGACCCACCCGGAGCTGCCCATCATCGGCATCGAGCCGGCGGTGAAGCCCGCCGCCCAGGGCGGCAGCGGCTCGGCCGTGCTGGTCATGGCCACGCCCCTGACCATCCGGGAGGACAAGTACCAGAAGCTGGCGGCGTCCTTCTGCGACCTGGCCGACGTGATCTCCCTGCCCTGTCCGGGCCTGGCCGAGCGCATCGAGCAGGGGCATTTTGAGGACGAGACCCTGGACGCCTACTTGCAGGACCTCTTCCGCCCCTATCGGGACCGGGACGTGGAGTATATCGTCCTGGGCTGCACCCACTACCCCTTCATCCGCCGGGCCATCGCCAAAAACTTTGGCCGCCCCGTGACCATCATCGACGGTAGCCAGGGCACCGCCCGCCAGCTCCGGCGGCAGCTCCAGGCCAGGGGCTGGCTCACACGGCGGACCCGGCCGGGAACTGTGGTCTTTCAAAACAGCGACCCGGAAAAGATCGCGCTGAGCAAAACTTTGTTCCTGCGCTGAGCTATCTTTGGGTAGTTTACCAGCTGATTTGTCCCTTTGGTCTGCTACAATAGGGGTGCCTCTTCGCAGAGGCGACCCGGAAAAAGGAGATGGATTCCCCCCATGAAAAAACGCCTCATCGTGTCCCTGATGCTGCTGAGCCTGCTCACGCTGGCCGCCTGCGGCACCACCCAGGGCGACACCACCGACACTGCCGACACCGCCGACAGCAGCCAGACTGCCGCCGACACCACCCAGGACGCCCAGGACAATGCCCAGAACGACGCCCAGGGCGACACCCAGGAGAACGCCCAGAACGACACACAGGAGGGCAGCAAGAACGATGGCAAGATCGACAGCAAGACCGACGGCAAGATCAAGCCCCTGCCCGACGAGTTGAATCTGAGCAGCCTGACCAGCGGCACCGTCGCCGCCTCGTTCGACGCCAGCTCCCTCAAGGAGGTGGACGGCCAGCTGCAACTGTCCTTTACCGTCTACAACTATGAGAAGTTCGATGCGGCGGACATCAGCGGCCTGAAGGCGGGCGACGTGCTCGTCGTCAGCGGCCGGGAGATGACCGTAGCCTCTGTCCAGGCCAGCGACGGCTACGTCACCGTCAACGGCGGTGAAGAGGCCGGCGGTGTGCTCTTCTCTCTCGATGCGTCCAGCAACACCTACTATGTCATGGGCATGGACGACAGCAAGACCTACTATGAGAAGGGTCAGCTCACCTTCCCCGTGGCCGATACCTGCGTCCTGACCGACGACGCTGATTTTGAGCATCCCGGTCAGACCACCCCCGCCAGCGACCTGCCCAAGCTCCTGGCCCAGGACGATATCTACGGCTTCAATCCCCAGAGCACCACCGTCACCCTGAAAAACAGCCAGATCACCGCGATCTACCGCGGCTTCCTGCCCTGATCGCGTCCCGATCATCCGGCCGAGTGGCCCCTTGCCCCTGCCGCTCTTCTCTCCCCCCCATCCTTTTGAAAATTTTTTCGGGAAATTTTCAAAAAAGGCTTGCAATTTCCCGCGACCCGTGCTATTCTATCCAAGCTGACTGTTGCAGACGCGACGGTCGATGGCAATGTCCGGGTGTGGCGAAGTTTGGTATCGCGCTTGAATGGGGTTCAAGAGGCCTTGAGTTCGAATCTCAACACTCGGACCATAATGCGCCGATACGAACTAATTTTTATCGTTCGTAACGTATTCGCATTAACCATCGAACTAGAGGATTGTTGAAAGACAATCCTCTAGTTTCTTTTTCTTCAAAAACGACAAAAGACCCGGCCTGCCTCCTACGAGACAAGCCGGGTCTTTCTATGCCTATTCAGATGTTCCATCCGCAGACGATGCCAGCAGGCCGGCTAAACCGCCCAGCCAGTTCATCACAGCAATCCCAGCCGCCCCAACACAGCGGCCAGCTCGTCCCGCTTTACGGGCCGCTCCGGGCCTTCCCCGTTCATCACGCCCTTGTCCTTTGCCGCTGCCCAGTAGCCGTCTGTCCGGCTCCATACGGGCTCCAGCATCGTCTCGGCGTGGCGCATGGCCTTTTCCAGCAGGGTGTAGGCCTGTTCGTCGGTCATGCTTTCGATCAGCTTGTCGGTGTCCATGCGTTCCTCCTGTTCTGGTTTGGTGGGCTTTGGCTTGGCCGGCCGCTCCACAACAAAGTAATACTTCACTTGGCTTTTGAAGAGCGCATAGTCGCCCTGGGTACGGACGGCGCGGGTGCTGGCCGGGTCGTTGATCGACACGACGTTGCCGCTGATGTTCCAGACCAGCACGAAATGCCCGGAAGACGTCCAAAGCCCGCGCCCCATGCAGGCGATCACGAGATCGCCCCGGTCCACGGCGACCTTGGCCTGGGCGTGGTAGGGGCTGTTGGGCTTGCCGTACAGGGTCACGCCGTTGAGCATCTTGCAGGTCAGACCGAAGCGTTTGGCCGCCGGGGCAAAATAGCCGTAATAGGTCCCCTGGTACGGGGCCTTGTACCCATGCGCCAGCGCCCAGGCGCACTCGGTCTTCGGCGTGATCTTGGGGTCAGCCCAGGTCGCCAGGACCATGGCCATAGCGGTCGGCCCACAGCCAGAGGCCCCAATGGTCGTCTTCTCCCCTTTCGCCGAATAATCCAGGGACCCCCATCGGGGGTCCGTCTGGAGATAGCTGACAGGTCTGGTGTTCATGGTCTCACTTCCAGTCGTCCATGCCCTTGCCCTGGTTGCGGTTCTCAAGGAGCTTCAGGTGGTCCATGTGCAGGCGGTAGGCGGAGCTGCCGACCTGGATGCCGTTCTCATGCGCCCACTTCGAGGCGGTCGCGTCCAAGTCGCGGCCCTCTGCCTTGCTCTTGGCCATGATCTCCTTCCGGTTGGCCCAGAATACGTTCTCTTCCTTGGTGGTGGGGGCGATCACAGCGCCGAGCTTGTCTCTCTTGATGGTGTTCTTCATGGTGTGTCTCCTTCCTGGTCTTTCTGATTTTTCTGGTCTTTCTCGTCTCGCTTGGTGAAAAAATACGTGATAATGGCCCCGTAGGCCGTGCAAAAGAGGCTCTGTGCCTCCGGGTTCGGCTGGACCGGCGCGAAGAGCAGCGCGATCATGGCCCCGGTCATGGCCAGGGTCACCAGACTCTTCACGTCCACCAGCTTCAGCAGCTGCTTCATGCCGTCTCTCCTCCCCGCTCCAGGTCGTCAATGCGGTGGTTGGCGACCTTGATCTTTTCCTCGTGCAGAGCCACGCTCTCCTCCAGCCGGTACGTCCGCTCGATCACGCTGTTGTGCTTGTCCACCTGCCTGGCCAGCTCCTCCAGCTTCACCTGCAAAATGGCCATCACCCGGCTCTGCTGGTAGTGGTTCGTCAGCAGGCACACCAGCAGCGTCACGCCGCCGGAGATCAGCGCCGTCACGACAGTCTCCGTCATGCCCTCTCACCCCCTTTCTGGCTCCCATCATACCGCATCGGCGCGGTGCGCACGCCTGTTATTTGCCCAGGTATTGCATCGGGTCCACAGCCGAAGAGTACGAATTGTTTTCCCAAATCTCCAGGTGCAGGTGGTTGCCGTCGCTCTTTCCCGTGTTACCCACCTTAGCAATTGTTTGATCCTGGCTCACTGTATCACCCTGGTTCACCAGGATCTCACTACAATGCTGATAGAGCGAGATCCTTCCGTCATCATGCTGCACCTTCAAATAGTTGCCTCGTGCGCTGTTGTAGCCCACCTCGATCACGGTGCCGCTCCGGGCCGCGCCGATGTTTGTCCCGGCCGGGGCCGGGATGTCGATGCCCTTATGATTTTTAGATGCGCCTGGAACATCGATGTTCCGGGGGCCAAACCCGGAGCTGACCCGTGCGCCTGGGAAGCTCCAGTGATAGGTCCCATCGTCGCTGTCCGCTGCCCGCTGGCTGGCGGTCATGGCGTCCTTCTCCTCTGCCTGCTGTTCCAGTTCGGCGTAATAGTTCTCTCCCCCGGCCTGCTTTTCCAGGATCGGCACCGTGTACTTCCAGAAATACTTGTCCTGGATGTTCCGGATCTCCTTGCCCACGCCCAGCAGATCCAGCACATCCGCCTTCTTGTCCTCCGGGATCGCAATGCCGGACTCCTCCACGGCCTTGCGGATGAGCGTACTTTTGGAGTTCTCGATGGTCTTCCCCGTCTTGGGGTCCTTCACGGATTCCAGATCTTTCGTCAGCGCCTTCAGCGTCACGAAGTCCGTCACGTCCAGCCCCGCGTTGGCCACGGCCATCAGCTTCTGCACCGCCTCGCTCGGCGCGATCTCTCCGTTCGATGTCTCATACGTCGCCACGCCCTTGGCGTAGCCCTCCAGGGTCTCCTGCACGTACTTCTTCTGCTCGTCGCTGAGCTTCCCATAGGCCTCGGACCCGTTCAGGTGCTCCAGCAGCGGCTGCAAGAGCGTGTCCTTCCTCTCGGTGTAGGCGTCGCTCTCCTGCACCTTTGTCTTCTCCTTTCCCTCCAGCTTCTTGTCAAATTCCTTTGCGCTCAGGTCGGGCAGGGCCGCCCGCAGGTCTGCCTCGATCCGGTCCAGCAGCGCGTCGTTCCCCTGCTCCTTGGCCTTGGCCGCCAGGTCAAAGAATCGCCCGGCGTTCTTCTCGTTCATGGCGTAGAGGAATTTGTTCATCTCATAAATGCCGTCCAGATCCCCCCGGCCATTGAGCCACGTCCGGTAGATCGCCTCTATGTCCCGCTTGATGTTCGCCACCGGCCAGCCCGTCAGCCGTCCGGCCTCCGCCAGCAGGGTGATCACCGCGTTCTTCCGCGTCAGCGCCCCGTCCCCCTGCATGGCTTTCATCGCGTTCGTCATCGCCTTGATGAATTTTGAAATGGAGTCCATGTCCATGCGCTTGGCCGTGTAGCCCTCCAGGATGGAGGCCACGTCCTTGACAAAGGGGATGTAGTTCCAGGGCAGGAAGTCGCTCGCCAGGTCGCCGCTCGCGATGCCCTTGAGCTTCTCCCCCAGCGTCTCCTCGTCTCCTTCCAGGCCGGTCAGGGCCTGGCGGTATTTCTCCCAATAGTCCTCGTCGTCATCGTCGTCCCGCAGCGCGTCGATGAAGGCCTGGCCCACTGCGGCGTTGACCACGATCGAGGCCGTCAGGGCAAAGCAGCTCCGCCCCATGCGCCGCATCGCCTGCACCCGTTCTTTTGGTTTCTGCGCCTGCTGCAGGTCATACACCGCGCCCATGAACTGGTTGTAGGTCTTCGTCGGTTCTGCCATAAAGGCGGTCGCCATCTTGCTCAGGCTGTCCGGCTTGCGCATGAATTGGCTCCGCTGCAATACGCCGTCCACCACCTGCGTCCGGTCGATCACCTCGTTGAACCGCGCCGCGACCGCCTGGTAAAAGGCCGTGCTCCCCGCGTCCAGTTCCCGGTGCTTCCGCCGGGTCTCCGCCTCCAGGGCGTTCCAAAGGCCCGACCAGGCCAGGGAATCCATCGTCCCCGCCGGGGCCATCAGCGCCTCCTTGACCCGGTCCGTGGCCTTGTCGTCGTTCAGCAGCACGTTGCGCACCTGCCGGCCCGTGTGGATGTCAAAGTAGCCCCAGTCCTTCCAGCGGGCGATGGGCGCGTACTTCATCACCTTCTTCCAGGTCCCCGGCTTGGTCCGGGCCAGGCCCAGCAAAAAGTCCCCCATGCTCACCTGGTCCAGCGCCCGCAGCACTGCGCTCGGCTGCTGGGCAAAGACCCGGATGTTGGCCGAGACCGACGCCACTTTATAGTTCGCCGTCAGCCGCTCGAAGACGTTGCCGGAGTTGCTGGCCGGGATCCCCTGGTTCAGGTCGTCCGCCAGCTGGTCGAGGTACCGGTTCCCCGTCCGGCCGAATACCCGCTCGATCACGGCCCGCGTCGTGCCCGTCCGCTGCCCGTCCTCGTCCCGGTAAACGTAGTTCTGCAGGCGCTTCAGGTTCTCCATCGGCCCCAGCCACGCCGCGTAGGTCAGCATGTCGTTGACGTGGTTGGCGTACACGGTGAAGACGCTGTCCAGCATCACCGCGTTGTTGGCCTTGGGGAGGGTCCCCTTCGTAAAGCCCCGTCCGGAAATGCTCTGCGCCTTGGCTTCCTTGGCGTTGTCTCTGGCCACCTGGTTGCGGTCCGTGCGGATGGGGAAGTAATGCGCCTCCCCGAATTTCTCATAGCCGTAGACTTCCAAGCTGGCCCGGTTGCCCTCCCTGGCCAGGTCCTTGGCCATGTACTGCTGCAAGGCGTCTGCCGTGTCCCTCTGCGCCTCGGTCAGCTTCAGGAAGATCTGCACGCAGTCCCCAAAATCCAGCTTGACCGGTTCCGCCGGCGTCGTGTCGCGCAGGCCCTGCGCCCGGTTCTCCGGCCGGATGCCGCCCAGCAGGATGTGCTCCCGCGCCTGGGGCCGCTTCATCAGCTCGTAAAGGCTCATCATCTGCGCCGTGGTCAGCGTGAGCTTCTCCCCGCTGTGCAGCTGGAAGGTCTGCGTCTCCTTCTCCCACTGCTTCACCTTGGCCTTGTGGTCCTTCAGCAGCTCTTCCGTCTTCTTCTGTGCGCCGTCCAGCAGGGTGATATACTCGTCCTGGGCGTTGCGCAGCATCCGAAAGATCTCGTCGCCCGTCTTCCCCAGCCGGTGGAAAAAGGCCTGCGGCGTCATCATGTCCGTCCCCACTTCTCCCAGCTTGCCGCGCAGGCTCCGGTGTTCCCGCTTGCCCCGGTTTTCCGTGCGCAGGTCCGCCGCCGCCTGGCTGATGCTGCTGAATCTCGCCTTGCCAAAAGCTTTGTCCTGGTTCAGGATGCTGGCCTCCACGGCCCGTAGGGTGTTCCAGACGGTCACGAGCTGCTTCCGGCTCATTTTCATGATGGGCACGTTCCCCAGCCCCGCCAGCTCGTTCAGGTTCTCCATCAGGTCCGGGTCGATCACCCAGTTGTCCAGTCCCGCCTTCTCCGCCTGGATCGTCTCATAGGCGTGCTTGAGCTCCAGCCACTTCTCCGTCATCTTCACGGGGTCGCCCTCGTCCCCCTTCTTCCGCTTCCCGGTGTCCGGGTCGATCACGTAGGCGCTGGTCAGATTGATGCTGTCGAGGACACCCGCCACGGCAAAGCGCATCTCCTCCGGGATGTGCTGCTTGTCCGTCGGCTTCAGCAGCTTCTGGGAGAGCTTCTGCGTGTGCCGCAGGATCCGCCCCCGCAGCTCCGCCGCCGTCCGGTTTTCCAGGTCCTCGTGGCGCTGGTCCCAGTATTTGTCCCGGATCTTCTTGATCTCCCGCTGCCGGGCCTCCCGCTCCGCCGCCACGGCCTGCCGGGTCCGCGCCCGGCCCTTGGCGATCTCCGCTTCCAGCTTGGCCTGCTGCTTGTCGGCAAAGGTCTTCTTCGCCTGCGGCACCTCAAAGAACGAGGCCATCACGTCGTTGGCGATCTCCGCCGTGATCTGTTCCATGTGCCCGCTGTAAGGGTTCTCTTCCGTCACGCTGTAAAGGTCTCCTGCGACCTGCGCAATGTGCAGCAGCTGGTCCGAGGGGGCCACCGGGGCCGCCTCCGTCCCCTCCTGGGGGAAAAGCTCCGGCCACATCTGGCTCAGCTCCTGGTAGACCTGGTCGACGTTCGTCTTCCCCTTGCCGATGCGTACTTTGCCCAGGTAATGCTTGCGCCAGCTGTTGTAGTCCGGGATGTCGTGGCTCTCTTCCTCCGAGATGCGAAGGGGTGTCTTTTTCAGGTAGCTGCGCAGCTCGGCGTATTCCTGATACAGCCCGTCGTTCAGGGTCACGGCGCTCTCGGCCAGGTCCCGGGCGATGGTCTTCGCCTCCTGGTAGGCTGCCTCCCAGCTCATGTGCTTCTCCTGCGTCATCCGGTCATACAGGTCCTGTAAGCGGGCGGATAGCTCGTCCACCGTCACCGTGGCCTGGTAGCGCTTGGCCAGGGCGCGGGCCTGCTTGCGCACCTGCGCCCGGTCCACCGTCGGCACCTCCGTCTGCCGCAGCTGGTTCTTGAAGTGCTCTACTCGCTCCCGCAAGACGGCGTTCTCCTTCTCCAGCGCCTTGGCCCTGGCTTCTGCTTCCAGCAGGTTTTCTCCCGTCAGCGACAGTCTTTCCCCACTTTCCCCAGAAAGTTCCACCACCTGGGAAAACGGCTCGCCTTCCAGCTTGACAGCGTCTCTTGCGTATGCTATAGTGCCAATGTAACCACTCCGATTGCAGGAGATAGGCGTTTGGAAGCCTATTTCCGAAAGCAGACGAGTGGTTCTTTTTTTGTCCAAAAACATCACATCGCTGTTTTGGAGGAACGCCCTGGGGTTGTTGTCCTTCGTGTACGCGCTGGTCACCTTCTGCATGTCGTTCAGAAGAAACCCGCGCTCTTTCGGGCGAAGATCGAGCACGCACAGGATGGGCCGCCCGTCTTGGGCCTTCAGTGTGCCAAAGAGGACCACTCTGCTGTTGCCCCGTGCGCCGCGCCCGGCGTTCCGGCTTTTCAGGATCAGCACCGGGTCCTCCAGGATCTCCGGGATGCGCCGGATCTCCCGTAGCGTCATCTCCGGGTGGTCGTGCAGGATCTTGTGGATCTTGTCCCCGTTCATGTAGATGTCGCTCTCGATCGCGCCCAGGCCTTGCAGCACCGGTCCCGTGCTGCCCAGGGTGAAGCGCTCGCCCTCCGGTCGGCCGGCCCGGTCCCAGGCCGAGAGCTTCCCGCCAAAGTCCGGGTCAATGGAATACCGCTTGCCGCCGTTGCCGTTCTTGGCTTCGGTGGTTTTTTGTGCTTGGGCGGTCCTGCTGCTGGCGGTCAGGGCCTTTTCCCAGAGCTTGGCGGCCTGCTCCAGCTGCCGGACCGTTACGCCGTAGGCTTCGGCGGCGGCCTGGTCCTGGCGGTGGCGGCTGCCCTGGAAGACGGACCTGATCTTCCGCAGGAAGGTTTTCACGGCCTCCACCAGCTTCCGGGCCGGGCCGGGGTTTTCTTCGGCCAGGCGGCGGAACAGAGCGGGGTCCTCCGTCATGGCCTCGGTAAAGTCCGCCGCCGCCTCGTCCAGGGCTTCCTCCTGGCTCAGTTCCACCCCGGCCTTGGCGTAGCGCTCCTGATACGCTGCCGTCAGCCGGGCCGTCCCTTCTTCGCCGCCCAGGATCCTGGCCGCGTAGTCCCGGTAGGCCGTGTATTCCCTGGGGGCCAGGTTCTGCATCCGGTGGGTGATCTCGTGCTTGGCCACGGTCATGGTGCTCTTCTCGCTCCCGGCGGCCACCACGATGCGCCCCAGCTGCCGGTCGTACCAGCCGTTCACCCCCGCGCCTGTGTCCTCTCGGACATGGATCGGCGTGTCCAGTGCCTTGCCCAGGTCGTCCAGGCGCCGGGCTGTCACCGGGTCCAACTGCTCCGCCGCCCGCGTCCGCACCAGGCCCGCCGTCCGGCCGCGCTCCGGCTGGGCAAGCTTGCCGTCGTTCTGTCCGGCCACGTAAGCGGCCAGCTTCTGGGCCGGGGTCAGGCTCTGGACCAGGGCGGACTGTACGCTCTCCGCCCTCTTCCCGGCCTTCCCCGCTTCATACAGCACGGAGAACCCGCCGAAGTAGTCCGCCGTGTCCGTCCCCTGCTCATAGGCAGCGCTCAGCGCCTTCCGCCCGTGTTCTCCCAGGTTTCGTCCGGCCTGGGCCAGCCGGTCCTGGGCAGCCGTCTCCTGTCCGGCCTGGTATCTCTCCCGGTAGGCCGCCAGCTTCTCCGCCGCCGTCCGGCCGGCCTGGGGCGCGGCCTGGGTCGTTTGTCTCGTCTTGGCAGCCGTCTCCCGTGGTGCCGTCTGCTCGGCCACCCGTTCCTCCGCCGCCCGCCGCAGCGTCTCTTCTCCCAGGGTCGGCGCCGGCGTCGGCGCTGCGCTCCGGTCCGGGCGCGGCAGCGGCTCTGCCTCCGTCCTGCTCTCTTCGGTGGGAAGCGTCTCCTGCCCGGTGCCGGCCCGCCGGCTCACGGCTTGGCCCGTCACGCCGCCCAGGCCGCCCAGGATCGACCCGATCATCCCGTCGTACAGCCAGTTGGTTACGTCCTCCTCTTTGTAGTTCTGCAAGGGGGTCTTTCCGTTGTAGATCGACCGGATCGTCGGGTTCACCGCGTCGGCGATCACTTCTTCCAGGCCCTCCGTGCTGGCCGCTGCAATGAGGCGGGCCGCCTCCGGGTTCTTCGTCACCCGGTTCAGGGCCTTCACCAGCATCTCGTCCAGGCTCTTGCCGCCCACCTGCATCCCGCTGCCAAAGGCTTTGCGGAACGGGGCCGCCACGGAAAACAGCTTCTCCGTGACCAGCTCCGTCCCTGCCGAAGCCAGGCCATACAGCCCCTGCTGGGCGTAGCTGGCCCCGGCCTGCCGTGCCTCGTGCGCCCCGCCGCCAAAGGCACGGGCGCCCATCGCCGCCAGGCCGCCCACGCCGCCGGTCACGGCACCCAGGGCCATCTCCGGCACCATCTGCGCCCCGAAGGCCCCCACGTCTACGGCCACGTCGCCCAGCTTCCCGATGCCGAATTTAGCCGCCGTCAGATCTTCGTTGCTCTTTCCCAGCAGCTTGTCCGCCTGGCTGTGCATCTCGCTGGCCGCCTGTTCCAGCGGTTTCGGGTCTGCCCAGTCTCCGGTCAGTCGGTCCCGGTAGTTCCGGCCGTCCTCCGAAGGCGTCAGGAGCCAGCCCGCCGCCTCCGCCAGGCTGCCCAGCGTGTTCTCCCCGGCCCCGCGCAGCGTCAGGCCCACGCGGGAGAGTGCGCTCCGCCCCAGGTCCGGGTAAGCCGCCTCCAGGTCCTTCATCGTCTCGTCGGCCCACGCCAGCGTTTGCCGCTTGTGCTGCTGTCCGCGCCGGCCGCCGCTTCGGTCATACAGCGCCTGCTGCTCCAGCAGCGCTGCCGCGTAGGTGTAGGTCTTCTCTGCCTCCGCTGTTTTTTTCGGGTCCCAGGCCCCCGGCGTGTCCCGCAGCTTCTGGGCTTCCGTCCGCGCTGCCTCCATGCCCGCCCGGTCTCCCGTGCCCTTGGCATAGTCATACAGGAGCTTGTAGCTGCGCAGCTGCTTCTGTCCCTCGTCGCTCAGAGCGCGGTCACGTCCCGTCAGCTCCGGCAGCGTAACGTCCCCACCGCTGTCCCCGCCGCTGTACCCCTGCGAATAGCGCTGGAACTCCGCCGCCTGGTGGGCGTAGTCCTGTAAGATCTGTCCGGCCTTGCTCTGCCCCCGTTTCTTCAGCTGCTCGCCTCGGTCCCATAGGCTCTTGGCTTCCCAGATCTCCCGCTGCTGGGATCTAGGGAGCTTCCGGTCCGCCTGGCTCATCGGGTACTTCGCCTCCAGCAGCTCCTGCCGATACGCCGCCCGCGCCCGGCGGTCTGTGGTCTTGTCCAGCTTTTCCTGCAGCTGCCGGACCTGCTGCTGGTGTGCTTTCTCCAGGCCCTTCGTCACGGTCTGCGGCAGCGTTGCCTTGGCCTGCTGCGTCGCCTGTCTCTGGGTCACGCCCTTGTTTTTCGCCTCGGCGGTCTGCCTCAGGTGCCCCATGGGGCTGCCTGAGCCGGTCACGGCGTTCAGCATCTGCTGCCGTGTCAGCGTCGTCTGGTGGGTGCTCGTCTGCCCCTTGCTGTTCGTGATGGTGCCCTTGCCGCTTCTCGCTGTGGTCGGTTTCCGGGCAGACTGGTTCTGCCGCTCGGACTTGTTGTAGTTTGTTGCGTTTCTCGCCGTGGTCGGCTTCCGGGCAGACTGATTCTGCCGCTCAGTCTTGTTGTACTTTGTCGCGTTTCTCGCCGTGGTCGGCTTCCGGGCAGACTGGTTCTGCCGCTCGGTCTTCCTGTAGTTCGTAGGCATCCCGCGCCCCTCCTTTCGCTCTCCCCCCATTCTACCAGCCGCCTCCCCGCCCCGCGCCTGTTCCCCCAAAAAGCGCAAAAAGGACCCCCAGGGCGCTTCCCTCACGCCCCAGGGGATCCTGCACGCTGTTCTTGTTCTCTATTTCATCTTCTTCATCAGCTCCTCCAGCGGCTCATAGTTGCCCATCGCCGCTGCGGCCTTCGCCAGCTCCAGCTGCTGCTTGAACGAGGTGTTGCTGCTGCTGGCGGTGTCCTTCTGGATGGTGTGGTTGAGCTGGTCCCGCCTGGTGGCGGCGTTCTGCTGGTTGGTGGCAGCGTTTTGCCGGTTGGTGGCGGCGTTCTGCTGGGCCACGCCCACATTGGCCCACTTGATCGCGTTGGCCGCCGCATCCCTGCCGGTCAGATAGTCGCGGTTCCAGAGATCCTGGTCCCGGCTCCAGGCGGCCTCCTGCTCCTGCATCTTCCGCTCCCAGTCCCGCTGGTTGTCGCTCGTGTCGATGCCCAGGGCGTTGAGATAGCGGTAGTCGCCGTACTCTGCCGCCTGCAGCGCCCGGGTGAGGATGTCCTGGTAGTCCGTCCGTTCCTTTTCCTCCTGCCGGACCACCGCGTCCGTCACGCGGTTCTGCCAGTCCTGCCAGGCGTTGTAGTCCAGCGCCCGGTCTGCGTTGAACTGGGCCAGCCTGTCCTGGTACCTGCCATAGTCCTGCTGGGCCAGGCTGCTGGCCAGGCTGGCGTTCTGCGCCAGGTCCTGCCGCTCGCTGCTGTACATCTCCCGCGCCGCTTCCTCCAGCTTCGTCATGTAGTTGTTGTACTGCTGCTGGGCTACGGTGCCGGCGTAGCTGCTGGCCAGGCCGCCCGTCCGGCTGGAGATCTGGCCCATCACGTCCTGCATGCTCATCCGGCCCTGCTGTCCGTACCGGTCCGCCAGGGCCTGGTACTGGTCCCCCTGGGTCCAGTCGGCGTAGTTCATGCCGATCAGCCGGTTGGCCACCCGGTCCAGCGTGTCGTCCCACCGGCTGCCTTCGTATTCCGGGGCCTCCTCCTGCTGGTACCGCTGGGCCAGGGGCACGTAGCCGCTGCCGTCCTCCAGCGCCTGGTAGCCCGCCGCCGCTCGCAGGGCCTGCGCCCCGTCGTGGGCCGCCTTCATGCCCCGCTGCCCGGCCTCGCCGCCCACGCCCTGCCAGTAGGCGTAGCTGTTCTTGAAGGCCTGCATCGCCTGGTAGTCGTCGGCGCTGAGGTACTTCTGGTCATAGTCCACGTCGCTCTGGACCAGCGGCGTGTAGCCGCCCGACCCGCCGCCTCCGGAGGACTTCTTGCCCACCTTCGTCACCGTGGTCCCCGCGCCGCTCCCGGTCACCCGGTTGATGTTCCCGCCCTGGGGGCCTGCCGATACCGGCCCCCGGCTGCTCGGTCCTGCGTCGTAGTTGCCCCCGTAGTTCTTCGTCGTCTGGTTCCGGTCCGACAAGGACGACTTGTAGCTGCCGTCCGCGTTCACGCCCTTGATCTCATACGTGCCCCCGCCGGTCACGACCTTGTCTCCGACCTTGAGGCCCGACGGGGCCTTGCCGTTCTGGTTGACTCGTACTGTTGCCATTCTATCCCTCCGTTCCTTCCAGTTTCTTCACCCGCTCGGTCAGGGCGGCCAGCGCGGTCTGCAAGTCGCTCACGCTGCCCTGCAGCCCCGTCACCGTCCCCCGCAGCCCGTTCACCGTGCTCTCCTGGGCGCTGATCCGGTTGTCCATCGCCACCAGCAGGATGTAAAGCTCGGTCGAGCTGATGCCCGCCGCGTTCACGCTCTTGGTCATGTTCCGCATCCCGAACTCGATCCGCTCTCCCATGTAGCGGATGTACTCGTCCAGGATCTTCAGGCTCTCCGCCGGGTTCTCCGGGTCGATCTGCTCCATGCTCTCCGGCAAAACTGCCATCTCGCTCCCCTCCTCTCTCTCAAACGTCGCTGCCCAGCCGGAACTCCCGCAGCCAGGAGAGCAGTGCGAAGGGTCCCCGGCCCTCCAGCCGCAGCTCCAGCTTGTCGCACCGCCGGGGCGGGATCCGCAGCAGGGCCGTTGTCTCTTCCTTTCCCCGCAGGTCCCCCACCGTCTGCCACCGGCCTGCCCCGTCCCAGCGGACCTTGGCCTTCAGGTAGCTCCCCGCCGGCAGCTCCACCCGCAGCAGCAGCTTCGAGTAGCGCTTGCGCCCCTCGATCGTCTCATACAGCGGCGCAAACTGCGCGTGCCAGGCAAGGCTCTTGTCCTCCCCGCTGCTCTCCAGCCGCCAGGTGTTGCCCGCCTCGTCCAGCAGGTACAGGTCCTTCCCGATCCGGGCGAAGTCCCTGGCCCTGGTCTCGTCCTCCCGCAGCCACATGGCCTGTCTCGTCTCATAGACGAAGAGGACCGGCTTGATCCCCCCTTCCAGGACGGAAAGGTAATAGCTGTCTCCGTCGTTGCCCGCCACGGCCGCGCTGAACTCCCGCTCCCCGAAGCAGGCCGAGACCAGCGTCGGCGTCCCGCCGCTGTAGGCGTACACGCCGTGCAGCCCCTTGTAAAACAGCACCTCGTTGATCACCTGCAAACTCTTGTGACAGCCCTTTTGCAGCCCCTCGATGTTGTAGCTGTACAGGCTGTACTCCGCCGGGTACCCGCCCAGGATCTTGTGCAGCGTCGTCTCCTTCCAGAATAGTACGCTGCTGGAGAGCTTGCAGCACCCGGTAAAGACCCCCTCGCTGCCCACGGCCAGCGCATAGGAGTCCGTGGCCAGGCCCTCATAGGTGAAGAAGTTCGTCGGGTCGCCCATCGCGCTGGCATAGATCGTCTGCTTGGCGTTGCTCACGCCCCACAGCCGGTTCTCGCTCTCGCAGATATAGTCCAGCTCCGGGATCTTCCGCTCAATGGTCAGCGTCCCCGTCTCCTCCTTGGCCGTAAAGGTGTTCTTGGCCACCGTAAGCTTCTTCGCCTCCACTCCCGTCAGCACCACGTCCAGGTTGTTCCCCTTCTCCGCCGTGCAGCCGGAGATGGTCACGCAGTCCCCCGCCCGGAAGAGCGTGGTCAGGTCCGTCTCCCAGACCACGGTCAGGGCGTTGGCCGTGAAGCTCCCGCCGGTCCCCTGGGCTTTTGCGCCCAGGGGCTTCACGCTCTGGTTCGTGAGGTCCAGATAGACTTTATCCGGCCAGATCACCAGCTTCGTGTTCACCACGGCGAACTGTTTCTCTCCCGCCGTCACCTCTCCGACCTTCTTGCCGTCGTAGGTCAGCTCCGTTCCCTGCACGGCCACCAGCTTGCCCCAGGCCGTCAGCGCCGTGGTGGTCGGGCCGCTCTGGGCAGTCTGCCTGGCCCGTGGGCGGCGGGTCGAGAGGTAGGGGTACCGCCGGGCACTCAGGTTCTCGCAGCTGACCAGATCGCCGTCCTGCAAGCTGTCGCCGTAGTTGATGCCCCGCAGGGCCACCACCTCCCGCTTGGCCGCGCCCTCGGTGTAGCGCATGTTGGGTAGCTTCACCGCAGACACCTCCAGTAGTTCCCGCTGCGCTTGCCGCCCCCGGTCCCCTCCGCGCCGTCCGCCGTGCCGCTGCCGTGGGTCTGGATCCACCAGGCCCGGAACTCCGCGTCCGCCGCGTCAAACATGGCCTTGTCGTTCTGATAGGCCTCGATCTCCCGGTTGTGCCAGTCGATCAGGCACACCAGATACAGCTCGTATACGATGTCATAGGGGTACGGCGCAAACAGCGCCGCCCCCGCGTCGTCCGGCCAGGTGTAGGCCGTCCCGGCCTTTCCCGCCAGGCTCAGCCGATACTTTCCGTCCAGCTCGCTCAGCCACCCGGCCATGATCTCCTCGCCATAGGCGTCCGGCCGCAGCCGCTCCACCCGCGTCATCGCCTCGCCCAGTGTCATCTGCTTCCCCTCCTTGTGTTTGTGTTGACATTGTTGGTACATTGTATTAAGATGGATGAGAAAGGAGTGTGATACCATGTCCCAGTCCACCGTCAGCGTCCGCATGGACGAAGCCCTGAAGCAGGAGTTCGACACAGTCTGTAACGACTTGGGCCTGTCCATGTCCACCGCCGTCACCATGCTGGCCAAGAAAATGGCCCGCGAAAAGCGCCTTCCCTTCGAGGTCGCGCTGGATCCCTTCTACTCCCCCGAAAACCAGGCCCGTCTCCGCCGTTCCATCGCCCAGATGGAGGCCACCGGCGGCGCCGTGCATGAGGTGCCCTGCGATGATCAAAGCCTGGACGGATGAAGCCTGGGAGGACTTCACCTACTGGACCCGGCAGGATCGGAAGACCCTCAAGCGGATCCTCCTTCTCCTGCAAGATATTGACCGCAACGGCTATGCCGGCATCGGTAAGCCGGAGCGTCTCTCCGGTGACCTTTCCTCCTATTGGAGCCGCCGGATCGACGACGCCAACCGCATCGTCTACCGCATTGAAAACGACGTGATCCAGATCGTCCAGTGCGGGTCTCACTATCGGGACCACTGACTCCCCGCCGCCCGTCCGGGCGGCGTTTTTTTGCCTTCTCGCACCAAATCAGTTGACCTGAAAATAGTCGATCCAGTCGTCACCGTCCGTGTCGTTTCTCATGTAAGTCGCGTACTTCTTGAACTGCTTAAAGTAGGCATACTTATTTTTGTAATTATCCCAATTCGGCTGACTGCCGTCCGACAGCGTAGCATAGCCGTACTGACCGATCTTGAAGGCATTGCCTCCGCTGATCTCCAGGATAATGAACTTCCCGGACAGGCTTGCGCTGCCGCCGCTCATGCGCTTTTTCTTGGCATACAGAGCGTCAAGGGCCGTGGCAGACGCAGCCACAGCCGCCATCGCTGTGCTGCTCGCAGCCACAGCCGCCATCGCTGTGCTGCTCGCAGCCACAGCCGCCATATCGGCAAAATCGTCCGGGTCCAGCCCGGCCAATTTTACGGCAGCCTTGCCCGTGGCAACACTGCCGGCGCCAGCTAGCGCTGCCGCGCCGACCGTAGTCCCCTGCGCAATGGACAGCGCCTCTGCGTTGCTGTATAGCGCCACCAGAGCGACGTAGTTGGCGGCGACGGCGCTCATGGCTGTCGCGCTCGCGGCGACGGCGCTCATATCTGCGTATCCTGCCGGGTCAAGACCCGCCAGGATCACCACAGCCTTGCCCATGGCAACGCTGTCCGCGCCGTAAAACGTCGCGGCCGCAGATACCTCCGAATCCACTGCCGACAACGCCACATCGCTCCGATAGATCGCTGCGATCGCTACCGGTGAGACAGCTACTGCCTGCATCGCCGTGGCAGAGCTGGCTACTGCCTGCATCGCCGTGGCAGAGCTGGCTACTGCCTGCATCGCCG
>OLRG01000269.1_pt1 | contig 53857 bp, 68 predicted proteins | sample 1672331 | NCBI WGS metagenome assembly OLRG01 (sample SAMEA3136672, study PRJEB25190) | human gut metagenome
AAACACAGCGACTACAGAGCAGATGGGATGTATTATTTTTTCTTTTTTCGTCTATACGAAATTTACTAAGATTATTTATTATAGAGATCTCTCTTATCGACTACTCGAACCGCTTTTCCTTCGCTTCTTGTAATAGCCTTTGGCTCTAAGATGCTGACATCTACTTTGATTCCAAGCATATTCTTTAAACCATGTACGATTTTCTTTTCTCTAGCTGCGATAGCAACATCTTCCTGTTGCATTTCCGGTGTCATCTCTACCTGAACTTCGATTGTATCGTTATTACCAATACGATCTACTAAAATCTGATAGTTTGCCTGATAGCCCTGTTTTAATAAAACAGCCTCAATCTGAGATGGCCATACATTAACACCTTTTACTACCATCATATCATCGCTTCTGCCCATTGGTTTATGCATACGGATATGGGTACGTCCACAGGAACATTTCTTTCTTGTAAGATAACATAAATCTCTTGTGCGGTAACGGAGTAATGGATAGGCTTTCTTTGTAATACAGGTAAATACTAACTCTCCTATTTCTCCTTCTGGAAGAACTTCTCCTGTATCTGGATTAATAATCTCAGGAATGAAGTGATCTTCCTGTATATGCATTCCTTTCTGCTCTTCACATTCAAAGGATACACCCGGACCGGAAATCTCGGTCAGTCCATAAATATCATATGCTTTGATACCAAGAGATTCTTCGATATTATGACGCATTTCCTCTGTCCATGGCTCTGCTCCAAAAATACCTGCCTTTAACTTGATATTCTCTCTATGTCCGCCTTCATTAATTGATTCTCCAAGGCTTGCAGCATAAGAAGGAGTACAGCAAAGAATGGTAGATCCTAAATCTTCCATAAACTGAATTTGTCTTTCTGTATTACCTGAAGACATTGGAAGTGTCATACAGCCCACTCGATGAGAGCCTCCATGCAGACCTGCTCCGCCGGTAAAGAGTCCATAACCGTAGGCTACATGGCATACATCATCTTTTGTTCCACCAGCTGCCATGATTGCACGCGCACAGCAATCCTCCCAAATATTAATATCTTCCTGTGTATAGAAAGCAACTACTCGACGACCTGTTGTACCACTTGTAGACTGCATTCTCACACATTCAGATAATGGTACCCCAAGAAAACCGTATGGATACTGATCTCTCAAATCATCTTTAGTAACGAAAGGAAGTTTATGAAGATCTTCGATTCCTTTTATATCTTCTGGTTCTACTCCTGCTTCTTTCATTTTATTGCGATAAAATTCTACATGATCATATACATACTTTACCTGCTTTACAAGTCTTTCACTCTGTAAAGCCTGCAGTTTCTCTACCGGCATCGTTTCAATCTCTGGTTGATAATAATTTCCCATTCTTCTCTTTCTCCTGTTGTCACTTAATTTATAATGATTTCATTTTCTTCTATTCTTCGCCTCTTCCAAGTGCAAATGCCTTGTGATTGAGTTCAACAAACTTTGCCGGAACACATTCCTCGATTGCTTTCTGCCACTTTTCTACTGGAATATCAAAGTATTTAGACAGTCTGCCCATTAAAACAATATTTACTGCTTTTGATGAACCTGCTTCTTCTGCTAAGGACAGACAATCCATCGCATCTACTTTAATTCCTAAAGCTTCCATCTTTTCGATAAGATTTTCAGGGTACTGTGCCGCACCGGTAATAACCGGCATTGGATCAATTTCCTGTGTATTTACAACAATTCTTCCCTCTGGTCTCAAATATTCTACATAACGGGCAGCCTCTAACTTTTCAAAAGAAACAATGAAATCTGCCTCTCCTTTATCAATAATCGGAGAATATACTTTATCTCCAAATCTTACATATGTAACAACGCTTCCACCTCTCTGGCTCATTCCATGAACTTCAGAAACCTTTACGTCATAACCTTCTGATAAAAGCAAATGTCCTAATAACTTGCTGGCAAGAAGGGAACCCTGTCCTCCTACACCGACAATCATAATATTCTTTGTCATTTCGCCTGTCCTCCTATGCCTGTAATGCATCAAACTTGCATAACTGCTGGCATACGCCGCAGCCTACACATAATGTTGTATCGATGACTGCTTTCTTATCCTTTATACTGATAGCAGGGCAGCCAAGTCGCATACATGATTTACATCCTACGCAGTTTTCTTTTTCAACCTTTAATGGTGGATTATGTTTTACATATTTTAAGAGCGCACAAGGACGACGGCTAATAATTACAGATGGTTCTTCTGCAGCTAATTCTTCTTTGATCACTGTGTCACAAGCAGCAAGATCATATGGATCTACCACGCGAACCCTGTTAAATCCCATGGAACGACACAGACTTTCTAAATCAATCTTTCCTGCTGGATCTCCTTTAATATTGTAACCTGTTGTCGGATTCTGCTGATGACCTGTCATTCCGGTAATAGAGTTATCAAGAATAATTACAGTGGAATTACTCTGATTATAAGCAATATTAGCAAGTCCTGTCATTCCGGAATGCATAAATGTAGAATCTCCGATAACGGCTACAGTCTTTCCTTCACTTTCTTTGCCAAGTGCTTTGTTAAAACCATGAATAGAACTGATCGAAGCACCCATACAAAGAGTCATTTCCATCGCACTAAGCGGCGCAACAGCTCCAAGTGTGTAGCATCCAATATCACCGAGAACTGTACATTTATTCTTGGACAATGTATAGAACAGCCCTCTGTGTGGACAGCCTGCACACATAACCGGCGGTCTTCCTGGAAGAGTTTCGCCAAGTTCTTTATGTGCCGGAATCTCTACTCCTAACTTCTCAGCAATCAGATTCTGTGAGAACTCCCCTTCCATTGGAAGAGTATCTTTTCCTGTAACAGTCAGTCCAAGTTCTTTACAGTGATTCTCTAAAATCGGATCCAATTCTTCAATAATCGCAAGTTTTTCTACCTTTGCTGCAAAATCTAAAATAAGCTGATCCGGTAATGGATTTACAAGACCAATCTTTAAAATACTTGCCTGTTCTCCAAATACTTCTTTTGCATACTGATAACATGTGGAAGAAGTAATAATTCCAAGCTTGGTATCAGCCATCTCCACACGATTAAAATCACAATGATTTCCGTATTCGATGAGTTTTCTTGTTCTCTCTTCTACAACTGGATGACGGCGAATTGCATTACCTGGCATCATAACATATTTTGCGATATTCTTCTCATAAGGAATTGTTTCTGGTACAACACGTTCACCCGGTTCTACAATACTCTGAGAATGTGCAACACGAGTACACATCTTAATAATAACCGGTGTATCAAACTCTTCAGAAAGCTCAAATGCTTTCTTAGCAAATTCATAAGCTTCCCTGGAATCAGATGGCTCTAACATAGGGATCTTTGATGCGATCGCATGATGTCTTGAATCCTGCTCATTCTGTGAAGAATGCATTCCCGGATCATCTGCAACACAAATAACCATACCACCATTCACACCTGTATAAGAACAGGTAAATAATGGATCGGCAGCTACGTTTAAACCAACGTGCTTCATTCCACAAAAACTTCTCTTTCCAGCAAGAGAAGCACCAAAAGCTACTTCCATCGCTACTTTCTCATTCGGTGCCCACTCACAGTAAATCTCATCATATTTCGCAGCTTCCTCTGTTACTTCTGTACTAGGAGTTCCAGGATAGCTGGATACTACACTACAACCTGCTTCATATAAGCCTCTTGCCAGTGCCTTATTACCTAACATTAATTGTTTCATGGTAAATATCCTTTCTATAATTGTTTATTTGTTCCTTTGTATAAAAAGATACGGCTGTCCTGCACAGCCGCATCTAGCTATATCTGACTTTGTAGCACATTTAAAAATCAGGATTCTTCTGTTCCCTCTTTGTCCTCTTTCTTATCCAGTCTGTCAATTACCTCTCCAAGACAGCCTGTTCCATAATTAAGCATACGATTCACACGACTGATTGTAGCAGAACTTGCGTTTGTCTCACTCATAATCTCCGTATAAACTTTTTCCTTCTTCAACATACTTGCAACTTCAAAACGCTGCTCCATAGACCGAAGCTCAGTCATTGCACAAATGTCTTCAAAAAAATCAAAACATTCTTCTAAACTTTTTAACTCCAGAATAGCTTTATACATGCCTTCTTTACGTTCTTTTGGAATATTTTTTCCCATAAGATGTTCCTTCCTTTACGAAATATAATCTTATAATACCATCTTTTTTCGATTTCGTAAATAAAAAGTTTAATGTGTTAAAGAGTTTTTCCTTTAAACAACAAAAACACTATAATAATTCCCTTGATTCATTTTTTATGCTATACTTAATCTATCTTTTTGATAATGAGGTTTATTTATGAATTTAGAACAATATAACAGAATTCACGATTTTTTCATCACACATTCATCCGCTTTTTCTTTACTACTAATGGCTAACCGTTTTTTGACCGCCTGTGGTTTTTTGCTTTACCCGCTGTTATTGTTATTTCTTCTATTAAAAGGAGAACTTCTTATGTTATGTTCTTTTATTTTTATTCCTGCAATTTGTTTTTTAATCGTAACAATTTTTAGAAAACTTATAAACAAGCAGCGCCCATATGAAAAACTTCCAATTCAGTCACTGATTAAAAAAGAGAAAAAGGGACAGTCTTTCCCAAGCCGCCATGTATTTTCTATCTTTTTAATTGCAACATTATGGTTTTATTTTTGGAAACCAATAGGAATCTTTCTTCTTATTGCTGGCATTTTTCTCGCAATTGTCAGAGTAATTGGAGGCGTACATTTTATAAGCGACGTATATGCCGGAGCGTTTCTTGGTATCATCGCAGGGTGGATTTCTAACTATATCTTTTTGCTTTACTAAAAAACAGACAAAAAAAGCCTCCGCATGCCTTTCTGGAGAATCCTCAAATCCCTCACAAGCGAAATTGCCTCAAAGGCAGAAAATAAAAAAGACTAATAATAGCAGATGTAACCTCGGAGCAAGTGTTGGATGTGAGCGCAAAAGCGAACATTCAACACGCCGCAACTAAAGTCACAGGTGCTATTATTAGTCTTCTTTATTTTCGTCTATTCAGCCAATTATGCTAAATTATTCGTTATCTAAAGCTTTGATGCTTAAGCTGATCTTACGATCATCTTTCTTGAAGTCTACAACTTTAGCTGTAACTTCCTGACCTACTTTTAATACATCAGATGGTTTCTCGATATGTTCTTTAGCGATCTGAGAAACATGAAGTAAAGCATCTACACCTGGCTCTAATTCAACGAATGCACCGAAGTCTGTCATACGAGCAACTTTACCAGTTACTTCGTTACCTACTGCGTATTTTTCGTCAGCGTGAAGCCATGGATTTGTCTCAGGGAACTTTAAGGATAATGCAATCTTCTCACCCTGAATATCTTTAATAAGAACGTTTAATTTCTCACCTACTGTGAAAACTTTCTTAGGATTTTCAACACGTCCCCAACTCATTTCGGAGATGTGAAGAAGTCCGTCTGCTCCACCTAAATCGATGAATGCACCGAAATCTGTTACGTTCTTTACAGTTCCTTCTACAGTCATACCAGCTTCGATTCTTTCAAACAGTGCTTCCTGTTTTGCTTTCTTCTCTGCTACTAAAAGCTGTTTACGGTCACCGATGATTCTTCTCTTGCGAGGGTTGAACTCAGTGATAACGAACTCGATTTCCTGTCCGTCATATTTCTTTAAGTTCTTCTCATAAGTATCGGATACAAGGCTTGCAGGGATGAATACTCTTGTATCTTCCACTACAACACTTAAACCACCGTCAAGAACCTTAGCTACAGGAGCTTTTAATACTTCATGGTTGTTAAATGCCTCTTCTAATCTCTTGTTACCTTTTTCTGCTTTAAGTCTCTTATATGTTAAGAGAACCTGTCCTTCGCCATCATTCACTTTCAGAACTTTAGCTTCCATCTCGTCACCAACTTTAGCGACTGTTGTTAAATCTAAATTCTGGTCGTTGGAATATTCGTTTCTTGAAATGATACCGTCGGCTTTATATCCAATATTTAAGATGATCTCATCCTCTTTTACATCGATAATAGTACCCTGAACTACCTCTCCATTTCTAATTGTCTTAAAACTTTCTTCCAGCATCTGGTCAAAACTCATTTCTGCCATGCTTTCATGAACCTCCTTGATAATATTATTTGGGGTTGAAGCCCCTGCAGTAATACCGAGCATCCCGATATTAGAAAAATCCTCCATATTCAAATCATTTTTTGTTTGTATATAAAAAGTATTACTACATTCTTTTTTACTTATCTCAAAAAGCTTTTGAGTATTCGAACTGTGTCTGCCACCGATCACTATCATCGCATCAGACTTCTTCGCCAGTTCTCTGGTCTCCGTCTGCCGCTCCTCAGTTGCATTACAAATCGTGTTAAAAACATTTATATCATAACCCTTTTCTGAGATAATTTCAACTAAATCTTGAAACTTATTGTAGTTAAATGTCGTCTGTGACACGATGGATATCTTCGCATCGGCATCTAACTCAACTCCTTCTGCCTGCTCTCGATTCTCAATTACAATCGGATGCGTCTGGCACCAACCCATGATCCCTTCTACTTCGGGATGATGGTTATTGCCTATAATAATGATTACTCTGCCATCCCCACTCTCCCGCTCAACGATCTTATGAATCTTTCTCACGAAAGGGCAGGTCGCATCCACTAAATCAAGACCCGCATTAAGGATTTCCTCATAAATTGCTTTTGACACGCCATGAGAACGAATAATAATCGTTCCTTCTGAAAGAGACTTAAACTCCTTGCTGTCATTAATAACATGAACTCCCTGTCTCTCCAGATCTGCGACAACTTCATCATTGTGAATGATCGGCCCAAATGTATAAACGTTCTTCTTAGAAGACTCTTTATACACCGTATCTACAGCTCGCTTTACTCCAAAACAAAAGCCAGCAGATTTTGCTATGTTAATCTTCATCATTTACTCCGGCAATATTATTTTATTTTTTTAAATTCGGAGATAATCGTATCAATCACCTGTGGAATGGACATATCTGAGGAATCTACCAGTATGGCATCTTCTGCCTTACATAGTGGAGCAATCTCCCTCTCCATATCCTGCTTGTCTCTTGCCATGATATCACTCTTAATCTGCGCAATATCACACTCTGTTCCTTTCTCCTGTAATTCATCATAACGTCTCTTCGCTCTTACATCAGCGGAAGCCGTCAGATAAATCTTAAGAGAAGCATCCGGCAGGACATTCGTTCCAATGTCTCTTCCATCCATGAGGATATCTGAAGTCTTCGCCATATTGCGCTGTAAATCTAACAGTGCAGCTCTTACTTCCGGTACAGCAGAGGTAACTGATGCCATCTTCCCGACCTCTTCTTTACGAATAAATCCGGTAACATTCTCACCATTTAAAATAACCTGCTGTTTTCCTTCCTCATCATATTCTAAAGTTACATGAATGTTCGGACATTCCGCTGCAACGAGCTTCCTGTCATGTCCATCAATACCTTTACGCAAAAAATATAAAGCGATTGCCCGGTACATGGCTCCGGTATCTACATATATAAATCCTATATCCTCTGCGATTGCCTTTGCAATCGTACTCTTTCCAGCTCCTGCCGGACCATCAATTGCTATACTGTACATGGACACTTCCTCCCATTTCTTTGAAACCTGACTGCTCACACAGTGATTTCACTTTTACCTACACTTGATTAGTGTAACATATCTTCGCGAAAAAAAAAACATTTTTTTGCTTATTTTGCAAAAAAAATTACATATGGTTTAAAAACGGCTTAAATACAAGCTCTTTTATAGGGTAAACTTATGTTAATCAAGTCATATAATTTCATATTCTGCCCCTTTTTTTGCCCCTCAAAAAAATATAAAAATGCTATGGTATAATCTTTTTTCCGGTATCCGTTATGGATACCGGATTATTTTTTACACAGCTTATTTACAATTTTCTGTATAGTAGCATAGTTATACCCTGCTGCTTTTAATTTCTTTTTACGAGTTGCGCCGTTTCCCCATTTTCCTGCCAGAACTTCTTTAGCGATTGTTTCATTTGATTTCTTTTTTACCGGTTTCTTTTCCGGTGCTGCTTTTGCGAGAAATAATTCTCTCTCGGCCTTTCTCCGCCTTGTAAGTCCACGATAAACTTTACCGCCAGCTTTATTGTACTGAAGTATCTTAGATGCAACTACAGCTTTTGAGCGTGTGCCGTCTGCAGTAAGCTGCTTAATGCTGCCGATGTTGTAGCAAAAGCTGACAAGCGCATCTAATTCGTTCTGATCCCAATTATACTGCTTGTCATATTCTAAAACAAGCGGAAGATATTTTTTATTAAGAGATTCTTCTAGCCATTTTTCTGCTGTAGCTTTAGAGATTTTCATACCTTTACGAATAATCTTCTTCGTGATCTTAAAGTCACTGTTTGTAATTCCATAGCCAATCGTCCAAACTCCCACTTCATCGCGATAGGCCGTCAATTTACAGCCTTCAAATTCTTTTACGAGATTTAGACATTTATCACTAATTTTCTTCATTTATTCTTCCTCCTCTGGTAATTCGTCTGTCATATCGCTTAAAAATTTTTGTATCCATTTTTTGATTCTTTCCGGTACCGGTAACCCGCACAATGTCATATTTTTTAAGATGCTAACAGCTTCATACAATACAAATAAAAGGCAGAAAAATTCGCACACACCAAGCTTCTGAATCCCGAGAATCTTTATGTATTGCTCCGGAATCATGAAAAGTATATTGATGTGCATGATAATGTCTACGAGCATCAGTAAGCCTACGCTGAGTAACATGGCTACTTTACGGATTGCTCCATCAATTCCCACGCAGGAATTGAACTTATGCTCCTTAATTGCTCGCAGTACTCCCAGAGTTGTATCCAGGAATACTGCAATCAACAAAATTTCAAAAAATGAATTTCCTGCTAATAATTTAAAAACTTCATGTAACATAATCTTTTCCTCCTATTTCACGATAACTATTCCTCTGTACTTCTCGTTCGTACATTTTTTCTTGTTTTCTTTTTCGACTGTCGTTACGTTTTTGTGCCCGTCCGAAAACCTCCACACTTTTCCATTGTTGTCTTGTAATAAAACAACAGTGTGGATTGGTGAACCCTCTTCGAATAAAATCATATGTCCTTTCTTAAGATGTGCTTCAAGTCTGTCAGTGCTCATAACTCTATGATAGACAGCCGGCTTTCCCGAGCAGATCATATTGATTCCCCTCGCAATTTCCATCAGCGGATACTTTGCACCGCATTTTAATTTCTTCCTAGCATATTGCAAAACCTGCTGCATATTTTTCTTAATGCCTTTGTATCGCAGTGCCATATAAAATGCTACCAAACTACAGCCATGCGTCCTAATGAACGAAGATTTGAAATTGTACTGGCTTGGCACTGGAATCTGCCTTCCGTTATCTAATACAATCCGCCAGGGAAACTTCTTTTTGCTTTTTTTGTTTTTGTTTGCTTTTACTCTCGTTTTAACCACCTCCTAGAGAGCGAAAAAATACACCACAAAGACAATTATCTCTGTGGTGTATAAATAAAAATATGATATTATTAATTTATAGCCTTTCACTTGGGTTATTATTTTTTCATAATTTTTAAAAGCAGCTCCGAAAGGGGCTGTTTTCCTTTATACGATATATTTTTTAGATTTTTAGAAGAAATTGACCTAGTTTTGTGAAATAAAAGCACACATATATCTGTGCATTAAATACACTTATATATGTGTGCTTTTATTTCATTGCTATATCTGTGACTTTTTTTCACTTATATACCTGTGCATTTATTTCACTTCTATATATGTGCTTTATTTTCACAGTTATATCTGCGATTTATTGACACACATATATGAGTGATTTTAAATCACTCAAGTCGGATTTTATCCTTCCTTTTTTTAATTCCTTTTCCTGAAATCATCCCTAGTGAAAAATGCTTCGCATTTGTTCAAGGAGTTTGGGATCTTTTCTTTCTCTCTTTTGAAATCCAGTTTGCGTATAACTTATTACGCTTTTTGATTTCTAAGAATACACACTATCAAGTGTTATTATCCCATGTATACCTACAAGGATATCTGTTCTTTTTTTATCTATGCAACGTTCAACAAGTTCTCTATAATACTTTCCTTGCTTTACAATGATTTCTATATTTCTGTAATTGAATGTCAACTCATCGGGAACCCTCCACTCTCTTTCATGAGTCCAATCAACATATGAATCTTTATTAGATAAATTTAAATCTACAATACGCCAATATTCACTTTCTGGAAGCAATGATTTCATAATATCTTTATTTTCATATATAACCGGTCTTCCTCCTTTATTATATATAAAACCTTTATGAAATCTTATTCCAAAGGGCGAATACCTAACTTTATCATTCAATACCTTTTCATACATTAAATTTTCTGCAATGGCACTTAATGGTAGTTCTTGAAGGCAAACCGCTTTTCTTCCTCCGTTTATAAAACCAGCATTCCCACTTCCATTTATTTTTTTGTCAATTAATATTTGCCACAAATTTTCAAACGCCTCGTCATTATCTTTTCCACGAGTTAAATGTGTAATCCTGGAAACCATATCATTTCTTTTGCTTATTCTTTTATTCCAATCTTTACGCTTCATATTATCCTTCCCTTTCACCGCCATTATACAGTAAAAGAAGCATCTATCACAAGCCTTAACCTCAATCTTTGTTCTTGCAACATAACATTATTACTATTATAATCAAAAACATACGGAGGTAGTAATATGGCAAGACCGAGAAAAGAAGAAAGCCAAAAAGCTGTCAGGCAATCCGTAAGCTTTGATCCAGAGCAATTTCAACGCCTCCAGGAATACTGCACACGTGAAGAAAGAAGTGTCAGCTGGTGCGTAAGAAAAGCAATGGAACAGTGGCTAAAAGATAAGGGAGTTTGAACGACTCCCTTTCTTTTTTGCCATGTTTTATTATTAATTTTATTAGCCTTAATAATATTATTAATATTATGTCCTATTTAGTTAATTATTTTCCATTTTCGATTCTTCTTCCTTATTAACATCCATCAGTTCATTGTACTGTTCCTCTGTAATCCTGCCGACCGCAAAGAATACATCAATCTTATTCTTTAAATCGTCTGTCAAACCGTTTCTTTCTTTAAGTTTTAATAATGTTCTGTATAGCATAATCATACCTCCAATTCTGTTAATGCTACTGCATATTCGCTGCTGACATAGGCTTCTGCCGCCTGTGTGTCGATGTCCTGCGTTTTTATGTCCATATCATAGATATAATCACGGTTGTCGTTTAACTGCTGTTTCACATAATTCCAACCATTAGCCATGCTAATCGGATAGTTAAATACTGTATATCCGTCAAGCTGTTCTGAATTAACGCTGATGTTTGTCACTGGATAATAGGTTACAAGTTCTTTTAATGCGGTGATTTCTTCTGTGGTAAGGTCGATTTCCTGTGCCTCTGCTAACAACCATTCGGTTTTATCTACAATAGATTGTGTATTATCTAGCTTAGAAGAATCAACCATCTTTACCAACTTCCCACGTTCCACATTCACATAATCCGCAATATACTGTTGACCGTCAATCGTTACATTGCCGCCAGATGTTACTGGGATGGCGTTGAGAGTATAGGAGAGCTGGGCGGATTGCTCGGTGTATGGCTCGTAAGGGGTGGCTTCCGAACCTTTTTCGATTTGAATTGTATCGTATATACCAGACGGGGCTGACACTCTAATATATTCTGTACCTGTTACATGAAATGTATTTATGTTATATTTGTTTCCGTCTAAAGGAATGACATTTTTTATCCACTTTTTTCTAACATCATAAAATCCAATTCTATATGCATAACTGTTATTTATTGCCGAACTAAAATTGCGTGCTATAACAGTAATATCTTTTCCACTTGTTTTTATAAAATCTGTTACGGCGGAACTTGTTTTTAAATTTGCTGTTATTGATCCATCAGTGTTACTTATATATCCTCCTAGTATTGGATTCCACAGGTTCTTCCCACAAACCTTCACAGTCGGATTCACCACGCTTTTTATCTCTTGCGGATAATCCGGTGATGGAGATGGGATACCGCCCGTGTAGGGTTCATAAGATGTAACTTTAGAACCTTTTTCGATCATTGGCTTAATTGTCACGCCATCATAAGAACCAACGGATGAGATTCTTATATACAATCGCACAACATCCCCGGCATTTAGTTCTTTTGTTGCTCCATTAAAGGCAGACCCGTATTGAGGATTGTCATTTATCAAAAATAATATACGAGGGGAATCTTTATTACTATTACTGTTTGTGATAATTGTATAGGTTCCATCACTTGGTACTGTAAAACTATCAATTTCTCTAACAAAAGCTTCGGTATTTACTGTGCCAGAAAATGTTATAATCCCTTGATTAATTTGAATTTTTAAGTTTTCGCTTTGAACTTGATTATCGGATAATTCAAGCAGATTCTTCCCACTGTACTGTTTCTGTTCAGACTTACCATATAGCATCATATCCATAATTTTGCCGTTTCCAGAATCGGCAAGATGAGTTTCGCCTTGATTTGATGCATAGAACTTTGTAATTTTGTTGGATAAATCTTCCGTTAGATTACTTATCGCCTCTCCTGTCGCCTTTGCATCTGCAGCTTTACCTTCTTCTGATAAACCCTTATCTACACCATTACTGATGTTTTGCAAAGCATTTTCACCAGCTTCTTGTATTGCTTTAACCTGATCTGCACCTTCAGTCTCTATTGTAGATACCTGTGTATTTCCTGCAGTATTGACAGCCTTCACCTGTTGCGTTCCCTCGTCCGCGACCGCTTTAATGGATGCAGTTTGCTGTGCTTTGACTGCATTAACCGCTGACACTCCAGCGGCACCTGCCGCACTCACTGCACTTTCCCCTGCACTTTTGGCCTTGCCAACCTGCTCTGTTCCGGTGTCCTCTACTTTTTTTATCTGCTTATTGCCTTCATCCGTCACAGCCTGCGTGGCATTATCCTGTTTTGTAGATACAGCGCTGACTGCCGCTCGTCTTGCTTCTGTAATCGCTGACTCTGCCGCAGACGTTTTCTCTGCAACGTGTGTATCAAATCTGGTTACCTGTGCGTTGATGTTGTCTTCCGACTCTTTCGCCGCCGTTCTGGAGGCTTCTGCTGACTGTGCATACCCTGCCGCACTGTCCCGGCTAGATGCTGCTTCTTCTGCTGCTTCTTGCGTATCCTGCCGCATCTGACTCACATCTGCCTGTGCCGCTTCGATTTCCTGCTGAGACAGCTCTACAGCTGCTCTTGATGTCTCAACCTGTTTGGCCTTATTAACTACATCGTCATGCATTGCGATGTAGTCTGACGTTAATCCGCCCGGCAAGGTCAGCATCTGCCAGTGTTCCGTATTTTTGCCTTCTTCCGGTGCAATTCCGCTGATGGTTTTTGTTAACTCCGCCAGGCACATATATGATCCACCTTTATAGCTTACAGTATCTAAATACTCATACGATGTCTCATCTGAATACTCGCCTCTGGGATTTAATGCAATATTACCCAAATCGGTTTCAACATATGTATTTTCTGTCTGCATCTTCTCACCTTCCTTTCAGCTTATAATGCTAACCTATATTTTAAACGGCTACCTTCCCGGCGAAAACGTACCTTATCCACAGTGGGATCCGAATACATTTTTAGCCGGCCTTTTACGACTGCAAATCCGGCAAAGTAGACATTTCCCGTTTCACCCTTTAACTGGCTTTCTTTTTCCCTCACATAGTCATCAATCTGCTGTTTGCCCTCTTTAACCCGCCCTGGTACTTCTTTTGCTGCGTTTTTTGCTTCTGAAGCATAATATGCAGCGTTGTCGGTATCTCGATCAGGATAGTCCGCGTGGCCATGCGCCCAGGATTCCGCTTCTTTCTTCGCCTGTTCTGTTTCGCTTGCTACTTTATTAACCGCTCCAATGACTTCATGGAACATTCCTGGGTCTTCTGAACTTTCTGAAACATTTGGTTTAGGGCGCGCCTTTACCGGCATAGTGATACGGTATTCCGTGTTACCTTCTATGGAATCTGCGATGTATATAAATGCATATATATTGTAATTTGACGCGGTATCATCATTTTCTAACAGTGTGTCTGGAATATGTACTGTCGTGATGCCGTTTTCAGTTAGTCCTATTCTTGTTATCGAGTCTCCGCTTTTATCATCTAAGGAAAAGTGAACTTCTACTATTTTAGGAAGGCTTAATCCTTCTATTGAAAGTGTTTGTCCGTAATCATATTGCCAGAGGCCTGAGGCCTTGCAATAATTGCTTTCTTCAAAAAGTGCTGTTATCGTTTCCATATTTCACCTCTTAATATACAATGTCCACGTTAAGATAGACGTAATTTGGCGCAATGTAGCGCGGAGATATATTATTGAAACCATAATTAATGTATGAACACTCAATATTTACTTTCATGCATGGAGTCTTTACATCATCAAAATACAAATCAATGTCTCCAATTCCAAACGTACCCAAGGCGTATATTCCGTTTACGTTTGGACTTCCCGGGCTCACTATTTTTTTGATACTTGCTGTTATTTTGATTGCATCTGAACCATAGGTCATCCAATATTTTAAAAATTCTTCCGATAGCGAAGTTTCTGCAAGCATAAATTCTACAGATGCAGTACATACTTCTTGCCCACCACCCTCAAAGTCTTTATATCGAATTCTCAATTCACAATGTTCTGAACGATAATGGTAAGGTGCACTTTTATTTTCAGAATCAAAATGTACAATACCATCTTTGTCAAGAATAGTTTTTACGTTTCCATTTTTATCAAGTATTTTTAAGAAGCCTTTTTTATTATCTTTATTTCCTAAGAAAATATTTCCTGAAACGGTCACTGTTTTAGTATTGATGTCAACCTGAAATATTATATTTTCCTCATCATCCTTAACCGTCAGAGCGCCCGTATTAATCCAATCTGCATTAACGCCTATTGTATTCAATATCTTAGTTATCGTAGTTCCATCCACCAGCGTTCCAGCGTTCCAGGTTTTTCCGCCATCTGTTGACATTCCCCAGCCTTTCGCATTTAATTCAATCACTACTTTAGATTCTTTCCTTGTAGGTTTATCGCAAAAATATAAAATATTGCTCCCGTCTTCCTGCTTCTCTGTTACCGGATAAAGCCCTTGTTTTTCATCCATTGCATTTTTTAAACCTTCGAGTGCTTTTGAAAACTCTGATTGCTGTTGTGTCAGAGTTTTTCTTAGTTCTCTATAGACCTGTGTTGCTTTACTGTATCTCGTTGATGAGAGGCGCTCTGGTGATACCGCCCCGCACAGCAATTCCTGTAGAGCTTTTGCCGTATATGTTGCTCCTGTAAGGATTGTTTTGTATTCTTTTCCTTTCCGGTCAGTAACTACGGCTATGTCTCCGGCCTCTATTGCAGGGTCTCCCTGGCATTTTATCGTCAAGGGTCTGAATGTAAGACCATTGACTTTTTTACCTACGAACTCGGCTACAGAAGCTCCTTTCCCGTCCTGAATCAATTTATTTTCTTTAATTTCTAAGACGTACCCTTTTGTTCCATAGAGATATTCTGTTTCATTTTTTTCTGTGTCCGAATCAGTTGTGCTTTCTTCTACAACCTTTATTCCAGTTACTACAACGTCATCTGTTTCTATTGTTCCTGTGTAGTCTTCTACTTTTACAGTTTCCGTATTTTCTTTAATATTTTCAGATTCCAAAAGGGAAGTATTGTACCAACTCGCTGTTAACTCATCATCTTCATTGATCTTAAAAAATAGGCAAGCAATTTCTCCGACATACTGGAGAACCTGCCTAAAAGTTAAAGATGTATCTGAGGGTCTGGCAGTTACGACAAAGTTATTCTGAGGAAAAGAGGCTATATCTGCTGACATAGACACATTGCAAGCACTGCAGGTATCTCTTACAATCTGACCAAGCGTGGCCGGATACTGCAATTTGCTTTCTGTATATGACTTATCGAATTTTGTCATACTGTCGAGAGCTGTGACACTTACCGTATCTCCTGAAAGTGTTCCAGGTTCTGCGTAAAAAATTCCTTTTTTTAGCCATTCTGTTGTTTCTGATAATTCAAGTCCGACTCTGGCCGTAATCTTCGCTCCTGAAAAGTTACGCTCGCTATAAGCCCCCTCAATATTGTCTATCTTGAGTTCTAACTGTTTTGCAATAGCCGCTCCGATGTCAAAACTATTTGTATTTGATGTATTATCGGAAATCTTAAATGTATATAGGTCTGCGTCTTGCGCTGTAATAACGGTTCCATCCGCGAACTCTATTTTTGTTTCATGATGCAAAACTCTATTTTTTAATATTGTTTTTTTATATTCGGCTGATGTATTTATCATTTCATCACCTCTGTACTATATCTACCGAAACGCTTTTGTAATAAAAGATACCCGAGAGCCATCCAAGCTGTTCCTTGCTTAATGTTCCCCGGTACATTTCGATTGTAATATCTATCCCATCATCGCGAAAAGATACCGGGAAGTATCCGGGAACCAGAGTATTTTTTATAATCTTTTCTTCTGCTTCCGTTAAATATTCCCACTTAAGGGATACGGTCTTTTTTTGTGCTACCGGATCTCCGACCATGCGACCTGAGAGTGTTCTTCCTGTGTCAGATGACCATATGATTTCATCATTTACCGAAAGACTTGTTGGTGCAGGAAGGGTAGTACTTCCTGACCATATGATTCTTTTCGCCATCACCCTACCTCCACCGCGTTAAATCTACGGTCTGCTGCTGTGCGGGCCGCTTGTGTTGCTCTGCCTACTTGCTCTGAATCAATGTAGAATCCCATTTCCGCCAGTGCAGTTACAATTCTCATTACCGCCCTATTGACGATAGATTCTAATTCTTCTTTTGTTACTCCGCTGCCCCCGGCTTCTCTGACGGCTTGTTTTGCCATTTCTTTTAATTTACCCTCTGGGACTACAAACTCGCCTTGATGCATATTGTCGCCAATCATGGCAAGCTGCGGTGTGTTTGGTCTTACATATGCCCCTTGAGCCAACTTAGGTACATAGCTCATTTTAGGAATGCTAAATCCATTGAAGCCCCATGAACTTCCTCCGAAACCCGGAATCCAGTCTGGGATGTCAATCGTAAACTTAATGCTGTTAATTTTCGTAATTAAAGCATTGATTGTCTTTATTACCGAATTAAAAGCTGTGATTATCGCATTAATTGGCTTCTTCGCCAACGAACCAAGTGCGCCGAATACATCCGAGAAGGTATCTCTAATGTTTTTCCAGGCTTTTTTCCACTTGCCCAAGAATTTATTATTTATAAAAGTAATGATTCCGTTAAAATATGTTTGGCCACTGCTAAACACGTTTTTAAGCTTGGTCTTGAACCCCTCTGCTACAGATTTAAAATCTTTAAAAAATCCATTCCAGGCAGGAGAAAATACTGTCTTGATATGGGCCAATGTCCCGCCCAAAACACCATCTTTTATATATTTCCAAGCCGCTTTGAAACTCATTTTAAAACTATCTGCAATTTCTTTTAAGCCGCTGAATGCTTTTTTCCAATCCCCGGAAAATACTCCTGTCAAGAAATCTATCAATCCTTTAAGGAGCTTCGCGGTTTCTGATATCACGCCTGATATAACGCCCAGTACCCGGTTAAAATCATCGCCCGTATTTTTAATGAGTGACGCTATGATAGGCATGGCATTTTTTACTGCCCAATTTAAGATTGGCTGTAGTAGATTTTCCCATAGCACTTTTAACAGGTCGAATACACTTCCAAGTAGCTCAATAATCCCATTCAGCGCAGGTTGCACAGAATCTTTCCATGTTCCGTCAAAATCTGTTGCCAGCCCCTGCAATACAGGTGCTACATAAGTGTTGAACCCATCAAGTAACGTTCCGACAATCTCAGAGATACCCTGAGCGATAGAATCAAATAGTGGTTCTATATGCTCGTCATATACAGCATTTATTTTTGTGAAAGTATCTTTTACAGATTGATGAATCGTATCTAATACAATTCGGATTGGTGTTAAGATATTTTCAAACGCAGCCTTTATCTTATCTACATTCTGCGTAACAGGTGTGACAATAAGTTTTTCAATATCTCTTACAAATTTTAGGCCAACAGTTGTTGCTCCAAGATAGCCATCTGCAAAAATACCGATAATATCAGCTGTTATTCCTTTTGCATCATCACTTGAAAAAACGTCAAAAATATCTGCAATAGCAACCGTGAAATCACCAGATAAGTCTGCAATTTCACCAGTTACATCAAAAATAGATATGAGGTTCTTTTTGATATAACCTTTACTTTTCTCGAGATATTTATCTACGCCACCAATAAGATTATCAGCGATAGTAAGACCAATTCGAGTAAAAGAACCTGTAATCTTCCCAAATGCAAGTGCGATGGAATTTGCACATTCATTCGCCGCACGAACAACTGCTGGATCCGTAAAGATTTCTTTGAGATTCTTTCCAATATTTTTAATACTGGTGTTTATCGAATCGATTTTCTTATCAGAATCTCCAAATCCGATCTGAAAACCTTTTTTAAATAAATCTGCAAGTTCTTTGCAACGGTTGATTAATCCCTGCATTTTCTTGTCCGTTTTATCAATTACAGTGTCGCCTTGCGCCAAACTTCCAAAATCTGTTGAAGGAGCTGCATTTCCATTAGAGGAAGTTGAACTGTCTGTCTTTTTATCGAGTTTATTAATCTTGTCAAATCCCATCAGGGAACGCATTTCTTTTGCCGCTTTTTTAGCAGCACTAGCCGCTTTATTTATTGACTTCGTTGTATCATCCGCGGATTCTGCTGCATTATCCATTCCTGCGCTTGCGGCGTTGGCCGCGCCTGCTATTTGCTGCGTACTGGATTTCTTTCCTGTTATGAGTTCGGTAAAGCTCTTAAATGCACTCGCTAATACAGTCAGTCGTTCAATGACTGTGTTAATAACTCGAAGAACAGGAGTAAATAAATTAATTAGCCCCTGTCCGATACTGGCTTTTAAGGAATCAAACTGCAATTTCATGATACGACACTGATTCGCCCACGAATCAGAAGTTCGTGCAAAATCTCCTGTTGCCGCTGTCAACTGATCTTGAACAAATGCATACCTTAGAGCTACTTTTTCTGCTTCGCTCATCTGAGCCGTTGTCTTGCCAAAACCATTTGCCATTGCATATGCATCCAGGGCGGTCTGTGTCATTACAACGCCTAAGTCTTTCAAAGACTCTGTCTCACCTGTGAAGACGCTTTTCAGCTTCGTATAGGCTTCATCCTGACTGATATTGTAAAATGATGCCACATCGCCCGCCAGACCCGTGAGAGTGGTTCCCATATCATAGGCTTGTTTTTCCGTAAAACCAAAAGCTTTCGCCATCGCCCCAAATGTACCAGTGTACTGTTTTGCCATCGTTTCTGACAATCCAAAGCTTTTAGCTGCACTCTGTGCAAATTTGTCAACTTGTGCCGTCATAGACGGAAATGTAACATCAACTACATTCTGAACTTCTGCTAAATCAGAGCCAAGTTCTAAACAAGACTTTCCGAAATCTACTACTTTTTTAATCGAAAAAGCGGCAGCTAAAGCCATACCGGCTTTTTTAGCAAGTCCAGTGATTCCTGCCATCTGTGTTTTAAATTGATTTTGATTTACGACCAGGTCAAGTCCAATCTCGCCTACGCTTGTAGCCGCCATAATACCACCACCTTTTTAAAAGGCATCGGCACATGGCACTACTTGCCCGGATTAATCTTTATCTCAAATATCTTTTTACAGTGTCTTGCCTGACACTTGAAAAATACGCCCCGGCATTTTGCATCCGGGGCGTACTGAATTTTTTGTTCGTGTCCACAGTAAGGACATTTTATCTTCTTTCTTTCAATTTTTAATCACTTCCTAATCCATCCATGCTTAAAAATGCTGTTTTAAACATGTTCATTGTATTATTCATCTGTTCTTTTGTTATTGTCTGAGCTAAATATTTTGCTCGCTTCCGTTGCCATTCATTTCTGATTCGGTGTTGTTCTGGGGTGAAGTTTTCAAGATATTCCTTCCTGTCTTCTGCCCGGATTGCTACAACTCTACCAAGTGCCGTATCCGGTCCAAGGCCAATCAGGAGGTCTCTAAATTCATCCCATTTCATTCCGGCCGGAAGTTCTCTGGATAAACGAATCCCGTACTGTGATTGAAAGGAAGAAATAATCAACGAAAAGTCTTCTATCAAATCATAGTACGGGTCACTACTCTCCCTGTTCGTCTCCCATTACCAAAGACATTGCGGATTCTACAATTGTCATTAACGATTTTGCGGACAATTTTCTTCCGTTTCTTTCAAGATTGCAAATAGCTTCCACGTCTTCTGGTGCAAATATCAGATTTAATGCTTCTCCTACTGCTTCAAGTTCTGTCTTCTCTGAGAACACTCCCATCAGACGAAGCATTGTTTCCGCATCTGCTTTTACTTCTACGTCCAATGTTCCGATTTCCAAAACTGGATTTTCTTCAAAACACAGTTTGTCTGTAATATCAATTCTTTTTGCCATTGTTTTCCTTTCTATAAAGCTGGTGTAATCGTTGGTTTTCCGTTACTAATTGTGTCAAATTCCAACGGACCAACATCGGTACTTCCGCCACCACCGCAATTCTTTACGTCATAGATTGCATTTGTCCAGGAGATACTTGTTCCGTCCGGCATTTCCCACTCAAAATATCCTTCTGCATCGTGTCCATTTTTGAACGCTTTTCCGGCTACGAAATCATTACCTGCATCTCCGATGTTTCGCTTGCCGCTCAGGGTAATTGTGATTGCTTTTGCTGTCATTAATCCTCTCTGCCAGCCTTCCTGGTCCATTGGAGTCCATGTCTGTACTCCATTTGAAAACGCCACTGAAAAACTTTCCATATCTGCAATCATGGTTGCTGATTCTTTCGCTGCTCCCGCCTTGAACTTATTATCTAAGACCGGGAATACATTTGTCGCTTTACCGCTCATTTTTTACCTCCTTTTCATAAATAACAGCCGCTTCAATGACATATTCATAAACACCAGCATCATCTGTTCCAATCTCTTGTAAATCATAAAGTGTCTGTATAAATTTTATTGTTGTTTCGTTTATTTTCGCATCTCTTACAACATTTATTGCGTCAAATAAGGCTGTTGCTGCCTTTTCTGTATCTCTGGGCGACTTATTCCAGTGCACAAGCAAAGTTACGTGCTTTATCCCGTATCCTTGCCAGTCTGGGCCTCCAAGGGTTCTGTGGGGTGGATACTGATGCTTGCTGTTGTAAACTCCTATGGACTGTTCCGGTTTATCTGGAAGTTTCCCCATGTATACTTCTTTTGTTAAGTTTAAAGATGCGATATAATCTCTTACATCTGCAAGTGTCATACGTCTGTTAACCTCTTATAAATCTTTTTATATGCTTCCCTACAAAAATCAGCAGATACCCCATCAATCCAGGGTTCGTACCATTTACCGCTCGCAAAAGCATTCTCATACTTTTGAAAATGATACTCTGGATGAAAATACAAGCGGCGGGCGTATGGAGTACTGGATACTAGCGAAACTTTTCCTTGCTTACTTTTGGACGTATCTACAAAAGTGGATTCATTTTGAAGATTTCCAGTATCGCGAGGCATAATCTCCGCCTGTATCACTTCTGTATGTAATGCTTCTGCCGTCTGTTCTAAGGCTTCTACTTGTGCATCCGTCAATTCTCTGATTTTTGGAAGATTCAATCTTATTACAGAACTTACTTTCATCATACCAGTGTCACCTCTGTATAATTAACGCTTCCATCCGGGTTGCGAGCTTTTCTTCCCTGTTCGATTCTTCTTTTTGCTCCGAAGATTGTCGCAGTTCCACTAGAGATAACTGGAAGTTCCGGGCAGATATCGCCCGGAAACAGTGCTGTGCCTGTAACCTGTACCGTCTTCTTTTCTGTTGTCAGTACTGTTCTGGCTTTATCCTGATAGTTGCATTTACCCATGAACTTTATCGTTTCGAGAGGTTCTCCATACTGGTTTAAGCCCTCTCTTTCAAATTCACAGGTAACGTCTGTCTTGCACAAGCTCTTTTTTACTAAACATGGATATTTCATCCTCTCACCTCGCTAACCTGCAGCATAGACCCGTCTGCGACAACAAAGCATAGGTATCTCTTTTCATCGCCACGCCTTTATCGGTGTAGACGTTCCAACTGCTTCCGAAGCTTGCTGATACTCCATTGATGCTGTAACTAGATAAGATCATATTAATTTCATCGGCATTCTCGTATTCAAAGTCTGCTTGTTCGCATATGACTTCTTTTATGATGTCTTGCTGATATTCTGTCAGATTAAGAAAGCCCTGACTTACGATACGATTATAAGTCAGGGAATCAATATGTCTTGAAGCTTTTTTGAGAGCTTTGCTGAGCTCCTCTTCAGGGATTATGTCGCCCTCATACCTGTTCAGGTAATAATCCGCATTTACATATGATTTATATGCCATATGTTCACCTTACGCTTTACCGCGTTTTCCTTTTGGTGCTGGAGTTTCGGTTTGAACCTCTTCTACTGCCTCTTCCATTGGAACCTCTGCTTTCATTGGTTCTTCCACTGTGTACCCATGTTCTTTAAACCATTCAATTAAGTGAGGGTCATCTGTCTCCCCCGTTCCGTTGCAAAAGGGAACGGAAGCAGAGATTCCTGTATATTCCTTATTTGGACTATAAACTTTCATTATATGTCTCCTATTTTACTTTAATATTTCTGAATACGCCCGCTGCCTTGGATGTTTTTAATGCAATCGCTGCATTCATTTCTACTTCTCCGGTTTTTACTGCTCCGGCAGTAGAAAAGTCAGGAAGCCAGGTCTGCACCGGTGCTACCCCTGCAAAAGAAACCGCATGAAGTCCATCCAATGCTAAGCGTCCAACATAGAGGGAAGTTGTACCATCCTCTGACTTAATAGGGACTACTTCCTCATTTGTTCCTGCTTTTGTCTTCATATCAACAAATGGGATACCTCCATAACTTTCTACCTGATTACCCCAGTTATCCTGTGTTACCTGATACATGCTTGCCCGGCGCGCACATGCTCGAATCTTAGAAATTAATTTGTTATTTCCTGCAATGAACGAAGGTCTGCCATCCAGACCGCCAAGAAATTCATCGAGCATATCAAGAAAATACTGATAATTTTTCGTTACCAGTTCCGATGTAGATAAATCAATCGTCCCTGCTATATTGTATTCTGTACTGCTGCCAGTCAGAGCTTTGTCAAGACCGTCAAAAGCTTTTGTGTCTTTTGCGGAATCTCCATTAATAAATGTATCATTGAATAATGCCTGTGCCGCCTTAATCTTCTGAGCCTGTTGAAGCTCAACCTCGCTTACAATTCCGCCCATGTTCGCGATAACACGGTCAATCTGGTAAGCGCCACCGAAGACTTTAATCTCTACTGTGTGGCGTTCTTTTGTTGCTTCACTTGGTACATATTCTTTATTGATTTCACGAAATGCTGCCGTTGGCTGTGTCTTTAATCTTGTATAGCTGTAAGACGGCGTTGCTCCACCGCCTGTCGGTGTCACTGCATCATCAAATGTGATGTGTTCTAAAATCCAGTTTGATTTTTGAAATTCATCAATAACCCCCATCTGGAGATCATCCTGTACATTTTTCTTTGCCTCTTCTAATGTAACTGCCATATTATTCACCCTTTCCTTCTGTGCCTAAATTTAATCTTGCTGCAATCGCTTCTTTCATTGAAACCTGCCCTTTCTCGCCTTCGCCCCCTTTTTCTTTGGGTCCAAGCGGGAAGAATCCTTTTTTTCCGGAAGGTTTTGGCCCCTCCTGTTTGAATAAAAACGGTTTACTCTCTTTGATGGTTTTTAACTGTTCATCTAAACCTGTAATCTTTCCATCATCACTCAAGATTAATTTGTTGCGGTCTACCAGTCCAGCAACAAGATCGCTATCTTGTGCTGTCGCTGCTATAGCCATTTTAATTGCATTTGTCATTTTTAATGCGTCTAATTCTTTTTTGTAGTCTGCATCTTTCTGCTTATTCTGCTCCTGGAGAGTTGTAATCTGCTGCTTTAACTCTTCATTGTTTCCCGCCGCCGCTTTCAAAGTATCTAACTGCTTCTCATAGTCACTTACCGTAGATTCTAACTGTGTGCATTTCTGCTGTTCTGCATCGTATTTCTCTTTTGATGCATAGCCTTCCAGTTCCTTTTTTGAAGCTTCTGCTGCTTTTTCTGCCAAACTCTTTTCAATACCGAGTGCTTCAAATTCTTCTTTTCTCATCTTATACTCCTTTCTGCTAGTTTCCTGTCATTTCGGACACAAAAATAAGATGCTTAACCCGGCATCTTATCGGGAGACTCTGGATCACCGCCTTTCTTTTCTTTTACCTCTTTTGCAACCTTAAAGTTAATCAGGTATCTTCCTCTGTCTTCTGCCACCTCATAAACTTCACCTTTTTTGCGAAGTTTCAAGTCTTCCTCTGCATCTTTAAAATCATGCGTTACTTTAATTTTCATCTCAGCCTCCTATTTCTTGTTTGTAATTGTAAACGGCACAATAGATTCTGGAATATAATTCACTTCGTACTTATATTTGTTTACCTTTGCACCTCCTAAATCTTCAATCACATACATAGAGTCCCTGTTTAAACCAATAATCTGTTTCTTGTAAGTCCCGTCTTCCATTTCGCAGATTAAGCTGATTTTCTTGCTATCGGAAGCATCTAAGGAAAAGGCTCCGACAAGTTCAAACTCTACTTTGTCTGTTCTGGTGTTAATAACCGCAAATCTTCTTAGGACGTTAAAGTTGTCTGCTTCCTGTGAGACGTTATTGGATACCTTACTTGCTTCTGTGCACCCCACTAATGCTCCTGAAGCTAACATTACCGCTGTTACTGCTAATAAAATCTTCTTTTTCATCGTTTCATTCTCCTTTCATTGTGCCGGCGCAATTAAACCATTAAGTCTATATTTTCCATTACTGCTCTCGCTTCAAGTACCGCCATATAATCTGCCATGGCTTTAAGCTGCATATTGTAGGTGCTGCGCGGGCAAGTAGGTTCAAAGGCAAGCGTTCCCTCATCCCATTTCTTAAGCATTTTTCTTAATCCATCAAAGCGAATCTCTAACTGCTTATATTCTGCTTTGAAACGCTCTTTGTAATCTTCGCTCATCATATCCACTGCTGTCACCAGAAGTTTATTCTTATCATATTCTCTGTAAGCCGCTTCAAATGCATATGCTGGAGACCAGCTTACATAACTATCACTATACTTGACAAGGTAGCCTGCATCCTCTGGATTTTCGTCCACTGGAATCTGCCAACCTCTGTAGTTATTGTAATCTCCTCTTGTCATTGGTCTTGCTTCAACTACTTTTGTTCCAGCATACTTTTTCATGTCTCTTACCTTCCTTTTCTTAAAAATGGGTATAAAAATACCACCAGTCAGAAATGACAGGTGGTATTAGTACCATAATATTGTTTTTTCTTTTGGCGGGTTATCCAGTCTTGCAAGACGTTTTAATTCTCTTCGAACATGTGCCGCTGCAAACGAACTTGTATTATTATGTTCGACAATTTTGCCATCTTTCATCTTCATAAATCCTTTAGGTTCCTTCCCCTCTGGATAATAGTCCGCCGATATGGCATCATTTGTTTTTTTTATGTTTTTCAAGATTACCATAATACTCTGTTGCCTCCTTCGGGTAATCATATTTTTCTGAAGCTATCTCATGAGCTTTCCAATGTTCCATATTTGGATTTTCTTTCTTTATTTTCATTTCAAGAAGTTCATGTTCAATTAAGGTTTTGTCATGTGGTTTAATATCTTTACCAATCATTAGTCTTTGCCAACTCTGAGCTATTGCACAATCTGGGTCAAACCGTCTCCATTCTCCGGTATCGGTATCCAGTAATGATTTATCTTCAAAAAGATATGATTTAATCTTCCTGATATCAGATTCTTTCTTGTTAAGGTTTTCCGCTATCTTTTTGGCATCTGTTGAAAAACTACGAATCTCTTTGTAGTACATTTCTGCAAATTCGTCAGCTTCTTTGCTAAAGATATCTGTAATTCTTGCTCCTGATACCATTATATCAGATGTAGCCTTCTTTTCAAGACTAACATCTAGTACTTTTTCTAACTCTTCTTTGAATATACTTGCAAATCTTCCTGGTTCTTTACATGTATACGCTTCTGCAAATGCTTCTGCAAATGCTTCTTGTGCATTTTCGCTACCATATGACCCTAGAACATCCACTAGATTACTTGTTTTCGTTTTAAATATATCACCATCGAAATACTTAAGTAAGCTTTTTTGAATAATATCATAATCTGTGATTGAAAGTTTTTTCGACAAGCTATCGGCTATATAATGACCGTATTCATGAGCGAAGAAATGCATTTCATAATCATCTGACCTCGAATAAGTAAATAATTTAGAAGTCGGTTTTGTTTCTATTGCCTTTTTCATAAGTTTAATTGATTGCGAATCGCTATAGTACGCGCCGGCCGCCGTTACCCCATTTTCGCTTAAATCATCAACAACAGAAAGAGATTTTAATTGCAATTTATTCTTAACAAAATACCCTGAATGTTCTTGTTCAAATTTCTCGGCAAACTCAACAAATTTATTCAACGTTGCATCTGATATGCCAGTTGAATTATCCTTGAAATCTATGCCCAAGCCTTCGAATGCCTGTATTGATTCTTCTTTTGTGCGAACCATTTTCTTTGAAACTTGTTTCTCAGAATTTATTTTTTCCCTTAATGACTTGATTTTTTTATCTATTTCTTTGGCTCTTTTAATCTCTTCCTCACTAGCACCTTCAAATCCCTCCTCAACAGACTCGAAATCTTTCATAAAGTCATCATATGAATAGCCTTCCGTAATATCGTCAAACTGTTTTTCCAAATCTTTAAGCTGACTCTTTACATCTTCGATTTCTTCTTGTTTTATAACTGTTTGCCAGTCTTTTTGTTTCTTCTTATACGCTCTTTGATTTTCAGAATCTAGCGAATGTTTTGCCAGTCTTTCAAATCTCTTTTCCTGACGCTTTGCATATTGCTGTTTAGCTTCCCGCTTCGCTGTATCCTCAATATCAGTAATCTCTTGCTTGTTATATTTCGGATCCACTGTAGTGATACCAGGAAAATAAGTGGTGTGAGCATCTCTGCAACGTGGATGATATAGGCCGGCCGCTATGGCGTTAGACATCAATGGATATTTCCCGTCTTTGCTGCTGCCACCGCTCCACACATCATCGATCATGATCTTTCCAACAAAAGGAAGGCATTTAGGACAAGGGCTACCACGTTTATTCATGATAACAAGATGCAAGCCCCATTCTTGTCTCTTTGTTCCTTCTCCTTGCAAATATGCCCGCTTAGAAGCTGTTCTGATTGCCATGTCTGCATAATCCGCTATCGTATGACGGCTTCCGTTGGCATATTCTATGCAGTCAATTCCTGCACTTAAGAAGTCTTTTGTTGCCATGTCTACTGCCTTCTCGTACGTTCCTGCACCAGTGTTAGCATAAACCTGTGCATTAAATATAACCTTGCGGTATTGGTCGTTTGCTCGCCGTAAAACTGCTTTCTCTGCTTTCTGTATGTCGGAAGATGTTGCTTTAAGTAGTGCATTAAGTTTCCTATCGTTTATCTTAAAAAACTCTGCTGTGCCGCCAGGAGAAGCTTTTTTGGCCGGAAGCCCTTTTTTAATCGCTTTTAAAATCTCTGCCTCCTGGTCCATTTGTCCGTCTTCATTTGCCTCAAGGATCAGACGGTCTATTTTTTTATTGATTTCTTCAAATTCTTTCCCGAATTTCTTTTTATTTTCTTTTCGGTACTGTTCTAAAGATTTCAGCTGTTCCGCCTGCCACATAGACCACTGTTTATCCTCTTCGATTTCTTCTACCTTATGTCGTTCCATGTTGCGAATCATGGAAGCAATCAATTCTTCTTCTATTGCTTCATACGCCGCCCCAACATCATATTCTGTATTTATCTTTGCCATTTGAATATACCTTAAAGCCCTGTTTCTTAAACCGTCTTATCAGTTCTTTTAACTGTGTGATACTATCACATTTATCACATCTTAATTCTGCGTAATCCGCTTTTTCAAGAGCATATATTCCAAACGGAACTTGCTCTTTTGCTACTTTGAGAAGTCCTTTATATTCCTTCCTATTCATCTGGTACATTCTGTTCGCCACTTTTACCTTCATCACCCTCACCACCTTCCAGATTTGCTTTAAAGTCTCCTACTTCTAAATTCACACCAGGTTCTTCTATTTCCTGAATTCCCTGTTCCGCCTTTAGCCGTTCTACTTCTGCATCTTTTTCTTCTTGCGTCCAGCTATCTCCGTAAAGCTGATCTACAGATGTTTCTAAGCTCATTACACCATACTGTTTCGCTTTTCCTACGGTTTCTACCGTTGTGCCAAAATCAGGAGAAGCATATTCGCCAAACTTTGTGGTCGGCTCGTATTCTCCAGGTATTTTTCCACGCATAAGGTCATAGCATTGCAGAATTGCTGTAAAAAGCTGTGGAAGCACTTTGTTTAAAGTATCTACAATCTTTCCGCGGATTTCTAACGTGATTTTTTCTTTTTCTCTTTGCGAATCCCCGTTGTCTGTCTTTTTTAAATCAATTCCAAGTGTGGATGGAGAGATAATGCCTTGAAGAACTAAGTCTAAAAAGCTTGCGTAACTGTTTACATAAGCTTCATAAGAAATCTGGGGTTGAGAGATTTCTACCTGCTTATTTGATTTTTCTGACATATCATCGCCTATTGCAATAAAGTCGTTATCAAACGGATTCGCAGGCATAAGTTCTCCTGTTTCTGGATCTCTCGGAATCAAACTATCCGGAATGTATCTCTTAATCCGCCCCATACGGATTGCATCCATCCACTGACTAATCACTTCGTCAAGACCATCTAAAACATCTGTCTTGTTATCAAATAATGCTTTCCCTCGATTCTTGTATTTGGCAGAGTTTAAAATCCTCATCGGAACAGCTAACATTAAATCTCCTTCTATCCCAAAATCAATCAAGTGTGCTGTTTCCGGTAGTGTACTCATTGATACTTCTTTTCCTCTGTTATCATATAATTTATATCTGACATAGCCAAAGCCATAGGTTTCTTCTAATCTTAAATCCTTATTACCGTTTTTATAGGTGGTATAGAACTTAATCTCTCGAAGTGTAGAATGAATATAGACATAATCCACGTCTTCTGCATCATAAAACTCTACAATAGGATATGGGCTGCACTCATCGGCACTAATCTTAAACGCACCATCACCAGCAGCCAGCGTCCCTGTTATCGCTTTTCCGATTACGTCATTTAATTCCGCTTTCTGATATAACTCCTTCCATAATTCATCCAATGCGGTTGCGTTTTCTCCAAATTCTATTGCGTCCAAATCGGCAAGTACAATGTCTTTGTATCTGTCTACTACTGTAGCAACGATACCACTATGCATCTTTCTGATTGTCCCTTGTGCATGTGCCGCCCAGAACCTCGCTTTTTCTACATCCCATCTTGCTGTTTTCTTAAAAAATTGTTCTAGTTCTGCACTGTTCCCTTGGTACCAGAGCTTATTTTTGATTACATTTTCCCGGAAGGTATGTGCTTCTCGGATTGTAATGCTCCTATCTCGCGCCGGTATTATGTTGAGCAGTCTTGCAACAAAATTTTGAAACCAATTCATTTTTTATTTTCCCTCCTTTCTATAAATTTTACTCTGATATGGTATGAAGGCATATTGTACTGAGTTAACCATGTGATCATGTCCATCTTCTGGTGTATTGTCTTTCTCTTCATTCCAACTATAAATTTCCATCTCGTGAATGTAGTTTGTGCAGGTGTCAAGTACATAGAAGCATGGCTCTATTCCTGCGTTTTTATCAAATGCCATCCAGCCAAGCTGTGCATTGATACGGTCTATAATCTGCATTCCCTTCCAAGCATCATTCAAGACATATATGCAGCCATTTCTGCGCTTATATTTATTCCACTCCTGCATCGTTGCCTGGTCTGCGTTATCGAGGAATACATTCCTTGCCAATCCCCATTCTTCTTTATTTCTGTTGAGAAAATCTATTAAATTCTTTACTGTATCCGAAGGGGCAAGTGGAATATTCAATTCTGCATTGTTATATACTTTCTCATCCAGGACTACACATTTGCCTTTGTTTGTAATTGCTAAGAAAGAAAAGGCTATAGTGTCTGGGGACTTCTGCGAGTAAGAAGTATCTACTGCTGCGGAGAAGTATAGGAAAAATTCTTCTTTTCTTCTTTCTCCTCTCTTTTGTACAAATTGTTTTGTCCATTCTTTCGTTCTTACATGTTTTGCTCTATTAAAAATACTAAATACAAGGCCTGTTGCTTTTCCTCTCAGACCTTCAATCTTATTTTTCCAGATCTTCGTGCCCTTTGGAGTGTTCTGGATAATCTGTTGCTTTTTCTTTTCCGGAAGTCCGGCATTATCGTCAAAAGAAAAGAACCAATGGACCCAGCCGGGCTTTGGTTCTTCCTTTAGTTCATCTTTAATTTCTCTTGGTGTGCTATCCTCCCATTCAGGAAGTGGTCTGCTACAGTTTATATATTCTTTATATACATCAAGTCCGGGATCATCTGGATTAAGCGTTGCCATGAGGTAGTCGCACCGCATAGAAGACTCTCGGACAAATTCTATATCCGCTGTGTTAATCTCGTCTATGTACAAGCAACCATATTGTCCTCCTAATGCCTTTTTCCATTTCTTTTTATTTCCATATCCAAGGACATATATAACTTTATCTCCGCTCGGCGCATGAAAAAGTAAGTGCGGAATCTTATCATCTTTTGTTCCCGAACCATTGTACTCTACTAAGATGCCGAAATCATCCAAGATTCCTAAGTCTTTATTGATGATGTTCTTTTCTGCTGTTCCAGTATCATCTGCGGCTAAAACGTGAAGCTTTTTGGGGGACTCGGCAACTTTGCACATGAACTTGAAGAGTCCGACCGTTGTCTTGCCAGCTGCTGTAGTTCCCTCTAAGAACTCAACTGGTACATCGCATTTTAAGAATGCTTTATACTTTTCCGATAGCACTAATCGTTCCTTACTCACTAGCCATCACCACGCAATTGCTGTAGAATGTCTGCAAGTTTCTTTTGCTCTTCTTCCATGCCAGATACCTGTAACTTATCATTCCACATGCCTAGATGTCTTCCGAGCATGTCTAATGCCTTTAGTTTATCAGCAAGTTTAATCTCTCTTTCTACTCCATCTTCACCAAATGTTTTTACCTTTATCGACTGTATTGCTGCTAAATCATCTCTTGATGCATTTTCTTTTAATGTTGCATCTTTTGACTCTATGACATCATCAGCATTCACGAATGCTATCTTTGCCAATTCTATTAGAACTCTATCTGCATTGATTCCTGTTCGTCTTGACCGCTCCGCCATTCGCTTCGCAACTTCATTTGAAACTTGAGTTTTCTGGAGTAGTTGACATCCTATTTCACTTGCTCTCTGTGCATTTTTTGCTTTATATCCTGCCCTAATCGCTGCCTGAGTGGCATTTAAGTCAATCAGGTATTCTTCTACAAATTTTTTCTGCTTATCCGTTATTGCCACTCAGTCACCTTCTTTCTAAAAAATAAAACACGTATGCCAGCACCTTAACAGACAATCTGTTATTGCCTGCGAAGGAGAAGTTAACAAACATCATAGCCTATGCCTCTATGGCTCGCAGGTGCTGTGCATTGTGTCGTTAAATTGCATAAGAAAAACACCCTGCAAAATACAGGGTGTCTCTCTAACAAAAAACATCTCACGAAGTAGAAGATAAAAGGATGTGCTTTCTTCTGTCTCCACTTTAAGTTTTATCACACTTTAAGGGGACATTGGGGGACATTTTTAAATTTTCTTCGAAAAATCTAAAATTTCTTTTCCTGCAATTCTCTTCAGTGTAAGTTACTTTTCTTTTGGGAAATAGATTATTCATTCTGTAAGCTACTTGTGCCCAAGTCAATCCTTCGATATAGTACAGGCGGAACATGATGCGAAGTTCGCTTTTTTCGATAGATTCTATGTATTCTTCTGCTTGATTGGTAAGTTCAAGAAGTTCTTCCTCTTTCATCCTCAAGCGTTGCCGCCTCGATATCAGTAATTGTTTTACCTTTCCATGTTCTGGAACCGGAAAACCTTCAACTGTAAAATGCTGTATTCCTCCCATCCCTCCACTTACTACATCGCTCACCGCTCCTTCTTGCTCAATCTTCCCTAGCCTTTCTTCTGTCATTCTTACGAGCCTCCTCAGCTCTTTTATCTCCGCTTGCATATCGCAATACTGGATCAGGACTGACTTTTCCAATGGAATCACCTCTTTCCTGCTATCTATAAATCTTGCCTGTCTTCATGTCTCTGAGTTTAATCCGTCCAAATACTTCAAATCCTCTTTTATTTGCTTCTCTTTTCATATTCTCAACTGTCTCTCTTACGGCATTAGGTGGCTTATCCGCTGCCTTAATCGCATCATGCGCTGTTTTGTCTTTGTAGTGTTCGTGATTTCGTGTATCCATTTTATCGTCCCTTTCTTTTACTTTACAAATAAACTGGTTATTATTTCTTGTGTATAATGGTTTTTTGTCAAGTATCTCTTATTTCTCATGTTATTTTGTAAAATTATATGTGCTCATGCGGTCTGATTGGTTCCCAGCGCTTTTCAGCATCTTGTTCGATTAACCCATTGTACCGCTCCACGAACTCTTCTTCGCCTATTTCGCCTTTCATGAACCTCTCTGATAAGTTCATATATGTATCCGGTTTGATTGCATCTATCCGTTCTTTAAATTCGTTCGTATTTATCCTTCCATTGATTAGCATATCATGTAAAATCCTATAATCGTGCCTCATAATCACTCCATTAATCTGATAGCCGGATCCGGCTTTTTTAAATTCCAACATTCTGGAACTCTTCCTGTTACGCAGCAAGTACCGTCTGCTCTCCCTAATGGGCACTTTTTACAACAATCAATCCCAGCATTACCGTTACAGCTACCACATATTTCTTTTATTAATCTAAGTGCTTCATAAATTTTCTCATAATCCATCTTATGTCTCCTTTCTCCCCGGCCGTAACCGGGGAATAATAACTATTTATTCTCTAAAAATTTATTAATAAAATATTGCTGACCTTTTCCTGTTACCTTCGTAGTCTTAACTATCTTTGTCGAACCGTCAGGATTAGTAATTATTGATTCTTTGATTTCTAAAATTTTAAGTTCCATACTCCGCTGTGTTGGCATGTTATGCTCTGACCCACTCCGCTTAATTAAGTAACCGTTGTCTCTCATCCATTGAAACAGCCGCTTCTGACCTATCTCGATTCCATTTTGTTTTAAAATTTTCGCCAACTCTCCAATTAGAATTGATGAATAGCTAGATGTCACGGCATCTGCAAAAATCTCCTTGGGTTTCATGCGATGAATCTCTTTGTCTTTACTCTCAATTATCTTCTGCGCTGCTTTTAATCCAGCAGCCATGATTTCTTCTGGAGTCATACATTCCTGATTTATTATGTACCCACCGTTTTTACGAATAGATGGGAGAACTTCTCCCGTTACCCAGTCAATGAATCTATTTGCAGATGCCTTTCGGCTCTGAAAAATAACTTTATACAAATTAGCCTCATTCACAAAGTTTGCATTTTGCTTTCTTCCTACGTTATCGATGACCTCATTAATAATGACCCCATCTCCATTCAGTCTAGTTTTCAGCTGACTAATATTTTTAATTTCTAAAGCCTTACATATATCCAATAAACAAAACCATGGTTCATTATTGATATTCATAGTTCGTACTTTCCCAAATTCTGCATTTTTAAAAATCATTAAATCGTTCATTTTATCACCTTTCATTCTTCTAAGTAATTTTTACCAAACATCTTCATAAACTCCTCTCTTGTATATTTCTGTTCGAAAGCTCTTTGTCCATCTTCTCTAAGTAATCTCATCATTTCAGCATTGTTATGTACCGCTTCCTTGCCACTGATATGATGTTCCAGGCAAAGATAAACTTTTAATCCTTCCGCTTCCGACTTGTTTCTGTTCGAACCGCCAAATATATGGTGTTCGTGTACTGCTCGTCTCCACTCTCGCATTGGTTTTAATTTCATGCAGAGGTAACAAGGTTCTCCCTTTTGTTGTAATATACTCGATTTATGTTTCTTTCGTTTTTTCAATCAGGATTCCTCCTCAGATCTACCATTCCTAATTGTTGTAATACTCCCTCTTTGTCTTCATCCATCTGGTGAAGCATTACTCTGAATTTACCAACATTATTTTCCCATACAACAGACCACTCGTTATAAGTAGGGGTTGCTGGAGCTGTTTCTCCTTTCTCTGTTTCGCAATAACTACTGTCTACTGCTTTTACGCATGTATCATCTAACAATTTGGTTTCACCAGACGCATCCTGCAATACCCGCAACATTCTGCTTGCGCTTGAAATAGTTAACCAGTTTGTCACTTCTGTTGGGTGCATATCCACATATTTTTTTATTTCAAGTGGCAATCCAGTCTCTAACTGATTACCTGATTCTAAGACTTGATATCGCTGTCCATCTTCTGGAAGCATTCCTGAAAGTGCTACAATATCCCCTAATGTTTCTTTTGGGATGTATTCTTTTAAAAATTCCATTTCCCAGTATCCTGCTGCTATATATAAGCTTTCTGTTTTACAAGCAAGATAAAGGCTTCTATGCTTATACGCTTCTTTTAATAACTTTTTTTAAAATCTTAGGGTTCAAAAACATTTCGACTCCTTCCTCCTCCGGATTTATTCCGGAGGAATAACAATGGCATATAGTTCCCATGGAACCGTTGATAAGTTTCGTGTAATATGTAAACCCTTAGAGGGTGTCCAGCTATTTTTCCATTTCCTCACTCAGCCAGTTTTCTACGTCTGTGATGCTGTTAAAGGTTAGATGGTGGCTCTTGTATCCCAAGTGTAATAATTCGGCTACTTCTGAGATAGACATGGATTTCATTTTATCCCAGCGAACGATTAGCTCTTTATCCTCTTTTAAAACCTCTTCCTTGCTTGGGATTAATGCGGGTTTTGACGGTTTTTGCGCCGGCGCAATCATTTCCTTTTCCTGCTCCTTCTCTCCCGCTGGTTTCTCTGTGTATCCCATATCTTTTTCTCTGGATTCTTCGGGGATATTGTTATCGGTTTCATGTTCTGTTTCGCCCTGTGTAGGCTCTGGTGCGTTCTCTTCCGGCTTTCTGGTATCTTCTCCGGTTCCTGTGTCATTTTCTCTGGCTCCTGTGCCATTTTCTCCAACATTTCCTCCATTCCCAATACTATTTCGTTCATTATCTGCTCTACTTCTGATGCTGTCTTGTTTATTGTCTTTGCTATCTCCCTTAAATCCATCTGTGTTTTCCTCCCGTGTTGCATCATCTGGTTCATATTTTTCTAGGACCTTAGCCGTTATCTTTGTAAACTCTTCCCATGACATTTCTTTGGCTATTCCGGCGTATTCCTTGACACTTATTTTGTTTTCATGAAACATGATGAACCATTTGCTCTTTCTGAAAGACCGGCTTCCACTCGGCGCAATCAGTTCTCGTAATTCTTTTACATTGTTTTTTACCGCTACCGCTTTTCTTACAAGATCTTGAGATATGTAGAAGTCTCTGATAAGCTGCTCTATGTTACTGTCTAATTCTGACTCTGGGACAGACTTATTAAAACGGTTTAATTCCCGAATATCTTCTCTGCTCGTTTCTGGGGTAATCATTGCCAGATCACTGTCCGGAAGGGTCAGCATTGCTGCTAATTTACTTTGACCAAAGTTGAGAAATTCCGGCCGGAGTTCTTCAGAATTGCCGCCTATGGAATATTTTTTGTTTATCTGAATGAATCTTGTTGTATCTGACGGAGATAAGCCACATTCTGCTTTCGCAAATTCTGCGATACTTTTATAGCCATCTTGCTTGTATAATTCGTTATCATCTATTTTGCGCAAGAGATAGCCGATACGGACAAAATCTTTCTTCAATCCGTTTAGCTTGTCCTTTGCGGATGAGATATTCTGTTTTAATTTCTGTTTGATATCTAGCCACTCTGCGAGTGTCATTTGTTTATATTCCATATTGCCTCCTATACTGCCGCTGCCATGATTGGTTCTTTCATCGTTTTAAGTCTTTTTGTGTATTTGTTCAATAACTTCCCAATTACTTTTTTATCTGGCTGTCTATCAAACTCTGAATAAAACTGTAAAATCTTATCTGTTTTCAAATTAATTTCTACTGTGTAATATGCTTTTTCTAAATCTTCTTTCTTGCGAAGAAATAGGATCCATGTTTCTCCTGCTGCCATTTTCTTCATGTAGAAATCACTTGCTCCTACACAATGATGAAGTTCTCTTCCTTCTTTCATCAGCTCCTTGCATTTACCGGCCGGAATAATCATGTATGTATCATCTTCGTAGAAATATCTCCTTACTTCTGGCAGGCGTTCCTGTATCTGCTTATCTATTTCTGCATATTTGTTTAGTCTTTCTTTATTTTCCTTTTCATTTCTACGTTCTGCCAACTGATCATGGCGAAGTTTTAAGTCTTTCGGAAAGCGAACTATGCTATCTCGTGTGTCGTATCCTTCTAAGAGTGCCATTCGGAGGTAATCTCTCCAGGTTGTGATCACCTTGCTTGGTGCTATTTTTTGTTTTTTTAAATAGTTAACCATTTTGTTGACACTTCCTAAATCATTCAAGATTTCTTTGCATTCTGATAAGGTCATTTTTTTCTTTGACAGCCACTCCAGGCTTTCCTGAGAGATTTTAATGTCTTGCTTTTGTTCATATTGCAGCCATTCTAATTCATTAACTCCGCCATCGATCTGTTTCATTCGATTTACGCGATTTCCATCTACCATTAAAAGTTCTTTTAGATTTCTGGCCTTTGCAGAGTGTATCGAAAGTTCGCCCCACCAATATCCATTACAAAGTTCTGTCACCAGTTCGTATAATCCGCTTTTCACTAGATACTCCCAATATCGTCTTGCATGAAAGCACATGATATATCTATTCACGTAGAATTTCTTTCCTTTATCTGCAAGAATATCCATCCCGCTCCTCTCCAGATTTCCACATGGCAAAACTTCCTTTAGATTTCCCGGATATAGATATGAAGGTGAGAATCGTTTTCCGGCCGGATTCTTATCCCAGAAGTCCTGTTCAAACTCATCTGCATTATTGATCGTTCCGTAATAGACTTTTCCGTATGTTTTCCCCATTGGAATAATTGCCCGGCATTGTTCAAACAACTCAATTACTTTGCCTTCCTTGCTCCAGCGGCATACTGCTTTAAATTGTCGTTCTACCCATCTATTATTACATTTCTGCAATATCACTACTGGCGCATGTTCAACTTTTTGCTTCTGGCGACTATTTGCAGATGCTACTTGATTACACTTAGGGCAGTGGACAATTTCTTTATGTTTCCATTTTTCTTTTACCGTTCCTCTCCCTTTGCAGGCAGTACAGGTATATATCGTCCCCTTACCCTCTCTTTTTGAAAATAAAATGTGTCCCGGAAATACTTTTTCATCCAGCCAACGTTCCATATCTTCCGTAACGCAAGGAATGTCTGACATTTCTTTTTCAATCCTTTCAGACTTTCTTTTATTCGCTCTTGCTCTCTTGATTTCGCTTAAATTAGTTTCATAATCATCGACATCGCATGAATCCAAGAAATCTGTTACTCTTTGTTTATCCTCTTTTGTATTCCAGATAAATTCTTTATTGCTCCAATAATAAGCTTCTTTTTCAACAGGTAAGTTCTTGCACATTCTTGCTACATTATCTAACCTGCAGGTTGTCCATTTATCGTTAATCCAGGCATAATGATTTTCTTCGTCTGCGAAATAGCGGGCTTTTAATTGATTTTTATAATACAGGCTAATTTCTGCGGCTTTTTCACCACCAACTTCCAGAATCCGGCTTTTTGCTATTACTTCTTTTTCGCTCTTCACATCTGACAAAGTGCATGGAGGTATTTTCAAAAACTTTGCTCTTTTCACGCCCTTTTACCTCCTAAGTAATAATCAAGAATAATTTCTTTCGCCTTCCCCATTGCAGGGATGCCAATTGTCACCTTGCCGGCTGTTACTCCTGCTGCTTTTAAGATTTCCTTACCTACCGGAACTTGATTTTTAAAAGACCACTTAAGTAATGCAGCTATGCAACCTTTTAGGCTCTTATCTTTCATTCTTACCCGATGAGCAAGTAAATCATTGTCCGAAATCTGGACACGAAGATATTCCACCCAGTCTTCCATGATTCCTTTTAACTTAAGATCGGCCACTTCGACATCGATCTTTCCGTATGCTGCCGTTTCGGCATCGCACAGCTCCATGATGTCCCCCGACAGATAGAGTTCTACGAAGTCTTCCGGGATTCCGTTTTCCTTCGCCATTTCTTTCAGGTTTTCAATGTCGTTCTCATTAAACAGATTCTCTGCAAGGGTGTTGATCTCTTTGTAGCTGCTCATTTCCCCAAATTTATCAAACATCTTTCTTCATCCTTTCTATCATCCATTTTGTGTAGGTATGTTTGCCCGGTTCAGACAGGAGCAAATGATTTTGCGCAATATCGTGAAGCTCCCTCCATTGATCAGCGTTGCTCACCGGTTCCCCTTTTGATGTGAGATAGCCGTTCTCTGCCCAGTTATCCACATTGTTTTCCAGCATGGACAAAATATACACATCCTCTGTGTGGATATGTACTTCACTTGGTTTTGTGAGTCTTTTCATTGCTTCGATAAGCGCACGAAGGACTATGCTGTGATACGTTCCGGCCGCTTCTCCGAACTTTTCCTTTGTCCATGGTGTCCCTCTCAAATTACATTCCAGTACATATCCGTACTTTCTTGTACATGACTTCGGGGCTTTACTATCTGTCCCTATGTAGATATGTACTTCCATCTCATTCCCTCCTCTTTAATTTCAACAAGGTATATTCTCTGTAAGGATAACCAGTAAATGGATTGTTTCCCTCATGTACTGATTCTTCATCCAAGTAATATCCTTTCGGGATCCTGATTTTATTCCAGGTTTTCCATCTTACATATGTCTTCTTTTTTGGTTCTGGCAGTGGAAGATTTCTTGATGTGGAATAGCTTGTCTCCCTAAGACGCTTATCCGTTTCTGGTGTCTTTGTGAGATAGGCTGCTAAATCTTTAAACTCACCTTTCTCATATGTGAGCTGGCAAATTACTTTCCCTTTCTTCCATGCCTTTCTTAATATCAAATCTGTGTCAGGTATTCTGTTGATTACCAGATGAACGTGCCAGCCATTTTTACTTCCTACTTCGATATTTCGTATCCATCTCACTTCATGTCCAGCTTTTCTATATTCTCTACGGATTACCCTCATAGCATCTGAAAAGTCTTTCTTTGCTTCTGTCATATCAGTGGGACGTTCTTCTCTTTTGTATGTAAGGCACACGAAGTAATCATTCTCTCTGAAATACTTTCTCAATCTTCTCCGGCAAATCTTTTCCTTGTTCTTTCGATTAACCTCTTGCATTTGAAGAGGGGTAAGCTTCTTTTTCTTTTCTCTCTTCATTCCTGGGGAACGATACTTGTAGGTGTGTCTTTCTTCTACCTCTATCGCATTCTCAAATTCATATATATTTTTGGTATAACTCATATCTTTTGGTCCTATCTTTAATACGTTTATCAAGCTTTATACGGGAGTTTCACCCGATTATTTCTTGACATTTTAAATTGCAGATAGTACACTCTAGATATGATTTTTTAGGCGTGTACCATCTTGGTATTTGCTTAAGAGGAGTCAAATGTTTGGCTCCTCTTTTTTCATACAATCACATAATTCTGTTTAATCACTTTACTTCTTTGTTCTGCATAACTTTCTACTTCTGCTTCTGTTCCATGGACGCACTCTAAGCTTCCATCTTGCCAGCGAATTATTTTCACTGGATTTCCTTTTTGTTTATTTTTCATATTCCTTCATCATCACAAACACATTTCCTGGCGCATACTTCTGATCTCCCCTATGTGGGTCATTATGTGCCAGGACATTGATCCAGCTCACGCAGACCCACAGAAGAAACAGGAAGGATATGATTACTATCGTATTTCCTATAAATTTCTTCATGTCATCACTTCATTCTTTGGCCAACTGGTCAAGGTAATCCATGCAGGCATTGTATTTCTGCATGATGTCACTAGCAAAAGTTTCTATTTCAAACTTTTTGTCCCATTCTTTGTTTTCGGAAATTTTTCCTTTTATAGCAGTCACGCTCACTGAATAGTTACCGTATGTGAAAACAACATGATTTCCCGCCTGCTGTGCTGCGTATACTTTTTCGATTAAGTTCTTGATTTCTTTCAATCCTAAAAACTTGTTTTCTTCTGTGATCATAATTTTCTCCTTCCATTTTTCTGGTTTTGTGTTACAATTTAGTTGAGTTATTTTCTATGTGCCCAATCGGGAGTTGCCGCTCCCGCAGGCACATTTTTTTATTTGAGCATCCTGATCCGCTTTCCGTAGCCACAAGATGCAGCTACTTCTGCCGGGTCATAATCCGGAACGTGTTTTCTCATAATCGGGTCTTCCAAGTCTTTGTGATACTTATCGTAATCTATGTAGGCATAGAGATTTGTTCCGGAAGAGATGATGGCATAATTACCATATCTCTTCTGTTCTTTTTCAATCCCTATCTTTCTACGATGGACAGTCCCTAGAGAAACACCAAATGCCTCTGCGAGCTGTTTGTTCGAGTAATACATTTGTCCATGTACAATTTCCAAAAGTGCCACACCTTCCATAAAGGTCACCCCTTTTCAATATTTTTATTGACATTTCTTACATTCTCCAAGAAATGTTGCAGAAAAATCTTTAACACTTTGTACTAAGCTGAATTCTCCTAAAACAGATTTCACTCCTTCTAAAACTTCTATAGCTTCATCATGCGTGAGTTTTTCTCTGGAGAACTTGTCGATAATTTCTTGGACAAGTTCTCCTCTTTTTTCTCCACTAAAAACTGTTCCGTTATTCATTTGGATATCTTGATAAAACATTTTTCTCATCTCCTATCGTGTTTCCTCTTGACTTTTTACCGATTCCCCAATATTCTTTTTATGTAAATTATAGTTAACAACATAAAAAGGAGGGGTTTCATATGGATAATACTTTTACCATTACCGCCGCATACATCGCTGCCATTGCCGCAATCGTTGCACCTACAATTACTGCACTTATTCATTCTGTCAAAGAATACAAAATTACCAAAATGGTACATACTATTGAGAAACGATTAGAGCTATGCGGTAAATTTTCCAATGCATATTCAAACTGTCAATATGGACCCCATAGAAATGGTTACGCATTAACCTTTTACAAAACAACACTGACGCTCGTTGCCGTTTGTTCCCATCGTTCCGTAAGACGTTCTCTATTTAAATTAGCTAATCAGGTACTTGAACACGGTGCATCTAAAGATACCGATAAGTTATATGAACGTTGCATATCTTTATTAACTAAAGAGTTTTGAGAATACTGGTGCATATCCTAAAAACGCCACTATTTCTCCAATAATTAATATTGATATCCAGAGAATTTTATTTTCCGTAATAGCACAGAGAATAACCGCTAATACTAACAAGGCGATTCCAGCTACACAACATGTTAAATTCATATTTTCTCACCTCCTAACTGCTCTTGCGTTCTGGTTCTTCTGTTTCGAATAAATAATCTAAAGTCTTTCCAGGAAAAGCTTTATGCTTAATTTCTATCATTTCACACAATTTAAATTCTGTTATCCCTCTAAATTTCAACTTAAGGGTTTCATAATTTATATTTGTAATTCTTGATAGCCCCTTTATTGTTAATTTCGCTCTGGCCATTTCTGCGTTCAGGTTCGGAAACATCTTTCTCCCTCCTTCCTTTTACCCTGTAGGGTAATTTATGATTCTAATATATACGTTATAGGGTAATTTGTCAACCTGTAAATTATATTTTTTTACTTTATGGGGTAATTTTTTACTTTACAAAGTTAATTTTCTATGTATAATAAGAGTTAACAGGAGGTAAGTATCATGTCATTTACTGATAAGTTAGATGCCTTAATGGCAGAAAAGGGAATTAACAAATCTATATTGTCAAAAGAATCCGGTATTCCATATACAACCATAGCTGGCTTTTATAGTAAGGGAACAGATAACGTTAAGCTTTCAACATTGAAAAAGCTTTCTTCTTATCTAGGATGTTCTATTGATTATCTAGCTGACGATAATCAAGATGAAGCATCTACCATTGCTGCTCATTTTGACGGTAACGAATATACAGAAGACGAATTAAACGAAATCCGTCAATTTGCTGAATTTGTTAAAAATAAACGTAAATAAGGTAATTAATGCAATATGCTAGAGTGGGAGGTGTACTTATGAATATATACGAAAAGTTACAAGATGAAGCCTGCAAGGACGGTATAGATGTTGTTGATTATCCATTTGAAAGTAAAAATATCAAAGGATTATATTGTGATGGAGTGGTTGCTATTAGAGAAAATATCGATACAACTGCTGAGAAGGCCTGCGTTCTTGCAGAAGAACTTGGACATCATTACACCAGCGCAGGAAACATATTAGACCAGAACCAAACAGAAAACATCAAACAGGAAAGAAAAGCTCGCATGTGGGCTTATAATAAGCAAATTGGTTTATCTGGTATATTATCTGCTTACAAATATGGCTGTCGAAATTTACACGAAATGTCGGAGCATCTGGATGTTACAGAAACTTTTCTTAAAGATGCTTTGGAAGCATATCATTTAAAATATGGAAAATGCACTGTAATAGATAATTACATGATATTTTTTGAACCATTGGGAGTTGTGGATATGAATTATGGAATTGAATAAATTTATATATACTATATAAATTATTTTCTCTTTATTGTATAATATTATAAAAATACATATAGGAGGATTGATTTAATGAAATCACCTACAACACGAATGCTTGTCACTATATTTCTTGGTCCTTTCGGAGTTCATAAGTTTATGGATGGAAAAATCGGTATGGGATTTTTATATTTCTTTACCATAGGACTTTTCGGAATCGGATGGATAATCGACTCTTGCAGTGCCGTTCTAGCATGGTGTAAATGGATCATTTCGCCTAATAAACATTCTATGAACTATTCTTCATCTTCTGAGCGTTATCATCATTCTTCATATCACTCAGAGCCTGAACCATACTACAATTTAAATCAGCCATTCGACAACATGGATGGACATACATTTGAACATTATTGTGCCGAACTTCTAGCTCGAAATGGTTATGATAATGTAGAGGTAACAAAAGGTAGTGGGGACCAAGGACTTGATATTTTGGCATATAAGGATGGTATTAAATACGGTATTCAGTGTAAATGCTATTCGTCTGATATCGGAAATAAAGCTGTCCAAGAGGCTTTTGCTGGAAGAACCTTTTATAACTGTCATGTTGCTGTTGTTTTGACAAATCAACATTTTACAAAATCTGCAAAAGAATTAGCTAAAAGCAATCAAGTATTACTTTGGGATAGAGAAAAACTTGAAGATTTGATAAAAACTAAGGAGGAAAGATATGGCACTTATTAAATGTGAAGAATGTGGAAAGGAAATATCGGACAAGGCCGTAGCTTGTCCAAACTGTGGCTGTCCAGTAGAACATAAGAAACAAATTGTGAAAAAAACTTCCCACACAAATGCGGATGGCAAACGTAATATGCCTGCTATGGTTTGTTTATTCATCTCTCACCTTATGGGATTTGCATATTCTTTATATAGTATTATTTATTGGAGTACCGCTACGAATGGTACATCCGGATTTGAAAAAGTTGGTGCTGGTATTGCAACTTTTCTAGTTGTTCCTCATGTTATCGTTGCAATTATCGCGACAATTTTCAATTTTGCTGCTTTATTTGCATACCGCAGAGGACTAACTTTAACAGCGGCTATCCTTTATGCTGTTTCTGCTGTACTGTTTCCTCTTTACTGCTATTTTGTAATGATACAATCTGTTTTATGTTTTATTGCTTTTGCTTTGATGAAAAAGCCTATACCGCAACAAAATTAATTGTGCCGGCACAATTCAAAAATTAAATAAAAAGTCCAGTGCTGGTAACACCGGACTTTCTCATAGATTACTTGTCAACATGGATGCTGACTGTATAACCTAACTTGAACAACTAGATTATACCACAGCATCCGATTTTTTAACAGGGTGTATTTTTTATACCCATTTTTACGAAAGGATGATGTATATGTGGACCGAGAAAACAAAGAACGGCAAGTATAAGCATGTAGAACGCTACACAGACCCGATAACAGGCAAGGAAAAGAAAGTTTCTGTTACGACAGAAAAAAATACCGCACAGGTCAGAAAGTCTGCGCAGAGGGCACTTCTCACAAAAATAGATGCCTTACTGGATGCAAGGACTGTTTCTAATATCACTCTTGCCGAACTCAGAGAAAAATGGCTAACTGACAAAAGAAGACGCTGGAAGGAGAGTTCTTATATCTCCGAGAAAAGAAACAGTCATAAGGTTGTGGAAATGTTAGGAGCAGATTGTATTGCAAACAAACTTACTGCCCGTTATGTCAGGGAACATATTGTTGATCCTGGCGAAGATCTTGAACTTGCTGCCGGGCGAATCTCTGTATTTAAAAGAATGATAATTTGGGGATTTAAAAATGACTATATCGAAGATAAGTCTTACCTGGACAAATTGGAAAAGAAATCTTCTTTCGAAGGTACCGATGAAGACATTGAACAAAAATATCTTGAATCTGACGAAGTTACAAAACTTCTTAAGGAAATAAAAAAAGAACCATGGCGAACGCTTACCCGCTTCCTGGTCCTTACCGGTGCCAGAATTGGAGAGGCTCTTTCGCTTACGGCAAATGATATTGATCTGAAGGACCGCTATATTATCATTTCTACTAATTATGATTACATAAACAAACTTAGCAGTTCACCAAAAACACGTTCCTCAAAGAGACGCGTGTACATTCAGGACGAGTTATTTGCTCTCGCGAAAGAACTGAAAAAATGTGCGCTCGCAAATAAGCTCATTTACGGAAATGATCTGGTTTTTCAGCAGGAGGGAAACCCTCTGGCCTATCCTACCTATCGTTACCAGTTAAACCAGGTATCTAAAAAGGCATTAGGGCGCACGATCACCCCTCACACCCTTCGTCACACCCATACGTCTCTTTTGGCGGAACAGGGTGTAGACATCGAAACAATCTCCCGCCGTCTCGGACATGAAGATTCTCATATTACTAAAAAGATATATCTTCACGTCACAAAGAAAATGCGAGAGAGGGACAACCAGCAGATACAGAGCATTAAAATTCTTTAAAAACCATTTCTGCCCCTTTTTGCCCCTTTTCCATATATTGCAGGTTCCGCAGAATTGCTAATATCTACTGTTTATGCGGATTTCAGCCTGCAATATATGGATGTTACGAATAAAAAAACATTTTTTTATATTTTTTTTGAAATTTACGTAGTTTTTACGCATTTTTTCCTGCTGCATAGCCTGTTGTCCATGCAATCTGCAGATTATATCCACCTGTAACGGCATCTAAATCCATAATCTCTCCGGCAAAAAAGAGATGCTTTACCTTCTTCGATTCCATCGTTGCCGGATTAATTTCTTTTACATTCACACCGCCTCTTGTGACGATCGCTTCATTAAATCCTCTTACACCGCTGATATGCATCTCAAAATTCTTCATAAGTTCAATCATGCGTCTTCTTTCTTTTTTGCTGATATCCCTTATCTTTTTATCCTCTGGAATCTGTGCCATATCAAGAAAGACTGGAATCATCTTTTTAGGAAGCAGACGTTCCATTACATTTGAAATATTTTTATTACGATACGTATCAAATTCTCTTAAAAAACGTTTGTCTAACTGCTCCGGTGTAAGAGAAGCTTTTAAGTCAAGAAACAGTTTCAATTCTCCTGCTTCTAATTCCTTTTGATACTTGCCAAGGCAGGTACTTGCAGTAAGAACAAGCGGACCACTCACTCCAAAATGTGTAAACAAAAATTCTCCAAATCCTTCATAGATTGTTTTCTTCTTTGTTTTTATGCGAACCATAACATTCTTTAATGTAAGTCCCATCAACTCTTTGCACCAGTTCTCCTTCATTTCAAATGGAACAAGGGATGGCTCGATGGATTTAATTTTATGTCCTGCCTGTTTTGCAAGGATATATCCTGCCCCATCAGAACCAGTAGATGCATAAGAAAATCCTCCACAGGCAAGAATCACTGAATCTCCTTCCATCTTTCTGCCATCAGACAAAAGTACACCTATACACTGATCTTTCTCTTCATTAAAAAGCAGTTCTTTTACCTCTGTATGATAATAAATCTTTACTCTGCCTTTCTCACACTCTCTTTTTAATGCCTGTATTACATCAGAAGATCGATCTGACTGCGGAAAGACTCTCTGTCCTCGTTCTGTTTTTACAGGAAGACCTATTTTCTCGAGATATTCTATCATATCTTCATTATTAAATTGTGAAAATGTACTATATAAAAAACGAGGATTTGTTACTACATGCGTAAGAAATTCCTCCGCCGGACAGGCATTTGTAATATTACATCTGCCTTTTCCTGTAATGAAAAGCTTCTTGCCAAGCTTCTCATTTTTTTCAAGAATACATACCTTCTTTCCTGCTTTAGACGCAGAAATGGCAGCCATCATACCGGCTGCCCCTCCACCTACAATAATTACTTTGTTCATTATAGTAAACTCCTGTTATAAACATCATATTCGTTCCAGAGTTCCTCAAGAGCCATCAAGCGCTTCTCAACATCTTCTTTACGAAGCAGTGCGATTGCTGTAACCATCGCATTCACAACGCTTAACGGACATACAAGAGAATCAACGATTGTCATCACATCACTCTTTGCGATTAGTTTACAGTCCGCATACTCTATAATAGGAGACTGCATATTATCGGTAAGTGCGATTGTCTTTGCTCCATGATTCTTTGCATACTGAAGAGCGCAGATTGTTCTTTTGGAATATCTTGGAAAAGTAATGCCCATCATAACATCATTCTCACTGATATCATAAATCTGCTCTAATGTCTCAGAGGTACTGTTAGCATCCACAATAATTACATTGTCAAATAACATCTTAAAGTAATATCCCATCAACCCTGCAAGATATGCAGCACTGCGCGCGCCTAAAATATATAATCTTCTTGCATCGTTAATAAGCATTACCGACCTGTTAAATTCCTTTTCATCCACCCCACTCTGAATCGTATCTCTAAGTCGTTCCGCATCTGTATAAAGAATGCTCTTTAAGACACCTTTTTCCTGATATCTCTTAGAGGAAAGAGACATCCTCTGAATAGAGTTTGAGTTCGTCTTTACGATAACCTGAATTGCCTTCTGTAACTCCGGATATCCTTCATAATCAAGCTGATAAGCAAAACGAACTACTGTTGATTCACTGACTCCCGCTTCCTTTCCAAGCTTGGATGCAGTAAGATATGCCGCAATATCATAATTCTCTGTAATATACTGAGCCAGCCTTCTCTGTCCTTTACTAAACTCAGAAGACTTCTGCTCAATCCTCTGTAATAAATTTAAATGTTCCACTCTATTACTCCACCTATTCTGTAAAATTAAGTATATTTCATAATACTCCATTTTTCTGTTTTTGTAAAGCAAAATGAAGGATTTAAACAAAAAAATTGCAAACAGGAATCGTTTTTTCTGTTTTTGTAATTTAGCAAAAAGTTTTCCAAAAAGAAAAACTGTGTTTCCGAAAAACTTCGGTTGCACAGTTTTCATTTCTTAATGATTCATTACTGATTACTTTCCAGGATAAGTGATAACAGCTTCTACATCATAGCCTTTTAAAGCATCTCGTCCATGCAGTCCCTGCAGTTCCATAACAAAAAGAACCTTTACAACAACACCGCCAAGCTGTTCGATCAAATCAATCGCTGCCTTCGCCGTTCCGCCTGTTGCCAGCAGATCATCGACAAATACAACTCTCTGACCCGGACGAATATCTTCTTTATGAATCTCTATTTCTGCTGTTCCATATTCCAAAGCATATTCCCTGCTTACCGTCTCTCTTGGCAGCTTGCCCTTTTTACGTACAGGTACAAACCCTTTACTCTTATTATATGCAAGAGGCATACCAAATAAGAATCCACGAGATTCTGCTCCGACAACAACATCAAATTCCGTTCCCTCAAGACAGTGCATCAATTCATGTACACTAAGTTTCAATCCTTCTGGATCACGTAAGATTGATGTAATATCCCTAAAAATAATTCCCGGTTTTGGGAAATCCGGAATATTGATGACATAATCTTCAAGTTTTTTCACTTTGTCCACCCTTTCTGCCTGAAAACAGGCATAAAACTACTACTTTTTTTCTTATGTTAATTATAGCAGATTTTTCACACAAAAAACAACAAAATCTGCATTTTTCTATTATCTTTCTATAGGAACTTATGACAACAAGATCATTCATGTCCTGATGCAATTGATATTTGTCATTTGCTTTCGTGATTTCATTTTTATCTTAGATGTCCGGGTCAACATTTTACTTTAAATCGCAAAAATATTCGATGGCATATGCCACCCCTTCCTCATCATTTGTCTTTGTGACAAAGTCTGCAACTTCTTTTAAAGACTCTTCTCCATTCTCCATGGCAACACCGACACCCGCCATCTTTACCATTTCAAAATCATTGTTTCCGTCTCCACATGCCATAATACTTTCTACCGGAATATCAAGAATCTTCCCAAGATGTAACATCGCATCTCCCTTATTGCATGTTGCCCCGTTAATTTCAAGATTATTTCCAAGAGAGCAGGTCACTGCCAGATCTTTTATCTCTCTAAGCTCCTTAAACGCTCTTTGTCTGTCTTCTTCTCTGGCAAAAAACATATTAATTTTTTCGACCGGAGCCTTATTCTCTTTCATCCACACTCTCAGATCATCAATTCGGTTACGGGTTGTTCTTACCAGGTTTTCAATATGCTTTTCAATTCCATAATTGCCTACATTATCATAAAAACGCGCTTCACACCATCCTGTTCCCAAAGCATATACATCATAAAATGTATGATAAGTTTCCAGCACATCAAATAGCTCTAAAGCTCTTTCCCATGGAATACAATTTTGATAAAGTACTTTATCTTCTTTCAAATCCAAAACACTTGCACCATTTGATAAAATGACATATCGCATTCCTTCAATCTGTGTTAAATACTCTGGAATACCTGTTTTCACTCTGCCTGTCGCCGGAAGGACCTGAATACCTTCAGCTAAGCATTTTTCCAGAACTTCCTTTGTATGTGGGGTTAATACCTTTTCTGAAGTAAGCGTAGTTCCATCTAAATCTAATCCTATCAATCTGACATTTTTATTCTTCTGTTCCATACATCTTTACTCCTTTACTGGTGTTTAAAACGATAATTCTGAATAACAATCTGAATATTTTTCTGACCTCTCCACTCGTTAATCTGTGGATAATAGGTTACATCCATCCATATATGATGTGGTAATCCTCTTTGAACTCGTTGTGCTTCTTCTTTTCCGCAAAAGCAAGAAAGTTCTTCTAAAAAACCATCCGATTCTCCAAAATACATTGCTTCTATGTTCGTTTGACTTCCATCAGAAAGAAACAGTTTCAAACACCGACCGGTTGTTCCAAGAACACGTATCCCCTTTATGTACAAATCTTTTTGCGCAAACAACGGTTTTGTATTTTCATTTCCAAACGGTTCTAGCAATTCAAATTCTTTAATCAGACTTTCTGACAGATACGAAATCGGTAACGCTACATCAATATGTACTTTTTCTACAAAATCCTCTTCTGTAAGCGTAGTATTCGTATTTAATTTTCCCCGGAATTCCTCTAATCTGTCTTCCTGCATAGAAAGACCGGCCGCCATCGGATGACCACCAAATTTATCAAAACATTCTTTGATTTTATTCATTTCCTGATACATATGATATGCTTCAATTGATCTTCCGGAGCCTTTTAACCCCTCTTTTGTTCTTGTAATAACAAAAACCGGTTTGTGATAATATTCCTTCATTCTGCCGGCAATAATTCCTGCGATACTTTCATGGCAATCCGGCAGATATACAACTAGTACTTTATCTTTTGCATGACCTGTACTTTCCAGATATGCTTTTGCTGCTTTCACTCCATCCGCAGTCATCTCTTTTCTTTCTGCATTTAAAGCAGTAAGTGCTTCTGCTTTCTGTCTGCAGATTTCTTTGTCCTTGCAAAGAAGAAGTTCCAATGCCTCCTTTGCCGAAGTAAGTCGTCCGGAGGCATTAATACATGGTCCAAGGATAAATCCAAAATGATAGGAAGATAACTTCTTATCTTCAAGATGATTCGCCTCTATCAAAGCCTGCAGACCCACAATCTCTGTCTGCCTGATTCGGCGCAGCCCTTCCTTTACAAGAATCCGATTTTCATCAAATAGAGGCATCACATCACAAACCGTTGCCATTGCTGCGATTTCAAGAAATGCCTCGCTTTCTTTTTGATCAATCTGAAACAGATCATAAAGCACCTGAATAAACTTATAGACAACCACTGCTCCACATATACTTTTAAATGGATAGGAACAATCTTTCTGTTTGGGATTAATCACAGCAGCAGCTGGCGGAAGTAGATAGGTTATTTCATCATTTTCTTTTTGAAACGGAATATCATGATGATCCGTTACAACAATCGTCAAACCTAAAGAATTACCATAAGCAATCTGAGCCGATGCAGCAATTCCATTATCACAGGTAATAATCGTATCAATCCCATCCTCTGCCGCCTGCTCTATCAGATGCTCATTAATACCATAACCGTCTTCTACACGATCTGGAATCTTATAATCCACATCTGCACCACAGCGTTTCAATCCCTGGTATAAAATATAGTTTGAAGAAACACCATCGACATCATAATCTGAAATAATACGAATCTTTTTCCCTGCTTCTATCTTTTCTTTTATGATTTCCGCCCCTTTATCTGCATCTTTTAAAAGATGAGGATCATAAAGATCCGACAGGGAACCATACAAATAACGCTGCATTTCTTCTATTGTTGTTAAGTCCCTATTCCGCATCAGACGTGCCGTCACTGGACTGATATGAAATACTTCTCCAATCTTATTAAAATCTGCTCTTTTTGAAGCGACAAACCACTTTTCCATTTATTTCTCTTCGCCCTCTGTATCTGCTAATGCTGCCTTAATCATAATTGCGCACTCTACTCGTTTACGTTCCATATCACAGCTCAGATCATAAGAATCATCGATTGTTCCATGGAAATTATAAGAATTTGCAGGACATCCACCACTACAGTAGAATCTTGCAAAACACTCTTTACATTTCTTCTTTGTGTATACGTTACAGGAACGGAATTCATCACAAATATCTGTACGTTTGATTCCATCAAAAACATTACCAAGAAGGAACTTATCTTCCCCTACAAACTGATGACATGGGTATAAGTCTCCCCAAGGTGTTACTGCTAAATACTCTGTTCCACTTCCACAACCGGAAAGTCTCTTTGCCACACATGGTCCGCCTGTAAGATCAATCATAAAATGAAAGAAATTAAATCCTCTTCCCTCTTTTTCTCTCTGAATCATTTCTTTTGCAAGTCTGTCATATTCATCAAAAATCTGCGGAAGATCCTTTTCCTGAATTGCATATGGCTCTTCTGGCTGTCCAACAACCGGCTCCATGGAAATCTGTTCAAATCCCAAATCCGCAAGATGAAGAACATCCTTAGAAAAATCAAGATTTCTATTTGTAAATGTTCCTCTTACATAATATTTCTGCTGATGTCTCGATTCTGCAAAGCGAATAAACTTTGGCATGATTAGATCATAGCTTGGCTTGCCATTTCTTGTAGGACGCATATAGTCATGGACTTCTTTTCGTCCATCTACACTTAAAACGACATTATCCATCTCTTTATTGGCAAATTCCATCATTTCATCATTTAAAAGAACACCATTTGTTGTGAAAGTAAAACGGAAATGTTTATCATAATCTTTTTCAAGAGAACGTCCGTACTCTACAACTTCTTTTACAACATCAAAATTCATCGTTGGCTCACCGCCAAAGAAATCCACCTCAAGATTGTGACGATTACCAGAATTTTTCACAAGGAAATCAAGAGCAGCTTTTCCTACTTTAGCGCTCATAAGCTCACGATGTCCCTTATATTCTCCCTCTTCTGCAAAACAATAGCGGCAGGCAAGGTTACAATCATGAGCGATATGCAGACAAAGAGCCTTTACTACAGTCTTTCTACTCTTAACTTCGTTAATGTACTCTTCATAAATATCTTCTGTAAATAATAAACCTTCTTCTTTTAAAGAAGTCACTTCTTTATATGCCTCTTCAATCTCTTCCTTATTATAGGTATCAGACAATTCCTTTTTAATTTCCTCTAAATTCTTTTCTTCATATAAAGCAATTACATCATATGTCACATCATCAACTACATGGATCGCACCACTGCACACATCCATAACAATATTATATCCATTATTTTTATACTGGTGAATCACGTTAATTATCCCTTTCTACTCTCTTACTTCTCTTCTATATGTGATATCCTCCCACCTGTAATGGTAGGAGAATTCTTACGATATTTATCAAATTATCATAAAGTGATCTTAGGAAAATACTTTTCCATACAAGATTTCATACAAAATTTTTATATAAAATTTATATTATAAAATTTCTATACAAGAGATAAGGTGAACTGACCGCAAAGACAGTTCACCCCACTTCAAGCATATGTCAGGAAGCAATCTTCCTGTTGTGCTTTTTAATTATTTATTACTCTCGCAAGTCTGGTTACCTACTGTACAAGATGTCTTGCAGGCAGACTGGCAGGATGTCTGGCATTCACCGCATCCACCTTTACACATGGTAGTACCGTATGTCTTGTTTCCGGTCAGTGTCTTTACACGTTTCATTAATAACGCCTCCTCACTTCATAATCTAGTATGCAAAGCATCTAAGATGACACTTTGTAGGTTATTATAACACAAACCCTCCCGTAAGAAAAGACCTTTTTAAAGAGACCTCTACTTAACTCAACATTCCTCCAAGCATCCCTCCGGCTGCACAATATAAAAGTGTCGTAAAAAATGCTGTTTTATCTGCCATAAAAGGCTGCCCCATTCCCACACGTATCACTGAAAAAAACAAACAATATAAAATACCAACTCCCAGTCCCCATAAATACCTTTTCTTCGTATTTTTCTTTCCGCAAAAAAATCCACCGACAAAGCAGGCAATAACGCTCATTACAATCAGGCCAATCTTTTCTACAGAAGCAGATAAGCTTCCCTTTAACATAGCAAATGCAAATACAGCCAGAAAGAGCATTGTTAGCAAAACAGCAATTATAACAGACACTAGCACTCTTCCTATCCTATCCATCCATTTTTTATAAGAAATCCCGTCCATGCATCTCCGTACCTGAATATTTTTATACAGTGTATGAATTTTATTTTTATTTAGAACAAATCATAATAACAAATACTGTGTCTTCGCACATTCTCTTACTCTACGTAGGAGCGATTTTCTATAAAACAAAAAGAGCTGAAGACTTATCATCTTCAGCTCTTATGCAGTTGACGGGACTTGAACCCGTACCCAGTCAGCCCGGACTAGATCCTTAGT
>OLRG01000285.1_pt1 | contig 51908 bp, 50 predicted proteins | sample 1672331 | NCBI WGS metagenome assembly OLRG01 (sample SAMEA3136672, study PRJEB25190) | human gut metagenome
GCTTTTTATTTTTCAAATCAGTTCTGGGCGCGCTTTTTCCGATAGCCCATATACAGAGCCGCGCCAAGGATCATCAGCAGCACGCCTGCAATGCTGATGGCCACCGTACCGGGGCCGCCAGTGGTGGGCAGCAGCGGAGTGGAGATGTTCTTCAGTGTCACAATAAAACACCATTGCCGAGCCGTGTCGACAGTCTTCTGCGCAACCAGATTTCCGTCCGCATCGCTCAATTCTTTGAAATCGCAATCCGACCCCTCCAGCGCTCCAGTATGAGTTTGCCCAACCATATTAGATGTCAGTATCAGCTGAAACGCACTCTCAGGCTCGAAAAAGCCTCTGGGCGTTGTTGTCTCTTTTACATAGTAGGTGTTCGCATCCAGGCCCACAATCAGGAAGTCCGCCGGAATCTCCTGGACCGCCCCCGTTTCACCGCTCATAGCAGGACGATAGTGGTCTCCGTCTTGCACGAAGGAAATCGGTTCTGTGCATGCCTCATCGTTGTACAGGGTGAAGCCCGCGCCAGCAAGGGGCGTTTCCTGATACTCGGTGCGCTTATTCAGCTTAAACTCATAGTTATAGACTGTCGTGTTCTTTGTCTCGGTCTGATAGCTGCCTGCCGCAGTGTTGTAAGACAGATAGACCGCATTGGCAGCACTGTGGACGGTTTTGCCGTCAGCGGCTTCCGGCTTTACCGTTGCTTCGTAGTAGATCCAGATACTCTTGGAAGTGGTGTCACTTTCCATAATTTTGCTGTAATTCAGTGTGAATGTCAGCGTTTGATGGCCACCATCATAATTCCCATGCTCTTCCGTTACCGCGCCCTCAGTGCCCAGAAGTTTATCCGCACTGAATGCGCCGCTTGCATCAGGGCCTTCCGTGTACACGTTCAAGGAACCTTCCTTATATTCCATAGCGGTCATGGTGTCATGCAGGGCCATTTCCATGGTGGTAATAGCCTGATACTTGGGGATCGTCACCTGAACATAGAACTTTGCGGTCTCGCCGACGCCTGCCGCAGCCGTGGTTCTCCATTCAATGGCTTCTCCATCGCCCCGGGGGGCGTTGACTTTCTTATCAATGGTAGGGCCGTCCTGGCTCTTTACATTCATGGTCAGGTCATTCTCCCGTCCTGTGTCATCTCCGCCGCCATAGACCATGAGCTTATCGCCTTCGACCTTGGCGAATACGCTCATGGGCTGATAGACCTTACTGTTTTCTGCTTTAGTGGTCACCAGCAGCAAATAATAGCCTGGATTTAGAGTCACTTTTGCAGCATTTCCAGCTGCCTCTGCAACAACTGGGTTCTGGGGCAGCTGATCTTCCGACACTTTCGCCGCATAGTCCTCCAGCAGCTTTGTCACATTGCCGCAGTTTGCAAGCTTATCCTCTGTCTTATCCCCTGTAAGGCCAGCATAGCCGTTTACAAATGCTTGAAAGCCATTGTCAAAAACATAATTGTTATAACTTTCATCATAGCTTACCAGCTGGTATGCAGAAAGCTTATCTCCATTCGCAATGCCATTGACTGTTACTGTTGCCTGTTTGCTGAACGGAGCTGCCACCGCATCATCTGCTGCGCCCGCTCCGGTCATCATGCCCAGTGCCATGGCCGCGGTCATCAGCACTGCGCCAAGGCGCTTCCAAATTCTCTTCATTGCCATCGTCCTTTCTTTGATCCGAGGAAGGTTTCGTCTCCCTCATTTGTTACGATGTATTATATATCTGAACACAGCCGACTGCCGCAGCAGCCCTCCGCGTTACATTTCCTGGCCACACCGCTGCCGCCTCAGCCACAGCAGGTATCCCGCTGCCGCCGCGCACATGAACATGCAGCCGATGGCCATGGGCCACCCGATGCCGCTGCCGCCGGCGCTGGGCAGCTGATACAGGGCATGGTCGGTCACAGTCAGGATATAGCCGTCCTCCGGTTCCCCTTCAAACTTCCATTCCGTCCAGTCCTCCAGCTCCGGTGTCGAAGCGGGAGAAATCACACCGTCTTCCACCTGTATGGTAAAGGAATCAGTTCGCAGACGGTAGCCCGTAGGAGCCTGGGTCTCTTCGATCCGGTAGACACCCTGCTCCAGCTTTTTGGTGGTTACAGTTCCATTCTGACCGGTTGTGTACGTTCCATAGACCGTTTCACTGCCATCATCCATCGTCCGGTACACGGTAAACACCGCCCCGGAGAGCAGGTTTCCGCCGGTATCCGTCTTTTGAATGGTCATGGGCACTGCGGAATGGTTGACGATCTTCGTAACAGGTTTCCCATCGCTGTCTGTGACAGTTGCCGCTCCGCTTTTGATGACGATGGTGTAGACCATGTCATCAAGTCCATATCCCACCGGCGCAGTGATCTCTTTCATGTAGTAAGTTCCTCTGGTTTGAGCTGGAAACTCCACAAAACCCGCATCACTGGATTCGGCCGTTGTCACTTCTTCCGTACAGGCATGATCCCGATACAGTGCAAACAGCGCGCCAGCGATCCCGCTTCCCCTGTCGCCTACCTTTTCAAATGCGATTTTTCCCTTGGTGTAGCTGTTGTGTACCACCAAAAGCGCATGATCGGCATAGTGTATCTGGCCTTCTTCTTCCCAATAGCCCTTAGTACTGGTGTATTCCCCTTCGGCTCCTTCTTTGTATTTGGCGTCATCGTATTCTACCAGATAGTCTTCATAGCCATCCGGTGAAACATCAGGATCATAGTCCTCATCGCCAATCACCGTTTCATTGATCGTATACTGTGCCATTTCTCCATCGACAAACAGCGGCAGGTTTTTCCAGACGTATGTCCAGTTATTTTCGTCATTGAGCACCTGCACATAGCTTCCTCTAAGACGTATGCCATTGCAGCGAAGCTCTACAGTCACAGGCAACTGTTCATCATCGGATGTATCCTCCCAGATTTTTTGTGCCTTTACTTCCGTCAGGACTTTTGAGCGGTTCAGCAATGTCAGGGTCGCAGTCCCCTGCCCCTGGATCCACTCGCTGTTGTCATTCGGGCTAGAGTCCAATACCTCCTCCGCCATTTGAACAGTTCCGTTATCCGAAACCACGACTCGAATTTTCTTTGCGCCCTCATAGCCTGTTGGAATATCTTCCTCCAGAATATAGCTTTCATTGGTGGCCGCTGCTTCAAAAATTCCAAGCTTTACATAGAAGTAGCCGTTGGAATCTGTGACAAGTGTATTGTCTTCTACCAGTTCTGTGTACCCGTCCTTCACCGCATTATTATCCGTAGAATAATAGCTTGTGTTTGGCATATGGTAGAGCTTCAGCGGATTCCCATTTTCCAGAGACAGATGGAACGAAACATTTTTCAGTCCGTTATTTGTTACAGAATCCACCTTGTGCACTGTCAAAAGTCCCGCCTTGACGTAGAGGTTTTCAAATTCCACCGTCTGATACGATGCCTTAGGCAGATCCGCAGCATAGGCTTCCGCCACCACGCTGATGGTGCTGGATGTATCATAGTTCTTCCACTGCTCTGTCACCGAAGAGGAGTTTCGAATCCGATAGCGGTTGGTATGGTTCCATTTTTCCGTGTCAAGCAGATAATTGCACTCCTTCACCATATAGGTTCTGCCCTGACGGGCACCCAATACCCATGTATAGGTATGCGTTGCATCATCATACTCTGTATAGCCCACTTCCGTGGCATTGCTTTCCTCATCCATCTGATCCAGCGTCAGGTGGTAGTCCTCCACAGGCTGGTTATTTTCATCCAGATGGGTCACTTCCAGATAGAAGGGATTTTTCTGTTTTTTGATCTCGGCAAATGCGGCATCGTCTCCCGCAAAGGTCTTTTTGATTACAAACTTCGCTTCCTTTGCAACCAGGATACCATCCACATGCCAGCCGTCACTGTGGTCGTATTTCAGCACATACCAGCGGATCTGGAAGTTGTCCGAATTGAGCTGCTCTGTTGGAATGACCTCTCCATCCAGGGATATTTCAGTGCCTGCTTGTCGGAGTTCATTAAATACATACTCATCAGACGGAAAGCTCTCCAACTGAAGCGCATAGGTTTTATCCGCATCAGAGATAGGCGTATTGACGGTCTCTCTCAGCCTGGCATCTACATCATACGCCGAATCTGCATTCTCCGGCGGAGCGATAATCTGGATATCTCTACGATCCGATTCGTTGCCAGCGGGAACATTCTCGCCGCCGTAGACGCGTGTTGCATACACAGATCCGGTAAATGCCGACCCAGGCTTAGGTTCGTATCCGTTGCCCTTCTTGTCCATAATTTCGCAAGCCAAGTTCACGAAAAAGTTCACCGTAGCAATACGGTTAACTGCTCCGCCGTCTGTTCCCTGCCAAACTGCATTGAGCTCCAGCACATCGCTGCCGTCCATATATTGCTTATATTGCTTTATCTCTGCACCGGAATAAACACCCGGCTGCAAAATGGTATCACTGTTTCCTACCTTCCAGCCTTTGAAAGTATAAAATACGCGCTTTTTTTTTGCGTCACTGTTACTGTAATAGAGCTCCGCATAATCATAATCCGGGCTCAGCACTCTGTAGTTTCCGGACAGATCCAGATTCTCCTCCAGATAGGTCACCTGCCCATAAACCATGCCGTTTTGGATTATGCTCTGCTGGCTGTCTGCAAACTGCCCCAGTTGCACCTTGCTGGGGGTCACATCCGCCCGGTATTCTACAGACAGGCTGCTGCCCCCCTTGGCTACGGCTATAATCCGTGCTGGGCAGGACAGTGATGTAAACCGGAAGGTTATCTTCCCGTTTTCTTCTGTAACGGTATAATCCTCATTCTCATTCAGCGTTGCGCCTGTTGATTTGTTGCGAACACGCCACTTCACATTATCCTTGACGGGCAGTGTTACCTCTGCACTGCCGCCTGGTGGGATCAGCTGCTCCTCCGGCAGTGTCTCGCCGCTGCCCAGCAACCCCTGAGAATCTAATACATCCAGATGGAAAAAGCTGTTTTCCGTTATCTTACTGCTGTCCAATGTGGCGCAGGACGTTGTAAAATAACTCTCGTATCCGGGAACATTCTGCGGCATATAGTAGACATAGCTGGTCGCCCGGGCACTGACCGGGATCCACCATTTCCCGTCCGCCTGCTTAGGCGCTGTGTCCGCCCAGATATGCCCTGCGTCATAGGAATCCGTGTGCGGGAAAATCAGTTTTCCGTCCATGTCCTGCAGCGTTTCCCGTGTCAGTCCGTAGTCCTTGTAGATCTCATAGAGATCCTCTGCAGCAACCGCATATCGGTATCCATTGCTGGTATTCCACAAGTTCGGCCGATTGGATGCTGTGATCTGCTGCAGCTGTTTCCATTCCCCGTCCACTGCCACAAAGAAGGTGACGGTTGCGGTATCCGTTGCCGCACGTTCCAAATTCTCTTCCGTGGCTGTATCGGCAATCCATACATTCAGGTTGGCCGAAAGGCCATTGGATATAAGCGATGCTATGTCAACCGCTTCTCCATTGCTCTCATCCTGCCAGCTCAAAGCCGTCAGATCTGTGCCGTCTATATTCAGCTGTTCCGCAGAAATCAGTTGGCCTTCCCGTGCTGTCAGTTCCAGCAGCGGTGTCAGTTCCGCTTCGTTTTCCTGTGCGCTGTCTGCGGCATCATCCTCCGGCGTGATCGTCCCCGGTTCATCCGATGTGTATATACAGAGCCGGTACTGATAAGTATAGAGCTCCAGCTCCTCAGAAACCGGCTGGCTCAGATCGCTGTAACGATATTTCTGACCGTCTTCGCCCTGCTGGTAGTATACCAGTTCACTTGCCAGCGTTCGGGTATCCCCGGAGCCGATTACGGTCTCCTGCTGTTCAAAGGCCTGCTGGAGTGCCGTTCCCGCAGCAAGCTCCATGGAAAAGCAGCTCTGATCGTCATTCAGGATTTCCGTTCCATCGGGGGCCATATCATGGATCTGAACAGTGGCATAGCGATCACTCTCCATGTCCGAAGGCGCTGAAGGCTCCGAAGGCTCCGAAGGCTCCGAAGGCTCCGAAGATCCATCCGGCGAAGGCTCCTGCGTCTCCGGCTCTGCCCCCACGTCCTGTTCCGGCTCCTGAGCGGGATCCGCAGGCGTAAAACTCTCTTGCTCTGAGGTGTCTGCATCCGCAGCCTCTGCCGCGGAGTCTTCCGCCTCTTCCGCTACAGTCTCATCACCGGCCGTCAGATCGCCTTCCGGCTCCAATTGACTCTCCGCCGCCGATTCGGCGGTATCCGCGGCAAAGCCGCTGTAGCTCAGCATTGGCTGCAGCAAAATCAGCAGCGCCAGTAGGATCAGTCCTGTACGGCCTGTCCAGCCGAGCTGTTTCTTCTCCTTATATTTCTTTCGGTTTATCCGATACCTCATCATATTTTTCCTGTCGCTCCTTTCGGAAAAACATGCATCATTTTCATTTATATAAAGCCGCAGGCAAAAGCTGACGTATACAATCCCACGCTGTATACGTCTGTTTTTTCCATTTATTTTTCAGCAAGTACCACATGAACGTCGTGCAGATGATACCGCAGCTGCTCATGCAGCTTACTTCATTTTTATATTGTAATCACCATTGCATGGAATTGTCAATGTAATTATCTTGCATATGTTCCCGTATTTCATCAATTTGTGCGATCGCACACATAAACGGGCCTGGCAGCCCGAAGCTGGTCAAATGGTGCGATGCCACCATCCGGTTCAAACATGGCATAGAGATCCGCAGCCCGTTGCTCCAGCTGAAAGTACGCCTGTGATTTTTCATCCCTTGGCACTGCACCCGCAACCATCGGTATCCTGCTCTTCTTCCGTGCCATGGAAAGCACCTGCCGCCCTCGATCATTAAACGCAAGTACCCGCAGGTATGGAAGCTCCCGCTGCATATCCTGTTCTGACAGGCCAAGGAACAGACACATCAGTGTTCTGCGAAGGCGGCTGTAGGCAAACCGTCGGGACTTGCAGACCATTATAATATCCTCCACAGAGCGTTCCCTTCGGCAAGCTTTCCGCACCTTGCTGTAAATCCCCTCCGACTCAAAGGCCATCTGTTCAAAGGCTGCGTCCGGCAGGCTGCGGAGCACCGCCCGCATGGCCTTCTCTCCATTTTTTAAGGTGTGGAGATCACACTCCTTATATAAATATGCATAGGGCAAGTTGTCCATTACCATATTTGAAGCCGCATCCGTATTTTTATGACAGGATACATTATAATATATACCAGGATCCGCATCCAGCTTGTCAGAGGTCAACACCGCACGCAACTCCCCAGCAGATGGAATACTCTGGTCCCTCAAAAACGTAAACGGGGCAATGGTACTGCCAAACCGGGCTATCGCCCGCAGATACTCCACGCCAAGCGCATTATTGGGCAGTTCCAAAAGCTCCCCATCCAGCCCCATGGCAATAAGTGCTCTGGTGCGTGCCGCAGCAAAGGAGCATCCGCTCTCAAGCGATATTTTCAGTTCCTGCTGAAACTGCGGACGCTCCAGCGCTTCCGCCAGAGCATCCAGCGGCTCCACCTCGCCACACTCGCTGCCAAAGGACAAAACATCGATACATCCGGCCTGTTCAAGGCACCACACCGCTTTTTCCGCAAAATATCCGGCCGCATTCACCGCCGCTGTAATGGGCAGCTCCAATACCAGATCTGCGCCACTGCGCACTGCCGCCTCTGCCCTGACTGCAGGCGGAAACAGCGCAGGCTCCCCCCGCTGCACATAAAAACCGCTCATCAGGCATACAATTGCTCCATCCGTTCCGATCGTTTCTCTTGTTTTCTCGAGCTGAAGTAAATGCCCACGGTGAAAGGGGTTATATTCGCAGATAATTCCGGCAGTCCTCACGAAAAAAATCCTCCAAAATGATGAAATTGGGTAAAATAACAGTTGTCCTCCGGGCATTTTTGTACTAGAATGTAATGGAGTATGGGCGCCCGGGGTATTCTTTCTCTATTGTACCCGGGGAGCGATATATTTGCAACAAAAGAAATACTTTTAGGAGATGACATTCATGAACGTATTAGTTATCAATGCCGGCAGCTCCTCCCTCAAGTATCAGCTGCTGAACCCCGCCACCGGCGATCTTCTGGCCAAGGGCCTGTGCGAGCGTATCGGTATCGACGGCAAGTTCACCTATAAGCCTCAGGTCGAGGGCAAGGAAAAGCTGGACGCTGTTGACGTTGCCATGCCCACCCATGCCGAGGCCATTGCAGCTGTGCTGGACGCACTGGTTGATCCCAAGAACGGCGTGATTGCTTCCATGAAGGAGATCGACGCAGTTGGCCACCGTGTGGTCCATGGCGGCGAGAAGTTTGCTTCTTCCGTGGTCATCACCGATGAGGTCATGGCTGCAATTGAAGAGTGCAACCCCCTGGCTCCTCTGCACAACCCCGCAAACATCATCGGCATCAAGGCATGCCAGGAGAAGATGCCCGGCGTTCCCATGGTAGCTGTATTCGATACCGCTTTCCATCAGACCATGCCCGCAAAGGCTTACACCTATGCCATTCCCTATGAGTATTACGAGAATGACAAGATGCGCCGCTACGGCTTCCACGGCACCTCTCATCGCTATGTTTCCCAGCGCTGTGCTGAGATTCTCGGCAAGCCCATTGAAGAGCTGAAGATCGTTTCCTGCCATCTGGGCAACGGTTCCTCTATCACTGCCATTGACGGCGGCAAGAGCGTTGACACCTCCATGGGTCTGACTCCTCTGGCCGGTTTGCCCATGGGCACCCGTTCCGGCGATATGGATGCCGGCATCATGGAGTTCATCATGAAGAAGTACAACATGTCCATGGCCGACATGATGACCACTCTGAACAAGAAGTCCGGCGTGCTGGGGATCTCCGGCGTTTCCTCCGACTTCCGTGATCTCGACAACGCTGCCGCCGAGGGCAACCAGCGTGCTGCTCTGGCCGTTGAGGTCTTTGAGTACGGCGTCCGCAAGATGATCGCTGAGTATGCTGCCGCTATGGGTGGTGTGGACGCTGTTGTGTTCACTGCCGGTGTTGGCGAGAACTCCGCTGACATGCGTCTGCACTTTGTAGACGGCCTGCAGTTCATGGGCATCGAGATCGATCCCGAAAAGAACAACATCCGCGGCGAGGAGCGCATCGTCTCCCCCGATGGTGCAAAGGTCAAGGTTCTGGTAATCCCCACCAACGAAGAGCTGATGATCGCAAAGGATACCGCTGAGTTGGTCGGCTAATTTCATTTTCTTATCTCCCAGTGTACTTATGCAGTACGCTGGGAGATCATTTTATGCAGGGTTTTCAACCCCTGAAATTTATGGTATAATATCTTCAATCTGAAATTCAGGCGGTGATTCCTTGACTTCTTCCGACTCCACTTCCCGGATGTGCAGAATTTTATGTATTCTTGCAGGCTTCTTCGGCGCAGTGCTGGCTGCAATCTTATCGGTAAGCGGCCTGACAGCAGGATTGGGCAATGTACTGCATGCTTTCTTCTGGATGCTGATCATTTTGCTTTGCTGCGGCGTGGTGCTGCTGAAATGGCCGCTGTTTTCCCGTCCGGCGCATACCGGACTTGCGCTTTTGGGCATCTACTTTGCCCTGTGTCTTCGGATCTCTCTATTTGATTATATTTCCGGAGATTATACCTCCTTTCTTTCCCATTGGGTATCCTCCATGCGTGGGATGGGAGCCGGTGCCGCACTGTCCACCCCCATCGGGGATTACAATATGCCCTATCTCTATTTGCTGCTGCTGATCTCCCGGCTGCCCTTTTATGATCTCTACTGCATCAAAATTTTTTCGGTCATCGCAGACGCTGCTGCCGCTCTTGGTCTTGCGTATCTTGCAAAGCATTTTACCGCAAAAGATACCGTACCGCTTTTTGTTCTGCTGGCCGCCCTGTTCAGTCCCACCACATGGCTGAACTCCGCCTACTGGGGACAGTGTGACAGCGTTTATGGCGCACTGGCGATCTGGGGACTATATTGTGGATTTCGGAAAAAGTCATGGCAGTGCTACCTGCTCTTTGCCCTGTCCCTGAGTTTTAAGCTTCAGTCGGTTTTTCTTCTGCCCATTCTGGCCTTTCTGTTGGTATGCCAAATGATCCGTCTTCGGGACATTTGGGTATTTCCAGCTGCTTTTATGGGTGTTACCGTTCCGGCGCTGCTGGGCGGGAGAAGTCTTGCCAATACATTTTCCATCTATCTAGGGCAGACCCAGTCCTACCCCTATCTGACTCTCAGCGCTCCCTCCTTTTGGAGCTTGATCGGCAACAACTACTATGATAATTTTGCACAGGGGGCCGTATTACTGGCGCTCTGCCTCACGGTGTTTGCCATTGTGTATTTTCTCATCCACGCCTCGGCCCTTCAAAGCCGTGAGCTGCTGGCTCTTGGCCTCATCTTCAGCCTGATGATCCCATGGCTGCTGCCCAAAATGCACGAACGGTATTTTTATCTGGCAGAAATGCTCTCCCTTTGCTACGCAGCACTTTACCCCCGCAGGCTCCATGTACCGGTCATTTTAATGACAGGCGGATTTCTCAGCTATCACCTGTATCTCTTTGGCGGGACCGGCATTTTGTCGCTGGAACTGGCAGCGGCAATCTATGGTCTGCTGCTGCTCTATCTGGTACTGGAGCTCCATTTAACCCTGAAAAATCGTATTGGGACATTGTCTGTCCCAGAAGGAGGAAATGATTATGAAAAGCCTTGAATACCTGTGGAGTGACCGCCGCCGTCGACTGGGCCTCCCGCTGTCGTTTACCCGTTATTCCCTTAGTGAAGATCGGCTGTTTCTGGAAACCGGTCTGTTGAGCACCCACTGTGAAGAAATTCTTCTATATCGTGTTCGGGATCTCTCCATGAAGATCTCTCTGGGACAACGGATCTTCGGCGTTGGCACCGTGACCGTCCAGTCCTCGGATAAATCCTGCCCTGTTCTGGAGCTTCGGAACATCAAGCATCCCCGTGAGACCAAGGAAATCATCCATCAGGCAGTGGAACAGATGAAGCTCCAGCGTCGCATGCGTGTGGGCGAAGTGATGGGTGACGATTATCATCACGATGATGTGGAGGATGACCACATGGATGATGACTGGGAATAATCATAAAAACCTGAAATACAAAGAAAATACGCACTTTCTACTTGACACATTCTTTCCCAAGTGGTATAATCTATGAGCCGCATTGAAGAGGCTTTTTTAAGTATGCCCTTTTCGGGCACCGCCTCCAGAGCGAGACTAATGTAAAGGCAGGTGCAAAGCACATGCAGGCAATCATTGTTACCGGCGGCAAGCAGTACAACGTTACTGAGGGTCAGCTGGTCTATATCGAGAAGCTGAACGCCGAGGCCGGCGAGGCTGTTGTGTTCGATCAGGTTCTGGCCATCGTTGACGGCGAGAACAGCAAGTTCGGTACCCCCGCAATTGAGGGCGCTAAGGTGGAGGCCAAGGTCGTTCGTAACGGCAAGGGCAAGAAGATCACCGTTCTCAAGTATCGTCCCAAGAAGGGCTCCGCTTCCAAGAAGGGCCATCGTCAGCCCTACACCGCAGTCCAGATTGAGAAGATCTCTGTCTAATGACTACCATTCGGTTTCATCGCAGGCAGGGCAGGCTTCTGGGATTTACCTGTCAAGGCCATAGCGGCTATGCCGAAGCCGGTGAAGACATTGTCTGCGCCGCTGTTACATCGGCTGTCCGGTTGGCCGAGTGCACCATCAACGATGTGCTCCATGCCGGGGCGGAGGTCTCCGTCCACGAAAAAACCGCCACGATTCAGCTTACGCTTCCCTCCCCCTGCCCCAATGCTGGCAGCTGCGAGGCTGTGATGCAGGGCATGTACCTGTATCTCCGTGAGCTTTCCAATGAAAATCCCCACCATATAACGGTTTTGGAGGTGTAATTCATGCTTAAGATTGGTATTCAGTTCTTCGCCCACCATAAGGGCGGCGGTTCCACCAAGAACGGCCGTGATTCCGAGTCCAAGCGTCTGGGCGTAAAGCGCGCTGACGGTCAGAAGGTCGAGGCCGGCAACATTCTGGTTCGCCAGAGAGGCACCCATATCCATCCCGGTCAGGGCGTGGGTATCGGCAGCGACGACACCATCTACGCCCGTGTTGACGGCGTGGTTCGGTTCGAGCGTCTGGGCAGAGATCGCAAGAAGGTCTCCGTCTACGAGGTAGCCGAGCAGTAATTTGCTGAAAACAGGAGGGTGCGTTATGCACCCTCTTTTTCATCTGTCTGTCCATTTTTGTCGAAGGGAGGCATCCCCGACTCCCGTCTTCCAGCACTACACAAAAGGAGAATAACCATGGCACAATTTGTCGATAAAGTACGGATCTTCGTGCAGGCCGGCCACGGCGGCAACGGCTGCATGTCCTTCCTGCGTGAAAAGTATATCGCCGCTGGCGGCCCTGACGGTGGTGATGGCGGTCACGGTGGCAGTGTGGTGCTGCGGGTCGATACCGGCATGACCACCCTGATGGATTTCCGCTATAAGCGCAAATATACTGCTCAGCCCGGCGGCAACGGCCGCGGCAGCAATATGAAGGGCCGCAACGGTGATGACCTGATCATCTCTGTGCCTCTGGGCACTGTGGTTCGGGATGCAGAAACCGGTGAGGTCATCCACGACATGTCAGATCAGCAGGACTTTGTACTGGCCAAGGGCGGCCGTGGCGGCTGGGGCAATCAGCGCTTTGCGACCCCCACCCGGCAAGCGCCCCGCTTTGCCAAGGCAGGGCTCCCCGGCGAAAGCCACGATGTGATTCTGGAGCTGAAGCTGCTGGCAGATGTGGGTCTTGTGGGCTTCCCCAACGTTGGAAAGTCTACGCTGCTGAGCGTGGTTTCCGGTGCCCATCCCAAGATTGCCAACTATCACTTCACCACTCTGTTCCCCAATCTGGGCGTCGTCTATTTGGGCGAGGGTGAGAGCTTCGTAATGGCAGACATTCCCGGTATCATCGAAGGTGCCTCCGAAGGCGTTGGCCTTGGTCATGACTTTCTCCGGCACATCGACCGCTGCCGCCTCATTGTTCACATCGTAGACGTATCCGGCAGCGAAGGACGCGATCCCGTAGAGGATCTGGAGACCATCAATCAGGAGCTGGCACAGTATTCTCCCGAGCTTGCAAAGCGTCCGATGATCATCGTAGCAAACAAAATGGATATTCTTCAGGAGCCCGAAAATCTGGAGCGTCTTCGCGCTTATACCAGAGCGCACAATATGCCCCTCTATGAGATGTCCGCCGCCATCCATAAGGGAACCATTGAGCTGATGCGGGAGATCTATAGCCGCCTGCAGGAGCTCCCCCCCATTACGGTATATGAGCCCGAGTATGTGAAGCCCCTGCCCCAGGCCGGCAGTGTCGAGGATATCACCATCGAGCCCCAGGACGGTCTCTGGCTGGTCTCCGGCCCATGGCTGGAACGGCTTATCGCCGATATCAATTTTGATGACTATGAATCCCGGATGTATTTTGATCGCCAGCTCCGCAAGTGCGGCCTGTTTGACCGATTGGAAGAGATGGGCATTGAAAAAGGCGACACGGTCAGCATTTACGATATCGAGTTTGACTACGAGCCCTAATTTTCTCTTCCGCAAAAAAGTTTTAATTTTCTAAAATTTATGCTTGACATTTTGGATTTTTGCTGTATAATAAATCATGCCTTTTGGATCACATCCCACTAGGCATGAACATAGGGGATTAGTGTAACGGTAACACACCGGACTCTGACTCCGTTTTCGGGGGTTCGAATCCCTCATCCCCTGCCAAAACCGCATTTGTCTCTGACAAATGCGGTTTTTTGTCGCTTTGAAACAGGAGCAGAACAGAAAAGACCCCTTCGGTATAAACGCCGAAGGGGATGCCATGCTGGATTACCGTTTGATTTCCATAGGGATTTTGTATTCGTTCTGATACAGCCCCAAAACCTCTACGTTGGAATAGTAACCATCGGAGATCTTATAATGCTGCCGTCCGCCAACCAGAATAATGTCCGCCACGTTCACATTGGTACGAACCTTCTCATTGCTGGCATTGGCGCCGGGACGCTCCCAGAAGATCGCTGCGATCTTCTCTCTTGGGATCACCGTTGTCTTAAAAGTTTCCTTAATCACGATGGCGTTCTCATAGCAGATCACCCTGCCCATGATCGTTTTGATGCAGTAGATCAGCAGCAAAACTCCCACCAGAAGCAGCACGATGCCGGTTACGCCGAGACTCGCAAACGTTCCCTTGGAGATCCCGTAACCCAATACACTGATCCCCGCAATGAGAAAGATAAACGCTACCATCAGCATACCGCTGACTGCCAGAGGCAGCGTTTTTGCTTCCCCAAATTTCTTACCATAGCTCTCTTCCACATTCATTTCCTCCTTGGGCTCAAAGCCTCTAAAAGATGTGGCTAATATATCACACCCTGCACAAAAAGTCAGTATTAACCTGTGGATAATTGGTATTTTCAGTACAATAGCCGTTAGCAAGCAAACTTTTTTGTGCAACTTGCCTCTTGCTTTTCACAGTACCTACACAATTCTGTTTTCCAGCAGAGATTGATACTTTCCAATCATCCCCCTTTGTGATATAATCCATGTAAAATAATATACTGGAGGTATCTCCAATGCCCATAACAAGATTCGATTTTGGCGGTCTGATTTTTACCGTCACCCGGGACTTTGCCCGGCTGGAACGCAATTTCTGTAAGGTCGTAGGACTATATCAGGGTCAGCCCAGAATTCTTACCATTTTGAAGTCCAACGAAGGCGTTACCCTCAGCGAGCTTTCCCCACTGTGCAGCATCGGACTCCCCAGTCTCTCCGTCTCCCTCCGCAACCTTCAAAAGTCGGGAATGATCCGAAAGGAAGGGGCCGGAAAAAATCAGCGGATTTATCTCACAGACCTTGGACAAGACCATGCCATGGCCTTTCATCAGGAGATCGATGCTTTCTTCTCCAAATATCTGTCCACCATCGGATCCGATGGCCAGGAGCAATTTACCCAGTATCTACAGCAATTCGACCACTACATTCAAGACTTTAATGACACCTACAAAACCCAGCACGGCTGGAAAAAGGACTGACAGGAGGAACCAACTTGGAAGCACTTTTGCATCATTCCCTCACCTCCCGCGAAGTGGGTGCCGTATCCGCTTTGGGGCTGGCGCATATGGGTGACGCAGTCTATGAAATATTGGTGCGCTCTATGCTGGTTCTGGACGGGCACACCACCAGCGGGCATCTGCATAAGGATACCACCGTCTATGTCTGCGCACCGGCACAAGCAGCTGCCGCCGATCTGCTTCTGCCTCACTTGTGCGAAGAAGAAACAGGCTATTACCGCCGTGGCCGCAATGCCGCCGTACACAACATCCCCAAAAACGCCACCCACAGCCAATATTCCAAGGCCACCGGTCTTGAAGCACTGTTTGGCGCACTGTATTTGCTGGGCCGGACCCAGCGGATCCGTGAACTGTTTACCATCATCATGGAGGAACAACATGCCACTTGACGCCGTAACCCTGTCCTCAGTTGCCGAGGAGCTCCGTACCCACATCATAGGTTCAAAAATAGATAAGATCTATCAGCCCACCCGCGATCAGGTGGTGTTTCTGATTCGCAGCCGTGAGGGAGCCCTTCGGCTGCTTCTTTCCGCAAATCCAGCCTCGCCACGGGCCCATTTTACCAGCGAGGCTGTAGAGAATCCCGCATCTCCCCCTATGTTCTGCATGCTGCTTCGGAAGCATCTGGCAGGCGGTCGCTTTGAAGCCGTCTCTCAGCCCCCCATGGAACGTGTGCTGGACTTTTCTCTGGCCTGTACAGACGAATTTGGCGACCCCGTCACCAAACATGTGATTCTGGAGATCATGGGCCGCAATTCCAACCTGATCCTCACCGGCGGCGATGGACGTATTATCGACTGCGTACGCCGGGTAGACTACGAGATGTCCGAGCAGCGTCAGGTACTGCCGGGGCTCTATTATCATCTGCCCCCCAGTCAGAACAAGTTGAATCCTGCGGAAGCAACGCTGGAAGACATCACGTCCCTGCTTCAGCAGGTCAGTACGCCCACCCGGCCAGATGGATTTCTGATGGATCATTTTGCCGGGCTGCCGCCGCTGATCTGCCGGGAGCTTTGCTATCGCTATGATCCTACATTGGAGGATCTCAACGGTCTCTCCCTCGCCTCCCGCTATGCCTTTGGCGGCTGGCTGAAGGCCGAATTCCAAAAAATCACCTCCTCGCCTCAGACCCCTTATTTACTTCTAAAGGTCGGTAGCCCTTGGGACTACACTTATATGCCCATCACACAGTATGGCGCTCTGGTAGAATCTCAGCCCCAGCAGAGCTTTTCTCAGCTGCTGGATCAATTTTACGCCCGCAGGGATCTGGCTGCCCGGATGAAAAGCCGCTCTCAGGCAACCCTGAAAACTGTCACAAACCTGCGCAACCGTACCGCCCGGAAGCTGGAAAATCAGAAGAAGGAGCTGGCCGCCACGGCAGATCGGGATGCGCTTCGAATTCGCGGCGAACTGATCACCGCCAATCTCTACCGGATGCAGCGGGGGCAAAACAAGCTGGTTGCAGAAAATTATTACGATCCGGAGCTGAAGGAGATCGAAATTCCCCTGAATCCCACTCTGTCGCCCCAGCAGAACGCAGCCAAATACTTCAAGGACTATAATAAAGCAAAGAATGCCGAGCTCTATCTGACAGAGCAGATCCAAAAGGGGCAGGCTGAGCTTTCCTATCTGGAAAGCATTCTTGACGAGCTCAGCCGTGCCGAAACAGAAAAGGATCTCTCTGATATCCGCAGGGAGCTGATCTCCGGCGGCTATCTCCGGGATACCGACAAAAAGAAGCACATGAAGACCGCCCCCTCCAAGCCCATGGAGTTTCTCTCCACCAGCGGACTTCGGATCCGTGTCGGCAGGAACAATGTACAGAACGATCAGCTGACGCTGAAATCCTCCTACAAGTCCGACCTCTGGTTTCACACCCAAAAGATCCATGGAAGCCATGTGATCCTTTCCTGTGAGGGCCGTGAGGCAGATGAAGCCAGTATTTTAGAGGCAGCGCAGCTGGCAGCCTACTATTCTCAGGCAAGGGAAGGTCAGAATGTTCCGGTGGACTACTGCCCCGTAAAGCAGGTGAAAAAGCCCGCCGGCGCAAAGCCTGGCATGGTGATCTATGAGCACTATAATACGCTCTATGTCGATCCCGACCAAGCGTTGACCGAAACCTTAAAAGCAACGTAAAGATCCGCACGGAACACTTGATGTCATGTTCCGTGCGGATCTTTTCTTGTCGTTATTTTTTCCGCCCCATCAGCTGCTGTGCTTCTTTTTCCAGCTCACCGTACAGCTGGTTCAGCGTCCACTGCTGATTGGTCTCCGTCAATGTGGCCCGATGGGCCTGCTCCCGGGTCACCTGCCGTGAGACGTCTATAAGGCTGCTGAGCAGCTCTCCTTTTGCCCCGCAAAATACCGCCATTCTGCCCGAAAACCCCGGCACAGCGCCGCTAGGCGTCCGATCCGGCGTCTCCAGCAATTCACTCAGTGTACACCCAAACTGCTGGGGCTTTACGACAAGGATCCGCAGCAAAGGAAGCTGCCGAAGCAGGAAACGCCATGCCTTGACCTCTGCTTCTGTGTAGTTACAAAGAAGGATACTGGGCGGTGTCATAGATTCTTCCCCCGCTTCTGGAATGTAAAGCCGATGGTTTCACGGCCACAGTGTGAGGAAATAATGCTGCCTGCACGAGCCGTGAGAACCTCCCGGAAAATGCCGGATTCCTCCGTGAGCTTAACCAGATGGGCAAAAAGCTGCTCATCAATCCCCGCATGGTAGACGCAGGCTATGCCCCCGTCTCCCTCCTGCTGTGCCAGATTCAGCTTGTCCTTCAGAAATTTTTCAAAGGCATCCGGCGTTTTGCCCCGATACTTTTTCCCCACTGACAGGGTCCCCCCCGCCATTTCGACAGCCGGCTTGATCCCCAGAATATTCGCTCCAAGGGCAGTTACCGTGCTGCAACGTCCGCCCTTGGCCAGATAGGTAAGCTTTCCAACGATAAAAGAGGTGTTGGTGCGCTCCACCAGCTCCTGCAACGCTCCATAAATCTCACCCGCAGTCATTCCCTCGTCCCTCATTCGGCAGGCTTCAATGGCGAGCAGACCGCCGGAGCAACTCAGTGCCTGGGAGTCCACCACATAGACATCCTGCAGCTCCGCTGCGGCAAGCATCGCATCCTGACAGGTACTGGAGATGCCGCTGGACAGCGCAATATGCACCACGGAAAACCCCCGGCAGGTATACTGCTCAAAAAACTCCCGGTATTCCTCCGGCGGAATTGCCGAGGTGGTAGGCAGCACGCCCTTTTTTTCATAGGTGTCGTAGATGCTGTCCGGGCTGATGTCAATACCGTCCCGATACACCTTTCCATCCTGATGAATATACATGCTGGTGACCTGAATTGCATACCGTTCCCGCATTTCCGGGCTCAGATCACATGCAGAATCGCAGGACACCATAATGGGCTTTGGCAATTACCCTTCCTCCTTTACAAGATGGGCGGAAGCCTGATAGATCTCCTTGCGGAAATCCGGCTCCGGGCTCAGGCGCTCAAAGATCACCTGATAGCCGTATTTTTTTGCTGCTACCTCCAGATGGGCCATGGCAACCCCAACGTCAAGACACTGATAATAGTTAAACTGGTTAAATTTCAGGATCTTATTGTTCTTCCGGTAGATATGGATCCGGTGGGTGTCCACCAGATACCGTACCGGCTCCGCATTCATGCAGCTGGGGGCCATCCATGTCAGCTCCATGATCTCTTTTCTGGGTGAGGCCATATCGCCATAGGCAATGGCGGAGAGTTTTTTCTTCTTTTTAATCTCCGAAGGGTCCTGCCGAAAGGGTTCGTCCGAACGACCAAAGGCCACCGTGGTGATATAGGGCAGCACATCGGGAAAATCGTGCTCCGGCTCCACATCCAGCGTGCTCTGCCAGCAGGTTGCAATGCCGTGGGCTGTCAGCCAAAGCACCGCCATTTCGCCGATATATCCGGCATTTTGCAGACAGTTTTTGATTTTTTCCGAACGAATCACCAGATAGTGCGGAGCTTGCAGACGCGGAATACCATTGAGAATATTTCGCATATCGTCCAAAGGCAGAATGTCAAAATTCCATTCAATGGAGTCATCCGGTACCTTCATCTCCGAGAGAAAGTCCACCAGCTCATCGATCAGCTCCGGCTCCAATTCCTCCATATCATAGGATCGGATCGAACGCCGCTTCAGTATCGCTTCATCCAGCGTCATCATACCGCCTCCTCTGTGTCGAGATCAAACAGGAACCGAACCACTGCCTCGCCAATGGGCCGGGACTGCCCGGCGGAGGGGTAGCAGTGGATTTTAATGGACGGATTAAAATTCAGCTCCGTCACTGCGTAAATACTCTCATCGGCGCAGCGGGTCACATCCTCTGTCAGAATATCAACGCCGCAGAAAACCGCCCCCACAGCCTTTGCCGCCTTCAGGGCGATTTCTCGATAGGACGGGTGCACAATGTCTGTGCAGTCAATGGCCTCGCCGCCGGTGGATACATTGGAATTCTGCCGCAGCGTCACCCGCTCGCCCTTTTGGGGAACCGTCATAAAGCTCATGCCCATGGTTTCCAGATGCAGGGCCTCCTCCGCCCCCATTCCGATAAAGCTCAAAGGATGCTTGTGCTCCGGCCCCCGCCGGGGATCATTGGACTTTTCAATGACAAGATCCCGAATGGTGCGGACGCCGTCGCCAATCACATAAGCCGGGATCCGCTTGGAAACCGCCTGAACCACATTCCCGATCACAAGGAACCGGTAGTCATCTCCGGGGATATACTCCTCAATGAGCACCTCGCTGCTGTTCCGGAATGCAATGTCCAGTGCCTTTTCAAAATTCTCCTGAGAGGGATGCGACGTAAAGACCGTGATGCCTTTTCCGTAATTGGTGAAGTTCGGCTTTACCACACAGGGGCCTTCCCGGTGATACCGGAAGGCCTCCATGGCCGCCTCCTTGCTCTCAAAGATCTCGCCTCGGGGCGTTGGGATCCCCTGCTCACCGAGCAGCTGCTTGGTGAGATTTTTATTGCGCATGATCAGGATGCTGGCACAGTTATCACGGCTGGTCTTAGTGGCCTGCTTGACATACTCCACCCGGTCTCCCCGGCGGAGCCGCACAAAATTGTCCACCCGGTCCAGCACCTCATACTTGACGCCCAGCTTCAGGCAGGCTTTGATCAATGCCTGTGTGGAGAGCTCCATATCTTCAAAGCCCTTGAGCAGATAGTACTTCTCATTGGAAAGCTCCAGCGCACGCTGGGCACACTCCATGGCAAAGGGCACATAACCCTTCTCTTCAATGGCACGATATACCCGGTGAGCATAGAGCTGCTCCTGATCCACCAGGCGCTTTTTGCTTTGCTCCAGCACCTCAATCGCTCTGGGAATATCGAGTTCCCCATAAAACGTCTCCATCTCTTCCACCAGTCGGATGGCCGCCTGCTGGAGGGTCTCGGTTCGCTCCGGCAACACAATGTCCACAGAGGAAATATCATAGACCGCAGAACGGATATGGTTCTCATGGGCCTGCCGCTGAAGCTCCGGGGTATAGTCGAAATCCGGCTTGGATGCCATATACAGCAGGAAATACTCCATAAGCTCCATGTCGTCCTTGCTCATACCATTTTTGTCCAGCGGGTTCAAATCAAACATCCGCAGTTCGATATGGTTCACGCCGTTTTCCCGGAGATTCTTCATCAGATACTTTCCTCTGGGCTTCAGGCGCACCGGAGAATAGAACTCACTGGAAGAATAGAGGTCGCCCTTGCGCACCTCGGAAACAATCGAGTTGATATAGGCAGGCATGTCCTGATAATCGAGAATGATCTCGTCCTTATTCCAGTAGCCATACTTGCTGTTGCGCATGGAGGAATACCCCAGAAATCTGCCGCCGCCAACCTCTTTTCCCTCCGCCAAAAAGCTTTCGTGGAAAATAGGACTGGCCGCTGTCATCACCACCGGGAACCAGCTGTAGAGATAGCAGTTCTTCGCCAGCGTTAAATACAGCTCGCTCTGGAGGCACTGCGGATCATCACGACGGCCAAGGATTTGATGCAGTCTGCGGATCAGATCCCGATCAAAGGAGAAATTATAGTGAATGCCGCAGTACAGCATGATCTTTTTCCCATATTTGTCCGCCAGATACTCCCGATAGTTCTCTTTGCTGTGAGCTTCTCCCACAAACTTTGCCACCGGGATCTCCGCCTCGTCCCGGATCATCGGCGGGTTGCTGATGGGCCAGAGATACTCCGGCGCATCGTTCTCCACCGCAACCGTAGTGGAGACGATATCGTGAAGATTCTCCAGCTGGTCATACACCTGATGGGGATTGGCACAGACCTCCGTACCGATCTCCACCTGCGACTCCGAAAAATCCGTGGTGATAAAGGGATGTGTGGCCTTATTTCCAAAGGGATGGGGCGTCAGGGCAATGTGCCCATCCCCCCATACCCGCATATTTTCCTTTTCCAGCCCAATGGCACTGCGCAGAAGCAGCTCCTTCATTTCAGGCTGTTTGATAAAGATCTCTCTCAGCTCCATGTTCGGTCTTCCTTTCTGTTGGAAATCCACCTGCTTACTCCGCCGCTACCGTTACCGTTCCATTCTCTGCATGAAGGGTAATGGAAGAAATAGGCGCTTCAAAGCTGTCGATGATCTTTTCCGCAATGGGATCCTCCAGCTCACGCTGGATGGTGCGCCGAAGATTCCGCGCTCCGTAGGTCTCAGAATAGGACTTCTCCACGAGATAGTCAATGACCCCCTGATTCCATGTGAGGTTCAGGCCCCGATCCTCCAGCGACTGTCTGAGCTCGCCCAGCATAATGCCTGCGATTCCCCGGAAGTTCTCTCTGGAGAGCTTGTTAAAGCATACGATCTCATCCACACGGTTGATAAACTCAGGCCGCAGGAACTCCTGCAGGGCCTTCATGGCCTTTTCCCTGGCCTGCTGAGAGGGGCTGCGATCAAAGCCCAGAGAAGTGCTCCGCTGCTCACTTCCCGCATTGGAGGTCATAATAATAACCGTGTGCTCAAAGTTGACGGTGCGGCCCTGAGAGTCGGTGATCCGGCCATCGTCCAGCACCTGCAGCAGAATATTGAGTACATCCGGATGGGCCTTTTCCAGTTCGTCAAAGAGAATGATGGAATAGGGCTTCCGGCGCACCTTCTCCGTGAGCTGCCCAGCCTCGTCATAGCCCACGTAGCCCGGAGGGGAGCCAATGAGCTTGGAGACTGCATATTTCTCCATATACTCCGACATATCCACACGGATCAGGCTGTCCTCGCTGTCAAACAGCTCCGCAGCCAGCGTCTTGACCAGCTCCGTTTTACCCACGCCGGTGGAGCCCACAAAGATAAAGCTCACAGGACGGCGTTTGGGCGAGATACCCACACGTCCCCGGCGAATGGCACGCGCCACCGCCGAAATGGCCTCGTCCTGACCGACGATCCGTTTTTTCAGGCTGTCCTCCAAGGTCTGAAGCTGCTGATATTCCTGCGCCTCCACCTTGCTGGCGGGGATCTTGGTCCAAAGCTCGATGACCCGGGCCAGATTCTCCATGGTCAGGGCCGGCCGGGGCTTTGCCTCCAGCTCATGGATGGTGCTGTCCAGCTGTAAAGCCTTGCTGCGCAGCATGGCAAGCCGCTCGTAGTCCTTTTCATCATGCTCGCCGTCATCGGTGAGCATGCCCATTTCCAGTTCAATATCCGCCCGTTCTTTCTTGGAAAGGGCCAGCTGGCGGATCTCAGGATCCTTCAGGTTCACATCGGAGCATGCCTCATCAATCAGGTCAATGGCCTTATCCGGCAGGAACCGATCAGAGATATACCGCTCCGACAGCAGCACCGCCTGCCGTGCGATTTCCGGGGAAATGCTGACCCCATGAAATTCCTCATAATAGTGGGACACGCCCCGGAGGATATCCACTGCCTCTTCAATAGTAGGCTCATTGACCGTCACCGGCTGGAACCGGCGCTCCAGCGCCGTGTCCTTTTCGATGTGCTTTCGATACTCGTTAAATGTCGTGGCGCCAAGAACCTGGATCTCGCCGCGGGACAGTGCAGGCTTGAGGATATTGGCGGCATTCATGCTGCCCTCCGCATCCCCAGCACCTACAATGGTATGGATCTCGTCAATGACCAGAATGATGTTTCCGGCCTTTTTGATCTCATCGATCAGACCCTTCATACGGCTTTCAAACTGTCCACGGAATTGGGTGCCCGCTACCATGGCAGTCATGTCCAGCATATAGATCTCCTTGTCCAGCAGTTTGTAGGGGACACTTCCATCCGCGATCCGCTGGGCAAGGCCCTCGGCAATGGCGGTCTTACCAACGCCGGGCTCACCGATCAGGCAGGGATTATTCTTCTGACGGCGGTTGAGGATCTGGATCACCCGTTCGGTCTCCGTTTCCCGACCCACCACATGGTCAATTCTGCCCTCCTTGGCCTTTCGGCTCAGGTTCAGGCAGTAGGTCTCCAAAAACTTCCGTCGATCCTTCTTCCCGCCCTTCTTTGGCTCCTTGCCGTCTCTGGGCTGCTCCGGCTTCTGCCGGTCCATATTGCCGGAGAGCTTGCTGAGGAATGGGAAGGTAGCGGTACGCCCGTCCTCTTCCTCCTCCGGCGCATCGTCTTCCTCCGTGGGCATCAGCTCTTCGCCGCCCAGTGCTCCCATCATCTCCCCTGTGAGGTTTTCCAGATCCTCATCGGTGATGCCAAGCTTCTTCATCATGTCGTCTACCGGCTTGATGCCAAGCTCCTTGGCGCACTTCAGGCAAAGGCCCTCGTTTTTTGTCTCGCCGTTCTCGATCTTCGTAATAAAGATCACGGCGTAATTCTTTTTGCATCGGCTGCATAAAGATGGACGCATAATGTTTCTCCTTTTTTTGCCGTTTCCGGCAGATATATTGTCAGGCCCAAAGGGCCGCTTTCTACTTGGTAATGATTTTGGCAATTTCACCATTGCCCGCCAGCCACAATCCGCCGCTTCCGGGCGCCATGACCGCCGCTCTGGCACCGGCCGCTTCACTTTCCAGCAGCCGACCACTGTTATCATAGACTGTTGCACACTGATAGTCAAGAACGTAGAGTTTTCCATCACTCAACGTAATGTCGCGAATGGGGCCGTTGTGTGCTACTGTTCCCACCAGATGGCCTTCCATGGCAATCCGCAGCAGTGTACTGCATCCGCCGGATCCATAGCACAATACCGCGCCTTCCGCATCGGTACGCCACAGCTCCGGGAAGCCCTGCTCCAATGTCCCAGAGCCCACTTTATTCCCCTGTATATCGTAAAAAAGAATTGTATTTTCGCAAAGGACGGCAAAGGCTTCCCCTGCCGCCTTCAAATGGCACCGATTTCCATCGGGCAAATCACGTCGAAGCAGTTCTGTTCCGGCAAGGTCATATAGCCGCAGGCTCCAGACCCCCTGCGTATCCACACACAGGCCGCCGGTCACATTCCCCGCCACGGCAGTTTCCACCATGGCGGCATCCAGCAGGCCGATCCGTCCTGTCTCCTGCCCCGTGAAATCCAGCAGCTTTGTAACCGTCAGATAGCCGGATCCCCGGGTGATTACGGAAATATGATTTCCGTCACTGTCCAGTGCCAGTACGCCGCTGGGCATATCCACGGACGCAAAGCCATCCGGTAGGGCGCAGTAAACAGCGTTGTCACTCCATGCTGCAGGGCCGCGGCCGCTCAGCAATTGCACCGCTGCAAGGCCGGTATCCAACCGATCCATCACATTGCCCCGACTGTCCAGATGATACAGGACACCTCCGCAACTGATCACAGCACCATCCTCCAATGCGGAGATCTCTACAGAACCATCACACGGAAAATCAGTCCATGGAATCGCCTCCGCCAGAAGTGCCTTCCCACTGCCGCAAATCTGTTCTTTCCAGAATGGCCGGGCTGTAAAATATCCCACCGCCAATGCCAGCCCGGCCAGCACCAGCAGAATCACTGTCAACTTCCATTTTGTTCGACTTCCATACATTCCTGTATGGTCATCCAACATGAAATGAAACCTCCCCGCATTCATACCAGAGTTTTGTCATATATAATCCGCCCGGCGGCAGCGTAGGCCCCGCAGCAGTGCGGTCTCCTTTTTCCAGTATTTCCGTCACCGCTTCCGGCGGGAACTTTCCCTCCGCAGCATAGATCACCGTACCGGACATGGCTCTTGCCATGTTGTAGAGGAAACCGTTGGCGCAGATACGCAGAAGAATCAGCTGATCTCTGCGCTCCACCTCAAAATAGTGAACAGTACGAACCGTAGACTTCACGTCAGTGCCCACAGAGCGTACCGCCGCAAAATCATGGGTACCCACAAATCGGTCTGCCGCCTGCTGCATCACGTTCTCATCCAGATGCTTGGGATAAAAGCATGCCCGATTCACATAAAAGGGATCCCGGATCCGGGAATTGTATATCTGATAGGTATATTCCTTTTTGACGCAGGAGCCGATGGCATTGAATTTCTCCGGCACCTCAAACGCCTCACGCACCACGATATCGTGAGGCAAATGGGTGTTCATGGCATAAGGCAGCCGTTCCACCGGGATTCTGGAATCCGTATGGACATTTGCCACATAGTTTCTGGCATGTACACCCGCATCCGTTCGTCCGCAGCCGGTAATCTTGGCTTTATGGCCCAGTACCATGGACGCCGCCCGCTCCATGGTCTCGCAGACGGATATGGCATTTTTCTGCACCTGCCATCCGTGGTAGGCAGTGCCCTCATAGGTGAGGATCATGGCAATATTGCGCATGGTATTGCTCCTTTACAGACCAAACTGCCGCAGAACGATCACACCGGCCAGCAGTGCAAGGCTCACCGCAAGCCCGATGGTATCCCGGCGCTGCCACACCAGCGGCGTCATCCGGGTTCTTCCCTGTCCGCCGGTATAGCACCGACATTCCATGGCCGTAGCCAGCTCATCGGCCCGGCGGAAGGCACTGACAAACAGCGGCACCAGAATTGGCACCAATGCTTTTGCCTTCTGCATGAGGTTTCCTGTTTCAAAGTCGGCGCCTCTTGCCTTCTGAGCAGACATGATCTTATCGGTCTCTTCAATCAGAGTCGGAATAAACCGCAGTGCAATGGACATCATCATGGCCAGCTCGTGTACCGGCACATGGATTTTTTTCAGCGGCCCAAGGAGCCGTTCCAGTCCATCGGTCAGGGTAATGGGCGAGGTAGTATAGGTAAGCAGGAAGGTACCCGTGATCAGCATGATAATCCGTGCCACCATCAGGATGGCATTTTTGATGCCGTTATCGGTGATCTTAAACCGCCACACCTGCACCAGCACATTGCCCTGGGTATAGAACATATTGAGAATTGCCGTAAACACGATGATGATGACCACCGGTTTAATGCCCTTCAATATGGTTTTCAGCTTAATTTTAGAAATGCGCACTGCGCAGATCAAATAGACAAGGGTCAGCCCATAGGCAACCGGCCCCTTGCAGGTAAACAGCGCCACAATGAACAGCACCACCGCAAGGATTTTAGTGCGGGGATCCATCTTGTGGATGGGGGTCGTGCCGGGGAAATACTGTCCAATGGTGATATCCTTCAGCATGACGCCGCACCCCCCTTCAGCTGCATCAGTGCTTTGGCCGCCTGCTCCGTGGTATACACGGTGGGATCTACAGGAAGTCCCAGTGCCCGAAGCCGCCGGAAAATTTTCGTGACCTGCGGGATTGCAAGCCCCATGGCCTCCAGCTCCTCCGCATGGGAAAACACCTGGCCGGGTGTGCCATCCATGGGAATCTCCGCATCATTGACCACCACCAGCCGGTGTACGCTGTCTGCGATCTCCTCCATGCTGTGGCTGACCATAATAACCGTGGCGTTCTTTGCTTTTTGATATCCCCGGATATTCCGCAGAATCTCTTCCCTTCCCTTGGGATCCAAACCCGCCGTAGGCTCGTCCAAAATCAATACCTTTGGCTCCATGGCAATCACGCCTGCAATGGCCACGCGGCGCTTTTGTCCGCCGGACAGCTCAAAGGGCGAAAGCTCCATGACCTCTTCCGGCAGCTCCACAAAAGCAGCAGCCTCCCGAACCCGGCGGTCAACTTCCTCCTGGCTGAGCTTCATATTCTTGGGTCCAAAGGCAATATCCTTGTAAACCGTTTCTTCAAACAGCTGGTACTCCGGATACTGGAACACCAGTCCCACCTGAAAGCGCACCTGACGGGTAAACTGTTTGTCCTTCCAGATGTCCCCACCGTCAAACAGCACAGTACCGGCAGAAGGCTTCAGAAGGCCATTGAGATGCTGGATCAGGGTAGATTTTCCTGATCCGGTATGGCCAATAATACCCATAAATTCACCGGGCATTACAGAAAAATTCACATGCTTCAGGGCATAGTGCTCAAAGGGCGTGCCCTGAGAATAAATATGGGTCAGATCTTTGGTTTCAATAATAGGATTCAATCTTTTGTCCTCTGGCTGATATGTTCGGGATCGCCCGCGCAGCCATCCACTGGGCGTTACCATATACCGTCTCTATTACGCTCTGGCAACTTCCTGATAGATGGCCTGCACGCATTCCTCCACGCTCAGCGCATCCAGCGGAAGATGCCACCCCTGCTGATTCAGGGTATACATCAGTTCAGTGGTCTCCGGTACCGTCAGACCAACCCCCCGGAGCAGTTCTACCTGTGAAAACACTTTTTTGGGCGTGTCATCGGCAATGACCTTTCCATCGTTCATCACTACCACACGGTCCGCATCAACAGCCTCCCGCATATGATGCGTGATCAATATGACCGTGACCCCAAATTTTTCTTTCAGCTCATGGATCGTGCTGACTACCTCTCTGCGGCCTACCGGATCCAGCATGGCCGTGGGCTCATCCAGCACCACGCACTTGGGCCGCATGGCCAGAACACCTGCAATGGCAACCCGCTGCTTCTGTCCGCCGGAGAGCAAATGAGGGGCGTGCTTCCGGTATTCGTACATTCCAACAGCCTTTAAGGCTGCATCTACCCGCTCCCGGATTTCTGCGGGCGGTACCCCCAGATTTTCCAGTGCGAAGGCCACATCCTCTTCCACCACATTTGCAACGATCTGGTTGTCGGGATTCTGGAACACCATACCGACTGTGCGGCGAATGGGGATGGTCTCATTCTCTTGTCTGGTGTCCATTCCATAGACCTTAACCTCACCCAGATTGGGCAGGAGTATGGCATTAAAGTGCTTGGCCAATGTGGATTTCCCGCAGCCGTTATGGCCAAGAATCACCACAAAGGTTCCCTGCTCAATGGTAAGATCCAGATGTTCAAACACACGGATCGGATCTGCGCCCTCTACCTTATTGTAGAGAAAGGTCGCGTCCTTTACGTTGATGGCATTTTCCATATAAATTAGTCCTCCCGGGTATAGCGGCCGGTGGCTCCGCAGGGAAGCACCAGCCCCGATGCAGTCACTGGCAGCCCCAGCTCACCGCTTTCGGTATGTCCGCCGTATTTCGCGGCAAAAATACTGTCTGATATATATCCGACCACAGAGGGTGCAAGCCCTGTGGTATAGGAATTGATGATCACGAACAGCGGATTGTCGGAAAGCACCCCGGCGCAGAGCTTCACAAAGCCATACAGATCCTTTTCCAGCTTCCATACCTCTCCGCTTGAGCCGCGTCCATAGGAGGGCGGATCCATAATGATTGCGTCATAACGCCGCCCCCGCTTGATCTCCCGCTCCACAAACTTCCGGCAGTCATCAATGATCCACCGGATGGGCCGATCCTCTACTCCGGAGAGCTTTGCGTTCTCCCGGGCCCATGCCACCATTCCTCTGGCTGCATCCACATGGCACACGCTGGCTCCTGCGGCAGCACAGGCAATGGTAGCTCCGCCGGTATAGGCAAAGAGATTCAGTACGCTGATGGGCCTCCCGGCCTTCCGGATCTGATCCATGGCCCAATCCCAGTTGGCCGCCTGCTCCGGGAAGATCCCCGTATGCTTAAAGTTCATGGGCTTGACCTGAAAGGTCAGCTCTTTGTATCGGATGTCCCACTTTTCCGGCAGCTTTTTTGTATTCCACTGGCCGCCGCCGGTATGGCTGCGCTGATATCGTGCATTGTATTCCTTCCATCCCGCATGGTTCCTTGGGGTCTCCCAGATCACCTGCGGGTCAGGGCGAACCAGTGTGTACTTGCCCCAGCGCTCCAGCTTTTCGCCGCTGGTGCAGTCCAGCACCTCATAATCTTTCCAGTCACTTGCGATCCACATAATTGCTCTCTCCGCTCCTTACTGTACCGCCGGCATCGAAACGATCGGATCCGATTCCTCCGGCGCTTCCTCCCCCGGCTGATCTCCATCTGTCGGTGTTGTCTCCTCCGGGGTTTGAGTAGGGGTTTCATCATCATTTGAATAGGTACGGGTATAGTTCTGCACCGGCGCAGTATGGATGGTACAGGTCTCATTTACAGGATCCGTGGTCGTGCAGCGGGGCTCTGTATAACCGCTCTGCCGCTCCAGTACGCCAACGCAGTACTGCTGATCCGCCACCGCAATACCAATGGGGAACTGGCGGGAGATATTCAGCATCCCATATTCCGCCGTGGTACCGCGCTGCCGGCAGTATTCGTTGGCCACATGGAGGTTCTCACCTGCGGTGCACAGCTCTGTTGCCACATGAACCGTACAATAGCTCGTGGGCACATCCGCACTGTCCAGCTGAACCGTTGCGGTCCGATCTCCCCGGACATCGTTGGCACACCATTCGCCCGGCAGCATACCGCTGTCCTGGCAGACATCCACATCCACCACCGTAGTGGGCCGTTCAAAGGCTCTGTTATCCTTTCCCTCATGGATCTTGGTCATAACCTCATTCCACAGCACCGAGGCGGGATTCTCTATATTTTCGTCTTCCAGTACGACCTCCTGCGGCTGGTCATAGCCGCACCACACCACACCGGTATAATAGCCGGTATAGCCGGCAAACCAGCGATCCTTGTCATCCGAGGTGGTACCAGTCTTACCTGCCGTATCGATGCCCTCTACCTGTGCCTCATAGCCGGTGCCGTCCTTCACGGTTTCTTCCATCATATAGGTCAGATAGTACGCAGTCTTTTCACTCATATTTTCATTGGAATGCTGGGTGTTGTCCAGCACCACATTGCCATCGCTGTCGAGAACCTTGGTGTAGGTTCTGGCCTCCCGGTAGGTACCGCCATTCTCAATAGAGGCATAAGCAGCGGTGAGATCCCGGATGGTAACGCCCTGTACCATGCCGCCCAGTGCCAGCGACCAATAGCTCTTATCGGTATAGCTGACGCCGTTGAGCTCATATTCATCTACCAGCGTATCGAGATGCATCTGCTCTACCGCATAGTTATAAGCATTGTCAAGGCCCACATCGTCCAGCACCTTTACCGCCACCGTATTGGTGGAACGCTTCATGGCCGTCAGAACATTGGTAAGGCCGTGATAGATATCATCCTCATTTTTCGGCCATGCCGTTGTGCCAAAGCTAAAGGGCGTATCATCATATACCGTTGCCGGTGTAATAATGCCATATTCCAGTGCGGGCGCATATACCGCCAGCGGCTTGATGGTGGAACCGGGAGAAAGCAGGCTCTGGGTGGCGCGGCTGAAGGTAAGGCTGCCCTCTTTCTTTCCAACGCCGCCTACAATGGCCGCAATATCGCCGGTATCATTGTCAATGATCACCATTCCGGATTGCAGCTGCTGATAGGTGCTGGAGGTTTTGGGGATATTATCGAGGTTCTCATAGACCTCCTCCACAGCATTCTGCACATCTACATCAATGGTGGAATAGATCTGATAGCCGCCGCCCAGGATCATCCGGTTGATGACCTCAGTGTCATAGCCGGTAGCGTCTGCCAGATCGCTGACAACGTCCCGGATCACCTGATCTACAAAATAGGAATAGTAGTCAGAGTCATCACCGTTCTCCTGAGAAGAATCCGCATAGCGGAACACCAGCTCCTCCGCCTTTGCGCTCTCATAGTCACTCTCGGTGATATAGCCCTGCTGGTACATCTCATATAGAATGTTGACCTGCCGCTTTTTATTCTCCGCCTTGGTCTTATCGCTGATATAGGGGTCGTAAATGGAGGGGTTATTGGTGATGGCAATCAAGCTTGCGCACTCCGCCAGATCCAACTGACTGACGTCCTTTCCGAAGTAGGTATAGGCTGCTGTGCGGACGCCATAGGACTGCTCCCCCAAATAAATGGTATTGAGGTACCATTCCATAATCTCTTCCTTGCTGTACTGCTTTTCCATTTCCAGCGCCCGGAATATCTCCACAAGCTTTCTTCGGACCGTGACCTCTTTATCGTTGGTCAGGTTCTTAACCAGCTGCTGGGTCAGGGTCGATGCGCCATAGGTGCTGCCGCCGCCCAAAAACAGGTTGGCAGAGGCCTTCATGGAGCGGAACCAGTCCACGCCATGGTGCTGGAAAAAGCGCTTGTCCTCAATGGCTACCGTTGCATAGATCAGGTTTGTGGGAATATCCTTATAGGACGCCCAGATCCGGTTCTCTTCCCCATAGAGGTTTTGCAGTGCCTGATACTCCCCGGTGGATTTATTCTGATAATAGATCACGGAGGTCTGATTCAGCCGGAAGCTGTCCAGAGAAAAGGATACCTGCGGCATCAGATAATTTCGAAGATAGGCGGTAAAGATACACGCGAAAATTACAAAGCTGATGGCCAGCACCAGCAGTACAGATCCCACCGCTTTCCCAAACTTTCGGAAAAATCTCCCCGCAAGTCCGGATTCATTTGTTGTTTTTTTTGCCATATTGGGCGCACCTCCGCAGTGATTTCAGCCTGCTAACATCCTTTGGGCGGGACAGGCGTCCGCCCCAGTCTTTCGCCATTTGGGCGCAGAATTAGATTTTAGTATATTATATCACAGCCTGTCAATCAGTTCCCCTGAGATTTTTTCAAATAGGACCTGTTTTTTCCGCTTGAAATTAAAACATTCTGTGAATATTCCGGCTTCAGACGGATATGATGTTTTTGAGGGACAGCGAAATCGCTTCACCGCTTCTCTTCCGTATTGAAGACAGCCCCCGTTTTCTCCAGCGCTTTTTCCATTCTTCCTGCTCCAAACAGCCTATTTTTCGTCAATCTGCGCAATTTTTCTTCAAAAAATGCGTCTCCGCAAAAAATAGCACTTGATTTTCCGGCTCCATGGCATTACTATATTCATGCAATCAATGTAATCCGCGCAAGCCGCAGCGGAAAGGAGTTTTTCATGAGCGAATATGGCGATAACATCATCTCCATCAGCGATGACGAGGGCAATGACTTCGAACTGCTGGTGCTGGATGAGGCTGATATGAATGGCGTCCACTACCTTGCCCTCACCGAAGCAAAGAACCCTGACGAGGAAGAAAATCTGGAGGTCATTATCCTGAAGGTCATTCAGGATGAAGAATCCGGGGAGGATCTTCTTTCCACCGTTGACAGCGATGATGAGCTGGAGGCAATTTATCAGATCTTTGAAGATCAGATGTTTGCCGATGACGATGGTGTACCGGACGATTCTGACGACGAATAAAGAGATCCCTGCTTGGTGCGTGATGGATCCTGTTAAACCCACATTATAACTACGGGATGCTGTACTCCCGCTGCTGCTTGCAGGCCTCCTGCCGGACTTGTCCGCAGAAGTTGGAAGCAGTCACGGCAGCGGGGAGGCAACCCACCTGCCCTTCCGTGCAGGTTATAATTGGATTCACACGGCCGAAGCGGGGGTCTTTTTTCAACTGCGAAAACACCATAGCATCAGGCCGGGGGATTCCTCCGGTTTTTATTTTCGTCAGAACGCTATTCTTGTGTATTTCCCCATGAAGCTTCCATTTTTCTGTCATATTTTTATGAACTTTTTTGATTGGGCTTGAAACGGAGTCTGATTTGCTATATAATTGACCCCAATCAACAACAGGAGAGGACTGACCCTACTATGAGCGCATCCAGAGAAAAGCGCCTGCGCCGGGAAATCCGGGACGCAGAGGCAAACAGCGACACAGTAAAGAAAAAGAAAAAACAGAGAAAGCCTATGACGCAGGCCAAGGCCAAGAAGCTCCGCAGTGCCATCGGCTCCGCCATTGCCATTGTTCTGGTTCTGGTCTTTATTGGACTGATTTTCGTAAACAGCGGCTTCGTTCAGACCCACGGTACTGCCGTGACCGTCGGAAGCCATAAGGTCACTCCGGTGGAATTCGACTATTTCTACCATGATACCTATTATAATATCTACAGCCAGTATGCATCCAGCGGCCTTTGGAGCTACATGGTGGATACCACCAAGCCCATTGAGTCCCAGAGCTGCACGATGGGTGAGGATGGCGAGACATGGAAGGAATACCTCACCAGAACCGCTATGGACTCTGCCAAGCAGGTCTACGCCCTGTATGATGCCGCTCAGGAAGCCGGCTACACACTGGATGAAGACGCCCAGAGCACCATCGACACCACAAGAGACAATCTCTCCACCTATGCTTCCTCCGCAGGCTATAAAAAGGCCGACGACTATCTGGAGGCCAATTACGGCAAGGGTGCAAATGTGGATTCCTACATTCAGTATCTGACCGTGCAGCAGATCGCCTCCTCCTATGCTCAGGAGAAGACCGACAGCTTCACCTACACCGATGATGAGCTGCGCACCTACTATGACGAGAACAAGCAGGACTTCGATAAAATCACATACCGTCTGTTCAACGTTGCCACACAGAACGATGATACGGATGCAGCCAAGTCCACTGCCGACAGCATGAACGCTGACCTCACCGGCACAGAAGAGAGCTTTATCAAAGCCGCTCAGGACTATGCTCCCGAGGATTCCGCAGAGAGCTACGAGGACGAGAGCTATACGCTTCGCTCCAATCAGGGCTATTCCTCCATCAGCTCTGACTACGCTGACTGGCTGTTCTCTGATTCCCGCACTGCCGGTGACCACGAGGTATTCGCCACCTCCTCCGGCTACAGTGTTGTCATGTTCGTCTCCCGTGACGACAACAATTACAACACCGTCAATGTCCGTCATATTCTGGTGAAGGTTGCCACCTCCGGTGATAACAGCACCTCCACCGATGCCGATTGGGCCGATTGCAAGGAAAAGATCGATGAGATCCAGAAGGAGTGGGAGGCCACCGATCAGACCGAGGACGATTTTGCGGCACTGGCCACCGAAAAGTCTGATGATACCGGCTCCGCTTCCAACGGCGGCCTTTATGAAGGCGTCTACAAGGGCCAGATGGTCACCGAGTTCAACGACTGGTGCTTTGACGCAAGCCGCAAGGTCGGTGACACCGCCATCATCAAGACCTCCTATGGCTATCACCTGATGTACTTCTCCGGCACTGGCGATCTCTACTGGAAGACCCTTGCCGACACTTCCAAGCGCAACGCAGATTACACCGCATGGTACGACGATTTCTCTGCCTCTTACGAAGCAAAGAAGAGTACCATGGGCCTGTGGTTCACCAATAAAGAGCTGGCTCAGCTGTCCGGCTCCACCAGAACCACTGCCGCAAACTAACATGAACGAAAAGGAGCCCGGACCTTCTGTCCGGGCTCCTTTCTAAAAGCGATAAGAATTTGAAAGGAAGATTCCATGGATCAGTTTTTACGGGAAGCCATGTTTTACGGCGAAGCTGCACTGGAAACACTTGCGAAAAAGCACGTTATGGTATTTGGCATCGGCGGCGTAGGCAGCTATACCGCTGAAGCCTTGGGACGTGCAGGGGTGGGGCATATCACGCTTGTGGATAACGACACCGTGGGCGTTACCAACCTGAACCGCCAGCTCTGTGCGCTGCACTCCACGCTGGGCCAATATAAGTCTGACGTCATGGCCGCCCGGCTCCGGGATATCAACCCGGAGGCCGAGATCTGTTCCCTGCCCCGGCTCTACGACGAGGCGCATAAGGAAGATTTTTTCTCCCTTCACCCGGATTATATTGTAGATGCCATTGATCTGGTTTCCTGTAAGCTGAGCCTGATTGAAACCGCTAAGGCGCGGAATATCCCCATCATCTCTGCCATGGGTACCGGAAACAAACAGGATCCCAGCCGTTTTCGGATTACGGATATCAGTAAAACCACCGGCTGTCATCTGGCCCGCATCATGCGCCGGGAGCTGCGAAACCGGGGCATCACGCACCATACGGTTCTGTTCTCTGATGAGGTTCCCATCTCTCCCCTTCCGCTGGAAGCGCCGCCACCGGGCAGACGCAGCATCCCCGCTTCTCTGTCTTGGGTCCCTTCCTGCGCAGGTCTGATGCTTGGAGGATACGTGGTGAGAGATCTGCTGGGGGTTCTTTGATTTCAGCAGTCTTTATGTATAAATCGCTCCCTCCTGTGGAAACCTGCCACGGGAGGGAGTTTTAACATGAAAGAAAAATGGAAATATGCCCTCAGCGGAGCTGCCGCCGGAACTGCCAATGGCCTGTTTGGCGCCGGCGGCGGTATGATCCTGGTACCGCTGCTGACACGCTGGGCCAAGCTACCGGATAAAAAAGCCTTTGCCACCTCCATCAGTATCATTGCCCCCATGTGCCTTGTATCCATTGTGATCTATTATTTTCAGGGAAGCCTTGCGCTCTCAGATTCGCTGCCTTATTTGGCTGGCGGCCTGCTGGGTGGCCTGCTGGGCGGAAAGCTGTTTGGAAAAGTCTCCGCCACGTTTCTCCACAGGGTGCTGGGGCTTCTGATCTTATACGGCGGCATTCGGAGCCTGATATGCTGACCTTCATTGCCGCACTGGCTGCCGGACTCATCACCGGCATTTTATCCGGTTTTGGCATTGGCGGCGGAACAATTTTAATGATCTATCTCACAGGCTTTGCAGGAATGGCACAGAAGACCGCCCAAGGGATCAACCTGCTCTATTTTCTCCCAACTGCCGCAGCGGCCCTGCTGATCCACAGTAAAAATCGTCAGGTGGAATGGAAGGCCGTACTTCCTGCCGCCCTATGCGGCTGCCTCACAGCCGGAATCCTCAGCATGGCGGCCATGCATATGGAGCTGGATCTGCTCCGCCGACTCTTTGGCGGTTTTCTGATTCTCACAGGGATTGCAGAGCTGCGGAAAAAATAAGTTTGGACCGGAGTTTCCGGCACACAGTGCCACGCTCCGGTCCAGAATCATTTCTGTTCTCTTAAAACCCTGTCCCCAAAAAACGAAGATATCCCTCTAGGATTAGGGATGCCGCAACCGCATCCACATTTTTTCGGTGCTGCTTCATTTTCTTCCCGCCTGCCGACAGGATATTGTGCGCCTCAATGGTGGTCCGGCGCTCATCCCACAAAACCACCTCCATACCGGTTCGCCGCTCCAGCATCTGTGCAAATTCCCGGTAGAGATCCGCTCTGGGCCCCTCAGAACCGTCCATATTCTTCGGGAAACCCATGATCAGCCGTTCCGGCTTTTTTTCCTGCACCAGCGCCGCCACCTTGTCGGCGGCTTTTTCCCGGTTCCACTCTGAGATCACCGTGGTAAAGCCCACAATCATCCCCGAGGGATCTGAAATGGCAACGCCCGTCCTTGCATCGCCGTAATCCAGCGCCATAACCTTCATGCCAATTCCTCCTGCTCATCCGCAATGTTCTGTCTCAGTATACCACATTTTGTTTCCCCGGGCAAGGAATCGGCTGTATCCTGTGATAAATCATATTTTTTCTCAGAAAAACAGGCTTTCCGTATTGACCAAGAAAAAAAACTGTGTTAGAATAGCTTTACCTGTGATTTCGGGCGGAATTTCTGTGCCCGTTTTCAGCTGCACACGGTCCAATGGGCCATTCAAATTTTTTATGAGTGCAGTGATACAGGGAGGCAATTTTAAGGAGGTGCCGAAATGCGCGTTAAAGTGACTCTGAGATGCAATGAGTGCAAGCAAAGAAACTACAACACCATGAAGAACAAGAAGAACGACCCCGATCGTCTCGAAATGAAGAAGTACTGCAGATTCTGCAGAAAGCACACCGTTCACACCGAGACCAAGTAATGGAGGCTACCGTAAATGGCAGAAGCTAAGAAACAGGAAAAAGAGGGCTTTTTCCGCCGGACCGGCAAGCGCATCAGCAAATGGTTCCGTGAAATGCGGGCTGAGCTGAAAAAGGTTGTATGGCCCACCAAAAAGCAGGTTCTCCAGAATACTGTAGTCGTTCTTATCTCTGTGCTGGTCATCGGCGTCTTCATCTGGATCTTCGACGCCATCAGCAATCTGATCGTTCAGTGGCTCATCGGCCTCTTTAACTAAGGCAGGGTGACATCATGGCAGAAGAAGCAAAATGGTATGTTGTCCATACCTATTCCGGTTATGAGAATACCGTAAAAGCCACCATCGAGAAAAGTATTGAGAACCGCCACCTTCAGGATCTCATTCATGAGGTACTGATCCCCATGGAGACTGTTACCGAGGTAACGGACTCCGGTTCCAAGACCGTTGAACGCAAGATTTACCCCGGCTATGTACTGCTGAAGATGATCATGACCGACGAGGCATGGTACATCATCAACTCTGTTCGCGGCGTTACCGGCTTTGTCGGCGCTGACGCGGACGCAAAGCCGATGATTCGGGCCATTCCTCTCACCGAGGAAGAGGTTCTGCAGCTCGGCATCGAAAAGCATACCGTTGAGGTTCCCTACACTTTGGGCGACACTGTCCAGATCAACGATGGGCCTCTTACGTCCTTTACCGGTCGTGTGGATGCACTCGATATCGACAACAATTCCGTCCGCGTGGTGGTTTCCATGTTTGGACGCGAAACGCCGGTTGAGCTGGAGCTCGATCAGGTAGAGCTGGTTCAGGAATAATCGGCTCGATCCCCCCGGCCCGGCTGGCCGGAACGTGGGAGGGGTGTTATACTCCGCCAAATATACGCTATGCGTATCACCACATTTTATCAGGAGGTGCTCTTCATGGCACAGAAAGTAACAGGTTATATCAGACTGCAGATCAATGCCGCTAAGGCTACTGCTTCTCCTCCGGTTGGCCCTGCTCTGGGTCAGCACGGTGTTAATATCGCTCAGTTTATTAAGGAATTCAACGAGCGCACCAAGGATCAGGTTGGTTTCAAGATCCCCGTTGTAATCACGGTTTATGCCGACCGCAGCTTCACCTTCATCACCAAGACTCCCCCCACCGCTACCCTCATCATGAAGGCTGTCGGCGTGGAGAAGGGCTCCGGCGAACCCAACAAGAATAAGGTTGCCACCATCACCAAGGCCCAGGTCAAGGAGATCGCTGAGAGAAAGATGCCCGACCTCAACGCAGCTACCATCGAGGCTGCAATGAGCAACGTGGCCGGCACCTGCCGTTCCATGGGCATTACCGTGGTAGACTAATTAACCAGCATCCGAGGTTAGCGCAAATCTGTAAAGCGTGCCTCATAACGTGGGAGGATTTTTCCGACGAACCACTATAAGGAGGATATTCAATTGAAGAAAGGTAAAAATTATCAGGAGAGCGCAAAGCTCATTGACCGTTCCGTACAGTATGACGCTACGGACGCCTGCGCTCTTGTTGTCAATACTGCAAAGGCTAAGTTCGACGAGACCGTAGAGGTTCACATCCGTCTGGGCGTTGACTCCCGTCACGCTGACCAGCAGGTTCGTGGCTCTGTAGTACTGCCCAACGGCACTGGCAAGACCCGCAAGGTTCTGGTCTTTGCAAAGGACGCCAAGGCTGACGCTGCTCGTGAGGCTGGCGCAGACTATGTTGGCGGCATGGATATGGTCGAGAAGATCCAGAAGGAAAACTTCTTTGACTATGACGTTGTTGTTGCTACCCCCGACATGATGGGTATTGTCGGCCGTCTCGGTAAGGTTCTGGGCCCCAAGGGTCTCATGCCCTCCCCCAAGGCCGGCACCGTAACTCCCGATGTTGCTAAGGCCATCGGCGAGATCAAGGCCGGTAAGGTCGAGTATCGTCTCGACAAGACCAACATCATCCACTGCCCCATCGGCAAGGTTTCTTTCGGCTCCGAGAAGCTGGTTGAAAACTTCGACACCCTCATTGCTGCAATCATCAAGGCAAAGCCTGCTGCTGCAAAGGGTCAGTATATCAAGTCCTGCGTCCTGGCTTCTACCATGGGCCCTGGCATCAAGGTCAGCACCAGCAAGTATTGATCTGATTCTAAAAATCCAAAATTTTGTGCTTGACAGGCAGCGACCTGTTTGGTATAATAAATAACGCTGCCAGAGACAGCAGGAGGCTTTTGCCATAAGGGTTCCCCATCCTGCCGAGGAAGCACAATGGATTGTTTACGTCTTTTGTGTCCTCGTACCGCTCTGGTACGAGGACATTTTTTCTGGAGGTGACATACAAATGCCTAACGCTAAGGTTCTTGAAGCAAAGAAGGCTACTGTCTCTGCTCTTTCCGAGCAGATCAAGGGCGCTTCCGCTGGTGTTTTTGTAGATTACAAGGGTATCACCGTAGCTCAGGATACGGAGCTCCGTACCCAGTTCCGTGAGGCCGGCGTTGATTACACCGTTGTAAAGAACACTTTGACCCGTCTGGCTTGCCGCGACAACGGCTATGATTTTGATGAGGTGCTCAATGGTACCACCGCTTTTGCAGTGTCCACCGGCGATCCCATCGCTCCCGCCCGTATCGTCAGCCAGTTCGCAAAGAAGAACAAGATCCTGACCATCAAGGGTGGTTTCGTTGAGGGAAAGATGGTTTCCGTCAATGAACTCAACGCTTTTGGCGAGCTGACTTCCAAGAACGATCTGGTTGCCCAGGTTCTTGGCACCATGCTCGCTCCCATCAGCTCTCTGGCCTTCGTGCTGGATCAGATCCGGCTTCAGAAGGAGGCCCCCGAGGCTGCTGCTGCAGAATAAGCAGAATTATTTATCTAAAATCTGTTAAATGGAGGAATTTACAATGGCTAGCGAAAAGATTACTGCTATGATTGAAGAAGTTAAGACTCTCTCCGTTCTGGAACTGGCTGAGCTGGTTCACGCTCTGGAGGAGGAGTTCGGTGTTTCCGCTGCTGCTGCCGCTGCTCCCGCTGCTGGCGCTGCTGCTGCTGCTCCCGCTGAGGAGGAGAAGACCGAGTTCGACGTTGTCCTGAAGGAAGTCGGCGCAAACAAGATTGCCGTTATCAAGGTTGTCCGTGAGCTCACCGGCCTTGGCCTGAAGGAAGCTAAGGCTATGGTTGACGGCGCTCCCGCTAACGTGAAGGAAGCTGTTGCTAAGGCTGACGCCGAGGCTATGGTTGAGAAGCTGAAGGAAGCTGGCGCTACCGCCGAGCTGAAGTAATTTAGCTTTTATCGAACCCCGTTCTGTTGATTCAGGACGGGGTTCTTTTTTTCACGTACTTTGTCACACATGGTTGATGCAGTGCAAAATCCGACACCTGAAATTCCCAAAATTACACCAAATCTTCACATTTCGCCCCTTGAATCGTTTGCATCGCAAACATTATTTGTGTATAATGTATACATTCTATTTCTGACGTCTAACCCATTTTGTCAGATATCACTGCCAGCAGTGCTGGGGATTGGAGTCTATATCATGGAGATCAAACAGATCGGCGCAGTGGCGCAGAAAATCAACGACAACATCAGCCGCGTGCTCATCGGAAAGAAGGATGAAATCGACCTGATTCTGGTGAGCCTTTTTGCGGGCGGTCATGTCCTTTTGGACGATGTGCCCGGCACCGGCAAGACAGTTCTGGCCAAGTCCTTGGCCAAGTCCATCCGCTGCGACTTTAAGCGGATCCAGTTCACCGCCGATCTGCTTCCATCCGATATCACCGGCCTCAGCGTCTATAATCAGAAATCCGGTGAATTCGATTTTCAGCCCGGCCCAGCCTTCACCAACATTCTTCTGGCCGACGAGATCAACCGTACCACTCCCCGTACCCAGTCAGCCCTGCTGGAGTGCATGGAGGAAAAGCAGATCACCATCGACGGCGAGACCCGTCCGCTGGGTTCCCCCTTCTTCGTAATCGCCACCCAGAACCCCGTGGAATCCTCCGGCACCTTTGCGCTGCCGGAAGCTCAGCTGGACCGTTTTCTGGTGCGGCTAACCCTTGGATATCCCTCCACCAGCGAGAGCGTTGACATCTTAAAAAACTACATAGACGGTTCCCCACTGGTTACGCTGGACGCCGTTGCCGCCGGAGAGGAAATTACAGAAATTCAGAATGCAATTATCGGTGTTACCGTATCGGATCCCATCCGCAATTATATGGTCGCCTTGGTTGAGGCCACCAGAAAGCACGAGGATGTGGAGCTGGGTGTTTCCACCCGTGGCATGCTCTCCCTGCTCCGGGCCTGTCAGGCATACGCCGCCATTCATGGCCGGGACTATGTACTGCCCGATGACGTAAAGGCTATGGCTGTGCCGGTCTTTGCCCACCGTCTGATCCTGAAGGTAAAGTACAACTCTGCAAACAAGGCCTCCGAGATCGTGAGTCGTATTCTCTCCTCTATCCCCGTCCCCACCGAATCCACCACGGAAAAGCTGTAAGGTCAGGTGATCGTGCTATGACCGCCGCTATTTGGCTGATTATTATTGTAGGCGCCCTGGCCATCCTGCAATCGAAATACTATGCAAAGGTCTCCTTTCGTCATCTCCATTATGAGCGAAAGCTCAGCCGAAAGGCAGTATTTGAAGGTGAAACACTGGAATTGCAGGAGATCATCGCCAACCGGAAGCTCACGCCCCTTCCCTGGCTGCGTGTGGAATCCAAGCTCTCCCCCTGGCTGCGTTTCCGCTCCCAGGAAAATCTGGAGATTATGGACGACCGGTTTCACCGGAGTGTCTTTTATCTGCGCCCATACAGCCGTATCACCCGACGCTACAGCGTAAAATGTATCCGTCGGGGCTATTATGACCTCTCCATCACTACCCTGACTGCGGGCGATCTGTTTGGCCTGAACTCTGTCAGTCAGGAAGCGCACTCCGATGCAAAGCTGTTTGTCTATCCCAGCCTTTTGGGCGAAGATCAGCTGCCGGACGAGGCGCTGCGCTGGCAAGGTGACGTATCCGTGCGCCGCTGGATCTTTCCGGATCCCATTCTCATCAACGGTATCCGGGGCTATCAAATCGGTGACAGCAGGAAGGATATCCACTGGCGCGCCTCGGCCCGCACCGGCACACTTCAGGTAAAAACACACGACTATACCGTATTCCCCCGGTTGCTGCTTGTTTTCAACATTGACCCAGAGGATAATTTCTGGGGTCAGCTGACTGCCCAGCAGATGGAGGAGATGGAATATGGCATCCGTACCGTGGCCACCCTCTGCAACTGGGCCATTGTCAACGGCATGGAGGTTGGGCTGTATTCCAACGCTTCTATCTCCTATGCACCGGACGTTCCCATCGACATTGAGCCCGCCTGCAATGCCGCACAGATGAATCATATTCTTGAGACCTTAGCCGGTCTCCAGTTCAAGGAGCACGAGTCCATCTACCGTACCATAGAGAAGCTGGTGGAAAACGACACCTCCGAAACAGATATTCTGGTGTTCTCCACCTTCTGGAACGCCTCTCTGGACAGCCGTGCCCAAGAGCTCCGGCGGAAGGGCAATTCCGTCACACATATTACGCTCAGAAAGGAGGCCATCCACTTTGAAGAAACTGTCGATGCAGCGGATGCTGTTTGAGTGCATCAACTTTGTGATGGCCCTGCTGTTTGTAATTCCTCTGGGCGTTCTGGCGGAGCAGCTATGCCATTATCCACTGTACCGCTGCTGTCTGATTCCCTGCCTGTCCATTCTGGGCTTTGTGCTGGGGCGGATCTCCATGCCCCGCCCCATAGGTTTCTCTACAGCCCTATGCGGCATCGGGCTGGTGATCGGTGTGGTTTTTGCCCTGCTGCTTACGCCGGCCGGACTGCTCATAAAGCTGCTCATCACGCTGCTGACCGCATTCTTTTCTGTATTTTTCTTCTTTTCCGCCAGAAAGGCCGGATACACGGTATACGCCCCTATGGCGGTCACCGGCATCTTGATCCATGTAGCCGTATTGATGGTCTGTACTGGCCTGCAGTGGCCCGACAATGTATCACGGCTGCTCAGTTGGGTCTCTATTGTCTTTTTCCTGCTGACGCTGTTTGCGTTCAGTGCAAAGGGCCTGCGCAAAAGCCTGCACAAAGGCAGTGGTGACCGCCGTGTGGTCTATCCCGCCGGTATGCAGATGGGTAACTTTCTGCTGGTCACAGGTTTCATCATTGTGGCCGCTTTTATCTCCAACATCTATCCTATTTTCCATCTGTTTTCCGCAGGCTTTGCCTATGTGATCCGGGCTTTGATCGCCTTTTTCGCCTTCTTCTCCAGCCTCTTTGACCGCCGCACCGTTGGTGTGGATGTGGATGAAGGCGTAACAGAATCCGTTGCTGAAGAAAGCATCCTCAACGCCGAGCCCAAAGGGGAAGCCAGCTGGATCACCACCGGTGTAGAGATTTTTGCCTTTATTTTGGTCGTGCTGTTTCTCTGCTATGTACTCTATCGGCTCATTGGGAAGCTTCGGGAGCACGGCGTACAGCTGCCGGGCTTTCTTCGGAATCTCAGAGACCGCTTTGCTCCAGTGACCGAGGAGGATTATGTGGATGAAACGGAAAGCCTCTTTAACGCCAAAGAAATGCTGGGCGATACTCGTGCCCGAATGAAAAAGGCGCTCAGTAAATTGCGGGAGCGTCCTCAAAAGCTGGAGGACTTCACTGATCCAACCATGAAGCTGCGCTTTGCCTTCCAGCAGATGCTGAAAAAGGTATCTGCTCGGGATCCCAGCGCCACAGCGAAAACGCCCAACGAGATCCTAAAGCAGGAATACGCCGGAGAACAGGACTTTGAGACATTCATTTCCTACTACAATGAGGCCCGGTATTCCAAGCAGGTACCGCCGGAGGGTGCCGCCGACTGCGCAAAGCATATTTTGAAGCAAAAGCTATAAACCAAGCTTTCTTGCACTGAGCGGGTTAAAATGCCCCGCTCAGTGTCTTTTTTACAAAAAATGCGCACAAAAAACAATAAATCTCTTGACAGCACCCGGGCTTTATCCTGTATAATCGTTGGGATACCGATGATAGAAAGGATTCAGAATGCGATATATCATGAGACATTGCAGCCTGCAAGATCAGTTTCGGCCTTCCTTCGCCCTTGCCGCATTGCTTCTTGCCGTTTCCCTGCTGCTGGGAGGCTGTGCCGCTCCTGCGGCCATGGCCGCCGCCTCTGCCCCCGCTGCCTCTCCAGCGGCAGATCAGGCCGTCTGGGGTGCCACTGTCACAGAGGCCGTAGCCACACCGGATGTAAAGGAGGCCAATATGGCAGCAGGCAGCGCTGCTGAGATCGATCCGCTTCGGGGCAATGATATGCCCATCACCGAAGGGATGCTGTCCGCAGCAGCCATCAAGGAAGCTATGACCGCCTATAACATCCAGCAGGGCAGCTCCGCCGCCGCAGCGCTGGTCAAGATTAACGGAACCTATTCCGAAACACTATCCGAAGCGCAGCAATCTGGTCTGCTGGTCTTTCTCTTCGAAGGCGCCGGTGAAAATCAGGATCCCGAGGAACGAAAGGACGCCATGTGTGTGGTGGTAAAGGACGGACAGATCCTCTATCTCAGCCTCTGCTGTTCTACCATCCCAGACTATCCCTTCTCCCCTTGGAAGAACGATGGCGACGATGTTCCCACACTGGTTTCCGGAGTCTACAGCTTTGATACCGTAAACCACAACGGCAAGTATGCAGCCCTGCGGGTCTTGGACGACCATGTGATCCGCTTCCACGACACGGACGAGTTTTACCCGGACGTCTCAAATAATCAGAGCATTCAGGTGCACCGCCGTGGCCGGGAGGAAAACTCACCGGACGATGAACAGTGGGCCAACTCCATCGGCTGCCTGCTGGTGGGCCACGCAGGCACCGACCCCACTGACGACTATGCCAGATTTGCCCACGCTGTCGGGATTTTGAAGGAATCCGCCGGAGGCAGCACGCCCTATCAAATGCAGGCATACGGGACTCTGATCGTAGACCGCAGCCTTGGAGCCGATTACCTCCGCGCTGTCGGCTATACCGATGCGGCCATTGAAGCCATCGGCGCATAAAACCTGTATATGCCGGAGCCTTTGCGGCTCCGGCATTTTTGCTATTCTGCCAGTCCCCTTTTCATTGCATGCGGCGGCGGAATATAGTATAATATCTCCAAATTCTGAAAAAGGTATGATCAACATGAAATTCTCTAAACGCATGGATCGCTTTGGCGAGTCCATTTTTACCGTCATGAAAAACCGCCGCACTGCAGTAGAAGCTCGTGGCCAGGAGGTCATCGACTTCTCCATCGGTGCACCCAACATTCCCCCTGCACCTCACATTACCAAGGTGCTCAGTGAAGAGGCGCTGAAGCCGGAGAACTATCTCTATGCCATTGTAGACCTGCCGGAGCTGCTGGAGGCTGTAGCACAGTGGTATGACCGCCGTTACGGCGTCAAGCTGGACCCCAAAACGCAGATCACCAGCGTACTTGGCTCTCAGGAAGGACTGAGCCATATTGGCCTTTCGATTCTGGATGAGGGCGATGTGGTGCTGCTGCCGGAGCCCTGCTATCCTGTTTTCGCTGACGGAACCGCATTGGCCGGTGCCGAGCTCCACTACATGCCGCTGAAAGAGGAAAACAACTATCTGATTGATCTAAAGGCAATTCCGGAAGACCTTGCCCGGCGTGCCAAGCTGATGATCGTCTCCTATCCCAACAACCCCACCTGCGCACTGGCTCCTGACAGCTTCTATGATGAGCTCATTGCCTTTGCAAAGAAATACGATATTATTGTGATCCACGACAACGCCTATTCCGAACTGGTCTACGACGGCAATACCTGCGGCAGCTTTCTGAGCCACCCCGGCGCCATGGATGTTGGTGTGGAGTTCAACTCTCTGTCTAAGACCTACGGCATGGCCGGTGCCCGTGTAGGCTTCTGCATCGGCAATCCTGATGTAGTCGGTAATCTCCGAACCCTGAAATCTAATCTGGACTTCGGCATTTTCCTGCCCATCCAGAAGGCGGCCATCGCCGCCATTACCGGAGATCAGCGCTGTGTACAGGAAGTCCGCGCCGCCTATGAGGCCCGGCGGAACTATCTGGTGGAGGAGCTTGGAAGGATCGGCTGGCACATTCAAAAGCCTGCCGGAACCATGTTTGTCTGGGCAAAGATCCCCTCGGCCTATGCGACCAGTCAGGATTTCTGCATAGCGCTGCTGGAGCGTGCCGGTGTCTCCGTGACCCCCGGCAGTGCCTTTGGTGCACTGGGTGAGGGCTATGTACGTTTCGCACTGGTTCGGACGCAGGATGAAATGAAGCGGGCCTTTGCCCGCATTGCCGAAAGCGGCGTATTGGAGGGATAACTTATGAAAATTGGTATCATCGGTACCGGCAATATGGGTGGTGCTCTCATGGATGCCTTCTGCAAGGACGCAGAAAACACCATGATCGCCTGCAATCACGGTCAGGAAAAGCTCCGGGCCGTCTGCCTGCGCACCGGCGCAAAAGCAGCCCGAACGCCTGCTGAAACAATCGCAGGCTGTGACTTGATCCTTCTGGCAGTCAAACCCATTGTCATGCCGGAAATTCTTCAGGAGATTGCGCCGATGATCACCAAGGATCAGATCATCGTGTCTATCGCCGTTGGACTGACGATTCAGTCTTATTTCGATGTGCTGGGCCCGGACAAAAAAGTAGTCCGTGCCATGCCCAATACCCCTGCTGCCGTACAGGCGGGCATGACAGCCTTCTCCTTTTCCAATAACGTTACACCGAAGGAGCAGGAGAGCGTTTTGAAACTATTTTCTCTGGCCGGCGGCACCTCTGTGCTTCCGGAGCGGCTCATGAATGCAGTTTCGGCACTGACCGGCAGCAGTCCCGCCTATGTGTACATGTTCATCGAAGCTATGGCGGATGCAGGCTGCTATGCCGGTATTCCCCGACAGCAGGCTTATGCGCTGGCCGCTCAGGCTGTATTGGGCTCCGCAAAAATGGTGCTGGAATCCGGCAAGCATCCCGCCCAGCTCAAGGATGAGGTGTGCTCTCCCGGCGGTACCACCATTCGCGCCGTGGCTGAGCTGGAAAAGGCGGGCATGCGCAGCGCCGTCATTGAAGCGATCCGCACCTGCGTGGATGCCGCCGGAAAATAAAAACGATTTCAAACCGCCGGAGCAGGCTTAGCGCACTGCTCCGGTGGTTTTTACAGCACGTTAAACAAATATGGCAGCTCCATTCGTCCCAAATGCCGAAGGTTCGCCTTCAATTCCCTGACTCGAAGCAGGAATTCCCCCTGATCCTTCTGTCCCGCCGCTTCGATCAGTCCCGGAAACAATATGCCGATATCGTCAGCCTCTGTGTGCCGCAGCGCCATGCCGAAAAATCCTTCATGGCGGTTCCACATCTGAAAGGCCCGTGCCGCCGTCTCCCCAGCCCCATGGTAATCTCCCTGCACCACTTGAATTTCCGCTTGATCCAGTACGGAAGATGTCTCTGTACACAGGTCATCCACCCGCCATGCCGTAAACCAGCAAAAGGCTGTCAGCAGCACCAAAATCCCCATCGATAGTGCCATTTTCTTCATTCTCCCGCCTCCCGCCGTACAATCTGAACGGTTCCACCGGCAGTCCCCGTCATCCAAAACACCTCTTCCAGCGTGACCTTCTCCCGTGCCAGCGCCTCATCGAGCCATGCAGGCTCCTTTCCAATAGCCTGTAAATTCTCCTCCATAATCCGTCCGTTGCAGATCAAATTGACCGGAAATTCCTGACCGGGCGCCTTCTTTCCGGCAGTTTCCGGGGTCAATGGGGCATACTTTGGGTAGAGGAAGGTCGTCAGCTGACCGTTGGTCTCCAGCACCGCGTACTGAACCTGCTGAGGATCCAGAATCCCCGCCTGCCGCAGGCAAAGGTTCAATTCATCGATTGTGAGCCGGTTTTTTGCCATGGCCTGTTGGTCTATGATGCCTTCCCGAATAATAAACACCGGCTTCCCACAGAGAAAAGCCCGAAATCGCACCGAATGCATGCTCCATTCAGAGGCCAGCAGCTCCATGGCCAGCAGTGTAATGATTGGTATCACACCGGAGAGCAGCGGAATCCCGATGTCCTGCATGGGCACCGCCGCCAGATCAGAGATCAGAATGGCAACCACCAATTCCGATGGCTCCAGCTCCCCCACCTGCCGCTTTCCCAGCACCCGCAGCGTCAATACGATAACCAGATATAAAATGATCGTTCTCAGAAACGAGATAAACATGACATCACCCGGTCTCATTCTGCCCCTTTTTCTGCGGTTCATGCGCCGCTCCCTGTAGAAAAGAATTCATGTTTTTCCCGGATAGCTGTTGACAAACGGGTAAATCGTGTTAAAATGATATGGAATATGCAAAGGCAATGACGGAAAGAAGCATGGTGTTTCCCAGCATAGCGACCGGAGGACAGTGAAAGCTCCGGCACGGGGATTCCATGCAGGCCACTCCTGAGCTGACCGGAAAACCGGTACGTTCGTCCCCGTTAAGGCGTCTGAGGTGTCCATTGGGACAAATCAGGGTGGTACCGCGTGAGATGTTCTCCCGCCCCTGTTTATCGGGGGCGGGATTTTTTCTTTGCGGCTTCCTTTTCGTGATTGCTTAAAATATGGAGGAATTTGTATGAAAAAATTTGGAGTCAACGAGCTGCGTGAGATGTTCCTGTCCTTCTTTGAGACCAAGGGTCATCTTCGTCTGCCCAGCTTTTCGCTGATCCCCCAGAACGACCCTTCCCTGCTGCTCATCAACTCCGGCATGGCGCCCATGAAGCCCTTCTTCACCGGTGAGCAGGAGCCCCCCCGTCATCGGGTCACCACCTGCCAGAAGTGTATCCGCACCGGCGACATTGAGAACATCGGCCACACTGCCCGCCACGGCACCTTCTTTGAGATGCTGGGCAACTTCTCCTTCGGTGATTACTTCAAGAACGAGGCAATTCACTGGGCATGGGAATTCCTGACCTCTCCCGAGTGGGTGGGTCTGGACCCCAACCGCCTGTATCCCTCTGTGTTTGCCGGCAACGAGACCACCCCGGCCGATGATGAGGCATTCCGGATCTGGAACGAGGAGATCGGCGTTCCCGCCGACCATATCTTCAAGTTCGGCAAGGAAGATAATTTCTGGGAGCACGGCTCCGGCCCCTGCGGCCCCTGCTCTGAGATCTACTATGACCGTGGCGAAAAGTACGGCTGCGGTAAGCCCGGCTGTACCGTAGGCTGCGACTGTGACCGCTATATGGAGGTCTGGAACGTTGTCTTCTCCCAGTTCAACAACGATGGTGAGGGCCACTATACCGAGCTGGTACAGAAGAACATCGATACCGGCATGGGTCTGGAGCGTCTGGCCGTTGTCTGCCAGGACGTAGACAGCCTTTTCGATGTGGACACTGTCATGAACATCACCAACAAGGTAACGGAGATAACCGGCGCCAGCTATGGCCAGAGCCATGATAAGGATGTATCCCTTCGTGTGATCACCGACCATATCCGTTCTGCAACCTTCATGATCTGCGATGGCGTACTGCCCTCCAACGAGGGCCGCGGCTATGTGCTGCGCCGTCTGCTCCGCCGTGCGGCCCGTCACGGAAAGCTGCTGGGCGTCAACGAGCCTTTCCTCTACAAGGTCTGCGACACAGTTGTTCATGAGAACGAAGGCCACTATCCCGAGCTCCGGGAGCGTCAGGCCTATATCACCAAGGTCATCCGTGTAGAAGAAGAGAATTTTGACAAGACCATTGATGCCGGCCTTCGGATCTATAACGGCATGATTGAGGAGCATAAGGCCAAGGGCGAGACCGTATTTTCCGGTGCCGATGCCTTCAAGCTCTATGATACCTACGGCTTCCCCATCGACCTGACCATTGAGATGGCACAGGACGAGGGCATGACCGTGGATCAGAATGCCTTCCAGGCACTGATGGAGGAGCAGCGTGTTCGTGCCCGTAAGGCCCGTGAGGCACTGGGCGATCTGGCTTGGGCAGGCATTGACCTTGGACTTGACGATGCCAACCCCACCGTATTCACCGGCTATGACGAAAACCTCACCGGTCAGGGCAAGATTCTTGCCATTGTAACCGATGGCGAGCCCTGCTCTTCCATCCGTCAGGGTGAAGAGGGCATTATTGTTCTGGATCAGACTCCCTTCTATGCAGAAATGGGCGGCCAGTCTCCGGACGAGGGCACCATTATGCTGGATCACAATGTCTTCACCGTTACCAACGTCCAGAAGGACAAAGCCGGTAAGTACCTCCACTACGGCGTAATGGATCACGGCACGCTGGAAGTCGAACAGAAGGTCTCCTGCATCGTAGACCGGGAGCGCCGGGATGCTATTTCCCGTGCCCACTCCGCCACCCATCTGCTGCAGGCCGCTCTGCAGACCGTGCTGGGCGACCATGTGCATCAGGCTGGTTCCCTCAATACACCCGACCATCTGCGCTTTGACTTTACCCATTTCTCCGCCATCACGGAAGAAGAGATCAAGGCCATCACCGAATATGTCAATGACGCCATTCTGGAGGGTCTCCCCATCACCACCAAGGTCATGGGTATCGACGAGGCAAAGAAAGAGGGCGCTATGGCCCTGTTCGGTGAGAAGTACGGTGACACCGTCCGTGTCGTCTCCATGGGCGACATCTCTAAAGAGCTCTGCGGTGGTACTCACCTCACCAATACAGCAAAAATCGGTTCCTTCACCATCGTATCCGAAGGCTCCGTTGCCTCCGGCGTCCGCCGTATTGAAGCCATGGTTGGTAAGGAAAATCTGCGTCTTGCTGCCGCAAACACCTTCCAGCTGCGGAAGGCTGCCGCAGCCATGAAGACCACCCCCCAGGATCTGCTGACACATTTGGAGCAGATCATCAAGGAGGGTAAGGAGCTCCGTCAGCAGCTGGATCAGATGCAGAGCAAGCTGCTGGCCAGCGATGCCGAGCGGTTCCTGTACGCCGCCAAGAAGGTCGAGGGCCTTAACGTGATCACCACCACCCTTTCTTCCATGAGTGCCGGCGCACTGCGGAAGATCGGTGATATGCTCCGTGAAAAGGACGACAGTGTGGTTGCTGTACTTTCCTCCGTTTCCGATGAAAAGATCACCTTCAATGCCGTCTGCGGCAAAAAGGCAGTGGCAGCGGGCATCAAGGCAGGCGATCTGATCCGTACCGTTACCGCCATCACCGGCGGCTCCGGCGGCGGCAAGCCCGATTCGCCATGGGTGGCGGCAAGGATCCCCTGATGCTGGACAACGCCCTGGCCGTTGTAGACAACTTTGTTTCCGAGCATGTAAAGAAGTAAGGAGGAACTACCATGGAAGACTGCATTTTCTGCAAGATCATGGCCGGGGAGATCCCCACCACCAAGGTCTATGAGGACGAACTGTGCTTTGCCTTCAAGGATATTGAGCCTCTTGCGCCCACCCATTTCCTTGTGATCCCCAAGCAGCACATCGCCTCTGCCGCTGAGATCGGCCCGGAGATGGAGCCTGTGATCGGGCACATTTATGGGGTCATCGCAAAGCTCAGCCATGAAATGGGCTTTTCCGAGGGCTTCCGTGTGGTAACGAACTGCGGCGCTGACGCAGGCCAGACGGTGCACCACCTGCACTTCCACGTACTGGCCGGAAAGCAGTTGGGAAGCTTCAACTAAATCATATGCTCCGGGGTTTACGGAATTTATCCACGAACCCCGGAGCATTTCTTGCATTATGCGAAAAACCGCCCCGATAAACGGGGCGGTTTTTCGCAGCTTATTCATACTGCAATCCATAACCAAAAGCGCCTTCCACGCCGCAAATTCCTGCTGCGAAGGAAGCACCACGTGCCAGCGCCTTCTCTATGGCCTGAGGCTCTGGAACCCCAT
>OLRG01000287.1_pt1 | contig 51785 bp, 40 predicted proteins | sample 1672331 | NCBI WGS metagenome assembly OLRG01 (sample SAMEA3136672, study PRJEB25190) | human gut metagenome
CATCTACCACATGACGGGATTCTGCCATCATCTGCTGTGGCTGAAGAAGACGCATTTTTTTGTCGCCCTGTACATGATAAACTTCCTGAGAAGCATCAAATTTACCAGAGCAGATACGCATAAATGCGATTCTGTCTCTGTGAGCCTTGTTCATGTTGGCCTGGATCTTGAATACAAAAGCGGAAAAATCATCAGACATCGGATCAATCTCACCCTGATCTGACATTCTCGGAAGTGGTGATGTAGTCATCTTAAGAAAATGCTCCAGAAATGTCTCCACACCAAAGTTGGTCAGTGCAGAACCGAAAAATACAGGTGTCATATTTCCCTTACTTACCTGCTCCTGGTCAAAATCCACACTGGCTCCATCCAGAAGTTCAATCTCTTCCATCAGCTGTTCTCTCTGATCCGGATCTACGATCTCATCCAGTCGTGGATCATCAATGTCGATCTCCTCGATGACTCCTTCTTTGGTTCCTTTCTGTGTGTCAGAGAAAGTCAGAACTTTATGGGTATTTCTGTCATAGACACCTCTGAATTTCTTGCCGGAACCGATTGGCCAGTTAATGGGGCATGTGGCGATCCCCAGCTCTTTTTCGATTTCATCCAGAAGATCAAATGTATCATTGGCATCCCGGTCCATTTTGTTGATAAAGGTAAAAATCGGAATATGACGCATAACACAGACTTTGAAAAGCTTTCTGGTCTGTGCCTCTACACCTTTACTTCCGTCGATAACCATAACTGCTGAATCTGCTGCCATCAGGGTTCTGTAAGTATCCTCTGAGAAGTCCTGATGTCCTGGCGTATCCAGAATATTAATACAATAACCGTCATAATGAAACTGTAATACAGAAGAAGTTACGGAAATACCTCTTTCTTTCTCTATTTCCATCCAGTCTGACACTGCATGGCGGGCCGTTGCCTTTCCTTTAACACTTCCGGCCAGATTGATGGCCCCTCCATACAGCAGAAATTTCTCTGTCAGAGTGGTCTTACCTGCATCAGGATGAGAGATAATGGCAAAGGTTCTTCTTTTTTCTATTTCTTTCGCAAACTTAGACACGTCTGACCTCCTGTTTATAATTATTCATTCCTATTTCTATACAACTTTTTATTCTAGTATATAGAATGCCACACTGTCAAGAAATTTATATATTGAAGATCAGTCATAGATTCCTTTTGTCTGAATTTCCGGTTCTGCTGAAGTTTCCTGATCTTCGCTGCTGTTTTCAGCATCTGTCTGTGTATCCTCACTAGCTGTATCAGAAGTCTCCTGGTCTTCTTCTGAAGTTTCTTCTGTTTTCTCACTCTGATTCAGTGGTGTGATCACAATGTTTTCCGGTGCAATTCCTGTTTTACGTTTTACGATATCTTCAATCTGTGCCCGCTTTGCATCTTCCAGATCTGTATCCGGTACAACCACATCTGCTGTTTCACCGGTCAGATTGACCACCACGTTTTCAAATCCTTTTGCTTCCAGAAGCATCTCTGCAGCAGCTTCTTTTTCTGCCACATCTGTCATGGATACCATGGTGTTCACCGCCTGCTGTTTCTGGTCATCGCCTACTTCTGTGTTATTAAGGATTTCCTGCAGGTCTGCCTTATTCTGAGAACGGACCTGTTCTCTGGAAAGTTTTGCCTGTGCTGCAAAATCAGATGCGGATGTAAGTACGGCTTCTCCCGGAGTACTACTGACGTCTGTACTGTCTCCGATACTGCCATCTGCCCCGTTCTCATCCAGAAGGGCTGTTTCATCTGACAGATCATATTCTACCTGATCCAGAATACTGCTGCTGTCTGTACTTGCCTCCTTGTCTTTGAATCCCAGATCCACATCTGCAAAATTCAGATACCCTGCAACTGCAATAAGGATTGCCAGAGATGTGATGATCACCTGATTCTTTTTCACGATTTTTTTCACTTTACTCTCCTCATTTCATTTTCATTATTCTAATTTTATGAGCGTCTACCTGAAATAATGCCATTACTGCCTGTTGAATATTCTGAACAGTGACCGGATCTCCTGCTCCTTCTGCTGCAATAAGTACTCCTGTAATTTCTGTCTCTTCTGACAGATAGAGACTTTTGTTTCCACCTGTCATAACCATGACTTTCACTTTTCCCACACCTTCTACACTTTCCAGCAGATCTGCAAGTTTTTGTTCCACCTGGGACTTTTCTACCTGACTGCCGGTATCCAGAATATTTTTCTGTACAGTAGTAGTTTCACTGGTATGCCTGGATACTGGCATTGCTGCCACTGTCAGAAGAAGTCCCAGAAGCAGCAGCAGTATCCATTGCTGTTTTCCCATTCCCCCCAGTAATGATCTGATACTTTTCTTTTCCGATCTCAAATTCCTGCCAGAGTGCATCTTCCAACCTCCTTTCCTGCTCCTCTGTTATGTTTTTTTGCAGACAGATCACCACTGACAGATTTTCTCCTTCTATATGTACGGTAACTTCTGCCTGTTTTATGCCTGTATTTTCCAGAATTTCAAGAATTCTTTTCTGTATCTCTTTTTCATATTCCCTGTTCAGATAAAACAGCTGCAGTTCCTGCCCCTGCTGCTGATCCAGTCTGGCAGTTTCTTTCTGGTATTCTTCTGAAAACGCCTCTGTGATCTGTGCTGTTTTTCCCATTATGGAAAAGACTGCGGTACACACCATGTAGATAAGAAGAAGTGCCATAAAATTCCGAACATAACGTTCATATTTCTTATTCGGTACCAGCTGAATCACTGAGGTAAAAATAATATAAAAAACTGCCAGATTCCGTACCAGTCCGGTAATCTCCTCTTTCATCCCTGCTCCTTTCTATGAAGCAATACCTGCCATCAGCACAAGAAACGCCAGCATACACAAAATTTCCGCTGTAAAAAGTATACGTAAAAGAAGTACACAGCCTTCCCCCATAGTAGAAAAAGCTCCTACGATCCTCTTATCTGACACTGGCTGTGCCACTGCTGCTAGAAGCCGGTAGATAAAAGACAACAGTCCATAATGTATCACCGGTCCTGCACCAGCCAACACAAAAGCCAGCAAGATCACTACCCCCAGACTGTTCCTTACCAGAACTGCACTGGTAACTACCAGCTCTGTTACCATGCTTACCGCATTTCCCACTGCCGGAAGTGAACCTGCTGCTTTGCCAAGCATCCCTCTTTTCAGGGAATCCATGACAGGTGCCACCAGATTCCGCACCACCTGAAGTCCCACAGCTGTTGCCAGAAAAGTTTTCTGTCCCCAGCTTATGGCTGTATAGAGAAGTTCTGCCATTTTGTCCAGCATGTCCTCTCTGGAAAGGTGGTTTACCAGCTGGAGGATCACATAAAATCTGGCCCCAGGAAGAAGCAAATTCAGAAGACCCCACTGGATCATCCACACCAGTATCAACACCCCTTCATAAAAAACAGCCGCTGATGCAGCACCAGTGGAGGCAGATACTGTCACAAAATATGCCGGTGCCAGACTACGCATAAATTCTTTCATCCAGGTAACTGTTTTTTCCAGAGAAGCACTCATTCCGGAAAAGGAATCCATAAGAATCATGAATGTCATAAGGTACACCACATAAAAACTGATCTCCCCAATCTGTCCGTTATCAAAAATCTCTGCAAAATTGGCAAAAACAGCTGCCAGAAACATCAGGAACAGAAGTTTTATGATCTGCTCTTTCTCTTCTTCCATCCCTGAAAACAAAAAGCCATACAGAATCCTCTGTACCGCTTCTTTTGATATCTTTTCTTTTCCTGTCATAAAATCAGAGACAGCTTTTTTCAGGGAAAACGATTCTGTTCCCAGCATGTCATCCAGCATCTGCTGTACTTCACTAAGATCCAAATCTTCCAGAATTTCTGTAGCTGTATCCTGATCTGTGTTTTCTGTTTCGTCTATACTTTCTGTTTCTCCTGACGCCTTTTCTGTCTCTGACGTGGTTGTTCCGGATTCTGCCCCATGTACCTGTTTCGTTCCAGACAGAGTGACTACCGTAAAACTCAGTACTATTCCCATGAAAAAGAGCACTGATATCTTTCTTATTTTTCTTATGAAAAATTTTGATTTTTTCATGTGAGAAATTCCTGTATCATATTCAGAAGTGCCATCAGTACAGGCATACTTAAGACCATTACCGAAAGTTTACAGAACAGTTCGATCTGGGCTGCTGTAGACTGATGTCCTGCGTCCTTACAGATACCTGCTGAAAACTGTCCAATATAAGTTACGCCTATCATTTTTATCAGAGTTGCAAAATATTCCTGGCTTACAGGAAGCATGTCTTTCAGCTGGCTTACTGACTGAAAAAGGTATTCCAGTTTTCCTACAGCCAGTCCCAGAATCATGATGCCGATTCCCATAGTGATAAAACCTGCATATTCCGATCCTGTACCTTTCAGCAAAAATCCCAGAACAACACCGCAGACTCCAAGAAGTGAAATTTTAATGATATCCATATCTGCTGCTCCTTACTGATATAAACAAATCATGATACCTGCGAATTGTTTCGTGCACTGCACTCCTTTCATAAAACAAACAGTCTCTGAACACTTTCAAATAATTCATAAATATAGGGCACCACCCAGAACAGAACAATAAGGAGCCCGGAAAGGCTTACAAGAAATGCCTCTTCATCTCTTCCGCTGTGCTTCAGTATCTGTGAAAGAATGGAAACCAGAATCCCCACTGCTGCTATTTTGAATATGATACTGACTTCCACTTTGCTTCCTCCCCCATATCTGTCACCACAGAAGGATGACCATCAGAAAACCTCCCATAATTCCAAGAGTTCTGTATATTTTCTTTTTTGATGGAATTGTTGTATGAATTTCTTCAATATGTCTTTTCAGCTCTTCTTCATACAATTCCAGCTGCCGCACTTCAGTCTCCCTGTCCAGATATCCCATTCTGTTTCCAAGGGAACATATAAACTTCTGTTCTTCTGCCGTAACATGCATGTTTTTGATTTCAGCAGAATGTTTTCCACATAAAAGCTGTTCCAGAGTGATTCCTTCCACCGAGCCAAGCTCTTTTGCAAGTTTTTCTGCCAGCTCACGAAAAGGGCCCTGAAGTCTGGGGACAGTTCGCTGAAAAGCTTCTGCCAGAGAACTGTTGCCATAGCGGATCTCACCTTTCAGAGAAATGATCAACATAAGATACTGTCGGAGATTTTTTTCCCGTAAAGATAATTCCCTGCTGATGGAATATCCTGTTCCCACAGCAGCAGTCAGAATCAGCACAAGCCCCATCACTTTCAGCATGGTCGTCCACTCCTGTCCAGAATCTCTCGGATCTCTCCTGCTTTTTTGCCTCTTCCAAGAATGATATACCGTTCAAATATTTTCATTTCTCCAAGTTTCCGGAACAATGGCTGTTCCATGATATCTTCCAGAGAATTCCCATGAGCTGTTGTGATCAGCTTACAGCCACAGTGGATCACATCTTCCACAGCCCGAAAATCTTCTTCTCTTCCAAGTTCATCGACTGCCACCACCACAGGTGACATGGAACGGATCAGCATTTTCATACCTTCTGCTTTTGGACATCCATCCAACACGTCGGTCCGTATTCCCAGATCATTCTGGGGAATTCCCTGGTAACAGCCTGCCAGTTCGCTTCTCTCATCCACAACCCCTACTGTCTTTCCCAGGATTCCCTGCCTTCCATTACTGATCTGGCGTATGATATCCCGAAGCAAAGTGGTTTTACCGCATCTGGGCGGTGAAAGGATTAGGGTATGGGAGATCCAGTCTTTTTTCTGAATGAAAGGCATCACCCGGTCTGCACAGCCTGGAATCTGATGTGCCAGCCTTATATTCATACAGGAAACATATTTCATTCCCCGGATATGATCTCCATCCAGAATTACTTTTCCGGTTACTCCCACACGATGTCCTCCCTGAATACTCAGGTATCCCTGGCGAAGCTCATCCTCATATGCATAGAGAGAATATCCGCTGATATACTCCAACGTATTTCTCAGATCATCGGCAGTTACCAGATATGCCGGACCGCTGTTGCCCTTCAGAAAATGTTCTCCTTTTTCTCCTATGAGAAACACTGGTCTCCCTACTCTCAGACGTATCTCGTATAATTTCTCATAGTCCGGTTCTGCTTCTTTCAGAAGTGCCCGGATATTTCCTGTAAGAAGGTTCTGCACAGCTTCTTTCCGGATGGTATTCACCTCCCCTTTACAGTAAATATATGTGGACAATCCTGATTTAGTACGTAAAAAACCACAGCAGGGAACTTTACATCCCCACTGTGGTTCCATATGTACTGATTTAATTGATTTTTTCAACAGCGATACCGGTTCCCAGAAGGCACCAGAATACCGGTGACACTGCCAGGTTGGAATCATTCAGGAATCCCATAAACAGGAATCCTGCGATACCAAGAAATACTGCCAGTTTTATTCCGCCGGCTGCTTTATTTTCATTACCGAAAAAAGTTTTTATAAAGCAGAACAGATATCTTCCCCAAAAGAGCATAAGGCAGAGCAGCGAAAGTACTCCTGTCTGAAGTGCAGTCTGGAGATACAGACTGTGTGCTTTGGTTGGAAGCTGCTGATACATTCCGGCTCCTGTATTGGCTTTCATTACATAATCTGTCTGCAGGAATTCTGCTGCAAAAGTATCCGGACCACTTCCCCAGATCAGATGTTTCAGGATCAGTGGAATGGTTCTGCCCCAGATATACCCTCTGCCGGACAATGCCTTTTCGTGCCCTTTCCATACTGCTGCTGCATTCTGGATTGTGTCTTCTTTGCTGTACTGATTTATGTACACATAGCGGTCACTGTCTGGTCTTTTATAAAAGTTCCAGGTAATCTCCTGATTTTTCATGATCAGATACTGAACACTGTCCTGAGAATAAGCATCAAATTCCAGTTCCTCATACTGGGTATCTTCAAACACAAAACAGTTTTTTTCTGTATTCCAGACAGCAGTGTCTTTACTTTCATCATTAAAGGTCGCTGTCAGTATCTGCCCCATGTCTGTAGTCTCAGGTGTAATCCGTATCCTGTTCTGTCTGTAGGTCAGAAGAACGCCATCGGATTCTGTTTCGATTTCTGTCAGATCGTAACTTTCTTTATGGAAAATCTCTGCCACTGCTTTTGTTATGGTATGATCATTCACCAGATCATAACTGATCAGAAATCCTGCCGCCAGACAGATTCCCACAATCCCATAAATAAGACTTTTCTGCTTTTTGTCTTGAATGACCTGAAAAAGCGTTCCTGTTATCAGAAGCACCCCTGCTGCCAGAAGTCCAGCCCTGGAACCACTGCCCCAGAGGCAGATCAATAAAATTCCAAAAAGAACACTCCACAGAACTTTCTGCCATATTTTTCCGGCTGTAACTGCCAGAAAAAACACGATTGGAAAAAGTACCACCAGATAAATACCCGCATAGTCCGGCGTATAAGAAGCCATATATACTTCTGAATTTTCTCCATAATGAAATCTCAGTGCTTCTTTTACAGAGGAATCCATACCGACTGTAAGAAATGTCTTCCCTGCTTCTGTAGAAAAGAAATCTTTTCCAGCGAATTGTGCAAGTCCAAGAATTCCCTGGACAAAAGCTCCTGCTGCTGTTGCTGTCAGAATCATCCGCACATCTTTCAGTGACTCGATTACCTGCATACAGTAAAAGACAGCGATCATGTATCCCAGAAGAACCCATACAGATTCATACTGCTGCCACATACCTTTCAGGGAAAGGTCTTTATCCACAGACAAAGCAGTGGATAACACTGTCAGTCCACCATATACCAGTAAAGGTATACACATCCGGATATGCCTGAATTTCAGTTGCCGGATGATCCGGCGGTCAATGAGCATGACCACCATCCATCCAACCAGGATCAGAAAAAGGATACTTTTCCAGTAGATAAAGAAATCATACTGAAAACTTCCGTCCGGAAACCAGGAATATTTTCCCAATGTCACCCCCACTTTCTGTCCTTTCACAACCAGCGGCAATACCCCTGTCATGAGAATTACAGGAAGCAGATCTGATCTTAAATGTTTCTTTTTTGTTTTCATTTACAGGTTTCTCTTTTTATTTTACTTTGATCTTAACTTTTGCAGACTTCCTGCCAACTTTTACTGTGATCGTCACTGTACCTTTTTTCTTTGCTGTGATCACACCACTGGATGTTACGGTTGCAATCTTCTTATTGGAAGAAGTGAAAGTAACTTTCTGTTTGCAGGTAACCGGTGCAACGGTCGTTGCAAGTTTCAGTTTCTTTTTAACTTTCAGGGTAGCTGTACCTGAAATCTTTTTGTTTGTGGATTTGTTCAGTACTGTAACAGAAGTTGCTGCCACATCAGATTTCTGGACTTTCACTTTTACCTGAGAGGTAAGTCCACTTTTCAGTTTCACTGTGACAGTTGCCGTTCCTGCTTTCTTACCTGTGATCTTGCCACTGGATGTTACCGTTACAATCTTGGTATTGCTGCTCTTAAAGGAAGCTACTTTATCACCTTTGGCAAGGCCGGAAGCCTTGATCTGGAAGGTCTGTTTTACTTTCAGTGGAAGTGTCTTCGGAACATTCAGCTTGATTTTAGCTTTCAGTTTGGCAATTTTCTTTATCTGAATAACATCTCCGCATACGGTACATCTCTGTTCCTGGCTTCCTTCTGCCAGCGCAGTTGCTTCCTTTGTTACTGTCCATTCACCAGGTGTATGACCTTTAGCCAGAATGCGAGTAGTATTTTTTTCTCCATGAAGTTTGCAAATTGTTACAACATATCCATCTTCTGTACAGGTAGCTTCTTTTCTGTCTGTTTCTTCCCATTCACATGGAAGTGGTTCGTCCTCTGGTACTACATGGAAATTCAGATCTGAACTGTTGGCATGAATATGCAGATAATAAGCTTTTCCTTCTTCCATCTGAATTTCCCCATCATGGTTGTACAGACCGTCACTTACGCCATCTGCCTTTACATATAAGAGATATCCACCTGTCACATTCACCCGATAACCTGTTGTTTTTTCCGGAACAAATTTATAGATAAGGGTATCCCCTTTCTCTGCTTCCGGTGTGTAAATCTGACCTGCTTTAATCTCCTGAACGTTATCCCAGGACTCTGCTGTCAGGTCAAAACTGATCTGATATTTGCCCAGACTTACATAAGCTCTTGCAAGATCATTGTTGATCCATTCCAAACCACTGTGGTGCAGATATCTGCCTGTAGAATCCGGTGTGCCATATGTAATGGTTTCGGATGTTCCATCTGTATAATATGCCTGTGCTTTCATTCCTTTCAGGGACAGTACATTCAATCCGTCAGGCAGACAGTTCTTCTGATCGGGAGCTGACAGAAGTTTCAGACCTTTCAGTGTTTTGGCTGCTTTTTTGATAGAGATGGTGTTACCTGCTTTATAGGAGGAAACATTCATAAAATAGGTATGTCCCTTTTCAAGCTGAACAGAATAAGTTGTTTCTCCTTCATAATTCAAATCTTTACCAGCTGTTAAATAAGCTGAGCCACTCCAGTATGTTGCTATATCTGAATATACCTTGATTCTATCTACTGCTTCAGGATCATCACCTTTTACAGTCAGAATGTACTCTCCACTTTCAGAAGGTGTAAAACTTCTGTAATCATTTGTATATTCTGAAATGTCATTCTCTTTGTCCAGTTCAAATGCTTTCAGATATCCTGCGCCTTTTACTTTGACAGTAGTTGTAAATTCTGTTTCATTTTCACCGTCATGGTTAACTTTGGAATATGTATTAAAGATTACCTTGTATTCTGTTTCCTTCTCCATCAGAGTTTCTTTGTCAAGCCGGAATGTAACATCAAGAGTATTCTCATAGTGAACGGTAAACAGTTCATCCAGTCCGATTCTCTCTTCTTCGCCATTGGCATAAGTAACCAGTGCCTCATAGGTATTGGAGAAATTATCAAAAATTGTAACATCATCTGCAGATGCATCTTCTCTCAACACAAGTTTCACATCTGTAATCGGCTGTACTTCTGTTTTGTTAAAGAGAAGCTTAAAGGATCCATCTGACTTTTGGTCATATAATCTGACTGTATAAGTATAGGTTTTTCCTTTTTCCAGTAAAGAAGTAAGTTTAAAGTTGTGATCTTCGCTACCATCATCGTTTGAATCCAGATTATTTCCACCACAACTTAAATCCACACAAGTATCAACTCCTTCTTCATCACCTTCAAGATTTTCTGACTGGATTGTATAATATCCATCCTCACCTGGAGTAAAGGTACACTTTATGGTATTTCCGGCAGAAATGGAAACTGCTTTTTCTGTTCCATCCTGAAGCTGCAGCTCAGAAATTTCTTCAGGTTTTTCAATCTCCGCTTTCTCCTGTTTTACAATTCTTACACTGGTATCGCAGTCTGTCTCGACTTTAACCAGGCACGTTTCTCCTGCTTCAAGACTGATTCTCAAGCCAGCTTCATTATAAACTTCTTCTCCATCTTTATAGAATGTTACAAGCTCTGTAATGTCACCGTCTTCTTCTGCATAATAGGTGCCTGCTTCTTTTGCGGTAAATGCATACCACTGTCTTTCTCTGTTTGTTTTACCTTTCAGTGATTCATACTGATCCTGAGTAAATTTCGGAAGTTTGGAAAGATCCATCTTTTCTGCTGTAATATCTGCAGCAGTTACAGGAATCTCTGCCATTTCTACAGCTACTGCACTTCCCGTACTGATACTTGCACTCAGATATGGAGAAACTTCCCAGGTACCAGCTGTCAGTCTGCCGCCATCATAGACAATATCTTCTGTGTCTTTCTTCTGTGCCTTATACTGAAGATAGTAACCGCCAATCTTATCAGTTCCTCTGACTGTTCTTGTCTTGTCACCAAGCGTTACCTCAGTCTGAATGTTTTCGCCTTTAAAATCATCAATACCGGCGATATAAGTTTTCTTTAATGCTGTTGCAGTCATTTCGGATGGTCTGGTTACCGGTGTTACATCTACGGTAAGTTCCGGACAATACTCATCTGCTTTTATATAGATGTAGTATGTAGCATCTTTTTCAAAATTCACATATGTTTTGTATTTCTCTACTGAGGAGTTTGCCGGTTTCTTACCCTCTGCTGATCTGACTTTTATCTCAGAAATCGGAACATTGAATTTCACTTCATAACGACCTGTTTCTTTTGCTGTATATTCCAGAATCATTTTGTCCTTATTGGACATTTCTGTTGTCTGATCATCTTTAATCTTATCTGTGACTTTTTCAGAAGGATCCACAACTTTTACAGGAACCACATCACTCTTGCCATCAAAGCCTATCAGATATGCATAATCTCCTGCTTCCAAATTGCTGTAATCGTAAATTTCCTCATAATTACCATCGCTGTCTTTCCTTACAAGTTCGTCTGTGACAATTCTGTCATATTCGTCTTCCCAGAATTCTGATGTGTCATACTCTTTTACACTTCCGTCCTCATAAGTAACTTCTATGATGGCAGACTGTAAACGTACAGTCTCCATCCCCTTGATAAAGGTCATATTTTCCGGTACGGTAGATTTTACTTTCACAGATGTAACTGCAGCTACTGTATTAACAGTAAGTTCTGTTTCCTGAACACCGGCATCCTTATTAACGCCAAAACATACCATATATTTACTGTTTCTGTCCAGTTCCCAGGCTTTGCCACGAGTTTCACTGTAATACATTTCAACACTTCCATCTTCATTTACTTTTCTGAAAGAAGCATCGATACTATAGTCCTCACTGTCCGTTATAAATTCATAAAGGTCTCTGTCTACTGTTTCAAATGCATACCATACTCTAGTATCTTCGTATTCCCAGTCATCATTTTTCTGATTCAGTTTTACTTTGTTTTTGCCAATAACAAGTTTCGGGAAGTCATCATAATTGAATGCTTTTACAGTTATTGTAACTGGTGTACTTTTTACTTTGTTACAATTAAAAATCAGGGTATAGGTACCTGGCAAAAGCTCATTATTGTCATCCCACTGTGCTGCTTCCCCATTTGCATCTGTGATTTCTGTCCAGACTTCAGTTCCATACTTATTTGTAATTGTTCCATCAAGTTCCGGTTCCAGACTTACTGTTTTTTCCGGACTTCCATCCTCATATTCTACGGTAAGTATTTCTCCTGAAAGTGTTCCGTATCTACTTGCATTGTCCAGACCATAGGTAAATGTAAAATCAGTAATGGATGGAGTCACAGAAACAACTTCCGGACATTTTTCAATGGTTGCATCCCACTGATATACTATATCATAGTCTTCTTTCTCTGCGTTCCACTGAGAATATCCACCGGAAAATCCAAAATAATATGTTGTGTCTTTTTCCAGAAAATAGAACTGTTTACCAGGTCCATCACTGGTATAAATGCTTTCCAGTCCAGCTTCACTTCTTTTGCGTACGGAAAGTGTCGCCACTGGACCTATTCCATATGTTCCATCTTCAGATGGGGTGAACGTGTACCAGTTATAATCTGTATATTCGTTCTCTGTTCCTTCTACATGATTGTCACCCAGCTTTAAAGAGGGCAGTCTGTCTTTTCCGTCACCTGCTGCAACTGTGATGTCTGTTTCAGTTTCTACATTGTCGCCATTGCAGCGGACTCTCAGGGTATAAGTTCCAAGACTCAGGGTATCTCCCGGATTATAAGTATAAGCATATCCATCCTGATCAGAAGATTCAAAATAATAACTGAATCTGTTTCCATAAGAATCTGTAAATGCGTCTTCTTTTGCAAAAGTAAGTGTCACAGGTTCTGTGCCATCTTTATAGGCAACTGTAAGTTTCAGTCCTTCTGCATAACATTTTTCAAAGTCTGCGACAAAACTGGTGCTGGCATTTTTTGCATCTACAGTAACGGAATCAATTTCCGGAACTTCACTTACTGACACACCATCAACAGAATCACCTTTATTCTGAATGTAATAAGCAGTTCCGGCTTCCATATTACAGTAGCCATTCTGAGAATAAATTGAGGAATAGTATCCATCAGATTCTGTTTTTACTACGATATCCAATGGATCGGAATTCAGAGAAGTAAAACCGTATCTTCCAGATTTTGAAGGTGTAAAAGAGCAAATATCTCCTGACTGAATTTCTTTTGTATTTTCCCCTTCGGAAATCTTTCCTTTGTAGATATCAGCTTCTGTTACAGGAATCACATTAACATCAGCTATATTACTGTAAATGCAATTATCGTCTTCTTCATAGGCAAAGCATACCCCATAGTTTCCAACGTTCATAACTTCTTCAGATGGGAATGTAACTTTGCTTTCATCCTGTACCAGCTTTGGAATAATCCTATATCCATACGAATCTTTGATAGAATCTGTGTAGACATCATTGTAAACAGAATCGTCTTCGTAAGTTATGCTGATCTCACATTCAGACAATAATTCATCTGCTGTTTCAAAGCCTGCAACTAAACTAGTTTTTATGCCTGTCGCAGAAATAGATTTAATACTCTTGATCTTGGTAAGCGTTACTGTAACAGCTTCATCTGAACCACGTGTTTTTACGCAGCAATAATAGACAGTTCCTGCTTTCAGTTTTTTATTTAGCAGGAAATTCCAATGGTCTCCTCCATCATCGTCATAGCCTGAATAATCAGATTCACTCTCTACTTTAGAATCATACAAATACACCTGTGGATCTATGCCCTCTTCACAATCAGAAGAGAATCTATAAGTTCCATCTTCCTGTGGTGTAAAGGAAAACCAGACCCCATTAGAATCCGTGTTCACTGTATAAGCTGTGTCCAGTGAGAGTTCCTGAAGGTCATCCGGAACGATGGATTCCGCTGTCAGTTCAGCTCCTGCTTCATCTGAAAACAGTTCTTCTGAACCATCCCCCAAATCTACAGTCTCTTCATTTTCATCCCCTTCTACAGCCACTTCACCGTCTGTCTCTTCTGAAGAGAGATCTGTTTCCTGTCCCACTTCTACAGAATCTTCATCTGTATCGTCCACAGGTGTTTCTTCGTTTGCAGTCTGTGGATTCTCTTCTTCCACATCTACTGCTTCTGATGAAAAATCTGCGCCGCTGGCAATCATTACTGTACTGTCTGCGCTTGTTACAGTCAGAACAGCAGCCAACAAAAGTGCCAGTCTCTTATTTTTCATACTGTTTCCTCCTTTTTTTAAGATAATTCCAGTATAACTCTCAGCTTTCATGGCTTCAATAAAAAATAACAAAAACTCCCACGTTTTTTACTATTTTTATCCATAGTAAATCCTGTGGGAGTTGTGGTTTCTGGTTTATTTTACTGTAACAGTTACTCTGGCTTCCTTGCTGCCGGACCGGACTTTAATGACAGCGGTTCCCTTCTTTCTGGCTGTAATTGTACCAGTGTTATCTACTGTTGCGATATTTTTGTCAGAAGAACTGTAAACTATTTTCTGTCTGCCTGATACTGGAAGTCTTATTGTAGTAAAGGTACTTTTTCTTCCTGGTCTCAAAGTGATCTCTTCCGGATATGTACGCCATGAATTTTTTTGAAGCAGATGAATCGCTGATGTTTTTACATAATCTTTCTGTACTACTACTGCAAACTGAAAGGTAAATCCGCTTTGGAAACGGAAGGTGATCACTGATTTGCCCGGTGTTTTGCCAACCACTTTCCCATTACGAAATACGGATGCCACTTTCGGTCTGCTGCTGGTCCAGGATACCAGTTTATCATTCATGGAAAGTGCTTTTATGTTTATTTTGACAGCGTAATTTTGTTTCAGTGGAACTCTGGTATTAGATGGGATCTGATACCAGACTTCGGCAGGTATTATCTTTACTGGAATGTCTTTTGCATAAGCACCGTCACAGGATATTTTTATTTTGTAGGTTCCTGATGGCAAACCATAGTTCTCTACTTTCTGATAACTGCCATTTGCTTTTCTTTTGTAAGTTTTTGTTTCCATATGTCCCCATTGCAGATCTTTCAGCTCTCTTTTTATGGTTTCTTTTCCATATGTTACATAGGCTGTAAAACTGCGGAGTAAAAATATATCTGCCTCTTCTCGTAAGATCATGCTCTTAGGGACTACATTCTCCAGCCTCAGTGCTGTGGCTTTCGTAAAATTCCGGATCTTTATCTGCCTTTTGGTTCCATAATCATTATTCTTACTTCTGAAACCAATGATATAAGTTTTTCCTTTTTTCAGGTAATATTCTGCCATCTGGGAATTGGAATAATCATTAATCCTGGCCTCGCTGCCTGTTGCTCTGCCATCTTTGTCAATTTCATACAGCCTGCTTACTTCCAAACTTTCATCCATGTTCCAGTCTGTATAATACCAGCCGTTTCTTTCCGGCTTCAGAAAATACCAGTTATAAAAGTAACTTCCTGCTCTGACTTTCTGGCTGCCTGTTTTCAGAACCGGAAGATTATCTACGGATCCCCATCTGACCTTCATTATAAAAGAGGTTTCCAGTTCTTCATCACATGTTATTTTTATCTTATAAGTTCCGGAAAGAAAATCACTTATATAGTACCATCGCATTTCCTTTTTGGTTTCCTGATCAATCACCTGGATTTTTAGCTTATGACCATAATCATCATATGCAGTCTCTGGTGCAATTGGAATCTGCCTCTTCTTTCCATTATCGTAACTGATTTCCAGCTTTCCCGGAAAATACTTACTGCAATTCTTTTCATTCAGATCCAGATCCATGTTTAACATTTTTCTGTCTGCCAGAAAACGCATTCCTGTCACCTTCGGCAGAACCGGAGTTGGTGTTGGTGTAGCTGTAGGCGTAACCGTCGGTTCTTCTACCTGTATGGCACTCTCTTCAATGGTTATGTCAAATTCATTGGATGATGTGCCCTGGGGTCCCACAAATCCCACACAGTAAGTAACATCTTTCTCCAGAGAATAGGTATATACTTTTGAAGAATCCCTGATTACTTCTACTTTCGTAGCTTGTATATTTTTGTAATTATCACCATTTGCACTGGCCTGATACACGAAATTATCAAAAACCGGTCCGATTGTATATTTCTTTGTTTCCGGTGCTGTAAAGAAATACCATTTTGTTTTGTACTTTGGGCTGGTTACTGTATTCTGCCCCAATTTAAGAACCGGAAGATCTTTCGCCATTCCAACTTCTATTTCATAAGAAAGTTCTTCTGGCAGCTTTTCTCCATTGCAGGTAAAAAGCACTTTATATCGTCCGGTCTCAAGTATGCATTCAGAATCCTGCTGCTGTCCATCTTTCTCGAAATAATAGCCAAACTGATTTCCATAGGTATCTTTTGTCTGATATCCACTGTCAAAAGTAACACTTCCTGTATCACCATTGTCGTACTGTACATTTAATACCGTATTTTCCACAGATACATCTTCCAGATATACAACAAAAGATTTCTGTGCATTCTCAGAATCTACGGTTATCCCGGTTACAGATGGAGTCTGATTATCTGTATCTGAAAAATCATCCGGATTTTCTGTAGTATTCTCTTTTTCCTGTTCTGGCTGCCCCTGTAAATCACTGGTCTGATCCGGCACTTCTGTAATCAGAGAATTCCCTTCCTGATCCACGTCGCTTCCTGTCTGTTCTGCCTCTATAAAAACTTCCTGGGGTTCTGAAGCCATGGCAGTCATATTTATACTGGTAATTCCCAGAACAGCCGCAATAAATAATGCTACACACTTCTTCCTCATAATTTATCCCTCTTCGCTATCTTATTAACAGGTTTCAGGGAATCTCTATCTCCACATGTTCATATCTCAATTCCAGTGGGGTATGGGACCAGACAGCTCCGCTGTAACCTTCTTCCATTTCCAGCATAATATAGCTGCCCTTGTCCATGGGAATAGTACGGAGGTCTCTTGCCAGTCCCTCACCGGTCCACTTGATATAGGCCTCCCGAAGAACCCACTGGGCAAAAAAAGCCTTCTCCGGTTCGTCACTTTCCAGAATTTCACGCACCATGTCTGACGGAACCATCCTCTGTACCAGCCGTTCGTAATTTACTTTCCGGTGTTCCTGAATATCAATTCCTACTTCCTGTCCTGCGATCACACACATGACATATTTGCCGGAATGACTGATGTTGTAGTGGATCCTGGGCTGGAGAGTAAGAAAAGGTTTGCCATGCTCCCCCTTGGCTCTGGGTTCAAAAGCCAGCTTCAGCCCAAATTCTTTATAAAGACCTGCTGCAAGAAGTTTCTCTGCTGCCATGTGCTCCATATTTTTGTGCACATATTTTTCCGGTATCTCTGTGTAATAAACAACCGCCTTCATACTCCTGCCTCCTTTAAGAACCGGGAAGGTTCTCGTTTCTTCTCATATTGCTGTCTTACGTAACATAAGGTAAGCTGCTTTCTGGCTCTTGTCATGCCCACATAAAAAAGTCTCCGTTCTTCTTCTATTGCCGGCTCCAGAACTGCCTTTCTGTATGGCATACTGCCCTCATTTACATTCAGAATATATACCTTGTCAAACTCCAGCCCCTTTACACCATGAAGGGTGGACAGCAGTACGCCCTCTCTTTCTTGTTCCTGTTTTCTGGCCTGCTCTTCCAGCTTTCTGCTATATTCTTCTATGTAATTTTCCCATTGTTCCAGACTGTCCATACCTCTGGTACTTTCTGTCAGTCTGTCCAGAATTTCGCTTAACTCTTCTGGCTTTATTTTACGATATTCTGCATATTCATGCAAGTATTCTTCATATCCCATGCCCTTCCGGATAAAATTAACGGCAGCATAAGGGGAAAGTCCTTTCAGGATTTTCAGATGGGTTTCCAGCGTAGTGATACGGTCACACATCCAGTCTTTGTCCTTATAATATTCTTTCAGTGCTTCAAAAGAAATATCTGTCATAGGCAAAGCATCCCTGGAAATATAACGGTTAGGACGATTCATGATCTCCAGAAAATTCCGTCGGCTTCTGTCTCCCTTTGCCATATGCATATAGGCAAGAAGGTTCCGACAGATCCAGTGATGAAAAAGATTGGGTAGTTTCTCTTTCATATAAAATGGAACATGACGTTCCATAAGGGCTCCTACCAGACCTTCCGCTTCCTGATTGGTCCTCAAAAGAATGGCAGTGTCTTCCAGTCTTTCTTCTTTTTCCAGGCGGTCACGTAATTCTGAAACCACCTGCATATATTCTTCTCTGGGATTCTGGAATTCCCGCACCAGTATGGCATCTCCCTGAGGATTGGGCGTGGAAAGTTTTTTGGAAAAACGCTTTTTGTTTACACTGATAACTTTCATTGCGGAAGAAAGAATCCTGCTGCTGCACCGGTAATTCACATCCAGAAGTACCGCCTCTGCCTCCGGATAATCTCTGGTAAAATTCAGCATGATCTCCGGTCTGGCTCCCCGGAAATGATAAATAGACTGATCATCGTCCCCTACAATAAAAAGATTGTTCCGGGGCAGGGCAAGCATTCGTACAATATCGTACTGTAGCTGATTGATATCCTGAAACTCATCTACCAGGATATATTGAAATTTGTTCTGCCATGCAGCCAGAATGTCTTTCCGCTTGTCAAAAAGTTCATAGCAGTACAGCAGCATATCGTCAAAATCCAGTTTTCTTTTTTCCTGACATATCTGACGGTATCCCTGATAGATCTGGCGAAAAACTTCATCCGGGCAGCAGGACGAATAATAATGTTCCAGAGAAATCCGATTCCCTTTTACCACACTGATCTCCTTGGCGATTTCTTCTGTAAAATCGCCCTCTTCTGCCAGTTCTCCTCCATAATTCAGAGTAAGTTCTTTCAGGATTCCTGATTTTTCCTCTTCTGAGAGAATGTTGGCAGCGGTAAACCCATAGGCATGTTTCAGAATTCCATAAAAGACTCCATGAAAAGTTCCAAAAGTCACAGGTGTATACTGTTGTTCTGTAAATGTAAGAAAACGTTCTTTCATTTCTTTGGCTGCTGCCCTGGAAAAAGTCACAACAAGAACAGAGGAAGGCGGTATCTTCCCCTCACTGATCATATATGCAGTTCTTTCTACTATTACGGAGGTTTTCCCCGAACCGGGGCCTGCCAGAACCATCATAGGTCCTGACAGGTGAGCGATTGCTCTTTTTTGAGATGGATTACGTTTCATATTGTTTAATCTCAGATCAGCTGAGCTTTTCGATGGCTGCTTTTACACGCTTGATAGTCTCTTCTTTACCGATGATCTCCATGATCTCAGTTGCACCTGCCGGTGTCATCTGTTTACCGGAAACAGCTGTACGGAGAGGCCACATAACATAACCGTTCTTGTAACCTTTTTCTTTTACGAATGCACTTAAAGATGCGAACAACGGATCATTGGTGTAATCTTCCTGAGCTTCCAGTACAGGAAGTACTTCTTTCAGTACTGCAAGTGATGTTTCTTCGTTTGTTTTCATTTTCTTGTGGCAGTACATGGCAGAATCATATTCCGGAACTTCTTCGAAGAAATCAATCAGTGCAGGGATGTCCGGGAAGGTCTCAATTCTGGTCTGAACCATACCTGCAATCTTGTGGAAATCGTATTCTTTCTTAAGGACCTGTTTCATATATGGAAGTGCTCTCTCATAGAAAGCTTCCGGATCCATTTTCTTGATGTATTCGCCATTCATCCAGCGAAGTTTGGTGATGTCAAATACAGCCGGAGATTTGCTGATATGATGATAATCAAATGCCTTAACAAGCTCCGGAAGAGAAAAAATCTCACAGTTGTCCTGTGGGCTCCATCCCAGAAGTGCTACGAAGTTTACTACAGCTTCTGTAACAAATCCCTGATCGATCAGATCTTCGTAAGAAGAATGTCCGGAACGCTTGGACAGCTTCTGGTGCTCTTCGTTGGTGATCAGTGGACAGTGAACATAAGTAGGAATTTCCCAGCCAAATGCTTCGTAGATACGGTTATATTTCGGTGCTGAAGAAAGATACTCGTTTCCTCTGACTACATGAGTGATTCCCATAAGATGATCATCTACTACGTTTGCGAAGTTATATGTGGGATATCCGTCAGATTTGATCAGGATCAGGTCTTCCATTTCTTCGTTATTTACAGTGATATCTCCGTAAATAACATCATGGAAGGTAGTGGTTCCTTCTGTCGGCATATTGAAACGGATAACGTGCGGCTCTCCTGCTGCCAGGCGTTTCTCTACTTCTTCTTTAGAAAGATGCAGACATCTCTTATCATAAATTGAGATCTCTTTGCCAGCTACCACACGTTTCATGGATTCCAGTTCTTCCGGTCCGCAGAAGCAATAATAAGCATCTCCCTGCTCAATCAGCTGTTTGGCATATTTCAGGTACAGACCGGAAGCCTGTCTCTCACTCTGTACATATGGACCTACTCCACCGTCTTTGTCCGGTCCTTCATCATGAAGAAGTCCTGTTTTTTCCATGGTACGGTAAATAATATCTACGGCACCTTCCATGTAACGTTCCTGGTCTGTATCTTCGATTCTCAGGATAAAATCTCCGTCTTCATGCTTTGCAATCAGATAAGCATATAAGGCTGTACGCAAATTACCTACATGCATACGTCCTGTAGGACTTGGTGCAAATCTTGTTCTGATCTTAGTCATTTTTCTCCATCCTTTCAATTTATAAACTGTCAGATCCTGCATCCACTTATGAAAATATGTGGAGTCTGACTTTTTAGCTTTTGTATCATTATAACCAAAAATATTCCCTGAGACAAGTCTGCCTCAGGGAGTTTTGGTCAGATTATTTAGTTACTGTTCACTCCGTTCACAGTAACATTATTTATGCTTCAATTCCTCTGCCTCTGAGATATTCGATCACATCTCCTACTGTTGCCAGATCGGTAAGTTCTTCGGCAGGTATCTCTATATTGTATTCATCCTCCAGAGCCATAACCAGCTCAAACAGATCCAAGGAATCAGCTCCCAGGTCGTCCTTAAAAGAGGTATCTGCTGTAATTTCGTTCTCATCGCAGCTTAACTGTTCTGCGATCATTTTTCTCATTTCTTCTAACATTGCGTTTTCTCCTTTATCAAGCATGTTTCGTGATACTTTGTCGTCACTTACTTTGATGTGGAAAGTATATATTCTGCCAAACCATTTGTCAATAGATTTTGCGTTATTTTAGAGAAGCCTTTCCGGCTCCTGAAGTTTGATCTGCCTGGACACGCTCAATGCCAGTCCCATCTCTGCCATCAGGAAAAGAATAGATGTTCCTCCATAGCTTATAAAAGGCAGTGTAACACCTGTATTCGGCATCAGATTCACTACAACGGCAATATTAAAGACTACCTGCAGCGCAATATGGATAAAAATGCCGGTAACCATCAGAGACCCGAACATATCCGGTGCATTCTGTGCAATAAAGAACAGTCTGTACAGAAGATATGCAAAGAGAAGAAGTACGATCACTCCTCCCACAATTCCCAGTTCTTCACATACGATAGAAAAGATCATATCGTTCTGTGCCTCAGGTACACTTCCCAGCTTCTGGATACTGTTACCCAGACCTCTTCCCAGAAATCCGCCGGAACCAATGGCATACAGTGCCTGAATCGTCTGATATCCATCACCGCCTGCATAATCCTCCGGATGAAGCCATACCAGAATACGTCTCAGACGGAAACTGGAACTGGTCTCCATAGAAGAACTCAGTATCACAACAAAGATCACAGCCAGTGCAAGGATTACTCCTGCAATGATCAGGAAAATCTTCGTGTCCGGATGTGCAACAAAAATAAGGCCTGCTGTGATACAGAAGATAATGATGGCTGTACTTAAGTTATCTGTAAATACATATGCAAAAAGAGCCAGTGCCCCGCCCATTCCAGCCAGTATCATGCAGCCTTTCAGTGTCCGTACCTGCTTGCCCATATGGACGATCATATAGGACAGACAGACGACCACCGCGATCTTGGCAATCTCAGAAGGCTGGAAGGAAAGCGGTCCCAGATTCAGCCATCTCCGGGCTCCGTTGGCGCTTCGTCCCAGAGGTGTCTTGACCAGCATCATCAGTCCTGCTGCCAGACCATATAGAATTCCTGTAAACCTGGTAAGAACATGATAATCAATCCTTGAAATGATAAGAGCCACAATAATACATACAAAACTGATAGCCGCCTGTTTCTTAAAATAGTACATATCATCCCCATAGTTCAGCTCTGCCATATAAGAACTGGTACTGTAAAGCATGATAAGCCCGAAACAGGTGAGAAGGATAATAACCGCTACCAGATTATAATCATAATAGTGTACTTTTGCTCTCTTTCCGGAATTACTTTGATCCGGAGCAGGGATCAGAGGCTTTCGTTGTTGTTTTGTTTTTTCCATGAAATCACCCATCCCGATTATATCAGAATCCCCCTTTGACTGCAAGAGGCGATGCCATTATGACACCGCCTCTATATTATGCTGTATTATCATTCACATTCTTCACAGCAAGCTCTTTTATTTGATTTTTGTTTCTGTCTGATCATTTATCATCGTCTGATTCAATGGCTGCTGTTTCGATAACGAACTTCACATTTCCGTCCATATCGTCTGTTTTGCCACTGAAGGAAGTATAAGTATTCTTGTCAGAGCAAAGTGCATCCAGACGATCCAGAACATCCTGAAGATCATCGTCTACAACTTCTTTGATCTTCTGGATTCCGTCCTCGTCAAATTCTTTTGTTCCGTCTGCCAGTTTCTTGGCTCCGTCTGCCAGATCACTGATTCCGTCTTTTACCTGTTTGCTTCCGCTGGAAAGAGTACCTGCTCCGCTTACCAGCTGCTGTGTACCAGAAGCCAGCTGACCTGCTCCACTTCTCAGTGTACTGCTGTTTGCAGAAAGTGTGCTTGCCCCGCTGGTAAGCTGACTTGTTGCACTTCCTACTTTGGAGGTTCCTGCTGAAACCTGCTTGCTTGCTTTGTCCAGATCGTTGGCACCTTTTTTCAGAGTCTTGCCACTCTTGGTAAGTTTATCTGCTCCACCGGTAAGGTCTTTGTTATAGGACTGAAGTTTGGTTGCTCCTTTGACCAGCTTATCGGATGATTTAGAAGCTTTTTTGTAGCCTGCATTCAACTGTTCTGATGCCTCTGTAAGTGTTGCTGCACCTTTTGTCAGTTTTTCCAGTTTTTCTTCACTTAAGAGTGATCCTACTTTTTTAGTCAGTGCAGTTACGCCTGTTTTGACTTCTTCTGCACCTGACACTACCGCATCGGCTGCTTTTTTGTCGGTGATTCCTGCCGCACCTTTGATCAGTGTATCGCTGTAACCGTCATCTAGTTTGTCCAGATTCTCTGTCAGACCTTTGATCTGCTGCTTCAAAGTTGCATAGGGATCAGAATCTCCTGCTGCATTGATATCATCCAGACCTTCTTGTACTTCTGCAAGACCAGATTTCAGCTGCTGCACTGCATCGCTTGCTGCTGCATTTTCTGCACTCTGTGCACTGACTGCATCAGCTGCTGCCTGTACCTGTGCTGCCTGATCAGAAAGTCCTGATACGCTGCCTGCATGTGCCTCCAGGTTACCTACACCACCCTGTGCGGTAGCCACACCACTGGAGATGGCTCCGATCGCGCTCTGTACTGCACTGTTGACTGCTGCTGCGGAAGCATCATCCATTCCTGACGTATCGATTCCACTGAGGATATCGATTGCTGAGCTTGCCTGATCCAGACCACTGGAAATGGTAGATGCGTCTCCCTGAAGAGCATCTCCTGTTCCTGCTGCTGCACTGACTGCACTTGCTGCGGAAGAAATCTGACCAGCAACAGAACCATCGGTTCCTGCTGAAATAGAATCTGCTGCTGCCTGTGCTGTGGCAAGTCCGCTTGCTACTGCATCTGTACCTTCTGTAGATCCAGAAGAAGCACTTCCGTTCAGCGCTGCATTGATCTGATCCAGACCTGCACGAATCTGTTTGACATTTTTTGCGTAATCACTTGTATTGGAGGCAAATGTCTTGGCACTGGATGCCAGGGATGAAGCTCCATCGGCAAATTTTACAATTCCCTGTACCTGTGTGGGAAGTGCTGTCTGAAGATCCTTTGCATCAGATGCCAGCTGTGTCAGTTCTGTAGCTGCATCGGTAATTCCTACTGCACTCTTGGCAATTCCGTCAATCAGATCACCAATTCCCTCAATATAGGCCTGAATCCCCTGACCAAGGTCGGTAGCACCTTCTACATAGGTCTTGACTCCACCTGCCAGTGTTGTAGTTCCCTCTACATAAGATTTAGCACCTGCTGTCAGTGTATTTACACCTTTGTTATATTTGGTAAGCGCACTGCTCAGTGTATTTACACCAGATGCATACTGCTGCACACCGGAAGCAAGTGTATCTGCACCGGATGTATAGGAAGTGACTCCACTGTTTAAAGTAGCTGCACCACTGTTCAGTGTGGTAATACCACTTGACAATGTTCCTACACCATCATCAAATTCTGTATATTTCTCTTTCAGAGTATCAGCACCGTCTGACAGTTTCTGAGAACCATCTACCAGTTTTGTTGCTGCGTCTGTAAGATCATTAATGGAATCTTTCAGGTCGTCCAGTCCATCGATATCGTCTGTATCAATAGAATCCAGCATATCTGTAAGTGCAAATGTGAATGTAGAACTCATAGTAAAATCAGTCACATCTGCCTCCATAGTAAATCCTTCCGGAATATCCACATCTATGTCTTCATCAATGCTCTTCAGATCCAGGCTGTCTGCCAGTCCTGGAAGTCCGATACCAATGGCAATATTTCTTTTGCCATCGGAAACCACTTTGCCATTATCAACGGTAACATTGGTAAAATTGTCAACAGGAAGGAGCATTGCTGTAGCCATAACAAATGGCGCGTACATATCCTCCGTTTTCTTACCTACTTTTGTTTTATTTTTGACATTATTAGTGTAATTTACTTCTATCTTAAGATGTCCGCTTTTGCCTGCCAGGTCATCCGGACTTACCTGAACTCCATCCAGATAATAGGTAATATTCATGGAAACCGGAAGTTCTTTATTGGATGTACCCTGATAATAAATATCCTTGTCATCGGTGTTCCAGGTAAGTTTGTTTCCGTCCTGACTGAAGGTTTCGTCACCTTTTATGTTTTTGATATCTTTCAGGTCTGAGGTATCTGAAAGGTCACCTGCTGATGCGGAGTTCTTCAGCCAGTCAGATACGGTGATCTCTTCCGGAGTTCCGTCAGCTGCTGCATTTACATATACAGTCTCTTCTTTAGAGATATTGCTGTCAGCTGCCATTACAGGGGTTACTGCCATTACAGCTGCCATTCCGGCCGCCAGAGAAGCTGCCACTGCTTTTTTTCTGTTTCTGTTCATTTTGTACGACTCCTTTTCTGCCATTGGGCTTCATAAAAATATTATTGACTTTAACAGTATTTGTTTTATTTTTTGTCCGGTAAAAATCCTTTGGAAGTACGGACAATGATCGGATCAAAGATCATAAACATTGCAGGAAGAACCACCAATACAACAATTGTACTTACTACTGCACCTCGTGCCAGCAATGTACAGATGGAACCGATCATATCAACCTTGGAATACAGGGCAACACCAAAAGTTGCTGCGAAGAAACTGCATCCACTGATAATAATTGACTTCATGGAAAACTTATGTGCAATAGAAATAGAATCTTTCTTGCTCTTTCCAAGATGTCTCTGTTTCTGATAATTACTTGTCATCAGGATCGCATAGTCAACGGTTGCTCCCAGCTGGATGGCACCGATTACGATACTTGCCACGAAGGGAAGGGTAACACCCTGATAATATGGAATTGCCATATTTACAAAAATTGCAAATTCAATAACTGCTACCAGAATAAACGGCAGGGAAATTGATTTGAATACCAGAAGGATGATCACGAAGATGGCTGCAATGGAAAGTATATTTACTCTCTGCAGGTCAATGTCTGTGGTATCCTGAAGGTCTTTCATCAGTGGTGCTTCACCGATAACCATGGATTCCGGGCTGTATTCCTTAACGATCTTCTGGATCTCTGCAAGCTGTGCATTACATTCGTCTGTTGCGGAAGAATATTTGGAGCAGATGAACTGGATCTCATAATCGTCAGATGCAAGCATACTCTTCAGATCAGAAGGAAGCATGGATTCCGGGAATGTGGGGCCGATAAAGGAATTCAGGCCCAGTGCCCATTTGACACCGTCTACTTTGTCCATTTTATTCAGCATTTCTGTTTTCTGCTGACTATCCAGACCCTCTTTCAGAAGTACCATATGTACGGTACTCATATTAAATTCGTCTTTCAGTTTTTCATTTGCAACATTACTTGGCAATGTTGCAGGAAGAGATTTATCAATATTGTAATAAATCTGTGTATGGTTGTTACCATAAATTGCCGGGAACAGAAGCACCAGAAAAACAATTATCCATACTTTATAATGTTTTGTAATAAATTCAGATGCTCTGTCAAGACTTGGAATCAGAGCTTTATGTCTGGTCTTTTCGATTGCTTTGTCAAAGAGAAGGATCATAGCCGGAAGTATTGTTACACAACAGATGACTCCGATTACAACACCTTTCGCCATTACGATACCCATATCACGACCAAGTGCAAAGGTCATTACACAAAGTGCAAGGAAACCTGCAATAGTAGTTACAGAACTGCCGGCTACGGATTTGAAGGTGTCTGCAATGGCATGAGCCATGGCTCTGTCTTTGTCTTCGTATTTCTTTTTGTATGCTTCAAAGGAGTTCAGAAGAAAAATGGAATAGTCCATGGTAACCCCCAGCTGAAGCACTGCTGTCAGGGATTTTGTGATATAACAAACACTTCCCAAGAAAATATTGGATCCAAGGTTATAAAGAACCGCCAGACCTACACTTAAGAGGAACAGGATCGGAACTACCAGTGAATCCATGGAAAGACAGAGAACAAGGAAAGAAAGTACTGCCGCAACTACTACATAGATCGGCATTTCTTCCAGTGCTACATTCTTGATATCGGTAACAACACCTGACATACCACTGATATAGCATTCTTTGGAAGCTATTTTACGCATCTCTGTTACAGCTTCCATTGCTGCATCAGAGGATGTGGTATTGTCGAAAAGGGCGATCATCATGGTGGCATTGCCTTTAAAAAATACATCTTTTATCTTGGATGGGAGCATATCCACCGGAAAACTCAGGTCAGCCACACTGTCATACCAGAGTACATCTTCCACGTGGTCGATATCCTCAAACTGAGCTTTCAGTGCTGCCACATCTTTCATGTCCATGTTCTCTACTACAACCATGGAAAAAGCACCCATTCCGAACTCATCCACCATAACATCCTGACCTTTTACTGTCTCCAGGGATTCCGGAAGATAACTCAGAATATCATAATTAACTCTTGTTGCTGCGATTCCCAATACTGACGGAACCAGAAGCACCAGACCGATCAGTACGATCAGTACTTTGTGCTTTGCAATCCATTTCCCTACCTTAATCATTACTGCCTCCTTAATTTTACTATTTAAGTAATCTTACTGGTTACCTTAACACTTATTGATTATTTCTATCATTTATGACTATCAGTCATTTTTATCATCCGAATAGAGTTATATAATAAAAATGACTATTAGTCAATATCCATTTTCAACAAAATGTCCAAAAATGTTCAGGACATTTTTGCAATATTGACTTTCAGTCATTTTTGGCTATAATAGTTGTTGACTGGTAATTTATCGTTTTTTGTAACCGGGAGGTTTCTGATGGGAAAATTAGAGCTGAATAAAAAGAAAAAAGAAGACGCTCTTTATAATACTGCATTTGAACTTTTTACCACCAAAGGGCCAAACAAGACCACAATTTCTGACATTGTAGAAAAAGCAGGCGTGGCCAAAGGAACCTTTTATCTGTATTTTAAAGACAAATACGATATCCGTAACAAGCTTGCCTCTCACAAAACTTCAGATCTTTTTTACGATGCCTATCAGGCTGTCCGTCAGAATCAGATAGAGGGATTTTCTGCGCAGCTGCATTTTATGATCGATCATATTCTGGATGCACTGGAAAAGGACTACCAGCTTCTGATCTTTGTTTCCAAAAATCTTTCCTGGGCTGTATTTCAGGCTGCACTGGAAGATGAGATGCCTGACACAGATGTAAAATTTTATGATATGTACCTTCAGCTTCTGAAGGAAGACCATCAGGTATACGAACATCCGGATCTTCTGTTATTCTCTGTGATCGAACTTGCAAGTTCCACCTGTTATAACTGTATCCTTTATCAGCAGCCGGTTCCTTTGGCGGAATACAAGCCTTATCTTCACAAATCTATTGATGGAATACTAAGTAGTTATTTATCACATTCTTAACTTCGCCCATAACAAAAAGCAGCTGATCTTATGATCGCTGCTTTTTGTTATATTCAGATATTCCCATCCTGTGCTGTTTCCAGTTTACCAAGATCGGATGCCTTTTTCAGCACTTCTGCAATTTTTTTATTTCCTGTTCCTATGGTTATTCCTGCATTGATAACCCTTTTACAGGATTCCACCAGTACCATAGCTTCTTTCAACGCCCGGTCACTGATCTCTTCAAAAGGTTTTTCTATAACTGCATGAACTGCCAGAAGTTTTGCAAGCTGGTAATCAATATCATTGGTATAAAGGATTCCGGCAGCAAAAGGAATGTTCTTTTTCTGCAAACTTCGAAAAACAGGAATTCCGGTTCCTCCGGAAGAGATTACCAGCACTTCCGGTTCACCCTCCGGCCGGGGAAGCTCCAGGCTGCCGAACACAGGATCAAAATATCCATTGTCGATTCCATAAAGCTCCCGGATGGTATCTTCTTTAAAAATCGTCTCCGGTTTTCCGTAGTGTGCAATATGGTCACCCTTTACACAGATGATCTTGTCTGCTATTTTTTCAGCCAGATCAATCTCATGAAGGGACATGATCACTGTGATCTTTTTTTTCTTTGCCATGTCTCTGAGAATAGACAGAAGTTCCAGCTTGTATCGTACATCCAGAAAGGAGGTTGGCTCGTCCAGAACAATGATCTCCGGTTCCTGACAGATTGCCCTTGCCAGAAGAACTCTCTGGCGCTGTCCGTCACTGATGGCATTAAAATCTCTGTCACCCAGTTCCTGGGCGTGAACTGCTTCCATGGCTTCATCTACTTTCTGTTCATCCTCTCTGCTGAGGATTCCCAGCTTGCCGGTATAAGGATAACGTCCTGTAGCCACAATATCATGACAGGTCATGAGCTCCGGCTTCATCCGTTCTGTAAGAACCACAGCCATCTTCGTAGACAGATCACGAAAGGACAGTTTGGTAAGATTCTGTTCCGCAATAGAAACATTTCCGGAAATGATCTTTAACTGGCGGGTAATACTTTTCAGGATGGTGGATTTGCCGGCACCGTTAGGTCCGATCAATGCCACGATCTCTCCTTTTTCAATTCCGATACAGATATCATGGATCAGGGCTTTTCCGTTATAGCCTACTGCCAGATTATCCATACTTATATATTGCTCTGCCATATCACTGTTTTCCTTTCTGGCGTTTTAACATCATTCCAATAACTACCGGTGCGCCGAAAATTGAGGTTACGGTACTGATATTCAGCTCCAGTGGTGCAAAAGCTGTACGTGCGATCAGATCGCTGAGCATACAGAATACAGCTCCCCCCAGAAAAGTTCCAGGTACAACCACCAGTGGTCTGGACGTATTCAGTGCCTGTTTTACCAGATGGGGAACTGCTATTCCCACAAAAGAAATAGGTCCTGCGAAGGCAGTTACTGTTGCAGAAAGAACGCTGGACAGAAGAATCAGTGTCACCCGGAATATTTTTATATTGACACCCATACTCTGTGCATAGGCTTCTCCCAGCTGATAGGCTCCGATAGGCTTGGAAAGCATAAAAGTCAGTGCAACAGCAATTACAATGATCAAAGCTGCGATTTTTACATTGCTCCAGCTCATACCGGAAAAACTTCCCTGTGACCATCCATGAAGGTTTACAATATCTGAATCCTCTGCAAAAGTGACCATAAAGTCAGTAATGGCAGAACAGATATAACCGATCATGGTTCCGGCGATCAGAAGGGTCGCCATATGTTTGATTTTTCTGGACACCAGAAGGATAAACCCTGTGGCAATGAGAGATCCTGCAAAGGCTGCAATAATCAGTGTATAAGAAGATACTTTTCCCCATTTTTCCAGGAAATAGATCATTGCCAGGGCTACCACCATCTTTGCTCCTGATGAGATACCCAGAAGATAAGGACCTGCAATAGGGTTCTCAAAGAAGGTCTGCAGCAGGAATCCGGAAAGAGAAAGTGCTCCTCCCAGGATCGCTGCCATCAGAATACGTGGCATTCGGATTTTCCAGATAATACTGTATTCTGTGTCTGCCCCTTCCCTGAGAAAAATAATCTTCAGAATACGCGATACCGGAATATTGGTGGTACCTGTGTTGATATTTAAGATCAGAATTGCAAAAAGTGCTGCTGCCAGTACTGCAAATACTGCCGCATAACGTGAACGCCGTCGGAAATTCTCCATATGGAAGGTTCCGGTGCTTTCACCTGTCTGTAATTTACTCATAGCTGCTCCTGTAATCAATCAATTTTTGTCATAAAGGTCATCTGGCTTGCATCACCGTCTGTCAGCATCAGATGAAGATCTGTGATCATATTTCCAACAATGTCCGTTGCCTGATAGAGGTATTTGCCTGCGCACCATACATTGCCTTCTTTTACTGCTTTAAAGTCGGCAAAAAGTTCACTCTTCTGGAGAAGCTCATCCACACTGTTGATGGGATCGTCAATGGTTCCGTTGTATACCAGATAATCTGCATCAATTGCCTGTGTATAAAATTCTTCCATGGTCATGGGCACTGAAGATCTCTTGGTCTCCTCTTCAGGATCTACCTGCATTGGTACATACCTGCCTCCGGCGATCTCGATCATCTTTGGAACATAATCTGTAGGTTTTCTTACCACTACGGAACCATCTGTACTGATATAAAAGAACGCAACTGTTTTCTCTGTATTTTTGAAGTCCTTCAGATCAGAAATTACTTTTGCCTGCTCATCAAAAAACGCCTTTGCTTCTTCTCTCTTATCTACCATTTCTGCATATACTTTGATCCACTCAGTTCTTCCAAGAGGATGGCTTTCGTAGCTGGAACGGTCTGTAAATACAGGAATTCCCATCTGCTCGATCATCTCCTGTACCTTAGGGGTATGAAGGATCATAGTTGATTCAATTGCCAGGTTACATTCGGAGTTTACCAGGAGTTCATAATCCGGTTCACTGTATTTTCCTGCAAAAACAATGCTTCCATCTTCCATTGCCTGTTTCGCTGCGTCTACATACCAGCCAGATGCCTGCAGGGAAGAAAACTTAATGCTGTCCAGAGCATCCAGGGAAGAAAACAGAGACATGGCTGAAGTAGCAGCCAGATAAATCTTGTCCAGAGGCTTCTGAAGTACTACGATATTACTGTCCAGCCCATCTGGTGCTGTCTTTCCCTCCGGTACCAGAAGAAACTGTCCACTATCTGGCACATCGATCAGTGTATAATCATCATTATAATAATAAATATGGAAGCATTCTGCAAATTCGTTCTGCATTTCTGACTGAAAAGTCAGTCCCGGAATCTCCGGTGCAGAAGAGGAAGAAGAATCTGAATCCGCTGCTTTTACCTTTACAGATGGACTGATGATCCCTGCCACCAGAAGGCATACAGCCATCATCACTGCCCATAAAGCCTTTATACTTTTTTTATTCATTTTCAGTTGTATCCTCCGATTCTGTTTTATCTTCTGAATTCTGGTCATTGCTGTGTCCGTTTACTGCGGATTCATAAAGTTTTTCTGCTTCTTTCTCACGGCCAAACAAAGCACCGTAAACTTTACTCCACTCATATTTTGCCAGTACATCTTTCTCGTCTTTGGAACGGTCAAGAATCATTGGAATCTTGAGAATAGCAAATTTTTCTGCCAGGGCTGTCATAGCCGGATATTTATTCTCTGTATCAGAAGTATCACCAGTGCTGTCATCTGTCTTTTCTTTCATGACATCAGAAGGTATAATGGCAAGTTTGCATTTATTTTTTACCAGATCTTTCAAATTGGCTTTATCATAAGTTCCAACAGAAACAACATCACCTTTTTTCAGGGATGCTTTAATGGTATCGACCTTACAGTCATCTTCTGTTGCAGAAACAGCAGAAATATTCTTATCTCCACCGATCTTGTCGATCATTTCCAGTGCGACGTCAGAAGCTACATAGGTTTTGTCCATCGGCAGCTGAATCACAATAATGGATTTATCGATTCCTGCAGGAATCTGATCTGTCTTATCCTCCGGTACAAGAAGATAACGGATAACATCCTGTTTATAAAGTTTCGCATAATCCTGTTCTGCAGCTGAAGAACCTTCTTCTCCGTCTGAAACAGGTGCTTTTGAAGAAGATACATCCTGAGATGTTTTTTCTGTAGCAGAACTTTCTCCATCAGATGTATCTGTGGCAGTCTGTGTGTTATTGCTCTGTGTAAGATCCACACTGTCCTTGCTAAATTCATCATTCAGAGAAACCTCCAGCACTGTCATATCATTGCTGTAATAATGGATCTTGAACATTTTGGAATGCTCCAGTTTCAGAGAACTCATATATTCCAGTCCTGTGATCTTCGGTGCTGCATCGTCTTTGTATACAGTACCTGCATCTGTTTTGGCTTCTTCTCCATCTGCTACCTTCTTTGCACTTCCTGCTGCAGTTGCAGAAACTTTGCTTCCGGAACCTGAACTGCTTCCGTCTGTACTATCCGAAATATCCATACCAAAATACAGAGTATATTCAATTTCATATGGTTTGGACATTGCTGTGGTGCATCCAACAACTTTATTATTAGCATTAAGCTGAACAGGAATCTTGAAGGTAGTATAGTCACTTCCCTGAGATTCCGGATCATACTGATTACCACTGGCTTTCAGATAAACCCACTTTCCACTGTTGAATGTTACATAAGCCCATGCCTGTCCATCTTCTACACTGATCTTGTCACAGGTGATATTCAGTCCATGGGTTCCTGTTCCACCAGACCATGAAAAAGTAAACTGATCGGAACCATATTCTCCATCTTTCAGACCACCTGCGGAAGTATCTACCTGGCTTGTCTTTCCGTCTGTTTTTGACTGGTACTTATTACTGCCGGAACTATTTCCTCCTGAACTGTTTCCACCTGATCCTGACCCGGGACCAGAGCCACTGCCATTAGACTGCTTTGGTGTTGGAGTTGGAGTTTTGGTTGGTTTCTTTGCAGGTGTGGGGGTAGGAGTATCTTTGCCTGAACTGCTGCTGTCCACATTGAACTTCAGCGTATGATCATACCACATCTTGTCTTTTTCGCCTGCTTCATAATAACGCTTGGAACGGGCTGCCAGCTTAATCTCTTTATTCAGTCCGGAAAGAGGAACTTTGTAAGTGTATTTACCATTAGAATCAACCTTGCATGGAATAAGTGCACTGTCTTTTGCCTTCAGGGCATCTTCTTTGGTTCCCAGAAACAGTCTGTCATAGCCAGTACCACTTAATGTAATTGTTGCAGTAAGCTTGCCGTTTTTTACTTTGATCTTACAGTCAGTGATCTTGAACATGGTAGCAGTGCCTGATACATGTGTTACAGCTCCTGTATATGTTCCATCTTTTGGAATATCACTGGATGGTTTGGTAGTTGGCTTCGGTGTAGGAGTTGCAGTTGGCTTCACAGTAGGTGTGGGAGTTGCAGTCACCGTATCCGGGGTATCAGAACCACTCTTTGTGATATGGATGGTATACTCAATATCATGAGGTTCTGTCATGGCTATGGTAGTTCCTGTGATCACCATATCTGTATTTAAAACCACCGGTATTTCGAAGAAAGAACCTCCATTGTTACTTGTAGGTTTATATTCTGTACCATTTACCACCAGTTTGGTAAACTTATCACTGCTAAATTTGATAGTTGCATAAGTCTTTCCATTTTTGACAGTAATGCCTTCACAGGTGATTTTTGTCTTACCAGTGCCACCCTCAAATGAAAATTTATCTGCTGTGTAAGTACCATCTGCCAGTGAAGTTTCTGATGTACCGGCAGTCTCTGTATCTTCTTCTGTACTGTCACTGTCCTCTTCCAAAGATTCTATTTTATAAGAATCATCGGTATCGGAAGTTTTCTCATCTTCTTTTGTTTCCAGATCTTCTATTTTCCAGATGGAATCATCTACTTCTGTACTCTTCGAGATGGTTCCCTCTCCTGAATTATCCGCTGTGTCTTCTGTTTCTGTCTCCTGGCTTTCTTCCTGAGCATCCGTATCGGTATCTGATGTATCTACTGATGCACTCTCTTGTTCTGCACTGGAAGGAAGCATAAGATAAAGCTCTTCATCTGTATACCAGCTGCCTGTTTCGCTGTTCCCTGGAACATAAGCAGCTTTCTCTCCCAGATACTGAGGATCTATGTAAAAATAATAATGGACTCTGCCATTTTCATCCTGTGTTCCCTCAATTACAGGAGTTTTATCTTCGTCTGTTCTGTTTCCTATATATAACCGATCAAAAGCTGCATTCTCTGATACCAGTTCGATCAAAACTGAATCCCCATCCCACACAGCCTTCTTTTCTGTAATGCTCAGAAATGTTTCATTTACAGCACCGGTATCCTGTTCTGTATCTGGTTTATGGTCTACATTCTGATTTGTTTCTTTTTCTGTTTCTTCAGTGTTTTTTTCATCAGTTTCATTCTCTGATGTGCCATCATTATTTTCCTGCACTTTCTCGTTTTCTGCAAATACAGAAACTGTAGTCTGTGGCACTGCAGTCATACTCAGTGCAAGAAATGCCGCAAGAAATTTTTTCGCATGCATATTTACATCTCCTTTTGTTTGAAATGCTGCGTTTTTATACTACTGAATATAGGATTTTTCCAAAATAGAAAGCCTACTCCCCAATGAAGATGAGTAGACTTTATTCGCATAAATAAGACATCCTCTCATAATAAAAAGTAACAGGATGTTTGTTTTGTGAATTTCTGCTTTCTTCGGAAGCTGTTCACCAACCCTCCAGCAGGTTTCCTGGCTTGCAGAGTATCCTGTGACCACGCCTTCTCACACTGTTTCTGTGCAATGGCTTCTGCGGTCTTCTCTTGCGCTTACAGTGACCGGATCGCTCAGGATTCTCACCTGATTCCCTATTACCTGCTCTGGCAGCACTGGAGTTCCTATATTTTGTTCTATTATAACAATATATCCTGCAAGGTGCAATAGTTGTAATTCGATATAAGAAAAGATATTCGACAAATTATCAGAAAACGTTGTTTTATTTTTCTATTTCTTTGATTAATATTTGTCATTCTGAGTAATAAGTGTTATGATGACGTTATGGATTGTTGTACGCGGAACACTCCAGGCACACCAGACAGAATTATGTCTGAATCTATTTATATAAGGAGATTATACTATGAAGCAAAGAAGTAAAATTCTGTTAGCACTGCTTCTCAGCGCATCAGTAGCCACTACCCCGATTGCATCAGTTTCAGTTTTTGCGGAAGATCTGGATTTTGTAGCAGTTGAGGACAACACAGACACATCAGCGGAGGATGATTTTGATTCTGAAGAGACATCTGTTATCGCGGAGGATAATACAGAAGCAGATGATTTCGGTTCAGAAGAAACAGATCTGTTCAGTGCAGGAGAAGGAGACGCAACTGCAGATGGAACCACTCAGGCTGATGCAACCGAGGCCAAGACACATTCCATCAAAGTCACTGTTGTCAACAGCTCAGGTGCTGTTTCCGGTATGTATGCTATGGACAGTGCTGTCGTTACCAAGCAGGATGACGGAACTTATCTGGTAAGAATGCATCAGACAAACGTAAACAGAAACTATATGGCACTTACTGACGATAAAACCAAGGCACTTAATCATGAAGTAGATTGGTATGTAGGTGGTGGTGCCGATGGATACTGGTATACCTTCCCTGTTACCAGTCTGACAGATACTGTTTACGCATCTTTCAGCAAATCACCTACCAAGACCTGGAGTAATATTCAGACTATCACTTTCGATGTTTCTTCTATGGCAGAAACTACAGAAGCAGACGCAGTTGCATCTGATATGAACGTAGAAAAAGCTTCTGTTTCTGCTACAGAAGTTGCACTGGATACAACAACCAAGGCGCTGGAACCAGGGGGATCTTTCAAACTGACACCTACTCTTACACCATCCAATACTACAGACACTGTAGCATGGACATCCAGTGACAATGATGTTGCCACAGTAACCGAAGATGGTACTGTAACAGCAGTAAAAACAGGTTCTGCAGTGATCACTGCTACTGCTGGAAGCGTAAAAGCTGAATGTACAGTTACTGTTTCCAACACACATGCCATCAATGTTACTGTAAACAACAAAACCACTGGCATTTATGCTTTCAAAAATGTAGTTATCACCAAACAGGAGGATGGCACCTATCTTGTAAGAATGCAGGGCGTTGACAGTGTCAGAGATTATATTGCATTTGCAGATGGCACAGCAAAAACCGATCTTGTACCGGTTTACAATCATGAAGTTGAATGGCATCGCGGCAAAGTTACCACTACTACCGATGATACCGGCAAAGAAGTAAAAGAAGTTACCTATACAGTTCCTGTAAAATCTCTTACAGACCCAATTTATGTAGCATTCAGCAGCGAACAGAACTTAAATGACCCATGGAAGAAACCGGAAAAGAGATGGAACGGAGCATATCTTCTGAAATTTGATCTGGACTCCATGACAGACACCACAGAAGGGGAAGCTGTTGCTTCTGATATCAACGCAATACCGGCTACTGTTACGAAAACAGTTCTTACTGCAACAAACACTACAGGAATGTTCAATGTTACAGATGCTCTCCTGACCAAAGATACCGAACATGGAAATACTTTAACTGTAACTCTTCATGGAACAGGCTATCATTACCTCTATAAAGGAACATACGAAGAAGCGGTTGCCAACGGTAACAACAGAGACAACTGGATCGCAGGTGAAGAAGTAAACGGTAAATGGCAGTTCAAAATCCCTGTAGCAAATGACGAAACTTTCCTTCCGATCGTAGCCATCTCCAACAGCTACCTGACCAAATACGAAAATGGCCAGAACTCTCTGGAAAGAGCTTTCTATCCACGTCAGGCTGTCATTGACGAAGCTGCTGCCACCTTAACTACCGGTGACTATGATCATACCAAAGATCTGACTGTAAACAACAGTGTAAAAATGTTTAAAGTAGATGCTGCTACCCTTGAAACTATCGGTGGACCAAACTCCAACGGTTATAAAGAAGTCCTTCACCTTACCATGGGAAGTGACAGCTTTGACAAAGTTTTCATCGGCTCTGCTGAAGATGCAGCAAAAGCTGAAACAACTACCGATATCACCGAAAGAAAAGCAGATCTTACTGTAAAAGCCAACGCTATGGGTGGTACAACTACTACAGATTACCTGGACAAAGAAGTCACTTTCTCTTTCCATTCTGTAAAGAATGATTCCTGGTATGAAAGAGTATTCAACATCAGCAAAGCAAACGGTACCCTGACCATTACACCAGTGCAGGTTCCTGCTACAGCGATCACTCTCAATGCAACCAGCCAGAAACTGACAGAAGGCAAAACTGTTACATTAGCAGCAACTGTTACACCGGCAGATACAACAGATGCTGTTGTATGGACTTCCAGTAATACAAAAGTTGCTACCGTATCTGCTGACGGTGTTGTAACGGCTGTCAAAGAAGGGACTGCTGTGATCACCGCTACTGCCGGAAACGTAAAAGCCACATGCAAAATCACTGTTTCCAAAGCAGTCGTTAAAGTTACAAAGGTCAGCGTTACAGCTTCTGCCCGCAACATTGCAGCAGGCAAAAAAGTACAGCTGAAAGCTGCTGTAGCTCCATCCAAGGCTACAAACAAAGCCGTAACATGGAAATCCAGCAATACCAAAGTTGCTACTGTAAGCTCCAAAGGTGTTGTAACCTTCAACAAAAAAGCAGGCGGCAAGAAAGTAACCATCACTGCTACTGCCAAAGACGGAAGTAAGAAATACGGAAAGATCACTCTTACCTGTATGAAAGGTTCTGTGAAGAAGATCACACTTTCCGGTGTCAAAACACTTAAAGCCGGCAAGACCGCAAAGGTAAAAGCAAAAGTTACTACCATGAACGGTAAGGCAAACAAAACTCTTACCTGGACATCCAGCAACACAAAAATTGCTACTGTTGACAAAACCGGTAAAGTCAAAGCAGTCAAAGGCAAAAAAGGTACTGTTACCATCACTGCCAGAGCAACTGACGGATCAGGCAAAAAAGCAACTATCAAGATCAGAGTGAGATAATCTTCTCTCATTTTGATAATATTGTAACATACAGAGAACCTGCCACTGGCAGCTTCTCTTGCATACTTTGGCATAAAAAATATCCTGGCGGATTCAGATATCTGAATCTGTTCAGGATATTTTTGTTACTGTTATATTATTATTGTTTTAATTTTACTATTCTATCTGTTGCTATTACAGGTTTTATTTACAATATTTATTTTTCTGTTTTTTCTTCCAGTTCTTCTTCTAATGTTTTTACTGTATCATCATCTTTTTCCGGATTGGAAATCTTTACCTTATGATCATACCATTTGCCCTTTGTTCCAATAAGCGCAAGATTAAATTCTTCATCAATATTCTCAACCGGAATATCAAATCCATAAACTTCCTCTGTCATTCCATCGCTGTATGTGACAGTATCTGTGGTAGGCTCCAGAAGTTTTGCCCCATCTTTCTGTGCATCTTCTGCTGTTCCAACGAAAAGATTTACGATATGTTTGGAAGCCAGACTTACATGAAAAGTCATTTCTCCGTCTTTTACTGTCAGGATGCCTTTTCCGTCATTTGCTTCGTTTGCATGGAACATACCGCTGTCTGAATCAAATTCCGCAACATAAGTGCCATCTTCAAGAGCTGTATCTTCTGATGTCTCTGTTTTTTCTTCTTTTGTCACTTCTGCTGAATCCTCTTTGACTGTAGCAGTTGCTGCCTTGGCTCCTGCTGCCATAACAGGACTGAAAGAGCCAAACACCATAACTCCACACAATGCACATGTCATCATAGCCAGTGAACGTTTCATAATAAACTTCCTCCTTGGTAATAAATATTTAAAAGAAACTGCCCGGAAGTCATGATAACTCACCGGGCAGCTGTATCTTACATTAAACGTAAATCATTATCTGTTATGATTATTCAGCAGCCTCTGTATCTTCTGCTGTGTCATCTGTTACTTCTGTGTCTGCATCTGCTGAAGCCTCTTCTCCATCGTCAGCGGCATCATCAGCTGCTCCAAGAGAATCAATAGCATCTTTTGTATGAGCTATGTACAGATCTTCTACTGCCTGAATTCTTCCAAGTCCGGCAATCTGAGTATCTACTGTGTCAAATGCACCTGCTGCTTCAAACTGGCTCTTCCAGGAATCTTCGTCATCGCCAGCCATATCGTTGTTTGCATGATCACCGGCAACAACCATCAGCGGACGGAGAACAACTTTCTTGAATCCGGCATCTTTGATCTTCTCAATAACTGCCTGGCATTCTGTATCTTCCGGTTTACCTTCTACAGTTCCAATGAAAGCGTTGGTAAATCCAAGGTCTTCCATCTGTGTCTGCATCTGATCATATGTAATATTCGCTGTATGAGAAGTTCCATGTCCCATAAATACAAATGCTGTTCCGTCATCTGCAGCAGCAGCCATATCATCATATCCGGCTTCTTCACATGCTGCATCTGTAATAGCCTGTGCAACAGCTTTCTTGTCATCGTTGATCACAGTTGCATCATCACCAACTTCGCCAAGCATTGGCTCTGCGATTGCTACAGATTCGAATTTATCTTTGTAACCATCAACAACTCCTGCCATTTCATCATATTCAGCACCGTGCATCAGATGTGTAGGCTGAATAACCAGATTCTTAACACCGTTGTCTACTGCACGCTGAAGTGCCTGATCCATATTGTCGATATTTTCCTGATCTCTTGCTTCTACATGATTAATAATGATCTGAGCTGTAAATGCTCTTCTTACTGACCAATCCGGATATGCTTTCTGAAGTGCATCTTCGATTCCTTTGATATCCTGTGCACGACTGTCATTAAAAGAAGTACCAAAACTTACAACAAGAAGTTCGTTTTCACCAATCTCATCCTGATTGCGAGGATCATCCTTAGATGCATCGCCTGTATCAGCACCAAAATATTCCGGGCTTGCTTCTTCGCCTTCTACCAGTTCTTTCTGAGCATCAGTAAGTGCATCCCATGCATCTTTTGCAGCCTTACAGTCCTCATCTGTTGTATCTGTTCTTTCCTGAACATAGATCTTGTCGATAAGCGCTGCTACATTGTCTGCTGCTGCCTGATCGTCAGAAGTCTCTGCACTGTCATCAGCCTCTGCTGCATCATCAGCTGCAGCCTCTTCGGTAGCCTCTGCTGCGGTATCATCGGAAGCCATAACTCCTACTCCACCCATCATGGATACAGTTGTTGCTGCCAGTAAAATGGCAAGTGCTTTTACAGTTTTGTTCTTCATGTTTTCATCCTCCTTAAAATCTTAGAAGACACGGTACCAAAACATGCAAACCAAACTGCAACAAAAAATCCCTTTTACATATAGCAAAAGGGTCCCTGGTAACAGATAAACGGTACAATCAATTACTCGTGACTCGGAATGCATATTCCTATACCGACAACAGGCAGGTTTCCTGGCTTATGGTTCACAGTAGTAATCTGCCTTCCCGGTTTCCCAGTGGCTGTGATCTGCACCTAGATCACCACTCCCCAAATACAGTGACGAGATCGTACAGGATTCTCACCTGTTTCACTTTTAACTAAAGATCAGCACCTGCTATCTTCTATATTTAGTTTACTGACAGAATAGCACATCTTGTAAAAAAATACAATAGTTTATCTGTTTTTTTAACGAACTTTTCAACAAATCCCAGGACCAGAAAGCCCACTAAGATTCCTCCTACTTTTCAAAGGCAGCCTTGATGCTGTCATAGTGAAGGAATTTCCCTTCTGCTGCAAATGTCTTTATCTGCTCCAGTGTGGCAAACATATATCCGTCGGTTTCCTCTGCCTGAAGATGAAGGTCTTTTTCATCAATGTCCATAACAAAACGATATACATCTACAAAATAGTTATCGCCTTCTCCCGGATTTTCTCTTTTATAAGTAAAAAGGTAGCCTCCATCTGCCCCGGAAACATCCAGCCCGGTCTCTTCTCTTACTTCCCGGAGTACTGCTTCTTCAGAAGGCTCTCCTGCCTGTGCTGCACCACCGGATACTTCCCACCAGCCCGGAGCCCAGGCTTTCGTCATCACACGCTTAGTAATAAGAAATGTTCCGTCCGGTCTGCCGACCACCCCAAGTACTGTCAGGTGATATTCTCCATCTTTCAGGCACCAGTCATTACGCTTCATTGTTCTTCCTGTTGGTTTTTTGTCTGCATCATAGATGTCCCATAATTCCATTTCGGTTTCTCCTTTGACCTCTTTTTTATCTGCAAAATTTTATTTGATCACATATGCATTAACGATTTCACCATAATATGCCACATGGGTGTCTTTATTGGAACCTGTGGACAGACTGTCTACATCCTGTGGGTAAAATTTTGCTCTTGCTTCCTCTGTCATGGCTGACATATCCTGTTTCTGTTTGTAAATCACTTTGCATTCCAGGGTCAGTGGCAGCTCTTTGATTCCTGGTGTAGAAACCATCTCCGGCTCTACATAAGTAAGCCCCAGTTCTTTTGCCTTATCCACATCTCTGCCAGATTTTGAACCACAAAATCCAAGGATTTTTTTTGCACTATCATCTATAGGAATGCTGACGGTAAATTCGCCATTTTTTTCCAGAAGGCTTCTTGTAAAACGATTTTCCCGGATAAAAGTAACAAAAACAGGTTTTGCCCATTCAATTCCTACCATACCCCAGGAAATCGTCATGGAATTAACTCTGCCTTCTGCTTTACCGGTGATCAGCACGCCGGATCTGATTCCTTTCAGTATCTCTCCCATATATTCATACACATCTATTTTTTCTTTCATTTCAACTTTCTCCTCTGCTGTTTTTACTTAATCATAAGATAAAAAAATCCCTTGTGCAAGATTTAATTGTTTTATAAATTCATTTTGTTATTTCTTAAACATAGAGATTCCCCGGCAAAAACCGGGGAAATCTGAGTTTTAATTTTTACAGGAAGCTTCACAGGGAATATCAAAGCTTGCATTAAATGCATAGAAATTCTTTTCATTCAATTGTTCCTGAAGAGCACGAAGTGCTTCACCGAAACGCTGGAAGTGAACGATTTCCCGGGCTCTCAGGAATCGGATAGGATCTGCTATTTCCGGAATATCCCGTACAACCCGAAGAATGTTGTCATAAGTGGAACGAGCTTTCTGTTCTGCAGCCATATCTTCAAAAAGGTCTGTAACAGGGTCGCCTTTGCTCTGAAATTCACAGGCGTTAAAAGGAACTCCCCCTGCTGCCTGAGGCCAGACGCCTACAGTATGGTCGATATAATAAGGTCCAAAACCGTTTTTTTCAATTTCTTCCATAGAGAGGTTTCTGGTGAGCTGATGAACGATGGTGGATACCATTTCCAGATGTGCCAGTTCTTCGGTTCCGATATCATTCAACACCGCCATTGCAGTTCGGTTCGGCATAGTGAATCTCTGAGAGAGATAACGCATGGACGCACCGATCTCACCGTCCGGTCCCCCATACTGACTCATAATATACTGAGCAATTTTTGCATTGGGAGTTTTGATGTTAACAGGATACTGTAATCTTTTTTCATAATTCCACATTTACCTGCAACCTCCTTCCTGTTCCCATGGGAAAGGCTGCTGTACCCATTTCCAGGTATCGCCGCCAGATTCGAGGGCATCATCTACGGTAAGAGGACCGTAGCACTGAGCATATTCTTTCATCAGTTTTATACGCTGTTTACAGCATTCTTCATAAAAATTCAGAGCTTTTTCGCAGGAAGGGTGAGTATCCAGATACAGTAAAATGTCATTTACAGCAAAACTTACCTCATTGATACGATTCATAAGTTTTTCCCGGGGTGTACACGAATCACGATACATCATTTCAGGACACCTCTCTTTCCGCAGAATGGTTTACAAAGCTGAGGAAAAACAGTTCCAACTTTCAGAGCATAATCCAAATCATAGGTGGTGGCAAATTTCTGATAAGGAACATACGCCATAGCTGGCTCCATCTGATCAATATGAGAATACATATTATCAGTCTGGTTATTACGGTCAGATTTATTACATCCACAGGATGAGGAAGAATTCGTCTGTTTTCGCATTCCCATCCGACAGGAACACTGCTGTCCGGACATCATTTCTTTTGCCATGCCACAGGTTGCATTATATGGTCGCCCACATGGACGGTTTATCTGATAATTATCCATGAACAAATCCTTTCAGACATAAAAGAGATTTCCTTATATTTTATGACATAAAATATAATTGGTGAACATAGAAAAAGAGCTCTCAGATCTGTAATTTCTGAAAGCTCTTTGATTTCTACATAACATATTTTTTTAATTTCTTTGACAATCCAAATGCCACTGCGATCTTTACCAGATCCGGAATGATAAAGGGAATCACACACCAGCCGAGAACTGCTGCCAGCCCTACCGGTCCGTTGGCTCTGCTGTATACCGCCATGAACCATACAGTTCCAAATGCATAGCATACAACCAGTCCCAGAATCATGGAAAGAATCTGCGTAAATGCATTTTTAACAGGAAGTTTTTCCATTGCCCACATAACAAGAGCAGAAAACAGAAAACCTATGATATATCCGCCTGTGGATCCCAGAAGGATACCTACGCCTCCTGTCATTCCGGAAAATACCGGAACACCGATTGCCCCAAGAATAATAAACACCAGGACTGCAAGAGAACCTCTTTTGCCTCCCAGTACTCCTACTGCAATAAATACCCCAAAAGTCTGAAGGGTAAACGGAACGGTGGTAGGAATGGATATCCAGGAACAGATTGCCATGATCACTGCAAATACGCCAATATAAACAATATCATATGTTTTACTTCTGGTAGCTGTCATTGTACTCATTTTTCTCCTCCTCGCAGCAGCACTGTGCCACTGTCATTTCATGGCTATAAATGTACCACAGGAGATTAATAATGTCAACTTTTTCGCAGAATCGAGTTTACAATTTTCAAAATATCTTTACTGCCTGCTCCCTTCTTAATGCCGATGTTTCCAATTATCCCCGATGAAGGTGAACATCTATCTGATTATATGGAATACAGATACCATTTGCATCAAATTCTTCTTTTATTTTTTCATTCAGACGCCATCTGGTTGACCAGTATTTCTCTGTAGCTACCCACACACGAAGCCCCATAATTACGGAACTTTCTGCAAGTTCATCCACAAAAACCACCATTTCTCCCACATCGTTTCTGGTATCCGGATCCTCATAAAGAATATCTTCCAGGATCTTCTTGGCTTTGTGAATATCGGATTCATAGGAAATACCTACTTTGATCTCCAGTTTACGGTTTTCTTTGGCAGTTACATTAATGATCGTACTGTTGGACAGTGTACCATTGGGAACTACAATCTTCTTGTTATCAATACTGAGCAGTGTAGTATAACAGATCTCGATTTTTGCTACTGTCCCTTCGCATCCATTGGACTGATCCTGAATAATGTAATCTCCTACCGCAAAAGGCTTGAAAAGCAAAAGAAGCACGCCACCGGCAAGATTGGCAAGTCCACCCTGCAGTGCAAGACCCACAGTCACACCAGCAGTACCTAGAAGTGCTGCAACTGAAGACTCCTTAACACCCAGACTTATGGCAATATTAAAGATCAACAAAAGGTAAAGGACTGTTTTTCCAAGAGAACCGGCAAACTGAACCACGCCTGCATCTACATTCGCTCTTTCCAGAGAACGCTTCATGATTTTCAGAAGCCATTGAATCACTTTGCGTCCAACAAAAAAGACAATCACTGCCAGTACTACTTTGATACAGAAACCAGTAACTGCCGGAACCTGATCCACCAGATACTGTTTCAGGTTCAGAATACTCTTGATGTCACCTTTTACGTTGTCTATTCCCATATTCTGAAGACTCTGGTCTACTTTATCTACGGTTTCACTTACTGTATCCATTCTGAAATCACCTCCTGTTTATCATAACAGTGTATTACTTTTTCTCTGTAGTTTGTATTTTGCAGTATAGCATACTCTTCTTTTTCCCTACAAGTGCTTTTCCAGATCTGAATGATCACTGTATGCGCCATTTATCGTTATTCTCACTATTCAACGTATTTTCCCAGTAAAAATGATTTTGTATGTTTCAAATCATATTGCGCTGTGCTATAATAGGAAACGCTTATATATTACTTTTTATTATGGAGGAAATCATGCATATCATAATCGTTGGGTGCGGCAAAGTTGGTCGTACTCTTGCAGAACAGCTTCAGGAAGAAGAAACTGATCTGACTTTAATTGATACCAACGCAGATAATATCGAAAATCTTACTGAAGATATCGATGCCATGGGTATCGTCGGCAATGGTGCCAGTATCAATACCCTTATGGAAGCAGGTGTCGATTCTGCTGATATTCTTATTGCAGTTACAGCTTCTGATGAACTGAATCTTCTCTGCTGTCTTATTGCACAGAAGACAGGTCACTGCCAGACTATCGCTCGTGTCCGTAATCCTATTTACAGTAAGGAAATCGGTTTTATCAAAGAACGTCTTGGGCTTTCCATGATCATCAATCCAGAACTTACTGCTGCCAGAGAAATTTCCCGGCTGCTCCGTTTTCCGGCTGCCATCAAGATCGATCCTTTTTCCAAGGGAAGAGTTGAACTTCTCAAGTTTAAGGTTCTTCCGGAATTTGGTCTGGACGGTATGTCTATATCACAGATCACAGACAAATACAAATGTGATATTCTGTTCTGTGCCATTGAGGGCAAAACTCAGCTTTCTATCCCAGGTGGTAATCATCTGATCCACAATGGTGATTTTGTATCCATCATTGCCACACCTCAGAACACTGCACAGTTTTTCAAAAAAATCGGTCTTAAAACCCATCAGGTACACAATACCCTGATCATTGGTGGAGGTACTATCTCCTACTACCTTGCCAAGGCACTGTCTGATCTCCGTATTAATGTCAAGATCATTGAACAGAACAAAGACCGCTGTGAATATTTAAGTGAAGTACTTCCAGATACTACCATTATCAATGGGGACGGTACAGATCGTTCTCTTCTCATGGAAGAAGGTCTGACAACTGTAGAATCCTTTGTTACACTAACCAATATGGACGAAGAGAATATCTTTCTTTCTCTTCTTGCCAAGAGCCTTACCCCAGCCAAGCTGGTAGCTAAAGTCAATCGACTTCCTTATAAGGATGTGATTGACGATCTGGATATAGGAAGTGTCATTTATCCGAAATATATTACTTCTGATTCTATTCTCCGGTATGTACGTGCCATGCAGAATACCATCGGCAGCAATGTAGAAACTCTTTATCACATTCTGGACAATCAGGCAGAAGCTCTGGAATTTGTCATTCGTGACAACTCTCCTGTGGTAGGTGTTCCTCTTGCAGAACTGAATCTGAAACCTAATCTTCTTGTATGCTGCCTCACCAGACAGGGAAGTGTCCGTATCCCCAGAGGTCAGGATTCCATTCAGATCGGTGATAATGTAATTATTGTTACTACCAACAAGGGACTTCGCGATATCCGCGATATTCTTGCCTGAAAGAGGAAATTATCATGAATTTTCGGATTATTGCATATATTATCGGATGGGTTTGCAACTTCCAGGCAGCTTTTATGTTACTGCCTGCTGTTACAGCTATAATCTATTGGGAAAAAGACCTTTTTGCATTCCTGATTTCCATGGTAATCTGCCTGTCAGTGGGAATCCCGCTTATACTTCGTAAACCCAAAAACAAAGTCTTTTATATCAAAGACGGATGTGTAGCTGTAGCCCTCAGTTGGATTGCCCTCTGTATTACAGGTGCACTTCCATTCTGGCTTACCAGCAGCATTCCACATCCTATTGATGCACTTTTTGAAACAGTATCAGGTTTCACCACTACAGGTGCCAGTATCCTTACAGATGTAGAAGTTCTCCCCCACTCTGTTCTTATCTGGAGAAGTTTTACACACTGGATCGGCGGTATGGGAGTTCTTGTTTTTCTGCTTTCCCTTTTGCCTCTTACCGGTGGTTATCATATGAACCTTATGAAAGCAGAAAGCCCGGGACCTTCTGTCAGCAAACTGGTTCCCAAAGTACAGAGCACTGCCAAGATTCTTTATACCATCTACATCGGTATGACCCTTTTGCAGATAATACTGCTCCTGATCGGCAGAGTTCCACTTTTTGACACGCTGTGTATCTCTTTTGGTACAGCCGGTACCGGTGGATTTGGTATCAAAAATGACAGTATGGGAGGTTACAGCCACTACTGTATCATCGTCACAACTGTATTTATGATTTTATTCGGAGTTAATTTCTCTGTTTATTATCTTGCCCTTACAAAGAAATTCAAACAGGCACTGAAGTTTGAAGAGATCCGTTATTACTTTGGCATCATTACTGCAGCTATTATTCTGATCGTGATCAACACTTCACACCTGTTTACCAGTTTCGGTATTGCAATTGAACAGTCTGCATTCCAGGTTGGTTCTATTATTACCACCACCGGTTTCTCCAGTACAGACTTTAACCAATGGCCTGCTTTTTCCAAAACGATTCTGGTACTTCTGATGTTTGTGGGAGCCTGTGCAGGCAGTACAGGTGGCGGTATCAAAGTATCTCGTTTTCTGATTCTCTGCAAAGCAGCCAAAAAAGAATTACAGCTGTACCTGCATCCCAATGCAGTAAAAAAAATCAAAATGGACAACAAGTCTATTTCACACGATGTGTTAAGATCTACCAATATTTATATCACTTTATACCTTCTGATCTTTGCTGCATCTGTATTGGTTGTTTCACTGGATAATTTCAATCTGATCACCAACTTTACTGCCGTGGCTGCAACATTGAACAATATCGGTCCTGGTCTGGAAGTGGTAGGTCCTATGGGAAACTTCAGTTCCTTCTCTTACCTTTCCAAGTGTATTCTGATCTTTGACATGCTGGCAGGACGACTTGAGATCTTCCCTCTGCTCCTTCTTTTCTTCAAAGGAACATGGAAAAAATTCTGATCCAGTACTTTTATCCAAACAAAAAGGTCCCCTCTTTGGGGACTTTTTGTTTATCTTCGGTCACAAACAGGGATTTTGAAACTTTTATGTCCTCTTTTAATACCTTTTCCATATCAATACTTTCCCATATATTTTTTTTGCGAAGGTTCAATACATCTGCCCCAATGAAGAAAGAATCATCTGGTTCCATTCTTTTCTGTATACCTGCCATATCTCCATCTGCATTTTTTATGATCTTTCGTACCAGCAGCATGCCAACACTTTTTCCTCCAATATAACCGGTTCCCACCTTTCTTGATACAATTTTTACCAGATCCCGGAAATTAAAAAAATTTCCAATCATAAGATCTGAATACCAGAATTCCAGTAATTCTGTAAGACAGTCAAATACATAAGAGACTTTATGGTCTTGCGTCTGTCCTTTCTCGCCTTGCTATGGCTTTCTGATAATCCTTATTACAGTCAATCTGCCACACTACATTATCTCCCATACGGAGCATGTCTATCGTCTTGTCAAATCCCATCATACCAGTACTGACTTTTTCATGTAATTTCATATTGCAGCCCTCCTTTTTTAGTTTTCTTGTTACTGTTCATGACCTTCACAGTAACTTGGTCAAAATGCATTCCAAATCACCTTCGGTGATGGCATTTTGCCCCGTATGTCTCGGGATTTTGCCATATTCATGGCAAAACACCTCGCGGGATATTACCTGTGAACAGTTACGTTTTTTTCACAATCTCTTCAAAAACTCATCACAGTTTCTTCACATTTATTGGTTATAGTATCATACATAGAGAGCGGAACGCTTTCTATAAATATTTTTCTTTTTCATACGCGCCGGTACGAATTCGTACCGGCCTCCTTCCATTTCAGGGAACTTTTTTCCATTTATTTGTTTTTATTATAGCAGACATATTCCAAATGCATCTAGCCGCATCCTCGCGGAGCGTTTTTTGCTTTATTGGAACATTACGGAGTAATTTCCTATAAAGTAAAAAAACACCTCATATCCTGTGACTGTCATTCCACATTCATATGAGATGTTTTTATTTTTGTTTATTTTGCAGATGTAATGCTGTCACTGATAGTCTGCCAGATATTGCTGTTCTCAAATCCTAACTTCCATTCTGCCACACCAGCAAGTCCGTATTTGGGGATCAGTTTTACTTTCTCGGCAATAGAAGCAGCATCCTCCAGCCAGATCTGATAAGTAGCTCCGTCTGAAGTCTCATAAGTCGCATAATTCTGACCTACACTTCCGTCCCAGACAGCCTCTGTCCCACTGTCAGCCACATCCTGTGCTGCTTCATCCATTCCGATGGCCTCACTGGTAAGTGCTCCTCCTGCGGTCTTCCAAAGTCTTGTATAGAAAGGAATGGCAAGAATTGTTCTTTCTGCCGGTACTTCTTCCAGAGTATCCTGTACTCCCTGCTCTACCCATGGAAGAGACGCCACAGATCCTGCATCCGAACCAACATAATGTTCGTCATATCCCATAATGATCACATAATCTACTACAAGTCCCTGTTCTCTTCTGTCATAATGACTGGTAAAATCTTCCGGAACCGGATTGTCTACAGAAACCACCAGATTATTCTTATGACATTCAATAGAAAGCTCTCTTAGAAACTCAAGGAAATGAGGTCCTGCATCTTCACTGAGAGATTCAAAATCTACATTGATACCATCCAGACCTGTATTGGCAGCAGCCTGTATCAGCTGTGCAATAATGTTCTGTCTGGACGACAGCTGTGACAGAGTATCTGTAGTGCTGACATCTGCTGTAAAGTTGTCGATCAGTCCCCATACCTTCAGACCTTTCTCATGTGCCTGGCTGACGTAATCCGTTGACGAAATATCCGCAATGTTACCATTTGTATCCTGCAGATAAAACCAGGTAGGTGAAATTACGTTCATGCCACTTACGTTGGCAATGGTATCTCCAAGATAGGTATTGGCATCCTGTGTGGTTACCTGATGCCATCCAAGGTTAATGGGTTCATCCATGGAAAGATAACTGTATTCTTCTTTCTGGAAATCCCGTTCAAAATCCTGTGTTTCAGAATCTGAAATATTTTTTTTGGGAATGTAACCTACATAGCCATCAAAAGTTGCTACCTGCACCCAGTCTTCCAGTGCTTCCATGTAGATAACAGTGTCGCCTTTCTTTACGTCTGTAAGGATTGGTGACTTGATACCTCCCCTGTACCGGATACTGGTGTCTTTCTTTACAGTAACTGTGTTGATTCCGGTAAATTTGTACTGGATTACAATTCTGGAAGGTGAATCATAAACAGACACATCCAGATCTGTAAATTTCTTTATGAAATCTATACTTAAATAAACAGAACCGTCTTTCAACCACACATCTCCGTCTCCGGTTTCGACTGCAGGATATTTCTGAAGTTCAGAAGGTGTGGCGTAGAGAATCTGCTGATCCGAACTGTCCCAGTAGTACCTCTGATTCAAATAAGTAGTTACAATATCCAGGGGAAGATAGGTCTGATCACCGGATACTACAGCTCTCTCCTCCATGATATCAGTCCCCAGAACTATGATCTCTTCGTCATCCCCTGGCTGACCATAATATTCTGTCAGATCCATGTGCTCACTGGCAGGAATATATTTGCTGATAAAATGTCCTGCCAGACCAATAACCAACAGCAACAGAATCAGCACACATACGATCACCACGGGTGTATATTGTTTTTTTCGCTCTTTTTTCATTTGTTTTATCCTTTTCTCAATATCAATAAACTGACAAAGGTGCGGATTCATTATATCATACTTTAACTTTATTGTGATGTGTATTTCATGGTTTTTAAGGTTTTTATACTTTTTTCACATTTTTGTATCTGAGATCTTTCTGTGTGGTTAAGTACAAGAAGGAAAACTGCCCCGTCTTTCAGAAAGATCTCCTTTATCTTATGTATATATGAATGACCCTTTCAGATTACCGGCGATCAGACTCCCGGAATCTCTCTGACATGGTCAAAATTCACTTTGGCTATATGCCCTTTTTCATCTTCAGTGTAATCTCTCATGTAGCCTCCGTCTTCTGCGATCATACAGGCTTTCACAATATTTTTGGGAGTACTTGGTTCACCATCCAGAAACAGTTTTACTCCGTTTCTCCGGTAAGACTTCAGTTCTTCCTTCAGAGGCTTCATGGTCTTTTTGTTCCATTTTCCATGTGACATATTTTCTCTGATCCGTCCTCCTTTCTTTTCAGATGCTGTTACTGTAAATATAACAGACAGTAACAATATGGATTTAGAAAACACCGATGAAGCAAGAAAAATCTCTGTGTGTTAATTGCTGATTGATTTTAATATTGAACAGTAACGTAAAAACTGGAATTGTTTGCTGCCACAGCAGGAACGCTGCATGACATGTTATGTTCGGCATTGAAGTGTTGATAAAAGTTGATTGTATAAGTGTCTCGGGTTTGCTGTATCACAATTATACACACATCCGTTTTTCTTATTCTTCATTATACAGGTTTGTCCGTCATATGCAACCCTTTTCCGGGTAATTAATAAAATTTCCCATTTAATTTCCAAATATTTTATAATTAGTCAAATT
>OLRG01000298.1_pt1 | contig 50887 bp, 49 predicted proteins | sample 1672331 | NCBI WGS metagenome assembly OLRG01 (sample SAMEA3136672, study PRJEB25190) | human gut metagenome
GGGCCTTGTCTGCGCAAAAAAAGCTTTCTATTTGGGGGCTTTTCCTGTATAATATATAGTTGCGGGCCTTTTGACAGGCCATATGAAGGGAGAGACCCATGAAACGATATCGCGTGCAGGCCCTGTGCCTGCTGCTGGCGGCGGCGCTGGCCCTGACCGGGTGCGCCGCCCGCCGGGGGGAGGAGGACACCGGCAAATTGCAGGTGGTGTGCACCCTGTTCCCCTACTACGACTTCGTCCGGGCCATCGGCGGTGACCGGGTGGAGCCATACCTGCTGGTAACGGCGGGCCGTGAGGCCCACAGCTTTGAGCCCACGCCCCTGGATGTGATCCGCATTTCCCAGGCGGACGTGTTCATCTGCAACGGCGGCGAAAGCGAGACCTGGGTGGACGACATCCTGGACGCCGCCGGGGAGAGCATCGGCTCCGTGGTGCACATGATGGACCACGCCCACGTCCTGGGGGAGGAGTTCTCCGAGGGCATGCAGGGCGGTCACGATCACGACGAACACGCCCATGACGAGCATGACGGCCACGACCACGACGGCCATGAGGAGGAGATTGAGTACGACGAGCACATCTGGACCTCCCCCCGCATCGCCATGGACCTGTGCCGGGTCATCGCCGACACCCTGGCCCAGGCGGACCCCGCCCACGCCCAGGAGTATCAGGACCGGCTCGCGGCCTATCTCCGGGAACTGACGGACCTGGACCGGGCCTTCCGGGACACAGTGGAGGCCGGGCAGCGGCATCTGCTGGTGTTCGGCGACCGGTTCCCGCTGCTGTATTTCTGCCGGGAGTACGGCCTGGACTACCGGGCGGCCTTCCACGGCTGCTCCGGCGACACCGAGCCGTCCCTGGCTACGCTGAAATATCTCATCGACAAGGTGAATCAGGAGGACATTCCGGTGGTATACACCATCGAGCTCAGCAGCCAAAAGGTGGCCTCCGCCATTGCCGAGACCACCGGGGCCAGGATCCTGACCTTTCACTCCTGCCAGACCCTGACCCGGCAGGAATTTGACCGGGGGGAGACGTACCTCTCCCTGATGTGGAAAAATGTGGACGTACTGAAGGAGGGGTTGTCATGAGCGAACCCAAGATACTCATAGACTGCCGTGACGCGGCCCTGGGCTACGAGGGCCGCCCCATCTGGGAGCATCTGACCTTTCAGGTGCGCCGGGGGGATTATCTGTGCATCGTGGGGGACAACGGCTCCGGCAAGTCCACCCTGCTCAAGAGCATGCTGGGCCTGCTGCGGCCCCTGTCCGGGGAGATCCGCCTGGACGAAAGCCTCCGCCGGGGGGCCATCGGCTATCTGCCCCAGCAGACCCGGGCACAGAAGGACTTTCCCGCCACCGTCAGCGAGGTGGTGCTGTCCGGCTTTCTCAGCGCCCGGGGGTGGAAATTCTTCTATACCCCGGCCCAGAAGTCTCAGGCCCTGCAGCACATGGGCAAGCTGGGCATTCTGGAGCTGAAGGACAAGTGCTATCGGGAGCTGTCCGGCGGCCAGCAGCAGCGGGTGCTGCTGGCCCGGGCCCTGTGCGCGGCAGGGGACCTGCTGGTGCTGGACGAACCGGTGACGGGCCTGGACCCCGCCGCCGCCGACGACCTGTACCGCACCCTGCGGTATCTCAACCGCACCGAGGGCATGGCCGTGGTGATGGTGACCCACGACATCCGCAGCGCCCTGCGGGACGCTGCCGCCATCCTCCACGCCGGGCGGGACCAGTGGTTCCTGGGCACTCCCGGGGAGTATCTGGCCTCCCCCTACGGAAAACGCTTCGGAGGTGACCTGTCATGAGCCTGCTGCTGGAAATGTTTACCTATCCCTTCATCGTCCGTGCCTTCGTGGTGGGCATCCTGGTGTCCCTGTGCGCGGCGCTGCTGGGAGTACCCCTGGTGCTCAAGCGGTATTCCATGATCGGCGACGGATTGAGCCATGTGTCCTTCGGAGCGCTGTCCATTGCCGTGGCCTGCGGCTGGGCCCCGCTGCCGGTGTCCATCCCGGTGGTGATCCTGGCGGCCCTGGGCCTGCTGCGGCTGACGGAGCGAAGCCGCATGGGGGCCGATGCCGCCATTGCGGCGGTGTCCGCCTCGTCCCTGGCCGCCGGCGTCATCGTCACCAGTCTCACCACCGGCATGACCACGGACGTGGACAGCTATATGTTCGGCTCCATCCTGGCCATGGACCGGGCGGACGTGGCCCTCAGCGCCGGGCTGTCGGCGGCGGTGCTGCTGCTGTTTGTGCTGTTCTACCACAAGCTGTTTGCCATCACCTTTGACGAGAGCTTTTCCCGGGCCACCGGCGTCCGGGTGGGGCTGTACAACACGTTTCTGTCGGTGCTGACGGCCCTGACCATTGTGCTGGGTATGCGGATGATGGGCGCCATGCTCATCTCCAGCCTGGTGATCTTCCCGGCTCTTTCCGCCATGCGGGTGAGAAAGAGCTTTCGGGGTGTGGTGATCCTGGCGGGCATCCTGGCGGTGGCCTGCTTCTGCGCGGGGCTTACCGCGTCGTACCTGCTCAGCACCCCGGTGGGCGCCACGGTGGTCATTGCGGACCTGGCAGCGTTTCTGATCTGCTGCGTCATCGGGAAAAAATAAAAAACAACATCCGGACCGTCTGGCCCGGATGTTGTTTTTTCAGATGTTCATATACCGGTAATCCCTCCGCAGGATGTTCCGGAAGAAGGGGATGGCCAGAACGATGTCGGCGGCGATCCAGGCCATGGGGTCCGCCGCGCACAGGGCGTAAAACGCCAGAGGATTTGCCTGGGCGCTGACGACGCCTCCGGCCACGGCGGCGGGAAGGGTCAGGCACACGGCGATCCGGGCCACCAGCTCCGCCGCACCGGCCCCCAGCACGAACCGGGACCGGCCGATGCCCTGGACGCAGTTGCGCACCACGAAAATGAAGCCCAGGAACAGGTACATGGCGTAATCCACATACAGGAAAGTGTTGCCGTATCGCACGGTGTCCATCGTGATCTTGTCGGCGGACAGGAAGATCCGCAGATAGGCGTTGCCCAGGGTCAGCAGCAGGCCGATGCCCACGGCCATCGCCGCCAGCAGCGACACCATCACCAGGGACTGCAGGGCCCCCTTGCGGATGCGGTCGTGGTTTCCGGCTCCCAGGTTCTGGGCGGTGAAGCTGGTCATGGCCGTGCCCAGGGCGTTCATAGGCGTTGCTGTCAGGTTGAACAGCTTGTTGGCCGCACCGAAGCCCATCTGGGCGGAGGAGGACACCATGACGCCGTCCAGCATGTCGAACTGCACCACCACGCTCTGCATGACGATGATGCCAATGGCCAGCACCGAGAATTGCAGCCCCAGGGGCACGCCCTGCACCACATGGCGGCGGATATCGCCCCGGGTGATCTGCATGTCCTCCCGGTGCAGCCGCAGCTGAGGATACTTGGCAAAGGCATAGATGAAGCACGCCACCGTGCTGATGAGCTGAGCCGCCACCGTGGCAATGGCCGCCCCGGCCACGCCCCACCGGAACACCATGATGAACAGCAGGTCCAGCCCCACGTTCAGCACCGTGGAAAACAGCAGGAACAGCAGCGGCGTCAGGGAGTCACCCATGCTGCGCAGAAAGGCGCAGATGAAGTTATAAAACAGCTGGGCCCCGATGCCCGCGAAGATGATGAAGCAGTAGGTATAGGCCGCCTGATACACCTCGGCATTGTCCGGGGTCACGTTGATCCACGCCAGCATGGGATTCAGCAGCGCCAGGGCCAGGGCCGTCAGCAGCACCGTCAGCGCCGCCGACAGAATGATCTGGGTGGCCAGGGACCGGCGCACCCCCGCCTGGTTCCGGGCCCCCACCTGGCAGGACGTCACCACGCAGAAGCCCGCGCTGACGCCGAAGGCGAACTGCAGAAAGATGAACACCAGCGACGTGGTGTCGTTGACCCCGGCCACCTCCTGGGCCGTCAGGGTCTGGCCCACAATGGCTGCGTCACTGATGGAGTATACCTGCTGCAGCAGATACGACAAAATCACCGGCAGCGAAAAGATCAGGATCGTTTTCCAGCACGTCCCTTTTGTCAGGTCCATGGGCCCGAACAGGGACTTTTTCGTCTTTTCCATATCAAAAACCTCCGATTCAAAGGAACAAATGATTATAGCCCCGCCGCCCCCGGGTCGTCAAGCAGCAGAACCCACAAGAATTTTGTCATTTTCACTGAAAAAACAGACACTTTTATGGCGTATATCCACAATAAATATTAGGCATGCTAATATCAGATATGTGAGATTCATTCTTTACTTCTGACCGTCCATTGGGTATAATAAGGGGCTGTTGGCGGTGGAAACCCGCCAAAAATTCTGTTATAATATAGATGAGGAGACGAAGACATGTCAAATTGCGCGATCGTGGGTATCAACTGGGGCGACGAGGGCAAGGGCCGCATGGTGGACTACCTCACCCAACAATATGATGTGGTGGTGCGCTATCAGGGCGGCGGCAACGCCGGGCACACTGTCATCAACGAAAAGGGCAAGTTCGCCCTGCATCTGCTGCCCTCCGGCATTTTCCGCTCCGGCGTCATGAACATCCTGGGCAACGGCGTGGCCCTGGACTGCGAGAATCTGCTCAAGGAGATCGACACCGTCCGCCAGGGCGGCGTGGACATCACCCCGGAGAACCTGCTAGTCAGCGAACGGGCCAGTCTGCTGCTGCCCTGGCACCGGGAGCTGGACGCTCTGGAGGAGCAGCGCCTGAAGGATAAGAAGTACGGCTCCACCAAGCAGGGCATCGCCCCCTTCTATTCCGACAAGTACCAGAAGAAGACGGTCCTGGCCGGTGAACTGCTGTACCCCGAGCACCTGAAGGCCCATCTCCAGGACCTGCTGGAGTGGAAGAACCTGATCCTCCGGGAGGTCTATGGGGCCAAGGGCTACACCATGGACGAGATGATGGCCTGGGTGGAGCAGTACGGCCAGCGGGTAAAACCCTATGTAGCCGACACCAGCCGCTATCTCCACCAGGCCCAGGCCGCCGGCAAGTCCATCCTGTTCGAGGGCCAGCTGGGCGCTCTGCGGGACCTGGACTACGGTATCTATCCCTACACCACCTCCTCCAACACCATCGCCTCCTATGCCCCGGTAGGCTCCGGCCTGCCCGGCGCATCCATCGACGAGGTGGTGGGCGTGGTGAAGGCCTATTCCTCCTGCGTAGGCGAGGGCCCCTTTGTCTGCGAGTGGTTCGGCGCCGACGCCGAAAAGCTCCGGGACGCCGGTGATGAATACGGCGCCAAGACCGGCCGTCCCCGCCGGGTGGGCCCCATCGACCTGGTGGCCACCCGCTACGGCGTCCGGATGCAGAACGCCACCAACATCGCCCTGACCAAGCTGGATATCCTCAGCTACATGGACCGGATCCCCGTCTGCGCCCACTATGAGATCGACGGTCAACAGACCGACGAGTTCCCCTTCCCCGTGCTGCTGGACCAGGCCAAGCCCGTCACCGAGTACGTCCCCGGCTGGAACTGCGACATCTCCGGGGTCCGCACCTGGGAGGAGCTGCCCCAGGCCGCCCGGGACTATGTGGAGTATGTGGAGCAGGCCATCGGCTGCCGCATCGGCTATGTCTCCGTGGGCGCGGAGCGGGACAGCCTCATCGTCCGCTGAAAATCACAGAAACGGAGGACCCTTATGTCCCACGACGTTTATGAATCCCCCCTGGCCGGGCGCTACGCCTCGCCGTATATGCTGCACCTGTTCTCTCCGGATATGCGCTTCCAGACCTGGCGGCGGCTGTGGACGGCCCTGGCCCGGGCCCAGCACCAGCTGGGCCTGCCGGTAACGGAGGAGCAGGTCCGCCAGCTGGAGCAGCACATCACCGATATCGACTACGATACCGCCCGCCGGCGGGAGAAGGAAGTCCGCCACGACGTGATGGCCCATGTCTATACCTACGGCAAGGCCGCGCCTCAGGCGGCGGGCATCATCCACCTGGGGGCCACCAGCTGCTATGTCACCGACAACGCCGACCTGATCCTGTACCGGGACGGGCTGGTGTATCTGCGGGGCCAGCTGCTGGCGGTGATGAAGAACCTCTCCGCCTTTGCGGAAAAATACGCCGCCACGCCCACCCTGGGCTATACCCACTATCAGCCCGCCCAGCCGGTGACCGTGGGCAAGCGGGCCGCCCTGTGGCTCCAGGATCTGCTGTCGGATCTGGAGGAGCTGGACTTTGTCCTGGGCAGCCTGCGCTTTCTGGGCTGCCGGGGCACCACCGGCACCGAGGCCAGCTTCATGGACCTCTTTGACGGGGACGAGGCGAAAATCGACGAGATGAACCGCCGCATTGCCGCCGAGTTCGGCTTCGACGCCTGCTTCACCGTCTGCGGCCAGACCTATCCCCGGAAGGTAGACGCCCGGATCCTGAACTGCCTGTCCTCCATGGCCCAGAGCGTCTATCGCATGGCCAACGACATCCGCCTGCTGCAGCACGACCGCCAGCTGGAGGAGCCCTTCGAGGAGCACCAGATCGGCTCCTCCGCCATGGCCTATAAGCGAAACCCCATGCGCTGCGAGCGCATCTGCTCCCTGAGCCGCTATCTCATGGCCGACGCCATGAACGCCCCCATGACCGCCTCCGTCCAGTGGATGGAGCGCACCCTGGACGACTCTGCCAACCGCCGCCTGTCCATGCCCGAGGGCTTTTTGTGCGCCGACGCCATTCTGCGCCTGGCCCAGAACGTTACAGACGGCCTGCGGGTCAACGAAAAGGTGGTGGACAAGACCATCCGGGAGTATATGCCCTTCCTGGCCACGGAGAACCTGATGATGGAGGCCGTCAAGCGGGGCGGAGACCGTCAGCAGCTCCATGAGCGGGTGCGGGTAAACTCCATGGCCGCCACCGCCCGGATGAAGGACGGCGAGCCCTGCGACCTGCTGGATCGCCTGGCCGGCGATCCGGCCTTCGGCATGACCCGGCCGGAGCTGGACCGGCTGATGGACCCCGCCCGCTACATCGGCCGCTGCCCCCAGCAGGTCCGCGCTCTGCTGGACCGCATCGCCCCCCTGCTGAAGGACGCCCGGTCCGCCGACGGCGGCGTCAGCCTGTAAAAAGCAAAACAAAGCCAGGGATACCGCCGTATCCCTGGCTTTTGTGCTGGTCCTATAACACAGAGTGCCCCGGCTTTCGCCGGGGCACTCTGTGTTATATCAGTTTCTTCTGTTTCTCTTAATAGGAGCCCAGGTCAGCGGACTTGTCGCCCTGGGGGTCCACACCGAACTTATAGTCGTTGCCGGGCAGGATGGCGTTGAGGATCACGCCCGCCAGGGCGGCGATGGCCAGGCCGGTCAGGGTGACGTCTGCGCCGCCCACGGTGAAGGTGATGCCGCCGGTGGAGCTGAAGCCCAGGCCGCTGACGAAGATCACCGCCGCGATGATGAGGTTCCGGGACTTGGTCAGGTCCACCTTGTTTTCCACCACGTTCCGCACGCCCACCGCGGAGATCATACCGTACAGGATGAAGCTGACGCCGCCCACGATGGCGGTGGGGATGGAGTTCACCAGGGCGTCGAACTTGGGGGAGAAGGACAGGATGATGGCGTACAGGGCGGCCAGGCGGATGACCCGGGGGTCATAGACCCGGGACAGGGCCAGCACGCCGGTGTTCTCGCCGTAGGTGGTGTTGGCGGGGCCGCCGAACATACCGGCCACCATGGTGGCCAGGCCGTCGCCCAGCAGGGTGCGGTGCAGGCCGGGGTCAGCGATGAAGTTCTTGCCGGTGGTGGAGGAGATGGCGGACATGTCGCCGATGTGCTCCATCATGGCGGCGATGGCGATGGGGGCCATCACCAGGATGGCGGTCAGGTCAAACTTTGCCAGGACGAAGTGCTGCAGGCCCACGAAGTTGGCGCCGCCGACCTCGGTGAAGTCCACCTTTCCGGCGATCAGGGCCACGATGTAGCTGCCTACCACACCCAGCAGGATGGGGATGATCTTGACCATGCCCTTGCCCCAGATGTTGGCCACCACGATGATGGCGATGGCCACCAGAGCCAGCCACCAGCAGGTGGAGGCGTTGGCGATGGCGGAGCCGGACAGGTTCAGGCCGATGAGGATGATGATGGGTCCGGTGACGATGGGGGGGAAGAAGCGCATGACCTTCTGGGGACCCACCAGCTTGAACAGCAGGGCCAGGATCAGATACAGGGCGCCGGCCACCACGATGCCGCCCAGGGCGTAGGGCAGCTTTTCCTCGCCGCTCATGCCGGCGAACTTGCCCACATCCAGGCTGGCCACCGCCTCAAAGCCGCCCAGGAAGGCGAAGGAGGAGCCCAGGAAGGCGGGAACCTTCAGCTTGGTGCACAGATGGAACAGCAGGGTGCCGAGACCGGCAAACAGCAGGGTGGTCTGGATGGACAGGGGCAGACCGTACTTGGTGACCAGGATGGGCACCAGCACGGTGGCGCCGAACATGGCGAACAGATGCTGCAGGCCCAGCACCAGCATCCGGGGAACACCCAGCTCCCGGGCGTCGTAGATGGCGTCTTGTCCAAGGTTTTTCTTCATGTGACAGTTCCTCTCTTTCTTTTGCGCTGATCTATGTGATGTTTATTGCTGACGGAAGGGTGGATAATGGCCAAAAAAAATGACCGGTAAAAATACCGGTCAGAAGGGAAAAACGGAAATAAAAACAGCGGGAGCGGAGATTTTGCTGCGCAGAACGTTGAACTTCATCTCAATCACTCCCCTCAGAATTTTCTTGCCTATTATACGGGACCGGAGGGCAAATTGCAATGCATTCTTTTCCCAAGAAAACGGCGCATAAGCGCCGCCTTGCTTGTCTATTCTGCATAATAAAGGCCCCGCAGCAGCCGCCCGGCCATGCGGCGGCCCAGCTGCGGCAGGTCGAACCCGCCCTGATAGATGCGCCACTCGAACAGGGCTCCCCGGTGCAGCACCACCAGCTCCTCCACCACCTGATCCGGGTCGTGGGAGGGGTGGATGCTGCCCTCCTGCTGGCACAGCGTCACCAGCTCCAGCAGCACCCGGAAGTATACCCGCCCGGCGTTTTTCTGCAGCACCCGCTGCTCCGGATACCGCAGCCCGTGGATAAACGCCTTATACAGCACCGGGTCCGACACGCTGATCTCCAGGGACCGGCCCACAAAGTCCAGCAGCTTTTCCCGGGCGGGCCGGGCGGTGTCCGCCAGATATGCCTCCTCCAGCTCGCTGTATGCATCGTCCACATGGCTGGTCACCTGAATGGCCAGCTCGTCCTTGCTTTTGAAATAGTGATAGATGTTGCCCACGGAGCATCCGGCGGTCTGGGCGATCTCCTCCACGGAGACGTTTTCAAAGCCCTCCCGGTCAAACAGGTCCAGGGCGGCGCTCTGGATGCGGCTGCGCATCTCCAGGGCCTGGCGTTTTCTTGCGGTCATTCTCTCGGACATAGTCGTTCCTCTTGCAAATCCTGTGATACATCTATATTATCGCTTTGAACAGGCAAAGTCAAGCCCCCGGGGCCACCGGGCGGTAAGCGCGGCAGCCCCGGGGAAAGGGACTTTGCCCTTGTCTGACGGACTATTCCATCTCCGCCAGGGCGGCGTTATACAGGTCGTTGCGGGGCAGACCGGTGTCCTCCGCCACCCGGCGGACGGCGTCCTTCATCCGGACCCCCTCCTGCCGCAGGCGCAGCACCTGCCGCACCCCCTGGTCCAGAGTCACCGCCGGGGCGGCGGCTTTTTCGGCTCCGGCCACCACCAGGACGTACTCCCCTCTTGGCTCCTTCTCCTGATACAGCTCCACCGCCTGGGCCAGGGTGGTGCGCACCGTCTCCTCGTGGAGCTTGGTCAGCTCCCGGCACAGGGCCACGGGCCGGTCCCCCAGCACCTCCAGCATATCCGCCAGGGTGGGCCGCAGCTTGTGGGGGGCCTCGTGGAACACCATGGTCCGCTCCTCATGGGACAGCTCCTCCAGCCGGGTGCGGCGCTCCTTTTTGTTGGCGGACAAAAATCCCTCGAAGCAGAACCGCCCGGTGGGCAGGCCCGACACCGCCAGGGCGCACACGGCGGCGCAGCAGCCGGGGATGGCCTGCACGGTGATGCCCTCCTGGCCGCACAGGCGCACCAGGTCCTCTCCGGGGTCGCTGATGGCCGGGGTGCCGGCGTCCGTCACCAGGGCGCAGCTCTCTCCGCCCAGCAGGCGCTCCACAATGGCGGGACCGGCGGCGGCCCGGTTGTGCTCATGATAGCTGACCAGGGGCTTGCGGATGTCGAAGTGGTTCAGCAGCCGCAGGGACACCCGGGTATCCTCGGCGGCGATAAAATCCGCCATCCGCAGTGTTTCCACCGCCCGGGGCGACAGGTCCCCCAGGTTGCCGATGGGCGTGGCCACCAGATATAGGATTCCGGCCATGCTTCATTCCTCCTTGTCTCGAAAATACGCCCGGCGGACGTCCTCGGTTTCGCCGCCGTCGGGGCCATGCAGCAGCAGCGGCGGCTCCACGGTGAGGCCCACGCCGCCGCCCAGCCGGGCCTCCAGCAGAAACAGCGACGGTGGGGCCGCCGCCGTGTGGTGCACGAAGCGCAGGCGTTTGGGCTCCAGCCGCACCCGCCGCAGCTCCTCCAGCACGTCCGCCAGCCGGTCCGGCCGGTGCACCAGACAGAAGCTGCCGCCCCAGGTCAGGGCCCGGGCCGCTGCGGCGCACAGCTGGGCCAGGGTGCAGTCCGTCTCCGCCCGGGCGGTGCGGCGGGCGGCGTCCGGGGCCACGGCCCCGGCACCGGGTGGGAAATACGGCGGATTGGCCACCGCCAGCCGGAAGCGCCCCGGGGACAGCAGTCCCTGCCGCAGGTCCCCCTCCAGGCAATGCATCCGGCCCTGAAGGCCGTTTTCCTCCGCCGTCCGCCGGAACAGGGCGCAGGCCTGCGGCTGAAGCTCCACCCCGGTGACCGTCAGCTCCGGCTCCCGGGCCAGCAGCAGCAGACTCAGAAGCCCCGTTCCGGCCCCCAGCTCGCACACGGCCATGCCCCGCCGCAGCCGGGGAAAGGCCCCCAGCAGGAACGTGTCCGTGGAGGGGCGGAACAGCCCGTCGTCGTATAGAAATGTGTACCCTCCCGGCCAGAGCCGGTCCCGGTGCTCCATGGCGTCGCCCTCCCCGGTGTTTTCCCCTATTGTAATATACTTTTTCACAGGACGCAAGGCCATCCCTGGCCCCGGGACTGTAAACCGCCACGAAAAATGAAAGTTTCCGGATATTTCCCACCGGCAGGGGGTTGCAATTTTGGATTTTCATGATACAATATGCTCATAATCTAAATGGAGGTGCTACTATGGCTTATCAGATCGGCTCTGCTTGTGTCAGCTGCGGCGCTTGCGCTGACGTCTGTCCCGTGGGTGCTATTTCCCAGGGTGACGATCGTTATGTGATCGATGCTAACGCCTGCCTGGACTGCGGTACCTGCAGTGATACCTGCCCCAACGGCGCTATCAATCCTGCTGACTAATTACATCAGTCTGAAAAAAATCCCCGGTGCCGAAGCACCGGGGATTTTTTTACCCCGCCGGGGGAGTGCCGTGCTTGGAGATGGAGCCCAGCTCAGCGGATTCAAGGTACGCGCTGACGGTGCCGTCCGCCTGCTGATACACGCTGAATAGTCCCGGCTCAAAGTTCTGGGTGGCGTACGGAATGCTCCGCTGGTCCAGGGCCGTGGCATAGGGATACCGCCATTTCATCTGCCGGTGCAGATACGGCTGATCCATCATCTGCACCGGATTCTCCTCCATGGGCGGCACGGTCTCCCGCCAGTACAGCAGATAGCCCCGGATATTTTCCCCCTTCCGGGGCAGGGACCACTCGGCAAAAAGGTACAAGCTGGCGCTGGACGGAATATCCGGCCACAGCCAGTCGGTATACTGGGCCTGTTCCTGCCGGACCAGGCTCTGCATGGGCGCGGCCATCGCGCCCTCCGGCCCGTCATACAGGATATACCCGCTGAGGGCTTCCTCCACATAGGCATCATAAGGGTAGTGGGGCACCAGCCACAGTCCGTCGGTGTCCCCGGACCAGGAATCGCCCTCATATCGGAAATAGGTCAGGATGGCCCAGCGGTCCGGGCCGTCGTCGCCGGGCGTCAGCAGGGCCGCCCGCCAGAACTGAATGGTCTGGCCGCTGAGGGGCTTTTTCACCGGCTCCTGCATCCACACCGTCTGGGTCACCCCGGACAGGGACAGCACGTCCTCGTCCGACAGGTCGTCCAGCAGCTCCCGGGGCAGGTTCAGCCCCTCCAGCCGGTCCCGGACGGCCTGGGCCGTCTGAGACGGCTCCTGCCGCGGCCTATAGTCCATGGGCAGCCTTTGGCCCAGGGCCTGGCCCAGCAGCACCGCCGCCAGCACCAGCACCAGATATCCTCCCGCCAGCCACCGGCCGTCCAGCCGCACCGGCGCGGCCTCCACCGCATAGCCGCAGTTGTCCAGGGCACGGGTCAGCCGGGTCAGCTGCCGCAGGATGATGATATACAGCGCCAGCAGCAGCCACACCGCCAGTCCCTGCAGGGTCTGGCCCAGCAGGCCGGTGAGGATCAGCACCCCATACCACAGCACCAGGGCCCCCGCCGCCTTGGCGGAGGACTTTTCCTGCCCGGCCTTGCGGCCGATCTCCCTCATGCCCCACCACAGGCCCAGGCACACCAGCCAGAACAGGACGCTCAAGGTCCAGGCTATGGCCGTCTCCAGCCAGGGGACCAGCCGGGACAGGACGGTGCCCATGACGACGGCATAGCCCCCCCGCAGCACCGCCAGGGCTATGGACAGCCGCCAGCAGCTGCGCAGGCAGCCGTTCTCCTGCCGCAGGGTCCGGAACCCCAGTACCAGCAGGATGCTGCCAACCATAGGCAGAAGATGCTGCAGATTCCAGAAGTTCAGGGTGATGCTGGTCAGTCCGATGCCCCACAGAACGCAGCGCATGGCCTGCCGCCAGGGGGTCACCCGGACCGCCGGCAGCTGCTCCTCCGGCAGCTGCTCCAGCAGGGTCTGCATATCCCGGTCAAAGCGGATGTCGTCCGTCACAGCAGGTCACCTCCCAACAGCTTCCGCAGTCTCTGCCGCAGGCGGTACAGCCGCCCCTCGGCGGCCCGCTCCGTGATGCCCAGCTCTGCGGCGATCTGGGCGGTGGATTGGCAGTAGTAATACTTCCGGAAGAACAGCTGCTGTTCCTCGCGGCCCAGGGACCGGATGGCCGTCTGAAGCTGTTCCCGCCGGTCCTTTTGCAGCAGGGCCTCCTCGGCGCTGCCGTCCCCGTGGGGCATGGTCTCGTCCAGGGGCTCCTCCCTCCGCAGCCGCCTGGCCCGGTTCAGGGCCATGTTCCGGGCCAGCACCGTCAGCCACGGCACAAACGCCCCCCGCTCCGGCGCATAGTCCCCGGCCCGCTGCCACAGGCGCAGGGAGATATCCGCCAGGCACTCCTCCCGCTCCCGGGGGTCTGTCAGAATGGGTTTCAGGATATATTGCAGCAGCGGTCCGTGCCGCCGCAGCAGGGTCTGCAGGGCCGCCTGGTCCCCGGCGGCGATCTGCGCCATCAGCTGCTTGTCGTCCATGTCCGTCGCCTCCCTGTTTCTCTCTACTCTATAGTACACACCGCAGGGCCAAAACCCACGGCAATTTTTCTCGCTTTTGAACACATATTAACACAAAACACCGCCTTGCGCCAGGGGGGGCGGTGTGTTATACTATTCATAACAACACACTGGGCAATTGTGCCCATTTTTTCAGAAAGAGAGAGACCATGACCACCAAAGATTACCAGACCCGCAGACCGCTGCGCATTTTCCTGTCCTATTTCCGCCCCCACCGGGGCCTGTTCCTGCTGGATATCAGCTGCGCCTTCCTGATCGCCGTCATCGACCTGGCTTTCCCCTTGATCTCCCGCACCGCCATGTACCACTGGCTGCCGGATAAGCAGTTTTCCATTTTCTTCACGGTCATGGCCCTGGTGGTGGCGGCCTTTGTCCTCCGGGCGGGGCTTTACTTCATCGTGGGCTACTGGGGCCACACCTTCGGCATCCTGGTGGAGGCCGATATCCGCCGGGACCTGTTCGCCCATATGCAGGACCTGGGCTTTGACTTTTACGATAAAAACCGCACCGGCCAGCTAATGAGCCGCCTGACCACGGACCTGTTTGAGCTGACGGAGCTGGCCCACCACGGGCCGGAGGACCTGTTCATCTCGCTTGTCACCATTGTGGGGGCGCTGGCGGTGATGTTCTCCATCCAGTGGCGGCTGGCCCTGGTGGTGTGCTGCATCATCCCCGTGTTCCTGCTGGTGGTGGTGTACCGCCGCCGCCAGATGTCCCAGGCGTCCCGGGCCGCCAAGCAAAAAACCGGCGCCATCAATGCCGAGATCGAGTCCGGCCTCTCCGGTGTCCGCACCACCAAGGCCTTCGCCAACGAGGCTCAGCAGCAGCAGCGGTTCGATGGGGCCAACGAGGTGTTCAAAACCTCCAAGCGCAATTTCCACAAGGAAATGGGCTTTTTCAACGCCAGCATGGAGCTGTTCATCAGCCTGCTGTCCGTGGCGGTGATTGCCGCAGGCGGCTGGCTGATTATGAAGGACCGGCTGAACTACATCGACCTGATCACCTTCAGCCTGTATATCACCACCTTCATCAGCCCCGTCCGGAAGCTGGCAAACTTCGCCGAGATGTTCTCCAACGGCTTTGCGGGCCTGCACCGGTTCATCGAGCTGATGGCCACGGAGCCCACCATTCAGGACGCCCCCGACGCCATGGAGCTGACGCAGGTGCAGGGCCGGGTGGCCCTGGAGAACGTGCACTTCTCCTATGACGACGGCAGCCCCGAGGTGCTCCACGGGGTGGACCTGACGGTGCAGCCCGGGGAGACGGTGGCCATTGTCGGCCCCTCCGGCGGCGGCAAAAGCACCCTGTGCCAGCTGGTCCCCCGGTTTTACGACCCCGACAGCGGCGTGGTATCCGTGGACGGGACCGACGTGCGCCGCCTGACCCAGCACTCCCTGCGCCGGTCCATCGGCATCGTCCAGCAGGACGTGTTCCTGTTTGCCGACACCATTCGGGAGAACATCCGCTACGGAAAACCCGAGGCCACCGACCAAGAGGTGGAGGAGGCCGCCCGCCGGGCGGAGCTGTATGACGACATCGCCGCCATGCCCAACGGGTTCGACACCTATGTGGGCGAGCGGGGCACCCTGCTCTCCGGCGGACAGAAGCAGCGGGTGGCCATTGCCCGGATCTTCCTGAAGGACCCGCCCATCCTGATCCTGGACGAGGCCACCTCGGCTCTGGACAGCATCACCGAGGCGAAAATCCAGCACGCCTTCGACGAGCTGAGCCGGGGCCGCACCACCCTCATCATCGCCCACCGGCTCTCCACCATCCGGGCCGCCCACCGCATCCTGGTGATCCGGGACGGCCGCATCGCCGAGCAGGGCACCCATCAGCAGCTGCTGGCGGCAAACGGGGCCTATGCCGGACTCTATCACACCCAGAATCTGGGGGAATACCATGGATAAACGGGAAATGCTGGACCGGCTGGCGGCAAACGGCGATGAGCGATTGCTGCTGGGCCGGGTCTGGGATAAATATGAACAGTGCCGGCGGCGGAATCTGCCGGAGGGGACGGGCTTTCTGTCCCCGGCGGAGCAGGCGGCGGCCCAGCGGCTGCTGAACGCCCTGTCCGTCTCGGAGGGATATACCTTCTGGGGTGGATACGACGGGGCCCAGCGGCGGCAGCTGTGGTTCCTGCCGGACTGGCAGGAGGCCCCGGAGGAGGATGCCGTCCGGGTGGTCCGGGCCTCGTTTTACGAGGAGGACGCCCTGACCCACCGGGACCTTCTGGGCAGTCTCATGGCCCTGGGCCTGACCCGGGAGACCCTGGGGGATATCCTGGTGTTTCCCCGCTGGGCCGACGTGCTGGCCACGGCCCCGGCGGCGGAGCTGCTGCTGTCGGACTGGACGGACGCCGGACGGGTGCGGCTCCATACGGCCCCGCTGCCCCTGGCCCAGTTGACGCCGCCCCAGGAGAAAACCAAGGAAATCCGCGACACGGTGTCCTCCCTGCGGCTGGACAGCGTGCTGGCCGTTGGCTTTTCCCTGAGCCGGGGAAAGGCCGCCGAGGCGGTGACCTCCGGCCGGGTCCAGGTGAACTGGACCGACTGCCAGAAGCCGGACCGCCTGGTATCTCAGGGCGACACCCTGACCCTGCGGGGACTGGGGAAATGCGTCCTGGAGGAGGTCGGCCATCAGACCAAAAAGGGCAGGGTGTTCGTCACCCTGAAGCGTTATCTATAAAAGAGGGAGAGATCACATCATGGATGAAAAGAAAATCGCCCGCATCAACCAGCTGGCCGCCAAGGCGAAAACGCCGGAGGGCCTGACCCAGGAGGAACGGGAGGAGCAGCTGCGCCTGCGCCGGGAGTATATCGACTCGGTGGTGGGCAACCTGGCCAGGGAGCTGGACAATACCTATGTGGTGGATGAGCACGGCAACAAGCGCAAGCTCCGCCGGAAGGGGGAGCAGTGATGGCCTACTCCTATGACGACCGGGACCGGGAGTTCCGGCAGTCGCCTCCCCCCAGACCGCCCCGGAAAGAGGACAACGATCTGGGATCCTGGATCCTGATCATCTTTCTGTTCATCGTGGCATGGCCGGCGGGGCTGGCGGTGCTGCTGTCGAAGGTGCTGGGGAACGACTCCCGGCGGAAAAATGCCGCTCGAAGCACCCGGTCGACTGTGTCCCGCAGTGACCCGGCCGTGTCCCGGGCAAATCCCAACCCGTCCCAGGCCCGTCCCGGGACGGCTTCCGCCGCCGGGCGGAAGGTCACCAAAACCCCCCAGTATTCCGCAAAAGCCGCCCGGAACATGAAGATTGTGGGCCTGGTGCTGCTGTTTGCGGGGCTGGTGTCCCTGGTGGAGGGCATCGGCGCTGCCACCGGCGGCCTGAGCTGGGCCCTGCTGGCCAGCCTGTTTCCCACCATGGGCCTGGCCGCCGGAGGTCTGGGCCTGCTGCTGGCCGGAGGCGTCATGACCCGCCGGGCCCGCCGCTTCGGCAAGTATCTGGCCTGTGCCCACGGGCAGGAGGCGGTGTCCCTGAAAAAGCTGGCGGAGGCGGCGGACGTGTCCTCCCGGAAGGTGGAAAACGACCTGGAGATCATGATCGAAAAGGGCCTGTGGGGCGAAAATGCCTATCTGGACCTGGGAAGCGATATGCTGTTCCGGTCCCCGGCGGCGGCGGACGCCTTCTTCGGCAAAAAGAAGCAGGAGCAGGAGGTTCAGGAGCCGCCCCAGGCGGAGCAGGGCTATTCCGGCGTCCTGCGGGACATCCGCCGGGCCAACGACCGCATCGCCGACCCCGTTCTCAGCCAGAAGATCGACCGGCTGGAGGAGGTGGCAGGGAAAATCTTCCGCATCATCGAGAAGGAGCCCGCCAAAAAGGCCAAGGCCAGCACCTTCCTGAATTACTATCTGCCCACCACCCAGAAGCTGCTGGACTCCTATGCCGAGTTTGAGGAGGCTGGGGTCAGCGGCGAGAACCTGAACCAGGCCAAGGCCAAAATTCAGAGCACCATGGACAGCATCGTGGCGGGGTTCGAGCGGCAGCTGGATGAGCTGTACCGGGCCGACGCCATGGACATCGACAGCGACATCCGGGTCATGGAGACCATGCTCCGCCGGGACAGCGCCACCGTGGCCGACGATTTCGGCCTGGGCGGCAGCACGGCGGTGCAGCAGGAGGAAGAATAAAGACGGAAATAAGGAGGAAAAGCCCCATGAAGCGTGTTTTTGCCCTGATTTTAGCCCTGTGCATGGCCTGCGCCCTGTTTGCCTGCGGAAAGAAGCAGACGGAGGTGGCCCCCGGCGGAGATAGTCCCACGGTGACCCCCGGGGCCACGGACCCGGGAAGCGGCCCGGCGGAAAATCCCGGCGGCAGTACCGGTGTGCCCGGCGGTGCAGGCAGTACCGGAAATGCCGGAAACGGCGGAAATACCACCGGCAGTACCGGCAGCGGCTGGGCCGGCACCCGGGTGGCGGTGATCTATTTCTCCTGCACCGGCAGCACCCGGACGGCGGCAGAGCGCATCCGGGACATGACCGGGGCGGACCTGTATGAGCTGACCCCGGAGCAGCCCTACACCAGCCAGGACCTGAGCTATAACAACGATGCCTGCCGGGCCAGCCAGGAGCAGAAGGACCCCGCCGCCCGGCCCCGGATCGCGGGCCAGCCCCTGGACCTGTCCCAGTACGGCACCATCTATCTGGGCTATCCCATCTGGTGGGGCACCGCGCCCCGGATCATCAACACCTTCCTGGATACCTATGACCTGACCGGGAAAACCATCCGGCCCTTCTGCACCAGCGGCAGCAGCGGCATCGAGACGTCGGTGGCGGATATCCGGGCGGCGGCGCCGGAGGTCAACGTGACGGCGGGCCTGCGGGTGGACGACCCCGACGGCAGCGCCCTGAAGGCCTGGGTCCTGGGGTAATAAGAGCTTGTCAAAAAAGGGCGTTGCCTTTTTTGACAAAAGAGATTTCGCTCCGACCCGCGCGTTTTCACGCATAAAATGCGCGAAAACACACTCTCTCCGCGCAAAGTATTTTTCGCGACGTACACGCCGCCGCGAAAAATGGATTGAACACTATTCGCGGCCTGCGGGCCGCGAACTCTGCGAGGCGTTTTTGACAGCCTGGAATAAGAGGAGTCCGGCGCGTGCCGGGCTCCTTTAACCTGTAGCCTGTAAAAAACCCACCTGCCGGAGGTCCGGCGGGCGGGTGCTTTTTTCCGGCGGGATGGGGCGCGATCGCCATCAAGCCTTATTGCTTTGCCAGATCGGAGAAATAGTCCTCCAGGGCGGATTCCGCGTATATGGAACAGCCGTCGCAGTCCTTGGCCTGGGAGGAAATCGCCTCGGCCAGCACCGGATCGGCATCCGCCGTCATTTCCGCAAGCTGTGCGCTGTCCAGCGTGGTCCTGCCGGGAACGCAGGTGTCCTGGGTGCTCATGGTGCCGAAGCTGTCCAGGAAATACCGGCCTCCGGCTTCGTCATACACGACATACAGCACCGTGTTATAGTCGGTGATGGGGTGATATTTTTCCCCGCTGCCGTCATAATCCCGCAGGAAAACCAGAAGCTCGGTTCCGCTGGTAAACAGGGGATAGTCGGGAGAGGTCGCCTCGGAACAGCCGCCCTGCACCAGGGTGAAGTTCCGGGGAAGCTCCCCCTTGTAGGACTCCTGAACCGACGCGTCAAAGAACGTGACCCAATTGCGCAGGTCCTCCCCCTGCCAGTCGCCTACCTTGACCCGGGCCACGGCGTCCGCCTCCCGGAAGGCGTCGGACACGGAATAGCAGCGCTCAAACATGGAATTGATCTGCATCTCGCCCCACCGGCTGGGGGGCAGGACGGGCTCGTGGGCCGCGCAGGCGGTTGCGGACAGCAGCATCAGGGCCGCCAGAAGCGCGGAAAGAATTTTCTTCATGCTCGTGATTCTCCTTTTTTGCGTTTAGCCGGCGGACAGGCGCGCGAAATAGTCCTCCAGGTCGGTCAGACGATAGAGGTCGCCGGAGGACGCAGCCGGCCGGTCCGGGTCGGCCTGGGAGGGCGCAATGGCAGCCAGAACCGGGTCCTGCTTTGTCAGATTGTCCCTGATCTGAAGAAGCTGCTCCTGCCCCGGATGGGCAACGGCCGGGCAATCGGCGGGCTGATTGATCTGACTCCATTGGGTCATCATGCCCAGGGCGTCCAGAACGTAGGACATGCCGCTGTCGTCCCGGGTTACATACATCACCGTGGAATACGTGTTTATCAGCTCATAGGCGTCCGGATACTCTACCAGGTCGTAGCTATCCCGGTACATGGACACATCGTATTTGATCAAGAACAGCAGCAGCTGATTGCCATAGGTGAATACGGGATAGTTTCGGTAGGTCCAGGTGGAGCAGCCCTCCTGGGCCAGGACAAACTCATGGGGGATATCCCCCTTGTACACTTTTTGGACCGTTGTCCGGAAAAAGGTTCGCCCGGTGATCAGCTCCTCCTCCAGCCAATCCCCCACCGTAACAAGGGCCACCACCTCTGCGGCGTCATAGGCCTCCGACAGGGAGTAGGTGTGGGGCAGCATTCCTTGGGACTCTCCCTCCCCCCACCGGCTGGGGGGCAGGACGGGCTCGTGGGCCGCGCAGGCCGTTGCGGACAGCAGCATCAGGGCCGCCAGAAGCGCGGATAGAATTTTCTTCATATTCGTTACCTCCTGCATGATATGGGGGCGTATGGGTCAGGCGCACAAGCGGAATACGGCGAAGCTGCCTATGCGCCGGGGAAAAGTGCGTGGGTGCGTCTTGCCCAAATAACGGGGGATTTGCTTGCGGAGCTATCCGCAAAATCACGGAATATCATACGCATAAATCGTTTCATTTCTGCAAAACGCACTATTTTACAATTATCCTGTTACATTATATATAACATATTTCCCGGGAGAAGTCAACGGCTTCCGGGGGAGACTGGAAATCCCCGGGGAAGTGTGGTAAAATAGCAGAAAACAAGCGTGGAAAGGGTATGTGCAATGCGTATACTGGTTTTATCCGATTCCCATGGGTGCGTGGAGCCTATGGAGCAGTGCGTGGAGCGGGTGCAGCCCCAGGTGATCCTGCATCTGGGGGACTGCGTGCGGGACGCCCAGCGGCTGGAGGAGCGGTATCCGGATATCCCGCTGCTGGGAGTGCCCGGCAACTGCGACTATGGCGGCCTGGACCAGCCGGAGCGGCTGACGGAGCTGGGCGGGGTGCGGATCCTGATGATGCATGGCCACACCCGGCGCGTGAAGTCCGGCCCCATGGCGGCCATATACGCCGCCCGGGAGTGCGGGGCGGACATCCTGCTGTTCGGCCACACCCACCAGCCGCTGGTGGACCGCAGCGGCGATTTCTGGGTGATGAATCCCGGGTGCATCGGCCCCAGCGTCCGGCGGACCTATGGGGTCATCACCTTAGAGGACGGGAAGGTGGACTGTGCCGCCTTCCGCCTGTGAGAGGAGGCGGCGGACATGGGACTGCGGCTTTCGGCGGCGGGCATTTTCCTGCTGGGGGCGGTGGGTCTGCTGCTGCACTCCACCCTGCTGGAGACGGGACACATCCGGCCTGGGATGTTCTGCTTTTATACCAATCTCAGCAATCTGCTGGTGCTGGTGTATGAGCTGGCCCTGGCGGCGGCGCCGGAGGGGGCGGTGCGGCGGCTGCTGACCGGCAGCGGCGTGGCCCTGGCCATGACCCTGTGCATCTATGTGACGCACCTGATCTATCACTTTGTGCTGGTGCCGGACGCCAGGCGCCGGGGGAAGAAATTCGCCGACTTCGGCGGCAGCTTCGGGAACCTGTGCGTCCACTATGGGACGCCGTGGCTGGTGGTGGGGCAGTGGCTTCTGTGGGGGAACAAGGCGGGGCTGACCGCGGCCTCCGCCGCCCGGTGGCTGGTGCTGCCCCTGGCGTACTTCGTGTATGCCATGCTGCGGGCCAGGACGGGGCGGCCCATCGGCCACACGAAGCTGCTGTACCCCTACACCTTCATGGACCCGGAGAAGCTGGGGGTGAAAAAGTTCTGCCTCAGCGTCACGGCGGTGCTGGCGGGGTTCTTCCTGCTGGGCTGCCTGTTCGTGGCCCTGGGGCGGTGGATGGGATAAAGCAAAAAATGCGCCCCCGGGGCGCGTTTTTGACAAGCTGACAGGACCTCCTGCTGCGGCAGGAGGTCCTGTTTTATAGGGGTCACAGCCACACGGTCCGGCGGCACAGGGCGTCCAGGGCCTCCAGGGCCCGGTCCACCTGACCGGGGGTGTTGTAAGGCCCGAAGGAGAAGCGGATGGCCCCGGTGGGGAAGGTGCCCAGGGTCCTGTGGGCGTTGGGGGCGCAGTGCAGCCCCACCCGCACCTGGATGCCAAATTCCCGGCCCAGGGCGTCGGCCACAAAGGCCGGGTCCGTGTTCTCCGGCACCACCGGCACCACGGCGGCCCGGTTTTCCGCCCCGGCCAGACCCACCAGCCGCAGATTGGGGATGGACACCGCCCCCCGGAGGAACCGGTCCGTCAGAGCCTGCTCATGGGCCCGGATGGCGTCGATGCCGGTTTCCTCCAGCCAGGTCAGGGCCGCGTGAAGGCCCATGATCCCCGGCAGGTTCAGAGTCCCAGCCTCGAACCGGTCCGGCAGGAAGGACGGCACCTCCTCGGAGTGGCTGGCACTGCCGGTGCCGCCGGACAGCAGCGGCTCCAGCTCCGCGGCCAGCTCCGGCCGCAGCAGGAAGCCCCCGGTGCCCTGGGGACCCATCAGCCCCTTGTGGCCGGTGAAGGCCAGGGCGTCCGCCCCCATGGCCTCCATGTCGATGGGGAAGGCCCCGGCGGTCTGGGCGGTGTCCAGCAGGAACAGCAGGCCGTTTTCCCGGCAGAAGGTCCCCACCTCCGCCGCCGGAAGCAGGGTGCCGCAGACGTTGCTGGCGTGGAGCATCACCACAGCCCGGGTGTTCTCCCGCAGCAGGCCGGGAAGGCGCTCCGTCATCAGCGTGCCGTCCGGGCGGCAGGGGATCCGGTCGAAGGTGACGCCCCGGCGGGTCAATTGGGTCAGGGGACGCATGACGGCGTTGTGCTCCATGGCGGACACCAGCACATGGTCCCCGGGCCGCAGCAGGCCCTTCAGCAGGACGTTCAGGCTTTCGGTGATGTTCTTGGTGAACGCCACGCATCGGCTGTCCGGCCCGTGGAACAGGCGGCACAGCTGCTGGCGGGTGCGCAGCACCGTCTCCTCCGCCTGATACGCCCCCTCATAGCCGCCCCGGCCGATGTTGCAGCCGCAGCCGGTGACATAGTCGAACATGGCCTGGGCCACCTGGGGCGGCTTGGGGAAGCTGGTGCTGGCGTTGTCCAGATAAATCGGCTCCATATGGGTCCCTCCCGAAACAATACGTTGTATTTTCAAAAAAATAATGGTAGACATAAACTATTATTATATGATACAATGTCTGTTGGAATTTTTCAAGAGAGAGAGGTATTTTTCCAAATGAACATCAAACGTGAGCGCCTGCATATTGTCATTGCGGGCCTGATCATCGGCGTCATTGCGTCGCTGCTGGTCTTTTTCGGCAACCCTGCCAACATGGGCTTCTGCATCGCCTGCTTCCTGCGGGATACCGCAGGCGGTCTGGGCCTGCACCGGGCCGCCGCCGTGCAGTATATCCGGCCGGAGATCATCGGCCTGGTGCTGGGCAGCTTCGGCATCGCCCTGTTCAAGGGTGAGTTCTCCGCCAAGGGCGGCAGCGCGCCCCTGACCCGCTTCGTGCTGGGCTTTTTCGTGATGATCGGCTGCCTGATGTTCCTGGGCTGCCCCTTCCGCATGATCCTGCGCCTGGCCGGCGGCGACCTGAACGCTCTGCTGGGCGGGCTTGGCTTCGTGCTGGGCATTCTGGCGGGCGTGTTCTTCCTGAAGAAGGGCTATTCCCTGAAGCGCTCCTATTCCATGGCCAGGCTGGAGGGCTTCCTGTTCCCGGCCATCCAGGTGGTGGTGCTTATCCTGCTGGTGGCAGCTCCCGCCTTCATCTACTTCACCGAGGCCGGCGGCGGCCCCGGCGCCAAGCACGCTGCCGTGCTCATCAGCCTGGCGGCGGGCCTGATCGTGGGCGCTCTGGCCCAGCGGACCCGCCTGTGCATGGTGGGCGGCATCCGCGACGTGGTGCTGTTCCGGGAGCCCAAGCTGCTGATGGGCTTCGGCGCCATCCTGATCAGCGCCCTGGTGTGCAACCTGATCCTCACCGACGCCACCGACGGCGCCTATTTCCACCTGGCCTTTGAGGGCCAGCCCATCGCCCATACCGACGGCCTGTGGAACTGCCTGGGCATGGTGCTGGTGGGCTTTGGCTGCGTGCTGCTGGGCGGCTGCCCCCTGCGCCAGCTGGTGCTCTCCGGCGAGGGCAGCTCCGACAGCGCCGTGACGGTGCTGGGCCTGATCGTGGGCGCTGCCTTTGCCCATAACTTCGGCTTGGCCTCCAGCGCGGAGGGCCCCACCGCCAACGGCAAGATCGCCGTGGTCATCGGCCTGGTCGTTGTGGCCGCCATCGGCTGCCTGAACACCTTCCGGAAGAAAGCATAAGGAGGAGACAACATGAAAGTCATCGACGCACGGGGGCTGTCCTGCCCCGAGCCCGTGGTGCTGCTGCGGGCGGCTATGCAGAGCGGCGAGGCCGCCTATCAGATCCTGGTGGACAACCACGCCTCCCGGGAGAACACCACCCGCTATGCCCAGCACCAGGGCTATCAGGTCCAGGTGCAGGAAAACGGCGGCGAATGGACGCTGACCTTTACCAAATGACCTATTTCGCAACGTTTTTTTCTCACTTCGGCGCCATGCGGTATCAGCAGCTGTGCCGGGAGCAGGGGATCGAGTGCCGGGTGATGCCGGTGCCCCGGAATCTCAGCAGCAGCTGCGGCACCTGCGTGCGGTGTGAGGGGCGGTGGCTGGAGCCCCAGGGCGAGGCCGCCGGAGACGTGGAGCGCATTGCCGCCTGGGACGGGCGGAGCTATACGCCGGTTTATCAACGGACGGAGGAATGACCATGGAAACAGAAGTGAAGCTGACCAAGCTGGCCTCCTGCGCCGGATGCGGGGCCAAGGTGGGGGCCGGGACCCTGGTGAAGCTGCTGGACGGGTTCCGGACCCATTCGGACCCCCGGCTGCTGGTGGGGTACGACAAATCCGACGACGCCAGCGTGTATCTGCTGGACGAGCACACGGCCCTGGTGCAGACCACGGACTTTTTTCCCCCCATTGTGGACGATCCCTTCCTGTATGGACAGATCGCCGCGGCCAACGCCATCAGCGATGTGTACGCCATGGGCGGGGAGCCGAAGCTGGCGCTGAACATCCTGTGCCTGCCGGAGTCCATGACCCAGGACATGGTGCAGGAACTGCTGCGGGGCGGATACGACAAGGCCTATGAGGCCGGGGCCATCATCACCGGGGGACACACCATCCACGGCGCGGAGCCGATTTACGGCCTGGCCGTGTCGGGGTTCGTGCACCCCAGGCGGGTGCTGACCAACAGCGGCGCAAAGCCCGGGGATGTCCTGCTGCTGACCAAGCCCTTGGGCGTGGGCGTGCTGACCACCGCCGCCAAGGCGGGGCTGGCGGAGCCTGCGGTGATGGACCGCATTTACCGGCAGATGGCCGCCCTGAACCGGACCGCCCGGGATATCATGGTGAAATACCGGGTCCACAGCTGCACCGACGTGACGGGCTTTGCCCTGCTGGGCCACAGCTTCGAGATGGCCCAGGGCAGCGGCTGCACCGTGCACATCCAGAGCGGGAACGTCCCCTTCCACCCGGAGGCCTGGGACCTGGCCGCCATGGGCCTGATCCCCGCCGGGGCCTACCGCAACCGGGATTACGCCGAAAAGGGCGTCACCGTCCGGGGGAACGTCAGCCGCACCATGCAGGATCTGCTGTACGACCCACAGACCAGCGGCGGCCTGCTGATGGCGGTGGATCCCGCCGACGCGGCGGCATGCCTGCGGGAGCTGCGGGATGCCATCCCCGCCGCGGCCCAGGTGGGCTACGTCACCGAAAAGGAAGAAAACTGGCTGATTCTGGAATAAACGAACCCCCTCCGGCAATGCCGGAGGGGGCGTATTATATCAGAGGGTGCGCGGCTTGGTTATTGGAACAGCCACGGCATATAGCGCTTTAGGTACTTGAGGTTGAACTCCCTGGATTCCTCCGCGAAGTCCGCCAAGGGCTGAAGACTCCCCGTGGCCAGGCAGTCCTGGGCTACGAAGGCCGTCACGGGTTTCCATACCCGCCAATAGTCCCGTTTCAGCTTTTCCGGAGGAACATCTCCCTGAAAGTAATAGGAAGTAGGGCACTTCACGTTCTCCAGGGCTTTCCACACGCCATCCATATCACCAGCATCATACCAAAGGCAAGGCCGCCTATGAAAAACGAGTTCTCTTTCATGGGGATAAGATAGAATATCCTGGGCCGTATGGATCGTGTTCAATGTTTCAATAGTGTACTGCAATTGCATATTTAAATCATTATTTGTGCATATATAATGACAGTTCTCATCATATTGCACACTGGCATTCCGATAAAAATTTCCCGAATAGTATGTCATATTCATCTGGCTGCGATAATTGCACCACATGTACTCTGACAGAGTCTGGGAGTAAAAGAGAATTTCTGGCAGTGTATATCCAGAACAAAGGATGATCTGCATGACATTTCTATTCACCACGCGAACCCATTCAGTGAAGTCGCGAAGGGCAAAAAAACCGTTAGCTTCCAATGTATCCTTCCAGTGCAGTGCCATGAAAGTATTCATTTCCTTCAAATACGGATTTCTCATACATGTATCTCCCTTCAAATCCATTCACTGCGCTATGGGAAGAATGAAATTACCGGAAAATTCCAATTTTCGGGTATATTGACGTATCTGTAGGAATTATAGCAAAAAAACACAGAGCTGGCAACCCTGTATTTTACAAATCCACACAGAAAAAAGGCGTATTTTTCCCGGGCCGGGGGCATATACTGAGGGGAAGTTTCCAGGAAAGGATGTATGTCTATGTCCGATTTTTCCCAGCATGTGCCCCTGTCCACGTTTTTGCAGGCCCACCCCGACCAGGGGAGTCTGCGGGTGCAGGTGGCCTCCGGTGGCGGGACATTTCCGGTAGCCGGGGCAAGGGTGGAGGTATACCGGCGGTTCGGGGGCCAGACCCACACGTTTTACCGGGGACTGACCGATGAATCGGGTATCGTTCAGGGCATCGCCCTGCCGGCCCTGCCCGCCGCCTGGTCCCAGGCGCCGGACACCGCCTCCATCAGCGGCACCGGTTACCTGGTGTCGGTGCGGCACCCCTTGTTCGTGCCCCAGGAGGACCGGGAGGTCACGGTGTATGCCCGCATCGAATCCATTCTGCCGGTGATGCTGGAGCCGGTGATATAAGGGGGGAGCGCTATGCCTGCAACGCCTGTGGTCCCGGAGACCATTACCGTACACCTGGGCCCGCCGGGGTCCTCGGCCCGGAACGTGGAGGTGCCCTTTGCCGCCTACATCAAGAACGTGGCGTCCCACGAAATTTACCCCACCTGGCCGGAGAGCGCCATCCGGGCCAACATCCTGGCCCAGATCTCCTACGCCCTGAACCGGGTGTATACCGAGTATTACCGCACCCGGGGGTACGACTATGACATCACCAGCACCACCCAGTATGACCAGGCCTATGTGGACGGCGGCGACGTTTTCGAGAACATCAGCCAGATCGTGGACGACAGCTTCAACAACTATATCGTCCGGCAGGGCAGCGTGGAGCCGCTGTTTGCCCAGTTCTGCGACGGAGTGCGGACCCAGTGCGGGGGACTGTCCCAGTGGGGCAGTGTGGACCTGGCCCGGGACGGCATGAATCCTTACGAGATTCTGCAATACTACTACGGAGGGGACATCAGCATTGTGTTCAACGCTCCGGTAGGGGGGAACGTGCCCTCCTATCCCGGGCGGCCTCTGCGCCGGGGGGACGTGGGCAACGACGTGCTGCTTCTCCAGCGGCAATTGAGCCGCATCCGCCGGAACTATCCGGCCATTCCGGAGATCCCGGAGCCGTCCACGGTGTTCGACGTGCCCATGGAGGAGGCGGTGAAGTCCTTCCAGCAGATCTTCAACCTGACCCCGGACGGCATCGTGGGCAAGGCCACCTGGTATAAGATCAAGCAGATCTATAACGGCGTCAAGGGCCTGTCGGAGCTGTCCGGCGAGGGGCTGACCATCTCCGAGGTGCAGAGGCAGTATACCGAGGCCCTGCGGCTGGGGGACAGCGGCCTGGCGGTGCGGACGGTGCGGTTTTTCCTGGCTTTTCTGGGGTATTTCCTGCCGGAGCTGCCGCCCATCCGGCTCAGCGATGTCTTTGACCAGGAGATGCTGGACGCCGTGTACGCCTTCCAGAGCTACGCGGGCCTGACCACCGACGGGGTGGTGGGCCGGGACACCTGGAACGCCCTGCGGCGGGCCTATGAGGACGTGCTGGAGGACCTGCCGGAGGACTATCAGCAGTTTGCCCGGGAGATTTATCCGGGGCGGTTCATCGTCCTGGGGGACCGGGGCGACACGGTACTGTTTTTGCAGCAGCAGCTGAACCGCATCGCGGCCCAGGACCCGGATATTCCCGCCGTGGCGGAGGACGGCATTTTCGGCCGGGGTACCCAGGCCGCTGTGCTGGCCTTGCAGCGAAAGCTGGGCATCGACCCCACCGGGGCCGTGGGCCCCGTGCTGTGGGCGAAGATCGTCACCCAGGGAGCGGGGTACTGATAATAAAACAGAGGCGGCAGACGATTTCGTCTGCCGCCTCTGCGGCGTTATGGGATCAGAACAGCCGGTCCAGAAATTTGTCCACCAGGGCCATGGTGTCCCGGTTGACGCCGGACTGTCCGGCCTGGCGGATGACGGTCATATGCTGATTGCTGGCGGGGTCCGTGATCAGCCGGAAGTCCGCGCCGGGCAGTTCCGCCCGGCGGGCATACAGGGAGCAGCCGCCGCAGGGGACCTCCCGGTCTTCGCTGCCCTGGAGAAGCAGGGCCGGTACGCCGCTCTGGAGGCCCCGGACGGCGGACAGGTCCGCATATTTTCCGAATAGGAGCCGCTGCCCTCGGCGGCCCGGGAATCCCTATGAGAGAACCATGGCAAAAAGAAAAGACCCTCAGCTTTTGCTGAGAGTCTTTTTGGCAGCGGGAGAAGGATTCGAACCCCCGGCGCAAGCGCCGGGAGCTGCGCCCGGATTGAATTTGTGTGAGGGTCCGAATCCCTATGAGAGAACCATGGCAAAAGAAAAAACTCCCAGCATAAGCTGAGAGTCTTTTGGCAGCGGGAGAAGGATTCGAACCCTCACATACGGAGTCAGAGTCCGCTGTGCTACCTTTACACAATCCCGCTATGTTCCTGACGAACAAGATTCATTATACTCGTTTTCCGGCGTTTGTCAACACTTTTTTTCCGGTTTCTGAAAAAATTTTCCGGGGGCGGTTTGGCCCGCCCCCGGAGAGGGTAAGAGACGTTACGCCGCCAGCAGGTCCGCCGACGTGAAGTACTTCCGCAGCGGCTTATACAGCAGGGCAAACACCACCAGGCACAGAACGATGCTGGGCAGCATGTAGCTTCCGTTATAGATCAGGGAGTAGATCCAGGGGTTGGTCATGGGCTTGCCGAGGAACGTGTCGGGCATCCACTTGCCCCACACAAAGACGCCGATGAGGAAATGCGCCAAAAAGCGCAGCACGCCGCCGATGACCGTGCCATAGTAAACGCTCCACTTGCGGCGGGACAGCAGGCCCGCGCCAAAGCCCAGTGCCACAAAGGCGATGAAGTAGTCGCAGATGATGGTGGTCCAGTCAATGGAGAACTTGTTGCCGATGAGGTAGGTGATGGTGCCGTACACCAGGCCCGCCAGAGAGCCCCAGCCGCAGCCGTACCGGGCGGCGAACAGGATGATGGGCAGCATCTCCAGGGTGATGGAGCCGCCGTTGGGGAACTCATAGAGCTTGATGAGGCTCAGGATCTCCGCCATGGCGATGAAGATGGCGGCCTCGCAGATCATGCGGGTCTTGTTGATTTTCATGTGTGATTTCTCCTCTTTGAAAAAAATAACCGCATCGCGGGCCCTAGAGGCGTCGCAATGCGGAAATAAAAGCCATATAGTCGCATTCCTACGCCGGCATTACCCGGATCAGGTTCGAGGGACCGGACGGCAATACGTCACATCTCAGCCGGCTTGCGCCAGCACCCCTTGGATTGTGAGGATATTCTATCACGGCTGTCGTTTTTTGTCAAGCCCTCAGCATACCGGGGCTATCTAAAATCTGATGTGGGATTTTTTTGTTTTAGAGTTTTTGAGAAAGGCGGTTGCTCTAAAGTCTTATGTGGGGTTTTCTCGTTTAGGGCTGTTCGGGGAAAAGCGGTCGCTGTAAAGTTTTTTGTGGGATTTCGCAGAAGAATGTAGTTTCCCCAAAAAACACCTCCATCTTGAGTGTTAGGTGCTGGTGCTTTTCAGAAAGCTGGGCATTGCTACAGCTATGTATGTTTTGGGAAAAGCGCAGAAGAAGCCGGTGGACATCCCCAAGCGGAGTTGCCCACCGGCTTGTATATTATTTGCAAATTTTTCTTTGAACATTAGAATATTTCTCCCGAAGAGTGCGGTAGTTAATCGGCACAGGAGAAATTCGCTGAATTACTGTCCATAACCCGTTTTTTTCAAAAGGATAGTTGTCAAGATAGTCCACAAATGGCATTCGCAAAAGCTGTTGAGTCTGGAAGTCGAACCCCATTCCCGTTTCGACACCATAGGTCAGCTTTGGGGTCGATTTTGTAACGACATCAGTAGAAAGGACAATCGGGTAAGAGGCAATGGTAATACCTTCGGGATTCGGCAACGGCATATAACAGGCCAAGTCGATAACCTTATCATCTACTGTTACCCATGAGTGGTCGAACGGGCTCATATCCGGGCTGCCTATCTCACCAACACAAAGCTCCGTTTTGAATCCCTGCTCAGACAGAGCAACATACATTGCAGATGCAGTAGCATGGCAAGCACCGAGAAGATTATTTTTCTTCATGTAACGAAGCATGGCGCAAATCGTATCAGAAAGTTTGCTGGGATATCCGTTTTCAGCGACTGTGTCCTTAATGCACTGATAGATGTCAGGAACATCCTTGCTCAGACAGCACTTCTTATACTTTTTGCCACTTCCACAAGGGCAGGGGTCATTCCGTCCAATTCTCATTAAATATCACGCCCCTTCACCTTGACCTGTCCGTTCATCAGCATGGGGAGGAGGAAATCACGAAGAGAGGTTAACTCGATATTTTCGGTTATAATCAAACTTTTCTCGCTTTCAATGTTCTTTATTGTCGTCGCAAACTTTTGTAGAAGTCGCATAGGAGGCAACGGCATTAAATAATCTTCAAAGCCTTTAAAATCAAGGCCGAGAATATTAGTACCAGAAGCAAACCCAACGATATACTTATGAAACCATGTTGTTTTACAAGTGCTGTAAATGTAATACTTCAGTTCGTCTACATCAGGAGCTATTGTAGTGATGTGGTGCGATGAGACGACATCTCCATCAAATATATCTGGAACCAACATAGCCTTGCCGATAATATCCTTAGTTGGGTCAACCGCTGTTTGTTGAGTATTACACATAATCAAGTCAAACGGGCGTAGAATTTTATCTGCATCATATTGTCCATTATAAGTTTTGATTCCGGCAGGTTTATAGTTGGAGTCCACGCCAAAAGAGGCAAGGTTAATCATCGGGACACCATCACCTTCAAGTGTTGCCGAATTGTAGGAAATTCCTCGACTGGATGTAATATGCTTTCCCAGCCTATCTACCTCCCACCCCTCAGGAATCTCCCGCTTCAGTTCTTCGTTCCAGACCATCTTGCCGCCGCTGCTCTTGTAGGGGTTGCCGTTCTCGTCGGGGAAGTCGAACTGAACGAACCAGTAATCGTAGAGGTCCTTCGCCATGCCTTCCAACTCGGCGGAGATGGCGTTGTTGTTGTCGATTTTGGAGTCGATATCGGAAAGTAATGCCACTATGCATTCTTGCCGCTCTATATTGACATAAGGGATTTCTAAGGCACATAAATCCGGAATGCAGAGATTGCTCACAACAGACCCCGTTGTGTCGCTTCTTTTAATTTGCTTTTGGACAAACGGAGACAATAGAGAGTACATGAGAAATTTCCCATTACATACCGTTGCGTCGGGGTGTAATAGTACCATTCGCTGCCCTAAACAACATTCAAAACCGTTAGGGATGATTGCCACCTCTCCCATCGGAGCCTCCCTGCTCATAACAATATCTCCGGGGATAGGTGTAGCCCGCTTGTTTCTGGCGAAGAATGTCTCATCATCAGTATAAGAAACATTGCTTAAATCAATTCTCCCATTATGGATATTGAAGTTTCTAAGCACAAGTTTGCCAGAAGATAGCCATTGGGGGGTCGAATGTGGGCAGTCTGTTATCTGCACACACAATTCATCAAGGCGTCTGGTTTCCATTTGTTTCCTCCTGTAATGTTCTATACCGGGCAGCCCATTTTGCAGATGGATGGAGGCAAATACCATCTTCTCGCACAAAAGCGCATACAGAACTCAAGCCGTTATACTTGCAGATAGATGGGTTGTTTTGCCTGCATCCTACGGTTTGTGTTTCTGTATCACCCTGATTTAGTGGAGCGGAAAATTTTACAGCTTTATTTGCCATAGTAAACCTCTTTCATTTGCTCCATGATGGAGGTCTCCAACTCATGCCCCTTGGCAAACAATGCCGTCAGCCGCTCTTTCCGAGCCGCCATATTCGCATTGAACTCCTCGGCGGTGATGTCGATATGCTCGATTTTTACCTCGAAATACTGTCCAGCGGAGAACGAGTAGCCCTTCTCGGTCATATCGTCATAAGGAACAGATACGCTGAAATCGTCCTCTACCTTGCGATTGGTGAATATATCAATAATGCGATTCACTTCTTCGTCAGAAAGGACCGTGCGCTGATTCTTGCCATCCTTCACCTTCTTGCCAAGGCTGGAGGCGTCCACCAAAAAGGCTTCCTCTTCTGTGTTGGCATTGTCAAGGAAAAGAATCGAGACATTCGTCCCGGTATTCGCAAAAATTTGGGATGGCATACTGATAACGCCCTTGATGATATGACGGTCCACCATCCGCTGCCGGATGGCATACTCAATCTTGCTCTTTGCGGTCAGAAATCCCGTGGGGACAACGATGGCAGCCTTACCGTTATCTTTCATGCAGTACATGATGTGCTGAATGAACAGCAGATAAATCGCCATAGATTCCTTCTTGCTGGCAGGAATTTTCGGAACACCCGCAAAGAAACGGTCCGTCTCAGACCACTTCTGCTCGATAGCATCACGGGTGGAGGAAAAGTCCAGTTTGAAGGGCGGATTAGCTGTCTGGTAGGCATACTTCTTCAAGCCAGAGGTCGGCTCATGCTCTACTTGAAAATGGGCAGGGTTCAGCAGCGTGTCGCCTTGAATGATATGCCCCAAAGACTCTGTCATGCCGTTGAGCATCATGTTCAAGCGCAGGAACCGAGTGGATTTGGAAGAGATGTCCTGCGTATAAACAATGGCACGGTTCAGGCCGTTCTCTTGACCGAGTTCATGGGCCAAATGCAGCACCAAGGAGCCGGAGCCGGCAGCAGGGTCGGAAATCTCGGATGCCTCAACTTTGTCGCTCATTCCAACAAGACAACGGGCGATGATGGAACTCACAGATTGCGGAGTGAAGTATTCCGCATACACGCCGCTTGCCACATTATAGTCTTTGATGAGGTACTCAAAAATGGTGGAATAGAAGTCAAAAGAACCCGCAAACGCACTGGAGAAATCAAATTTATCCTGTGCGATGATGCCAAAGATGTTCTTGGCAAAGTTGTTGCGGTTGGAAGGTTCTACGGGAGTGGAAATCGCCTCGAACAGTGGTCTGTAGCTGCCCTCAGCCGTCTCCACAGCAAAGATGTCATTCCGGGTATTCTGGGCTATGCGAACCAGCGCATCATCGAACTGCTTGTAGAAATCGGCCTGCTCTACATGGTTGATGAGGTACTGGATGGTATCTTCATATCCGAATGCCACATCACCGGAAGTGGTATCATAGAATGCGTCCAGCTCGTCATTCTCGTTTTTCAGAATTTCCTCGATGGTCTCGCCGATTTCTTCCGCAAACTTGGACAGGTTATACATGAACTTATCGTTCAGGAACTTATAGAGGAACACAGAAGTAATGATGCGCTCCTCCTCGCCCTGATTGGCAAGGCCAGCCTGTGCGCTCAGAGCTTTCAGCTCGTCAATGATTTGCTTGATTTTGGTTTCTGTTTCAAAAATGTTGGACATGATTATTCTCCCCGGTTAGAAAATCCTCATGTTGGAATAGGTCTCGCCGAGGAAGTCGGCATACCAGTCCTTGAGGTTTAATTTTTTATAGAGGCCCGATTTCAAAAGCTGAGTAGTAGTGTTTTTCTTGATTGTGTTTACGAAGGATTCCCGCCCATGCAGAATGAGGATGTTGGAACCCTCGATGTCTTTAACGGCAGCGTAGGCCACATCTGTCAATTTTGCGAGGTCTTCTCTGTCGAACTCAGGGTGCATCTCCACCACATCAGAATAGGTTTTGACGAATGCGTAATTGCCGCCATAACGGGCGGCCAGACGCTCGTTTTCCTCGTTGATGCAGCGAAGGTCTTCCAAGATTTTCAGCAGCTTTCCGTTGACCTCCGAGAGATTGTTGAGGTCAATGTACTCCAGCTCGACGAAGATTTTTTTGAGCAGGTCTTCCAAGCTGACAATCTTCTCGGCCCCTGTGTTTTTGTTCCGTCGGATTTCTTTCTGAATATCCGTGACGGCATCTGTGAACTGCTTATAGCCGTCAATATCAGAGACATCCTTGAAGGCTTTCGTCAGCTTGCTCATATCCATGATGCTGATTTTGACCTTGAAGAACTCATAGACGATTTTGACGACTTCCTCATTTGAGACAACAGTCATCAGGTCGATGGGTTTTGTAGTAAGGTTCAGGAAGTCAATACGATTTTGCACTTCCCGCAACAGCTTCTTGATGCGGTCTTCATCAATCTGCGCCGCCAGTGTCATGGCTCTTGACAGCAGGAATTCCGTACGGCAGTCCTTGATACCGTTCAGGTCGCGTCGGATTGCCAGCAATGTATCCCTATCCAGCTTTACAAGCTGCTGAGAAAACAGTTCCAGATTCACAGAGGTATCAACCAAAGTGTTCATGTGGGCTTGGTATGCGTGATACTTTTTGTCGATATCCTCAGGGCCGATGACCAAACCAGCCAGAGAGAAATGCTCATCGGATTCATCGTTGAAATCGTCCTCCATCTCCTTGAGGTACATTTCGATGGTACGGTCATATTCCTTTTCGATATCGACAAAGTCCACGATGTAGCCGTACTGATAAACCTTGCCTGTCTTGGGGTTCTTGTAAGGACGGTTTACCCTGCTGATGGTCTGGAGCAAAGTGTGCTCCTTGGCGTTTCTGAGCAGGTACATCTTTTTGAGCCGGGGCACATCGTAGCCCGTGGTGAGCATTTGGTGAACAATCAGGATGTCCGGCTTGAGTGTCTTGCGGAACGCCTTTTGTGTCTCTTTGTTGATGTCGCTGCGTGGAGCATCTTCGTCCGAAATGACCAATCCCGTTTCGAGCGTGGAAACATTTTCGTCAAACCACTCCTTGACCTTGCGAGCCTGCGGGTTAGAGGAGCATACAATCATTCCACCGATGGTAGAATCAGCGTTCACAAGGCGGAAGTTCAGGAAGTCGGTCTCTATAAACTTACCGAGGCTGCTGATATACGCCCCGTCCGTTCGCATAGTGTCTTTCTTGGCATCAATTTGGGACTTTTCAAACTGAAGATTTCTATGGATATCCGCCCGGACGGTGGTATCAATCTCCTCCCTTTTGATGCGGAGGGTGTATCCGTCAGAGATGGATTTGTCGTAGAAATACTTATGGATGTAGTCTCCAAATTTCAGATTGGAACGCTCCTTTTTGGAAAGAAGCGGAGTACCAGTCATAGCGATGTAGATGGCGTTGTCATCCACCAGCATCAAATTCTTGAAGAACTGACCTGTCTGCTTATAAGAGCGATGGGCTTCGTCCACGAAGAAGATGCGCTGAATTTTGGCATCGTACACATTGCTGACCTGAGGGAGTGCATCGGTGAATTTCTGAATATTCACCACCACGATTTCACCGTTTGAGCGAAGGTCTCCCCGTTTTGGAAGAGGGCGCTTGAGCTCCTTTTCAAAGTCAGTGCGGCTGTTGACCTCAATCGCATTCAGCCCACGGTTACGCATTTCGTCACGAACCTGAATAAGCAGGTCCAGACGGTCTACCACATAATAGAACTTAGCGGTGATGCCTCGTTCAGAGTAGTAGTCTCTGATGATTCTGGTAGAGAAAGCTGACAGTTCCGTCTTGCCGCTGCCCTGCGTATGGAAGATGATGCCAGACTTCCCACCACCGTCAATGCGCTTCAGGATAGCTTGGCTGGCAAAGAACTGTGGGTAGCGCATGATGTGTTTCTGAGTAACGGGCTGCCCTGTCTTTTCATCAATCGTATCGACATAAAAGAAACCGTATTGCAGCAGATACATCATACGAGGGATATCGAAGAAAGAGGTCACGAACCGATTGCATGGTGTGCTCGACTGTAAGTTGGTCTGAAATTCCTCCGTATCCGCATAGCTGGGGCTATACCCGTTGTCTTTAAGGATATACCGCACCTCATCCATATAGATTTCCTTGAACCCAGAGGTCTTTGGATTCTCCTCACGGAAGAAGGAGAAGAAGGTGCGGTTCCCATTTGGCGTAGAATAGAATGAACCAGCCCGCACTTCTTCGGCAGGGGCGGCGTCATTGTCAGTCTCATACTCCATGTTATTGCTGAAGGTAACAAACTGGAGCATATTGAAGTATTTCTTGAATTCTGGTACTTGAAGCCGCTCGTCCAGCATACGGTGGAATTCTTTCTGGATACCACCCTCGTTATTGGGCTTCTTCACTTCAAGGAATCCAAGAGGAATACCATTGACAAGGATGTTGATATCCGGGCGAAAAGACCCCTTCGCTTCCGGGCCAAAGGTCAGTTCGTCAACGACAGCAAAATCGTTATCTTCGGGATGGTCAAAGTCAATGAGCTTGATGTCTGCGGTCTGGTCCAGCAGTCGGCCCAGAAACTCCTTACCCATATCATTGTTCTTAATGATGCCATGGATTTCCTCAATCGTTGCCAAAATCTGCTCGACAGTCAGGTTCTTATCACTGTTGATTCGCTGGATTGCAGGAACAAAACGGTTGAGAAAGATTCTGGTTTCGGGGTGGATATCCGCATCCTTCAAAGACTGGTACTCATAACCCAGCCGCATGAATTGTACTGTTGCGGGAAATTTTACCCGCATATCTTCATTCCAAGGAACTCTCACCTGTTGATGCCCCTTTCTTTAGCTTCTACAGCAATAATCATCCTAAAAGGCCAGCGTTTTCAGAGGGATATCATGTCTCTATGCAGAGGCATGAAAACGCCGGCGTTTTCCCGATAATATAAATATACCACTTTTCCATATTATTTCAAGTATTTGCGTCCCGCAAAAGTGCAAATCAGATAACTATTTCGCCACACTTTTTTGCAATATTCTCTTGCAAGTATAGAACGCTTGTACTATACTATAAACGAGGCGGCGGTCGCCTTAATTTCACTATCGGAGGGCTGTACTTATGGCAAGGAATCATACAGATATTACCCAACTGGAAGAAGTGGACATGAGGGAGGTTGCCCAAAAGCCCTGCTTGAATCTGGAAGGCATCATCGAGGAATCCTGCCTTGAGCCCATAAACAGCGATGACTACTGGCTTTTCAAGTGCCGCATAGAGGACTATCGTAATCGCCGATGTCCCCTTTGCAAAGGCACCGCCGTCCACAGTCATGGGGATTATGGAAAACCGCGACTGATTCACGATGTCAATGTTGGGAAAAAGCGCGTGGATATTCTGCTGAAGGTAAAACGATACCTCTGCGATTCGTGCGAAAAGACATTTACAAATATACCGGAATGCATCCTCGAAAACCGGCAGATGACAGACCGGCTTTTTGAGCTGATACAACGAGAATCTTTTCGGCATCCTTTCACCGAGGTAGCGGAAGAATACGGTTATTCCATCACCACTATCGCTACTATATTCGACGACTACGGCGCGAAGCTGGAGGCCAAGCGCGGCCCAGTCGTTGCGCCACGGGTACTCGGTATCGACGAAAAACACATTGTAAACAATATGCGTGCGGTCTTTGTGGACGGTGAAAGCGGCTGCCTGTTGGAAATGTGCGAGGACAACAAGCGCGACACTATCCTGCATACGATAGAAAACATGGTCGATTACGACACAAATATTGAGATAGTCACAATGGACATGGCCTGCGGATACCGTAGTTATATACAAGAATGCCTGCCCCGTGCAACCATTGTCGTGGACAAATTTCATGTGTACCAAGACTTTCTCACAAAGGTCGGCACGATGAAAACGAAAATCACTGAACGCATCAAAAGCCGCATCAATGCCATGCCGGAGGGTCCAGAGAAAGAGCACCTGAATGCCATAATGAAGATGGCGCAAGCGAACAACTATCTGTTCAAATATGGGGAGGAGAAAATAGCGGAGGACTCCAGTCGCCTCTCCAAGATGGCTAATATCTGTGAGGCTTTCCCTGAGTTTAACCATCTGCGGCTTATCCGCATCGGCTTTGAGCGCATCTACACTTCCGCAGATAGAGCTTCCGCAGAAGCTGTCTGCGACAAGTGGGCGAAGCTGATTCCGCCTGCAGGTCAAAAGCAAATCACCGCATGGGAAGAGCACTTCCATGTGGATGCAGAGCTATTTGCAGAGCTCAGACCCTTTCGCAACACGATTACTCGCAACTGGCGGAATGAAATTTTCAACTACTTCAATGTGAACTGCCAGTTCACCAACGCGGTGGCGGAAGGATTGAACTGCTTTATTGAGAGGATTAACCGGCAGGGAAACGGATACGGTTTCAAGCGGCTTCGTATCAAAGCACTGTTTTGGGATACCGCAGGTGAGCGGGTAAAATATGTAGTAAAGGAAAATCGGCTCTGGAAGTCGTCCAAGCCTGTTCATTCCTTCTTTACCGGTTCCGGCAGCAACTTTTCCTTCAATAATGGGCACTATGAGACCTCCTATAGCATCGAACCGGAGGAAATCCCGCGAAGCCGGACGGCGCCATTCTCCGTTTTGGAGTATTATCAGCTACTCAAGGACGCCGGCTTCAATATACTTTAGTGAGGTGGAATTATTATGGCAATGACAAATGTGCAGATTGACATAGAGGCCACCCTGTACGAGCAAATGGCCGCGCTGTGCGCCAAACTTGGCACCACCGTTGAGGCGATGGCGGTACGGTTCTGCGAGGAGTTCGTGCGGATGGAAGTCCCTCCCGTACCTGAGTCCTACGCATCTATGAGCGTGGAGGGCAAAATCGCCCTCATTGCTCAGAACATTCTGAGGGAGTACAATTCCAAGTAACGCGAAAAGAATCCCCTGTGAGGATTGACCTCACAGGGGATTCTCTCTATAATTCACTGTTGTTGAATTGCCTTTGAGTTTGTCGAAAAGAATTTGCAAAAGCCTACTTAACTACGCAAAAAACGCAATGCAAAAGGCAAATTGCTTTACTTTGCACTGTTTTTCTTACACAATAGTAAACAAGAAGCAAGGTCGTAGTAAATTCTTTTCAGAGAGGGAGTTGGTGCTGACCATGAGCATAGGAAATCAAATATCAGCAATTCGTAAGGAGCAGCAATTAACGCAAGAACATTTCGGTGAGTTATTCCATGTTACAAGACAGACGGTTTCGAATTGGGAAAACGAAAAGAGTTATCCGGATTTACAGATTCTCATAGCAATGAGCAATCAATTTGATGTATCGCTTGATACATTACTGAAAGGGGATTCCAAAATGGTAAAAGCTATTGACAAGGAGCGCGTATTGGGAAAAATGAAGTATGAGAAATCACTCGTAGGCTTCTTTACGAGCGCTGGTACAGGGCTTGTTGCCTCTTGCTTTCTCTCGTCAGCGTCAACAATTAGGACTGTAGTAATGATTGTTGGCTTTGTCATGATAGGCATTGGTTGGTATAAAAGGGCTAAATCCGATAAAGAAGTGTTTAAGTATATGGAGGAGCACGGACAGGAGTGACTTTATATAAGCATTTCTCTACTGTGCCATTAAAAAGATTCCCCTGTGAGGATTGACCTCACAGGGGTTCTCTTTGTTGTTCAGGCACCGAGCGTGCCGCTGCGTAGTGTCTCCACCAGCGGCAGCACCTGCCACTTGGGGATGGTGTACTCGTTGCCATCCAGCAGCAACAGCCAGTATACCTGCCGCTCCAGCAGCAGGGTCTTGTCCGCGTTCCATCGCTTAATGCCGACCTCGTAGACGCCGTCTCCCGGCAGTTCCACATCGAACCGCCGGCCTTTCGGTGTCTTTGACGGCCACTGATGTTGCAAGAACTTACGGGCAAAGTGGTACTTGGGGTCTGGACCCGTGATGCGGGACACATAGGGATACGCCCGCGTGTTGGGGATATGCGGCACGAATATGGAGTAGCCCCAGTACCAAATGTCATCGTCGTCCTCGCACAGAGAAACATTGTTTCTGTGGCTCGTGTCCATCGGGGTTGCCCTCTGCCGCCTACGACTCAAACCCCGGCGGCGTCAGCTTCCGCAGGATTTCCGCTGCTTCCTCGGTGGTGTAGTGCTTGTAGAGGCCTGTTGACGGATTACTCTTTTCCTCATAGAGTATGTTTGCAATTTCAAGGTTTTCCTCGTCACCCATATTGCGAGCCTTGTTTCGCAAGCGTCCCAGTTCACGAAGCTCTACTTCTTCAACAGAGAGCTCACCAGAAAGGATTGCCTTTTGCCTGTCGCTGTAAAACGGCGCGAAGGGTGCCACATAGTCTGGACTATCCTTGTTCGTGTAAAGGAAATGCGGCGTACCTTTTTTCATAAAAACACCTCCTGTCATAGAAAATTCTACAACAGGAGGTGCGTGCTTTGTAGCACATAACTTTGAAAATGCAGTCTTTCTTTTTTTTGATGCTGAAAACACAATCATTCACTTATGGAACGACCACGCTCGCTTCCCCCCAATCCCACATCAAATCTTAGATATCCGCATACCGGCGCGGTATATGCGTCTATTCTACGCCGGTATGCCCTTCGGGGATAGGCGGGTTTTCTATCCGGATGTGTCCGTTTTATAGGTCCGGGTTTCCGGCTGTCTCCCGCAGGCGCACACCGGCTGGCAAAATCCCCGAAAATCCAACGTCCGCCCCTTGTCAAGTCATTCGGCGTTTGCTATAATAAAATATTATTTGCAGTACCGGGAAAGGGGTGTCCTGTCATGAAATATCAGCAGTGGAGCATACCGGAGCTGCCCGCCGGGGCAGTGGACCGGCTCACCGGGGCCGGGTACCCCTATCTGGTGTCCTCGGTGCTGGCCTCCCGGGGGATCACCACCCCGGAGGAGGCCGCCGCTTTCCTGGAGCGGGACCGGGACCTGCCCTATTCCCCCTTTTTGATGAAGGACATGGACAAGGCCGCCCAGCGGGTGAGCCGCGCCCTGGCCGACGGGGAAAAGATCGCCGTTTTCGGCGACTATGACGTGGACGGCATCACCGCCACGGTGATCCTGGTGGACTATCTCCTGTCCCGGGGCGGCGATGTGGTGCATTATATCCCCCGCCGCATCGAGGATGGCTACGGCCTGGGAAGGGACGCCATCCTGTCCCTGCACGGGCAGGGGGTCCGCCTGCTGGTAACGGTGGACTGCGGCATCACCGGCGTGGAGGAGGTGGCCTACGCCAACTCCCTGGGCATGGACGTGGTGGTGACGGACCACCATGAGTGCAAGGAGGAGCTGCCCCCGGCCTGCGCCGTGGTGGACCCCCACCGGCCCGACTGCGGCTATCCCTTCAAGCACCTGGCCGGCTGCGGCGTGGCGCTGAAGCTGGTGCTGGCCCTGGGGGGCGAGAGCCGGGAGGAGGCCCTGCTGTCCCGCTACTGCACCCTGGCCGCCATCGGCACCGTGGCCGACGTGATGCAGATGTCCGGCGAAAACCGCACCATCGTGTCCCGGGGCCTGGCGTCCATCAGCCGGTCGGACTTCATCGGCCTCCACGCCCTGCTGCATGAGGCGGGCCTGTCCGACAAAACCGTCACCTCCGTGCAGATCGGCTTCGTCCTGGCCCCCCGCATCAACGCCGCCGGGCGCATGGGCGCGGCGGACATGGCGGCGGATCTGTTGCTGTGCACCGATCCCCACCGGGCGGAGCACCTGGCCCGGGAGCTGTGCGCCCTGAACCGGGAGCGCCAGGCCGTGGAGCAGGAGATCTACTCCCAGGCCGTGGAACAGATCGAGGAGACCCCGCCCCAGGAGCGCAGCGCCCTGGTACTGGCCTCCGACACCTGGCACCAGGGGGTGGTGGGCATCGTGGCCTCCCGCCTTTCGGAAAAATACGCCTGTCCCAGCTTTATGATCCACCTGTCCGGCGGCACCGGCAAGGGCTCCTGCCGCAGCTGGGGCGGGTTCAATCTGTTCGCCGCGCTGGAGGCCTGCTCCGACCTGCTGCTGGGCTTCGGCGGCCATGAGCTGGCGGCGGGCTTTACCATTGAAGAAAAGAACATCCCCGCCTTCCGGCAGCGGATGAACCAATACGCCAGCCGGTTCCGGGGCGGCAAGGCCCCGGTGTCCTGCCTGCAGGTGGACGTGCCCATCGGCCAGGCGGGCCGGGTGAACCTGGCGGAGGTGGAGGCCCTGGACGCCCTGGAGCCCTACGGGGCGGGCAATGCCCGGCCGGTGTTCTGCCTGCGGGGCGCCACGTTGGACCGGCTTCAGAACGTGGGCCAGAACCGGCACCTGAAGCTGCGCCTGACCAAGGGCAGCGCCCAGTTTGACGGCATCTTCTTCTCCGCCGTGGCCCAGACCTGCGGCGTGGCCCCCGGCGACCGGGTGGACGCCGCCTTCTATCTTCAGATCAACGAGTTCCGCAGCAGCCGCACCGTCCAGATGCAGATGGTGGATATCCGCCCCTCCCTCACCGGCAGCACCCGGGAGGAGGAGGCCCTGGAGCTGGTGGACCGCTGCCTGCGGGGGGGCGAGCTGCGCCCCCGGGACGCCGTGCGCCTGCTGCCCTCCCGGGACCAGTGCGTGAGCCTGTGGCGGGCCCTGCAGCACGCGGTGCCCCCCGACGGACTGGAAACGGACTATCTGCCGCTGCTGCGGCGGCTGTCCGGGGCCCTGCAGGGGGCGGAGCCCTTTTTGCGGACGGTGCTGTGCCTGGAGGTGTTCCGGGAACGGGGCCTGCTGCAGTGCCGCCGCCTGGGCGACAGCATAAACCTGCATCTCACCAGCCAGGGCAAGAAGGTAGCCCTGGACCGTTCGGAATATCTGCTGCGCCTGCACCAGGCGCTGGACGCATCGAAAGGAGGGGCACGCTGATGACAGTGGATGAACGATACCAACGCCTGGAGGACACGGTGCGGGCCTATAACCCCACCGCCAGCTTCGACAAGATCCGGGCCGCCTATGAATTTGCCGCCGCCGCCCACCAGGGCCAGCTGCGCAAGGACGGCTCACCCTTTGTGACCCACCCCCTGGCCGTGGCCCAGATCGTGGCCGAGGAGCTGCACCTGGACTCCGAGTCCATCGAGGCCGCCCTGCTCCACGACACCATTGAGGATACCTCCGCCACCCATGAGGACATCGCCAAGCAGTTCTCCCCCACGGTGGCGGACCTGGTGGAGGGGGTCAGCAAGCTGACCCGGGTCCACTATACCTCCAAGGCCCAGGAGCAGATGGAAAACCTCCGGAAAATGCTGCTGGCCATGTCCAAGGACATCCGGGTGATCCTCATCAAGGTCTCCGACCGGCTCCACAATATGCGCACCATGGAGTACCAGACCCCGGAGAAGCAGAAGCAGAAGTCTTTCGAGACCCTGGAGATCTACGCCCCCATCGCCCACCGCCTGGGCATGCAGAAGATGAAGTGGGAGCTGGAGGACCTGTCCCTGAAATACCTGGACCCCATCAGCTATCGGGAGATTGTGGACGCCCTGGACGAGAAGGCCACGGAGTACGACGGCTTCATGTCCTCCATCCACGACCAGATCACCCAGCGCCTGAAGGAGGCCCATATCGACGGCTATGTCTATGGCCGCATGAAGCACCCCTACTCCATCTATCGCAAGATGTACACCCAGAACAAGTCCCTGGACGACGTGTATGACCTGTTCGCCTTCCGGGTCATCGTGGACACGGTGTCCGACTGCTATTACGTTCTGGGCATCATCCACGACCTGTACAAACCCGTGCTGGGCCGGTTCAAGGACTATATCGGCACCCCCAAGCCCAATATGTACCAGAGTCTCCACACCACCGTCATGGGCCAGAACGGCGTTCCCTTCGAGGTGCAGATCCGCACCAAGGAGATGCATGAGGTGGCCGAATACGGCATCGCCGCCCACTGGAAGTATAAGCAGAACGGCCAGGGCGGCGGCGACGAGGGCCGGTATGAGTGGGTCCGCCGCCTGCTGGAGAATCAGGAGGGGGCCGACGCCGAGGAGTTCATCCACTCCCTGAAGGTGGATATGTTTGCCGACGAGGTGTTTGTGTTCACCCCCCGGGGGGACGTCATCAACCTGCCTGCCGGGGCCACCCCCATCGACTTTGCCTATAACATCCACTCCGCCGTGGGCAACCACATGGTGGCCGCCAAGGTCAACGGCCGCATCGTGCCCTTCGACTGCCGCCTGAAAAACGGCGACATCGTGGAGGTGGTCACCTCCCAGTCGGCCCACGGGCCCAGCCGGGACTGGGTGAAGATCGCCCGGTCCAGCAACGCCCGGTCCAAGATCCGCCAGTGGCTCAAGCGGGAGCGCCGGGACGAAAACGTGGTGACAGGCCGGGCCTCCTTCGAGTCGGAGCTGAAGCGCTGCGGCGTGTCCCTGAAGGAGCTCACCAACGACGAAAACCTCCCCGGCATCCTGAAAAAGCTCACCTATAAGAGCCTGGACGACCTGTACGCCGCCATCGGCTACGGGGGCATCAGCAGTCTGAAGGTCATCGGCCGCATCCGGGAGGATATCCAGCGCATTCTCCACCAGCACCAGGAGGAGCGCCAGGCGGAGGTGCCGCTGGAAGGCCGCCCCGATGCCACCCGCCCCGCCGTGCCCAAGCGCACCCACAGCGAAAAGGGCATCATCGTGGAGGGCCTCAGCAACTGCCTGGTGAAGTTCTCCAAGTGCTGCACCCCCGTCCCCGGGGACGACATCGTGGGCTTCATCACCAAGGGCTACGGGGTGTCCGTCCACCGGAAGGACTGTCCCAACGCCGACCCGGCCCGCCGCCGTCCCGACGAGGAGGGCCGCTGGATCAAGGTGTCCTGGGCCGAGGACGTGGAGGGCACCTTCCGCACCACCCTCCAGGTGGTGGCCAAGGACCGCATCAACCTCATCGTGGATATCTCCACGGTGCTCTCCTCCACCAAGACCCATGTGGCCTCCATGAACGCCCGCTCCACCCCCGACGGCTTCGCCCTGATCACCCTGGACACCGACGTGTCCAGCAGCCAGCAGCTGAAAACCGTCATGCGCCGCATCGAGCAGATTTCCGGCGTTATGCGGGTCACCCGCCCGGCGGGCTGAGAAAAACACAATATATTAACCGAAAAGGAGACTATATTACTATGAGAGCAGTGCTGACCCGCGTGAAAAGCGCCTCCGTTTCTGTCGACGGCAACGTCATCGGCCAGATCGGCCCCGGCTTTCTGATCCTGCTGGGGGTCACCCATGACGATACCGAGGCCCAGGCCGTGAAGCTGGCGGACAAGCTGACGGGACTGCGGATCTTCGAGGATGAGGACGGCAAGATGAACCGTGGTCTGGAAACCGTCAACGGTGAAATTCTGGTGATCTCCCAGTTCACCCTGTACGGCAACTGCCGCAAGGGCCGCCGCCCGGACTTTCTGGCCGCCGCCCGGCCCGAGGTGGCCATCCCCCTGTATGAAAAGTTCGTGTCCCTGTGCCGGGAAAAGGGCATCCATACCGAAACCGGCGAGTTTGGCGCCGAGATGCTGGTGGAATCCGTCAACGACGGACCTCTGACCCTGGTGGTGGACACGGACCAGCTGAATGCGTAACGTATTCCACATTCTTCCGGGCGGACGCCGCTGTCCGCCCGCTTTTATCCTGAACAGGAGGTTGAACCCATGAAAATTGATTCCATTATGGTAGGCCCCATTATGACCAACTGCTACCTGCTGAGCGACGAGACGGCAGGGGTCTGCGCCCTGATCGACCCCGGCGACGAGGCCCCCCGGGTGCTGGACATGGTGGCCAGGTCCGGCTGCCAATTGCAGTATATCCTGCTGACCCACGGCCACTTTGACCACACCACCGCCGTGCGCCCCATCTTAGAGCAGTACCCGGACCTGCCGGTGTACATCAACGAAAAGGACGTGGTGGACGGCCGGGTGGGGGACATGGAGCTGGTGTTTTCCCGGCTGCCGGAGCATAACCAGCGCTATTATCACGACGGCGACACCCTGACCCTGGGGAGCCTGACTGTCACCGTGCTGGAAACTCCGGGCCACTCCAAGGGCTCCGTGTGCCTGGTGGCGGAGGATGTGATCTTCTCCGGCGACACCCTGTTCCGCTGCTCCTGCGGTCGGACGGACTTCGCCGGCGGCGACTATCGGGAGATGCTGCAGTCCCTGGCCCGCCTGGGGAATCTGCCCGGGTCCTACCGGGTCTACCCCGGCCACGACCAGCCCACCACCCTGGACTATGAGCGCCGGGTGAATCCCTATGTCCGCCAGGGCATGAAGTAAGGGGCGGGGCTATGAAACTGGTTTTTCGCGGTCATGACGACCGCTACGCCGTGGAGCAGAGCCTGCTGGCCTTCTTCCCGGAGGAGCGGCCCGTGTATCAGGAGCCGGGGCTGGGGGAGGACAACTGGGCCCGGGTGGACCTGCACCAGGGTCCGGTATACGCCACCGCCACCACCGAGATCGCCCACGGCGGCAGGCTGGGCCGGGGGACCTCCCGGGCCCTGCTGCGGGACGTGACGGACGAGTATGAGCGGGAGCGCCTGCGGCAGAAGGCCGTGAAGCTCAGCTTCTTCAAGGCCGCCCGAAGCATCACCGGCGTCACCCCGGCCTGGGGCGCGCTGACGGGCATCCGCCCCGGCAAGCTGGCGGCCCGGCTGCTGGAGCAGGGAAAGACTCCCGCCCAGGTCAGCCGCATTTTGGGAGACACCTACTACGTCTCCCCCTCCCGCCGCCGCCTGGCGGTGGAGACCGCCCAGGCGGGCCTGCGGGCCAAGGCGGACCTGCGCCCGGAGGACATCTCCCTGTATATCGGCATCCCCTTCTGCCCCACCCGCTGCGCCTACTGCAGCTTCGTGTCCCAGTCGGTGGAAAAGTCCCTGGGGCTGATGGAGCCGTATTTAGAGGTGCTGTGCCGGGAGATCACCGACGCTGCCCAAATGGTCCGGGAGACGGGCCTGCGCATCAAGTCCTTCTATATGGGCGGCGGCACCCCCACCACCCTGTCCGCCCGGCAGATGGACCGGCTGCTGACCCACCTGAACCGCAGCTTCGACCTGTCCGGCTGCGCGGAATACTGCATCGAGGCCGGACGGCCTGACACCATCACCCGGGAGAAGCTCCAGGTGCTGCTGGACCACGGGGCCGACCGCATCAGCGTCAATCCCCAGTCCCTGGAGGACGAAGTGCTCCGGGCCATCGGCCGCCGCCACACCGCCCGGGACATTGAGGACACCATGGCCCTGGCCGCCTCCATGGGCTTTCCCCATGTGAACATGGACCTGATCGCCGGGCTGCCTGCCGACACGCCGGAGGGCTTCCGCCGGACCCTGGACAAGTGCCTGACCTTCGGCGCGGACAACATCACCGTCCATACCCTGAGCCTGAAAAAGGGCAGCCGCATCCTCCTCGAGCACCTCACGATCCCCACGGCGGAGGACGTGGCCCGGATGCTGGACTATGCCGACCCCACCCTCCGCGCCGCCGGATTCTCCCCGTACTATCTCTATCGCCAGAAGTATATGTCCGGCAGCTTTGAAAACGTGGGCTGGTGCATATCCGGAGCCCAGGGGCTGTATAATATTTACATCATGGAGGAGCTGCACAGCATCCTCTCCCTGGGGGCAGGCGGCTCCACCAAGATGGTGGACCCGGTCCGAGGCCGCATCCAGCGGGTGTTCCACGCCAAATACCCCACGGAGTATATCCAGCGGCCCGAAAAGATCGCCGAGAACCTGTCGGCCTTCCGGGCATTCCATGAAAATATGAAGAAGTGAAATGAGGAGGGTCCATGACCAGGGGGAAGCAGTCATTTTTAGGGGGCGCCGCCCTGCTGACGGTCACCATGCTTGTTACCAAGGCCATCGGCGCCCTGTACAAGATCCCTCTGGGGAACCTGCTGGACGAGCAGGGCATGAACTATTTCTACGCCGCCTATAACATCTATAACCTGCTGCTGATGGTGTCCACCGCCGGGCTTCCTCTGGCCCTTTCCCGGCTGGTGTCCCAGGCGGAGGCTCTGGGCTGGGTAAACCGGCGGCGGCGCATCGTCTCCGTGGCCTTCTGGCTGTTTCTGCTGCTGGGGCTTCTCAGCAGCGGCCTGATGTTCTTCCTGGCCGGTGACCTGGCCGGGTGGATGCACAACACCCGGGCGGAGGACGCCATCCGGGTGCTGTCTCCGGCGGTGCTGTGCGTGTGTCTGGTGTCGGTGATCCGGGGCTATACCCAGGGCATGGGCGATATGCGGCCCACCGCCGCCAGCGAGGTCATCGAATCCGCCAGCAAGCTGGTGGTGGGCCTGGGTCTTGCCTGGTGGCTGCTGCGGCAGGGGTACCCCTCCCATATAGCCGCCGCTGGAGCCATCGCCGGGGTCACGGCGGGGGTGATTCTGTCCCTGCTGGCCCTGACCGTGTGGACAGCGACCCATCTGTCCCGGGACAGGGGCCGGGACGACCCGGGACAGAGCCGGGATATTCTGCGCCAATTGCTGGCCATCGGGGTGCCCATCACCGTGGGCTCCGTGAGCCTTTCCGTCATCAACCTGCTGGACCAGTCCATCACCATGGGCATCCTGCAGACCTCCTGGGGCCTGACGGAGCCGGAGGCCGCCGGCCTCTACGGGACCTACAGCTATGCCGGGAATCTGTTTGCCCTTCCGGCGGCGTTTATCTATCCTCTGACCATCAGCCTGATCCCCGCCATCGGGGCGGCTCTGGCCCGGGGGGACCGGTCCGCCGCCGGGCGGCACACCGCCGCCGCCTTCCGGCTGACGGCCCTGCTGGCCCTGCCGGCGGGGGTGGGACTCAGCGTTCTGGCCCGGCCCATTCTGGAGCTGCTGTACCCCGCCAAGGGGGCGGCCACCCTGGAGGCCGCGGCGTATCACCTGGAAATTCTGGGCGTCGGCAGCATTTTTGTGTGCCTGATGGCCCTGTCCAACGGGATTTTGCAGGCCTATGGCCGGGAAAAAGTTCCCCTTTGGACCCTGCTGGCCGGAGGCGGGCTGAAGATCGCCCTGAACTATCTGATGATCTCCAACCCTGATTACGGCATCCGGGGCCTGCCGGTAAGCACCCTGTGCTGCTATGCCCTGATCACGGTGCTGAACCTGGGGGCCATCGCCCGGTATGTGCCGGAAAGGCCCGATTATTTCCGGGTATTTTCCCGGCCGGGGCTGGCGGCCCTGGGGATGGGAGCGGCGGCATGGTGGCTCCACCGGCTGCTGGCAGACCTGCTGCCCGGGGGTCTGGCCACCCTGCTGGCGGTGGCTCTGGCGGCGGTGATCTACGCCGGGGCGGCGCTGCTGCTGGGGGCCGTGGGCCGGGAGGAGGCCATGGCCCTGCCCGGCGGGGAGCGTCTTGTCCGGTGGCTGCGGCTGAAATAGACGAAAATTCCGTACATTTTTCACGAAAAACAGCCTCATCAGGCTATTTTGCCGATAAGAGGACTTGCAATAGGAGCGGGAATATGGTACATTTTAAGGAGAAAGCGCGATACGACTACGACGACCTGCTGGAGATCATCCGGGTGCTCCGCTCGCCGGAGGGCTGCCCCTGGGACCAGGTGCAGACCCACCAATCCATCCGCCGGGGACTGCTGGAGGAGGCCTATGAGGCCGCCGAGGGCATCGACCGGGACGACGCGGACCTGCTGCGGGAGGAGCTGGGGGACGTGCTGATGCAGGTGGTGTTCCACGCGGACATCGAGCGCCAGCGGGGCCGGTTCACCATGGAGGACGTGGTGGACGGCGTGGTGAAGAAGCTGATCTTCCGCCACCCCCATGTGTTCGGCGGCGCGGAGCCGGAAAAGGACGCCCAGTCGGTGCTGGTCAGCTGGGACGCCATCAAGCGCCGGGAAAAGCACCAGCGCACCACCACCCAGGCCATGGACAGCGTGGCCCGGTCCCTGCCTGCCCTGTGGCGGGCGGAAAAGCTCCAGAAAAAGGCCGCAGACGATGGCTTCGACTGGCCGGATATCCAGGGGGCCCTGTCCAAGCTGGACGAGGAGGTGGGCGAGCTGCACCAGGCGGTGCAGGACGGCGCCAACGTGGCCGAGGAGCTGGGGGACGTGCTGTTTGCCGCCGTGAAGGCCGCCCGCTTTGCCGGAGTGGACCCGGAGGACGCCCTGAACGCCGCCTGTGAAAAGTTCATCCGCCGCTATGGGGCGGTGGAGCAGGGGGCCCGGGACCGGGGCGTCAGCGTGTCGGACCTGACCCTGGAGGAAATGACCGGCCTGTGGAACGCCGCCAAGTAAGGCGGCCCCCATCTGACCCAGGTTTCTGATGCGATATTCATCGCTTTGGGATAGATTTTGACCAAGGAAAATTTTTAGGAGGACTATCATGAATAAGACCGAACTGATCGCCGCCGTGGCGGAAAAGACCGGCATGTCCAAGAAGGACACCGAGGCTGTCATCGCCGCCACCCTGGGCACCATCACCGCCGCCCTGCATGAGGAGGAGAAGGTGCAGCTCATGGGCTTCGGCTCCTTCGAGGTGAAGAAGCGCGCTGCCCGCACCGGCCGCAACCCCAGAAGCAAGGAGACCATCGAGATCCCCGCTTCCCAGACCCCCGTTTTCAAGGCCGGCAAGGCCCTGAAGGACGCCGTGGCCAAGTAAAAAAACAGACCATTCCGGCGGCGCGGGGGTTTTCC